>Ga0335082_10007310_pt1 | contig 11999 bp, 8 predicted proteins | sample Lox_Sample_41_FD_206718 | JGI IMG/M metagenome (GOLD analysis project Ga0335082, IMG submission 206718) | Soil microbial communities from Loxahatchee National Wildlife Refuge, Florida, United States - Lox_Sample_4.1 | ecosystem: Environmental > Terrestrial > Soil > Wetlands | place: USA: Florida...
TTGCGCCAGATGCCGATGCCCTTGGTGCAATGCGCGATGGCCTCGTCCATGGTCATGTACTGCAAGTGCTGCTGCTTGTCGCAGACGATCACGTTGATGTAGTCGGTGCTGTGCAGGCAATGGTCGGCGACGCACAGCAAGGTGTTCACGTCCGGCGGCAGGTAGATGCGACACACATTGGGGCTCTTGTTCACCACCACGTCGAGGAAGCCGGGATCCTGGTGGGTGAAGCCGTTGTGATCCTGGCGCCACACGGTGGAGGTGATCAGCAAGTTCAGCGAGGACACCGGCGCCCGCCACGGCAGCTCACGGCAGATCGAGAGCCACTTGGCGTGCTGGTTGAACATCGAATCGATGACGTGGGCGAAGGCTTCGTAGGTGGAGAAGAAGCCGTGGCGGCCGGTCAGCAGATACCCTTCCAGCCAGCCTTCGAGCGTGTGCTCCGAGAGCATCTCCAGCACCCGGCCGTCCGGCGCGAGCTCGCCGCCGTCGGCGTCTTCCGGCAGGTAGTCGGCCAGCCACAGCTTCTTGCTCACCTCGTAGATGGCGTCGAGCTTGTTCGACGTGTTTTCGTCGGGGCCGAAGACGCGGAAGTTCGTCATGTTCTGGCGCATGATGTCGCGCAGGAAGCGGCCGAGGGGGCGGGTGTTCTCGGCGGTGACCTGCGCCGGCTTGTCCACTTGGATGGCGTAGTCGCGAAAGTCCGGCATGCGCAGGGCCCGCCGCAGCAGCCCGCCATTGGCGTGCGGATTGGCGCTCATCCGCCGCGCGCCCGTGGGCGCCAGCGCCTTGAGCTCCGGAATCAGCCGTCCCTTTTCGTCGAACAGCTCCTCGGGCTTGTAGCTCCGCAACCACTTCTCCAACTGTTTCAAATGGGCCGGTTTTTCGCGCATGCCGGAGAGCGGCACCTGGTGCGCGCGCCAGAAGCCTTCCACCTTGTGGCCGTCCACTTCCTTCGGGCCGCTCCAACCCTTGGGGCTGCGCAGCACGATCATCGGCCAGCGCGCCCGAGTCGGTTTGCCACTGGCGCGCGCCTGCTGCTGAATGCGGCGAATCTGCAGCACACACTCCTCGAGCACTGCCGCCATCCGTTGGTGCATCAGCTGGGGATCGTCGCCTTCGACAAAACACGGCGTCCACCCGTACCCTTCGAACAGCTGTTTCAGCTCGTCATGCGATATCCGCGCGAGCAGCGTGGGGTTGTTGATCTTGTAGCCGTTGAGATGCAGGATCGGCAGCACCGCGCCATCACGGATGGGGTTGAGGAACTTATTGGAGTGCCACGACGTGGCCAGCGGGCCGGTCTCCGCTTCGCCATCGCCGACCACCACCGCCACCAGCAGGTCCGGATTGTCGAACGCGGCGCCGAAGGCGTGCGAGACGCTGTACCCCAACTCACCGCCCTCGTGGATGGAGCCCGGCGTCTCCGGCGTGCAGTGGCTACCGATACCTCCGGGGAAGGAGAACTCTTTGAAAAACTCCCGCATCCCCTCCTCGTCCTCGCCCTTGTTCGGGTAGATCTCCGCGTAGGTGCTCTCCAGATAGACCGGCGCCAGCACGCCCGGCGCGCCGTGGCCGGGGCCGGCCAGGAAGATGGCATCGAGGTCGTACTTGTTGATCAGACGGTTGAGGTGAATGTAGGCGAAGCTCAGCCCGGGGCTCGCCCCCCAGTGACCGAGCAGCCGCAGCTTGACGTGCTCCACCTTCAGCGGCTCGCGCAGCAACGGATTGGCTTGCAGATAGATCATCCCGGCAGCCAGGTATCTGCAGGCCCGCCAGTAGGCGTCGATCTTGCGCAGCTCCTCGGCAGACAGTGGGCCCGTGGTGGCCGTCTTGCTGCTACGCGTGGCGGTCGCCCGCGCCGGGGTAACAACCCTACCCTTTGCCTTCATCGCCGTATCCTTTCTCTGATAACCAGATCGTACCTCATCCGCGTCCAACCGGTACGGGTTTCACGTTCCAGACCAGCTCGCAGTAGTCCCGAATGGAACGGTCGGAGGAGAACTTCCCCATGCGCGCCACGTTGAGGATCGCCGTACGCGTCCACGCCCGCGGGTCGCGCCACAGCGCGCTGACACGCTGCTGACAGTCCACGTAGGCCTGGTAGTCGGCGAGCACCAGGAACGGATCGTCGCAGAGCAAATTGTCCACGAGCGGGCGGAACAGGGCCGCGTCGCCCTGCGCCAACGCCCCCGAGGCGATGAAGTCCAGCACGGCGCGCAGCGTCGCGCTCTGCTCGTAGTGGTCGCGCGGCCGGTAGCCGCGCGACTGCAGCGCCTCGACCTCCGCGGCCGTGAGGCCGAAGAGGAAGAAGTTGTCGACGCCGACTTCTTCGCGGATCTCGACGTTGGCGCCGTCGAGGGTGCCGATGGTGAGCGCCCCGTTGAGGGAGAACTTCATGTTGCCCGTGCCCGAGGCCTCCTTGCCGGCGGTGGAGATCTGCTCCGACAGGTCGGCGGCGGGATATACGTGCTGCGCGTTCTTCACGTTGTAGTCGGGGAAGAAGACGACCGTGAGACGGTCGCGCACGAGCCGGTCGTGGTTCACCAGGTCGGCCACCGAGTTGATGAGCTTGATGATGAGCTTGGCCATGAAGTAGCCCGGCGCGGCCTTGGCGCCGAAGATGAACGTCCGCGCCGGGACGTCCGCCTGCGGGTCCTGCCGCAGGCGCAGGTACAGCGTCAGGATGTGCAGCACGTTCAAGTGCTGCCGCTTGTACTCGTGCAGCCGCTTGGCCTGGATGTCGAACAGCGACTCGGGATTCACTGCCACACCGGTGCGCTGCTCGATGAGGGTGGCGAGACCGCGCTTGGCGGCGAGCTTCACCTCGCGCCACTGTTGGTGGAACTCCAGGTCGTCGGCACAGGCTTCGAGGTTGCGCAGTTGCTCCAGATCGCGCAGCCAGTCGTCGCCGACGCGGTGGCTGATGAGCTGCGCCAGGGCGGGATTGCTCACCGCCACGAAGCGTCGCGGCGTCACACCGTTGGTGATGTTGCAAAACTTCTGCGGCCAGAGCTCGGCGAAGTCGTGCATGACCAGCTTCTTGAGCAGCTCGGAGTGCAGCCGCGCGACGCCGTTGACGCGATGGCCGCCGACCGTGGCGAGGTGCGCCATGCGCACGGAGCGCACGCCGCCTTCGTCGATGAGCGACATGCGGGCCAGGCGCGCCGCGTCGTCCGGGAAGCGGGCGCGGACCTCGTCGAGGAAGCGCCGGTTGATCTCGTAGATGATCTCCAGATGGCGGGGCAGCACGCTGCCGAACAAGCCGACCGGCCAGGTCTCGAGCGCCTCGGGCAGCAGCGTGTGGTTGGTGTAGGCGAAGGTGTGGCGCGTGACCTCCCAGGCGGTGTCCCAATCCACAAGATGCTCATCCAGCAGCAGGCGCATCAGCTCCGCGACGCCAACGGCCGGGTGGGTATCGTTGAGCTGAATGGCAAACTTCTCGTGGAACCGGTCGACCGGACGGCCCAGCGCCAGGTGCACACGCAGCAGGTTCTGCAGCGAGCAGGTCACGAAGAAGAACTGCTGCTGCAGGCGGAGGAGCTTGCCCTGCAAGGGTTCGTCGTTCGGGTAGAGGACCTTGGTGATGTTCTCCGAGGACATCTTGTCCTCGACGGCCCGGTAGTAGTCGCCGTGGTTGAACGCCGCAAAGTCGAACGACTCGACCGCCTCGGCCTTCCACAGCCGCAGGATGTTGCAGGTGCCGACCCGATAACCGAGGATGGGGGTATCGTACGCCACGCCTTTGACGACCGTCTGCGGAACCCAGCGCACCCGGTAGCGACCCTGCTCGTCCGTCCACGTCTCGGTGTGGCCGCCGAAGGGCACGTCGAACGCCAGCTCCGGCCGGGCAATCTCCCACGGGTTGCCGAAACGGAGCCACTTGTCGGTGACCTCGACCTGCCACCCGTCGCGGATGAGCTGGTCGAAGATGCCGAACTCGTAACGGATGCCGTAGCCGATGGCGGGCACCTCGAGTGACGCGAGCGAGTCCATGTAACACGATGCGAGTCGCCCCAATCCGCCATTGCCGAGCCCCGGCTCCTCCTCCTGCTCGACCAGCGCATCGAGGTCCAGGCCGAGCTCGCTCATCGCCTGGCGGGTGGCGTCCGCGATACCGAGGTTGAGCAGGTTGTTGGCGAGGTGCGGCCCCGGCAGGAACTCCGCCGACAGGTAGGCCACGACACGGGCGTCCTGCTCGAAGAAGGCCTCGATCGTTCGCACCCCTTGCGCGAGCACGCGGTCGCGGATGGTCAGCGCCAGGGCGGTGTACGCGTCGTTGCGCGTCGCCGCGATCGGGACGCGGCCCATGCTGCAGAAGAGGTTGTCGAGAAAGGATTGCCTCAGGTCGGCCACCGTCCCCCCGGTGCGGGCACCGCCGGAGGGCGCAATGTCGGAGGACCTTGGAGGGGGCGGAGTCCTGGAACGAGGCATCGCAACTCCTTTCCGCTAGCGTGCCGGGCAATCGGCGAGGATCGGCTCCACCGCGCCGTTGACCACCGTTGTCCGCGGGCTCCTCATCGCCGTGCCTCCGATGATGCCGACCATCATAGTGCGTCTACTTGACGGTGTAGCCGCGGCCCTCCATGCAAGCGGCGAAGGCGCGGAGGAAGCTCATCTGAGACTGGTCCTCCCCCGCCTGGCGGGCGCGCTTCGATCCGCGTCGTCCGGCAACGCCACCAACCACGGCGCCGGCGCCGGCCCCCTTCCCGGCATTCCCCGCGATGGCGCCCACCGCCGCACCGACGGCCGCACCACGTGCCGCACCACCTACCGTCCCGCGAGTGTTGTCACCGAGCTGCTCCTGCTGCCGGGGCGCGTTCGGGTCCACACCGCTCTGCTCACGTGCCCACTGCCGACACGCGGCGTCGTCCTTCGCCTGCTGATCCTTGCTCTGCCCCTTCTGCGGGTAGACGTACACTTGTGCGGACTGCGCCACAGCTTGTGCGCCTGCCAGGCCGAAGATCAGGGCCACCATCGCCAATCGGGAATGTCTCATTCGTCACCTCCGCAACCGCTGGTCGTAGGATTGTGCAACCCCGCGTCCCGGGCTGACCGTTAGATGGTGCGGCTCTCCGTGGGTTCCTCCGGCATGCCCACGCCGGCCTTGCGTTGCACGCCCTGACGCGCGAGCTGCCACGCGACGCGCTTCGACCAGTACTCGCAGGCCGCCCCAACGTCGCCCCACGTCGAGTACGCGCGCTTGGCGAACAGGACCTTGGTGCCGGCCCGATCATCGACCGCCGCTGCCAACCGCTGGTTCGTCACCGGATCCAGCATCTCCACTTCCACCGTGGCGCTGCCAACAGTGGTGGCGGTGTCGGCGCCCAACCCCACCAGGGCTCCGGCCATCCGCAGCTGCGGCACGATGGTGCTGATGGTGCGCAGGGCCACCTTGGCTCCTTGCGCCTGGGTGAGCGCCACGCGCAGACGGATGGTGTTCGGGCCCGGCTGGTTGGTGACTGTGAAGTACTTCGAAAGCTCGTCATTCAGGCTCTTGTAGAGCGTGTCCGTCAGCATTTGCTGATCTTCGGGGCTGATGTTCGTGGTGTCGCTGCCCCATAGTCCCACGGACTCGAGCTGGACGGAGTTGTAGCGCGACCATTGCACGTTGGGGGCCACGTAGACCAGCGCCGCGGGGTAGTCGGGGTTCTTCTGCAACTGCGAGTAGTCCCGCAGAAAGCCCGACTCCTCGGGCGTGCCGCGGCGGCCACGGGTCGCGGTGCATCCGGTTACCACCAAGATTCCCACACCCAGGACCGCCAAGACCGGAATGCGTATCGACTTCATGAGTCCGCGCAAATGCTGCTGCTTCATTTCCCTATCCTCCTTCTGCGAGCCGAACGACGCGAGGTCAGCCCGTGCCAAGAGAGTCCCCCGATCGCGCCTCGGGGTTGCCTCATTGTTTCGTATCGCGGCTTCCGTTCCTTCCGGTCTGAGGGCGAAGGCCCGGCGCATGCCCGGCCATAGTATGCGCAGTCTACGACCGTGTGAAGACGTGGTGGACGTTTTGTGGAATTCGGCGGCTCCAAGCCCCGGGGGGTCTCCTTTGCACACGACCGCGGAGTCGGCATGAGAAAACGACGTGCCAGAGAGGAACATCCCCTCCACCAGTCAGGGCTGATCACGAGCGTTCGCATGGTTGCGAAGGACTTGAGACCGGCACCTGACCCTGGGAAAGAGGCATCGCATGTCCACAACCCGATAGGGATGGCCATGCAGCTCCACTCGGTTCACCGGGAAGACACCCGTACGTCGTTACCGGCATCGTAGCGACCGACGGCGCATCCATCATCCGCCCAGCGCGACGGCCACGCCGACCAGCGCCAGTCCAATCCCCACCATCACCAGGCCGGCGACCAGACGGCTGGTGTGCGCATACTGCGCCCACTTGTGCCCGACGATGAACAGCATCGCAATCAACAGGGCGTTGGAGATGCGCAGGGCCCGCGTCGGGTCCGAAAAGATCAGGAACGGCACGGCGACCGGCAGGCAGGCCATGAAGACCAGCCAGAAGCACCCGAGCGCGCCGTACAGATCGTCTCGAGTCACGTTGGTCCTCGGGGCTTCAGCGCGGGCCAGATACGCGAGGATCGACCGGCACAGCGCCTCACGGTCCTCCGCTTCGGTGAGCGTTTCGAAGCGCGGCTCGATGTCACTGCGAACGATGTCCAACGCCGTGCGCGCATCGGGGGCCTGTTGGATCGCTTCGATGAGGCGCGCCTTCTCGGCACGCGCCGTCATACAATTCATGACGTACATGATGCCGTCGATGATCCCCCACGCGATGTTGCACCCCAGCGCCGTCTGCAGCAGCTGGCGCACGCCGGCGCGGCCTTGCGTCGCGCTCAATCCGGCGGTGAGGGTGGCGGCCAGCGCCATGATGAGCCCGAAGAGGATCTCCCCCAGCCGACTTGCCGGGTCGAGGTACCTCTCGACGAAGTGCTCGCCGCGTAGCTCGTCGCTCATGGTCACGTTCGACTGACGCGCTCGCCCGTTCCACGCGGTGGCACGGATCAATCCTGGGGGAGCGCCCTCGACGGGGTTCGCTCTTCCGGCGTCGGTTGCGCCTCGCCCTCCTCGGACACACGCACGTCCCCCAGCGCTTGGTACTGGGTGCCGGTGACCAGGACTTCCGTACGGGCCCGCACCGACAGATTCACCGCCGCGTCGACGCGCTTCGCGCTGCGTTCCTCGACGCCGCGGATCTCGTTGGGGGCCGGGACTCGTGGGCTGACGATCTCGGCGCGCACCGCCCATCCGGCGTCGCGACGCACCGCATCGATGGCCGTGACGAAGGTGTTGGGCAGGCTCTGCAGATTGGCGCGCACCGTCTCTTCCACTGTCTGCTGTCGCGCGGCCTCGTCCGCAGATGCTCCGCCGAAGTGCGCCGCGCCGAACAGGACGCGGCCCTTCGAGGTGATATCCACGGATTCGGCGACCCGGATGACCACGCGGACGGTCTGCTCGCCCAGACGCTCGCGCAAGAGCGCTTCGAAGCGAGCGATGCGGTCGGGGCCGGGGGGCCGCGCACTCTCGATGGACACGACGAGTACCGGACCGGTCGGCAAGTTCACGAGCTCGACGTCCTTCAGGATGATGTCCGGCCGCGTCGCCACCACTTCGTGCGCCACTTGCTCCGCCTGCTGCAGGAGCCGCATGTCCGGGGATACCGGCGCCGTGGTCACCTTGCCGTTGAGGCTCAGGTACGGGCGCAGGGTCGTCGAGCCCGTTGCCGTAACGTCCTTGGTCAACGCGCAGCGCATGAATAGATGCACCGGTTCGCCGAGCCGACCGCCCAACGCGTCTTGAATCTCCTTGACGCGTGCCGGGGCGATCAGATGCGGGGTACGGACTTCGGACAGTACCTCCACGCCCTCCTTGCCGCGGTTGAAGTCGACGCCAACCAGCGCGGTGCTCGGCTCGTGCGCCAGCTCTTCGTCCAGCACCGCGGTAATGGCGCGTTGGGTGTGGATGTTTCTCACCATGCGGACGAGGTAGTTGGTGAGCAGCGCGGTGACCAGCAGCAGCCCGATCGCCGCCGGGGTGAAGCGCCGCGCCAAGCCGCGAAGCGATCCGATCTCCGCCCAGGTGACGAAGCCGGCGATGAGAAACAGCGTCGCGGCGACGGCCAGGATGGCCAGCACGTTGGCGAAGAACAGTAGGAATGCACCCCAGGCGCCCCGGTACGCCCCGAACGCGAGGCACAGACCGATCGCAGCGACGGGGGGATTGAGCGCGGTGGCGATCGCCACGCCGGGCAGAGCCGGGCTGACGCGCTCATCGATCATGGCGAGGACGCCGGCGAAACCGGCGAGCGCCGCCACCAGCAGGTCAATCAGCGTAGGCTTGGTCTGCGCCAGCAGGGACGGCGTCGGGTCACCCCAGAACGGCATCAGGCCCAGCAGATACACCAGCACGACGGCGATCAACGCACCGCCGAACTCGGCAACCAGCGCGGTGCGCAGCAGTCGCAGGTCGCCGCGCATCAGACCCAGTGAGATGCCGATGATCGGGGTCATCAGCGGCGCAACGACGTTGGCCCCGATCAGGGTGGCATCGCTGCCGATGATCAGCGCGAAGCCGGCGATCAGCTCCGAGATGCTGAGCAAGACATAGTACGTCGCCGTTGGCTGCGAGCCGATCTCGATGTCGCCGAGCACGACGGCGCGCCGCTCGGGTGAGACCGACCCGAGACTGAGCACCGCCCGTATCCAGTTCTCCGGCCACGACTGCGGGCGGAACCGTGGCGGTGAACCTGTCTTTCGCCCGGTGTCTGCCTCGCCGTTCATTGCGTGTCTCGTGTCACGGCGTCTCTCGCAACCCGCTCCTCGTCAGTCACCGGATGTCCGTCGCGATCCGCTTCACGCCCTGCACACCGGTGCCCGGTTCTCTCAGTACGCGTCGAAGATCGACGGCGCGACGCCGCCCGGGGTCGCCGGCGAGCTCGGCGGTGCGGCGGGGACGGGTGACGGAGTCGCGGCCGGCTGCGCCGCTGGTGTCGGCGCGTGCGGCGCCTCGCCCTGCGGGGCGGCGGGCTCTTCGGGCTCAGTCTCGACCGGGGATGGTTCCGCGGTCGTCGGCGCGGTCGGCAAGCGCCAGATGAGCTGCGCGTTTATCACCCAGCCCTTCAGTCCGCTCTTGGCACTCTCGACGTACGCGTAGCCGCGTTCGAGCTTGAAGCGAGTGACCTTTTCGTGCAGCGAGAGCTGCCCGAGCACTTGCGAGGACGTTGAGGCTTCGCTGTACACCTTCAGTCCGTCGGTCCCCGCATAGTAGACGCGTGGCGCCGCCGCGGCGGGCGCCTGAGGCGCCGGCGTCGGTGCGGGCGTCGGGGTCGCCGTGCCGAACCACCCGCCGACGGTCCGCTGCATCGTTGCACAGCCCGCCAGCGACATGAGCAGGGCGAACGCGGCGATGACGCCAACCTTCGGCAAGCCCGACCCCTGGCGCGGCAGCGTCGTCACGGCGCGGTGCCGAGCGACAGCCGGAACCCGACGTTCGGTGTCGTCACCGCTCATGTCCGGACCTTTTGACGCGTGCCGGGCACGAGGTCAAGCGCGCGGATGACGTTGGGATGAGCGGTCGTCGGGCGTAAGCCGTGGCGCCGAGAGCGTCGGCCGTCGCCACGTGGTGAGGCGCGCCAAAGGGTCCGCATGATCATGGGTTCTTGGCTGGCGGTTGCCGTGGGTCGTCAGCCCTAGCGGGGCGGGAAGTCTGCGAGGATCTTGTCGACGGCGTCGTTGATCCGTCGCTCGCGCTTCTCGGCGCTTGCCGACGCATCAACGACCCCTTTCCCGACGCCGCGCCACAACAGCTTCATGGTCGTCGGCTCGATCACGTCGATGAGCAGGGTGCCTTCGTCATAGTCGTACGTGTGGGTTGCCGGGTACGCGGCCCACCCGCCGACGCGGTACCCGTACCAGCTGTTGATGGTTTGCACACTGGTCTTCTGGCGCACGACGGCATGGTAGCCGACGAGGAAATCGGGCGCCGTCCCAGGCGTCGCCTGCTGATGGCCACGAGCAGCGAGAACTCGGTCGACGGCGGCGTGCACACGCGCGTCGAGAAAGCCGCGGTCGAAGCGCGGGTCGTCCAAACCCTGCTGCGGCCCCGGGCGCCATGCATACGTCCGCAGCGCGCCGAAGTTTGCCGAGCGGTCATAGTCGGTCGTGACCGTGACCGTCGAGCACCCGGCGAGGAGCAATGCGGCGAGGGTGACTCGCAACGACTGCGTGTAGTTCATGCCATGCCTCCAAGCCACGGACATCGCCCCGCGGCTTTCCAGCCTCAACGCCAACGGGCAACCTGGCGGGCGCGCCGGATGACGGCGAAGCGGGCCACCACGCTGTCGCGCTCGTCGGTCATCCCGACACTGACCAGATCGACGACGCCGCCGTAGCGCACGTCACCGCCAGCCAGGGCGCGCAACTGGCCGTTCTTGAGCACCTGGTAGCCGTCGAAGTGCGTCCACTGCGGCTGTTGCCCCCAGCCGCGCTCCCGACCGCAGCGGGTGTACAACTCCTGCGGAATGCACACCAGCCGAAACTCATACGGATCGAGTCCGATGCGCTCGCGGAGCACCGTTGCACCATGCTCCGAAAGGGCGGCGTCGATCGCCTGGCGCGCCAGACCGCGACGGCGCGGCAGGCCAAGCGCGGAGAGCAGATCGCCGCTCGCCGGAGGCTCCTGATCTTCCGGAAAGTCCTCGATCAGGATGGTTTCGGGCTTGAACAGCGGCAGGTAGCGCGCCCCGCCCGAGTTGATGAAAGGATTCTTGAGCAACTGCCCGACCAGGACCTTCGTGTGCTCCGACACCTCCGCGGGAAATCCCAGCTCATCGACGATCGCCTCGGCGTGGAGCGCCCCTTCGTGTTCCGTCGCCGCCTGCAACGCACTGGGCTGCCAGATGTGTGTGATCACGTAGTCGTACAGCGGGGCGCCCTGCGGCAAGGGCTCGGCGTGCAGCACCGCAAATCCCAGCGTGCCCGCGCGCTGCGCGACATCCTCCGAAAACGGCACGGTGAGGTCCACGGGGCATTGATAGGTCGCACGCGCCCCCTCGGACGCCGACGTGCCGGACTTCGGAGCGGCGGACGACTGTTCCCGCGTTTGCCGCGCCGCCAGCTCCTGGGCATACGAGCGCAGCTGCGTCATGTCGCCGCGTTGCGCCGCCTGCATCGCGAGCTGTTCCAACTCGGCGTTGCTCTGCGCGACCGGGGTCGCATCGACGCTGCGCTTCGAGGCCAGCGTCAGGCCGGCAAAGAACGTGCGCCGCGCTTCGTAGAACGACGCGAGCGGCGCGTCGGCACCAACCAGCCCCTTGAGCGTGCCGACCAACGCGTCTCGGCGTTCGCCAAGCTCCTGGTCGAACCCCGGCAAGAAATCGAAGCCGGGTGAGAATGGGTCGATGTTCACCGCGGGCGCATCGTAGACCTTGGCCCCGAGAGCCATCAGCGGCGCTTGCTCCTGGGCGGTGCGACGCAGCTCATCCACCCGTGCCGCCAGCTCTCCTACCCGCTGCCAGTCCTGCAATATCGTCGCGGCCTTGCTCTGCGTGACGACGGTGTCGATGTCCGCCTGAATGCCCTTCAAGGCGTGATACTGCGCCGCCGTCAGCACGCTCCCGAGCAGCTCGCGGGCGCGATTCATGTAGATGTCCGCATATACGGTGTCCGAGACACTCGCATCCACGAGCAGTTGAACCGGCTTGGTCGTAGATGCACTTGCAGCTGCGCTTACATTCCGCGTCATGAGACTCTCCTCCATGCTTGCGTCGACCCGCAGGCCTCCGCACGTAGTCACCTTACACCTGAGCAAGGCGGATACCCAGGCTCAGTCCCGCCAGCCGCTGATGCCCGGCAACCGCGTCCCACCGTCCTCGTCCGGATGGCCAGGAATGGTTTCGCGACAGTGGGAACGATGCGTCCGATGGATGCGACAGTGGAGTCGAGGGGGGGGCGGGGGGGGGCGGGGCGGGGGGGGGGGAGGGGAAACAA
>Ga0335082_10007311_pt1 | contig 11999 bp, 11 predicted proteins | sample Lox_Sample_41_FD_206718 | JGI IMG/M metagenome (GOLD analysis project Ga0335082, IMG submission 206718) | Soil microbial communities from Loxahatchee National Wildlife Refuge, Florida, United States - Lox_Sample_4.1 | ecosystem: Environmental > Terrestrial > Soil > Wetlands | place: USA...
CGCGGGGCAATCGCAGATCGGGCCCACCGGCTTGCACGACGAGGGCGCGGCGCCTCCCTTCTCGACGAGGCATCCGCCGAGCTGCGATTTCGCGACGGCGCCGCCGAAGCACTGGCAGCCCCAGTCCGCGCAGACGGCGATGACGCAGTCGGAGTCGATCGCGCAGGTCCCCGCTTCCGGCATCGTGCACGCGGGCGCGTCGGGCGCGGCGTCCTTTTCGCTCGATGCGTCCGGCCCCGCGTCGATCCCGCTCTCGATTCCGCCGCACGCGACGAGCGCGAGCGGCAACCACACCGAGTGCTTCATGCGCACGAGAAGAGCAACCGCGGTGCCACGCGTTCGAGCGGGAATTCCGCGGGCGGGCGTGGCGCACGTTGTGTCACGCGCGGCGCGCCGATCAGGGCGGAACGCAGTCCGGGCCGCTCACCGAGAGGTTCGTGCACGACGCGTTCGAGGGGCACGCCGCGGCGTCGGTCGCGCACGACTTCGTGCAGTAGCCCGCCATGCCGGAGCTCGGCGTCGTGTACCCGTACGCGCGATACTCGAACGGGTCGCAGGTGAAGCCGCTCGGGCAGTCGCCGCTCTGGCCGACGATGCAGAAGCTCGAGCAGTAGCCGTCGTTGTTGCTTCCGTAGAGGCAGTTGCACGCTTCGGTGTTCGTGTCGTTCTTCGTGCACGCGTCGCCGACGTTCTTCGTCGGCGGCGTCACGCCGACGACGCAGATGCCTTGATCGGTCTGGCAGTGTTGGCCGTCGCTGCAGTCGCCGTCGCTCGTGCAGCCTCCCCAGCAGTAGCCGACGCCGTTCTCCGTCGTGGTCGGGTACGTGAAGCACGTGTCCTTGCCCGCGCAGCCTTGCGGCGCGCCGCCGGACTTGTCGTACGTGCACTTCGGCAGGCAGACGCCGCCGCTGAAGCCCGGCACGCAGATGCCCGGCGAGCTCGGGTCGTCCGGCCCGTCGCAGAAGTGGAGCGTGGAGTCGTTGCTCACCGTCGAGCACGACGGGATGATGCAGACGCCCGTCGGGAAGTACTCCTCGGGCGACCAAACGCCGATCGAGCATTTCGCTTTGTTCGGGCCGTTCGCGTGGCAGTCGCTGTCGCTCGTGCAGGCCTTGCCCACCGTGCCGTCGTACGGCGTCGGGCCGGAGGAGTCGATCGACACGATGGCGTCGCTCGGTCCGACGACGTCGGACGCGGTCGGCGAGTCGGACGACGCGTCGCCGCCTGCGTCGCCGAGGTTGTCGCTCACGGTGCCCCCGCACGCGAGGAGCGGCACCGTGAGACCGAGGAGAAGCCACCTCATGGCTGCGCCTGAAGCAAGAGCTGCTCCACGCGGGAATTTCAGCGCAAAGGCCGGCTGCGTGCGTTTGTTGACGGCGCTTCAGGTCGCGGCGGGCGCTGCGGAGGGCGTCGCCGACGCGCTCGTCGTGGTCGCGGGCGCGGCGTCGGAGTCGCCGGACGGCGGCGGCGGGTTCGGGTGGTTGTTCTCGTTGTTGCACGCGGCGACCGCGAAGGCGGCCGCGATGGAGACGAGGATGAAGAAACCGAGGAGAGGACGTTTCGTGGTCATGTCCCAAGAACGCCTCGCGCCGGGGGATCTTACAGATGGCGCCGAAACGCGGGCACGAACGCGAGACCGACGCCGAAGAGCGCGTGCACGAAGATCCAGGTCACCGGGAAGAACGCGGCGCGCGCGACGAGCGTCGGGTCGGCCCACGGGAGGACCGCGAACGTCATGACGAGCATGACGACGCCGCTCGCCGCGAGCCCGTACGCGAGCGCCGGTCCGGCGCCGACGAAGCGCGGCACGATCGCGGCGAACGCGATCCCGATGGCCGCCGAGACGACCGCGTGAATAGCGACGCCCGCGAGCACGGCGCCGGGCCCGGCGACGAGCGCGCGCGGTCCCATGAAGAGCGCGGCGACCGCAACGACCGGCTCGCGGAGCTCCATGTGGTGACCGAGGAACGAGAGGCAGAGAAAGAGCATCATCGCGGCGCCGCCGAGGAGGCCCGCCGCGGCGCCGGCGAGGACGATCTCGCGCGCGACGGAGCGCTCGTGGACCTCTTGTGCGCGCGCGACGGCGCTCACGGCTTTCCCTCGAGGCGGCGCGCGATCGCCGCGTGCTCGTCGAGGAGCGGCAGCAGGCGATCGACCAAAGCGCGCATGTCGTTTCGCGACAAGCGCGGCTCGACCTCGCGGAGATAGCGCGCCGCGCCCGCCTCGACCGCGGCGGCGGTCGCGAGGAAGCGCGCGTCGAGCGCCGCGCCGTTCGCTTCGCGGAGCTCGCGCTCGAGCCGCGCGTCCTCGCGGACGCGGTCTGCCGGCTCGGGCGGCGCGTACACGAAGCCGTAGGCGTGCGAGACCCTCCGCACGGCGTCGTCGGCGAGGCGGTGCTCGCGCGCGAGCAAGTCACCGAAGCGGCGGACCTCCGCGGTCGTGCCGCGGCGGCGCGCGATCTCGCCGATGCGCATGTCGAACGCGTCGAGCTCGTGGAGCGCGCCGAGGACCTCGGTGGCCGGCGTGGGCACGTCCGCGGGCGCGGGGCGCGCGAGCGCGAGCGTCGCGAGCGCGACGAGAGAACCGACGAGACGGTGGAGACGCACGTCCCGTTCGTAGCGAAACACGTTCCATCGTATGCTCGCGCCTCATGCGGCAGGTCGTGTTCCTCGCGCTCGCCGTCGCCTGCGGTGGCGGCGGCTCCACGGGCAGCGACGCGGGCCCGAGCGACGGCGCGCCGCCCGCCGACGTGAACGTGCCGGACGTTCCCGTCCCGCCTCCGCCCGCCGCGACGTGCACGCCGCCGCTCCAGCCGCCCGACACGAGCCAAGCGACGACGGTCGTCGGCACCGGCGCGGGCACGTGCACCGAGACGATGCTCGCGACCGCGATCGCCGCCGGCGGCGTCATCACGTTCGACTGCGGCGACGCCGCGACGATCTCCGTCACGCAGACGCTCACGCTCCGCACCGACATCCCGACCACGATCGACGGCGGCGGCAAGGTCACGCTCGACGGCGGCGGTACGACGCAGATCCTGAGCTTCAATCACGTCGACTACCGCAAGAACACGACGCTGCTCACGCTCATGAACCTCACGCTCGCGCACGGCCGAAACCACGGCACGACGCCGTACGCGCCCGCGCAGGCGCCGTGTTCGCAGGGTTATTACGACGGCTACGCCGGCGCGCTGTTCGTCCGCGACGGCGAGGTCGCGATCTTCGACGTCGTCTTCGACGGCAACCGGGCCGAGGAGCTCGGGCCGGACGTCGGCGGTGGCGCGATCTCGCTGCAGGGCGTCTTGAAGGCGACGATCGTCGGCAGCACCTTCGTGAACGGCGCGGCGAGCAACGGCGGCGCGATCGAGTCGCTCAACTCGGACTTCGACGTCTACAACTCCACGTTCGACGGCAACGTCGCGACGGGTAACGGCGCGAACTCGGACGACTCGTCGAAGTGCTCGGTCGTCGCGACCAACGGGCAGCACCAAGTCGGCTCGGGCGGAAACGGCGGCGCGGTCGCGATCGACGGCGGGGACGACGGGACGCACACGTTCTGCGGCGTCGTCTTCCGCAACAACGCCGCGGGCGCGCAGGCGCTCGGCGGCGCCCTCGGCCGCACGCCGGACAACGCCAAGCAGACGACCGTGTTCGATCGCTGTCTCTTCGAAGGAAATCACGCCGACGCGGGCGGCGGAGGCGCGACGTATTTCCACAACTCGACGCTCCAGATCACGGCGACCACCTTCCACGCGAACGTCGCGCAAGGCTGCGGCGGCATCCAAGCCGACGGCACGACGCTCGACTTCACGAACGACACGTTCGAAGGCAACCAGACGAACGCGTCGGGCGCCGTGGGCGGCGCGATCTGTCTCTTCGGCGGCGACGGCACGCTCGAGAACGTGACGTTCGCGAACAACACGGTCGACGGGTTCGGCGCCGCGATCTTCGGCAACCCGACGCTCACGATCGAAAACTCACTCTTCGCGAACAACACCGGCACGAACCCCGGCGCGCCGATGCAGTGCCAGGTCACGGCGACCGGGGGCCACGATCTGCAGTTTCCGATGAATCACACGAACGGCAACGCGGCCGACGCGGCGTGCGTCAGCGGGATCACCTTCGCCGACCCGATGCTCGCGGCGATCGGCGAAAGCGGCGGGCCGACGCCGACCATGCTCGTCCAGACCGGGAGCCCGGCGCTCGGGCTCGGGCAATCGTGCCCGGCGACCGACCAGCGCGGGACGACGCGCCCGAGCTCCGGCTGCACGTCCGGCGCGACCGAGGGGACGCAGTGACGGCGGGCAAGCACTTCCGATTCTTCCGCGCCGGTGGATTCGATCAGCTCCGTCTCGAGGAGGCCGGCGAGATCCTCGCGGTCTCCGAGCTCGACAAGAAGCTCTGGGTCGCGCTCGCCTGCCCGACCAAGGGCCTCCAGCTCGATCCGAAGACGCTCCAGATGATCGACACCGACGGCGACGGGCGCATTCGTCCGCCGGAGGTGCTCGCCGCGGTCGACTTCGCCGGGCGCGTTCTCAAGAACGCCGCCGACCTGAAGAAGCGCGCCAAGAAGCTGCCGCTCTCCGCCATCGACGACGAGGACGAAGAAGGCAAGCGGCTCCTCGCCTCCGCGAAGCACATCCTCGAGAACCTCGGCAAACCGGACGCGAAGTCGATCACGTTCGAGGACGTGCTCGACACGAAGAAAATCTTCGAGCAGACGAAGTTCAACGGCGACGGCGTCGTCCCTGCCGACTCGGCCGACGAGCCGAGCGTGCGCGCGGCGATCGAGGACGTGATGAAGGTCGCCGGGTCCGTCGAGGACCGGAGCGGCAAGCCCGGCGTGACGAAAGAGAAGGTCGACGCGTTCTTCGAGCAGGCCAAGCTCGTCGACGAGTGGTGGAAGAAGGCGGACGAGGCCGGCGTGATGCCGCTCGGCGACGCGACGCACGCGGCGTTCGACGCCTTCGAAGCCGTGCGCGCGAAGATCGACGACTATTTCGTGCGCTGCCGGCTCGCGGCGTTCGACGCGCGCGCGGCCGCGCCGCTCAACCGCGGCGAGCAGGACTGGGCGGGCCTCGCGGCCGAGCGCCTCGGGAAAAACGACGCGCGCGTCGCCGAGTTCCCGCTCGCGCGCGTCGAGGCGGGGCGCGCGCTGCCGCTCGACGCGGGCGTGAACCCCGCGTGGGGCGACGCCGTGAAGAAGCTCGCGACCGACGCCGTGGCGCCGCTCGTCGGCGCGCGCGGCGTGCTCGCCGAATCGGACTGGACCGCCGTCGCCGACAAGCTCGCCGCGCACGCCGCGTGGCGCGCGGGCAAGCCGGACGTCGCCGCCGCCGCGCTCGACCGCGCGCGCATCCGCGAGCTCCTCGAGAGCGACGTGCGCGCGAAGATCGAGGCGCTCGTCGCGAAGGACCTCGCGCTCGCGCCGGCGGCCGAGTCGATCGCGTCGGTCGAGCGACTGCTTCGTTATTACCGGGACCTGCACGTGCTCTTGTGCAACTTCGTCTCCTTTCGCGACTTCTACGCGCGCGAGGGCGCCGTGTTCCAAGCCGGGACGCTCTACGTCGATGGTCGGAGCTGCGACCTTTGCATTCGCGTCGACGACGTCGCCGCGCACTCGGCCGTCGCGACGCTGTCGAACACGTTCCTCGTCTACTGCGAGTGCAAGCGAAAGGGCGGCGCGGAGAAGACGACCATCGCCGCGGCGGTGACCGCGGGCGCGACCAGTCGCATCCGCTCCGGGCGAAACGGCTTGTTCGTGGATCGCGACGGCAACGACTGGGACGCCGCCATCGTGAAGGTCGTCGAGAACCCGATCAGCATTCGGCAGGCGTTCTGGTCGCCGTACGTGCGCCTGGCGCGCTTCATCGGGGAGCAAGTCGAGAAGCTCGCCGCGGCGCGCGACGCCGAGGTGCACGAGATCGGGACCGGCCACGTCCAGAGCGCGGTCGACGACGCGCACCGCCAGACGACGCTCAAAGCCCCCGCCGCGACCGAGCCTGCCGCGGCGGCGCCTGCGGCCGCGCCCGCGCCCGCGCCCGCGGGCTTCGACGTCGCGAAGTTCGCCGGCATCTTCGCCGCCATCGGGCTCGCGATCGGCGCGATCGGATCGTCGCTCGTCGCCGTCATGACCGGCTTCGTCTCGCTCCGTTGGTGGCAGATGCCGCTCGCGCTCGGCGGGCTGATGCTCGTCGTGTCCGGGCCCGCGATGATCATCGCGTGGCTCAAGCTCCGCAAACGAAACCTCGGGCCGCTGCTCGACGGCGCGGGCTGGGCGGTGAACGCCGAAGCGAAGATCAACATCCCGTTCGGCGCGTCGCTCACGAGCGTCGCCGCGCTCCCGAAGGACGCGGAGCGCTCGACGACGGACCCGTACGCCGAAAAGAGCCGCGCGTGGATCTGGGTGCTCGCGTTCGTCGTGATCGCCGCGGCCACCGGCGCGGTGAAGCTCGGCCTCCTGCGAGCGTGGACCGCGAAGATTCAGCCGGCGCAGGCGCCGTCCGCGGCGCCGAGCGCGAAGAAGTAGCGAGACGCCGTGCCGCGGGACACGCCGTCGTATTGATGGCTCGCGCGAGGTCCGCGATCCTTTGCGGATGAAGCGCATCTTCGTCTTGGCTTGCATCGCTCTTCCCTGCGCGCTCGCCACGCACCTCGCCGCGTGCGGCGGCGCCGACACGTCCGTCGGCGACGGCGGCGAGGACGCGACGACGAACGACGCGACGGCGAGCGACGCGCCCGACGACACCTCGAACGACGCCGCGGACGCCGCGCCCGTCGACGACGGCGGCGCGTGCGACGCCGGCTGCCGCGCGTGCTGCCGCCTCGCGCACCCGGAGGCGGGCGTCATCATCCGCAACGACGAGAAGCAGTGCGCGTGCGCGAAGCCCGGCGACTGCGAGGCCGGCGCCGTCTGCGGCAACAGCCTCTGCGCCGATCAGAAAGAGACGCTCTCGTGCGTCGCGTGCCTCGACGATCCCGACGCCGGCGACTGCACCCAGAAGGCGCTCGCCAAGTGCGCGGTGCAGCCGGCGTGCGCCGCGCTCGAGACATGCATCGTCGCCTGCGGCGACGGCGGCTGACGGCACCGCGTGCGCCGGCAAGCGAACCACGTGCGCGTCGCGACGTGGGTAGCTCGCAAAGCGCCCGCGTTTGCGAATGGCATGCACGCTGCACGCCTCCCGCGCGGAGGACGTTCATGAGGAATCCGAAGAAGGCGCGGCGCGTCCGGCCCGACGATCTCGACGACGGCGAGGCGTTCGTCCGCGATTACCGGCGGGGCTTCGCGATGGTACCCGACTGCGACGCCGAGGCGCTGGGCGAGGAGTTCGTCGCAGCGGCCACATCGAACGACGCGGTCGCCGAGACGGCTCGCAACGAGCTCACGTCCGACGAGCTCGGCGGCGCCATCGAAGAGCCCGACGACATCGACCTGTAAGAAGGTGCGTGGCGCGCCCGAACCGTGCGATGATCGGGCGCTCTCTCCATGGCCACCGACTCCGCCGACCGATCCGGGTATTTGCCCGGGCTCGATGGCATCCGCGCGATCGCGGTGGGGTCCGTCGTCGCGTATCACCTGCGCGCGCCGTTCTTCGACGGGGGCCTGCTCGGCGTCAGCGTCTTCTTCACGCTGAGCGGCTACCTCATCACGTCGCTCCTCGTGCGCGGCTTCGACGAGCGCGGGCGCGCGGAGCTGAAGACGTTCTGGATCCGGCGCGCGCGCAGGCTCCTTCCCGCGCTGCTCCTCCTTCTGCCGGTCGTCGGCGTGACGACCGCGATCGCGCGTCCGGACAAGCTCGTCGCGACGCTCCGTCAGATCGGCTGGGCGCTGGTCTACTTCGCGAACTGGGCGACCATCGCGCGGGGCGACGATTACTTCCAGCGCTTCTCCGGGCCCGGCCCGCTCGATCACCTCTGGTCGCTCTCGATCGAAGAGCAGTTCTACATCGCGTGGCCGCTCGTCGTGCTCGGCCTCCTCTGGCTCGCGCGCGGGCGGCGCTTCTTGCTCGCGATCGTGACCGTCGCGCTCGCGGCGGCGTCGACGTGGATGGCGGCGCACCTCTATCACCCGCTCGCGCTCAACAACACGCGCGCCTACGAAGGCACCGACGCGCGCGCCGCGTCCCTGCTCGTCGGCGCGCTCGCGGCGCTCGCGAACCCGTACGATCGCGTCGGTGAGATCACGGGCCGTTGGCGCGCGGGCCTCGACGTCGTCGGCGTGCTCGGGCTCGCCGGCGTGCTCACGTGCGTCGCGCGAACCGACGAGTACTCGCCGTTTCTCTACCGGGGCGGCGAGCTCTCGCTCGCGATGTTCACCGTCGCGCTCTCGGTCGCCGCGGCTCACCCGCGCGCGCTCGTCGCGCGCGCGCTCGGGGTCCTCCCGCTCCGCTGGGTCGGCGCGCGCTCGTACGGCATCTACTTGTGGCACCTGCCGGTCGTCGCCTTCATGCCGAGCACGGTGCTCGTCGATCGGCCGGTGGCGCGCGGCGCGGTGCAGGTCGCGCTCATCGTGGTGCTCGCGGCGCTTTCGTACCGGCTCATCGAGGAGCCCATCCGGCGGCGGGTCGTACCGCGCCCGCCGCGCGCGCGACGGAGCCTCGCGTTCCGCGCCGTCGTGCTCGTGCCGGCGGCGACGGTCATGCTCGTCGTGTGGCCGCTCAGCTGCCGCACGCCGCTCGAGGTCGAGGCGCTCGCGTCCGAGCCCGACCCGCTCCCGACCGCGGTCGTCATGCCGCCGCTCCCGCCCGCGCGCGCGCTCCCGACGATGCCCCGCCCGCTCCGCACGGCGTGCCGCGAGGTCGTGCACGTGGGCGACTCGACGTCGCTCGGCCTCGTGTCGGCGGCGCTCCTTCCCGACACCGACGATCAAATCGCCGCGCGCTACCACGCCGTCGGCGTCGAGCGCTTCTGGCCCGAGATCAGCGGCGCGCGCAGCATGGTCGAGAAGTACAAGGACCAGCCGAACGCGACGGAGATCGTGAAGCGCCGTCACGACGGCGGCTACCACGGCTGCTGGGTGATGGCGCTCGGCACCAACGATCCGGCGAACACCGCAGGCGACGGCCCGACGCTCGCCGCGCGCATCGACGCGGTCATGGACGAAATCGGAGACGCCCCCGCGCTCTGGACGACGACGCGCACGCTCAAGGACAAGGGGCCGTACAAGAACGAGAACATGGCGTCGTGGAACGCGACGCTCGTCGCGGCGTGCGCGCGCCACAAGAACATGCGCGTCTACGATTGGGCGACCGAGGTGCGCGACGACTGGTTCACGGTCGACGAGATCCACTTCAACCCGCTCGGTTATCGCGAGCGCGCACGGCGGCTCGCGAAGGCGCTCGCGATCGCCTTCCCCGCGGGCGACGCGCCGAGCGCGGAGTGCGTCGTGCGTACGGCGAAGTAGTGGCTTACGCGTCGCTCCGCGAGTGCATCGACGACCTCGAGCGCGCCGGCAGGCTCCGCGCGATCGACGCGCCGCTCGACGCGGACCTCGAGGTCGCCGCGGTGCACCGGCGCGTCTTCGCCGCAGGGGGACCTGCGCTGCTCTTTCGCAACGTGCGCGGCTCGCGCTTCCCGCTCGCGTCGAACCTCTTCGGCACGAAAGAACGTGCATACTACATCCTTCGCCACGGGCTCGAGGCGGCGCGGGCGGCGATCGCGGCGCGGGTCTCGCCGCGCGATCTCGTGCGCCGGCCGCGCGCGGCGGCGTCGCTCCCGGGCGCCCTCGCGCACGCCCTTCCGCGCATCGTTCGGAGCGCGCCGTCGCTCGCGATCGCATCGCGCATCGCGGACTTGCCGCGCGTGCGCGCGTGGCCGCGCGACGGCGGCCCGTTCGTGACGCTGCCGCTCGTGTACACCGAGCACCCGGACGCGGCGGGCTTCGCGCAATCGAACCTCGGGATGTACCGCGTGCAGCTCTCGGGGAACGAGTACGTGCTCAACCGCGAGGTGGGCCTCCACTACCAGATCCACCGCGGCATCGGCGTGCACCAAGCGGCCGCGGAGGCGCGCGGCGAAGCGCTTCGCGTGAACGTGTTCGTCGGCGGCGTGCCCGCGATGACGCTCGCGGCGGTGCTCCCGCTCCCCGAAGGCGTGCCCGAGGTGGTCTTCGCAGGCGTGCTCGCCGGGCGCGCGACGCGCTTCGCGCGCGCCGAGCGCGGGCCCGCGGTCTACGCGGACGCGGACTTCGTCATCCGCGGCGAGATCGCGCGCGGCGTGCTGAAGCCCGAGGGGCCGTTCGGCGATCACCTCGGGTACTACTCGGAGGCGCACCCGTTCCCCGTGCTGCGCGTGGAGTCGGTCACGCATCGCGACGACGCGATCTGGCCGTTCACGGTGGTCGGGCGGCCGCCTCAGGAGGACAGCGTGTTCGGCGAGCTCGTCCACGAGCTCTTCGGCGCGGCGGTCGCGAGCGTCGTGCCCGGCGTGCGCGACGTGCACGCGGTCGACGAGGCGGGCGTGCACCCGCTGCTCCTCGCGATCGGGAGCGAGCGTTACGCGCCGTACCTCCCGACGAAGCGGCCGATGGAGCTCCTCACCCAGGCCAACGCGATCCTCGGACAAGGGCAGATGTCGCTCGCGAAGTACCTCTTCATCGTCGACGGCGCGGGCGCGCCCGGGCTCCGCGCGCGCGACGTGCCCGCGTTCTTCGCGCACTTGCTCGAGCGGTTCGATCCGACGCGCGATCTCCATTTTCAGACGAACACGACGATCGACACGCTCGACTATTCGGGCACCGCGCTCAACGAAGGCTCGAAGCTCGTCCTCGCTGCGTGCGGCGAGAAGAAGCGCACGCTCGGCACCCGCGCGCCCGCGCCCGCGCGCCTCGCGATGCCCGGCGTGCTCGTCGTGGAGGACGCGCGCGACGTCGAGAAGCTCCCGCTCGACGGGTTCCCGCTCGTCGTGGTCGCCGACGACGCCGACTTCACGACGCGCTCGCTCGCGAACTTCTTGTGGGTCACCTTCACGCGCTCGGATCCCGCGCGCGACGTGCACGGCGTCGGCGAGCTCGTGCGCGACAAGGCGTGGGGCTGCACCGGCTCGGTGATCATCGACGCGCGCATCAAGCCGGGCCACGCGCCCGCGCTCGAGGAGGATCCGGCCGTGACCAAGCGCATCGAGTCGCTCGCGGTGCGCGGCGGGCCGCTCGCGGGGCTCTTCGAATGAAGATCCGCCGCGTCGAAGCGCGCGACCGCGACGCCGTCTTCGCGCTCGTCGCGAGCGTGCTCGGCGAGTACGGATTTTCGTCGCCCGAGGAGCGCGTCGCGCGCGACGTGGAGCACGCCGATTTCTGGGTCGCGGAGCTCGAGGGCGAAGTCGCGGGCACGGTCGCCGTCCGCCCGAAAGAGGGCAAGACGTGCGAGCTCAAACGGCTCTACGTGAGCCGCGCGGCGCGCGGGCGCGGCGTCGGTCGCGCGCTCCTCGCGCACGCCGAGTCGGTCGCGCGCGCGGCGGGCTACGAGAAGATCTGGCTCGACTCGTCGCGTCGCTTCGTCGAAGCGCGCCGCCTCTACGAGAAGAACGGTTTCGTGCTCGTCGAGGAGCTCGACAACGACTGGTGCGACAACGTCTACGAGAAGACGTTGTGACTGACCGGCGGGCCGGCGGGGAACGAAATGAATGCGTAGCGCGCCGATGACGCTGGCTCGGCCTCGGTCGTCGTGTGATGCTCGTGCCATGAAGCGACACTACTTACTCGGGGCCATCTTCATTTCTTCTTTGGGTGTGGCGGGCGCGTGCAGCTCGGGATCGTCGACCGGCGACGGCGGCACCTCGGACGCAGCGAACGACACGACCACGCCGGACTCGTCCACGCCCGACAGCGGGACGAAGGACGCGACGACGACCGACAGCTCGGCGACCGACGCGTCCGACGCGTCTTCGAACCAGCTCACGCTGACGGTGAAGGACTACCTCGCGTGGTGCAACGTCACCGTGAACGGCGGGTCGCCGAACACCAGCGCGACGCAGACCTATCAGTTCGCGCCGGACGCCTCGGTC
>Ga0335082_10007312_pt1 | contig 11999 bp, 8 predicted proteins | sample Lox_Sample_41_FD_206718 | JGI IMG/M metagenome (GOLD analysis project Ga0335082, IMG submission 206718) | Soil microbial communities from Loxahatchee National Wildlife Refuge, Florida, United States - Lox_Sample_4.1 | ecosystem: Environmental > Terrestrial > Soil > Wetlands | place: USA: Florida...
CCGTCGGCGGCGGGAAGGAACTGGGCGCCGATAAGATGGGCCGGCGCAGAAAGGTCGAGCACGAGCCGGCTGGCGCCCGGCCCTTCAGTCTCTGCGTGAATCGACTTGACGAGGCCACGGCCCGCGCTTGCCGCCGCCGAGTCCAAGTCGGCGGCGCAATCCTTGAGGTCGATCGCGATACGGTCGGGCTGCGTCTGCAGCTCCACCTGATAGGCGGCGGCCGCATCCAGATCGAGCACCACGCGAGTCTTGTCCGGGTAGACGCCGTAGCGGACGTTGACCACGCTGCTACCGGCGGTTGCGCCACGCGGCACAGCCAGAATGCAAAGCACAGCCAGAAGCCATGGCGAAACCAGCAGCTTACGGACTCGCTCTTGCATAAACACTACACTGACGTCTTGCAAGATACTGTTATATATAATGTTTCTGCGCTTGACGGTCTCTCGCCGCACCGGCGACGCAAGGCCATTGTCGAACAGTCCCGCTATGGTTATTGTCGGCTTGTTGGCCGACTGCGCGTCACGAAAGCCTGGCGACAGCGCCGCTGCGGGGCAAAAAGAGAGGCCCGCCGACAACGCATGTGGCAGCGCCTGCGCAACTGCTGGGCGGCAGCGTAGAGGCGAACTGGTTACGCAGTCCCTAACGGGCAAACCGGCCTTGTGCCTGTTTGCCTTCCAGGCGAACGATGGAGCGACGCGCAACGTCGCCGCGGCTCGCTGTTTCGACAGGTCGACATGACAAGAGCCTGGATAATTCACAACCGTTTCGCGCCGCCGTCCGCCGCCATCGGCGGGCGCGCCGGTCGCGTATTGGAGATTTCAAGTAATGACCAAACGAATGCTGATCGAAGCCACCCACCCGGAGGAAACGCGGGTCGTCGTGGTGGATGGCAAGCGCCTCGAGGAATTCGACTACGAAAGCGCGAACAAGCGCCAGCTTAAGGGCAACATCTATCTCGCCAAGGTAACCCGGGTCGAACCGTCGCTGCAGGCGGCGTTCGTCGACTACGGCGGCAACCGCCACGGGTTCCTCGCCTTCAGCGAAATCCATCCGGACTACTACCGGATCCCGGTCGCGGACCGGGAGGCCCTTCTCGCCGAGCATGCGGCGATGGCCGCCGAAGACGCCGCCTCCGACGCGGAGGAGGACCTGGCCGCGAATGTACGCGCCGATCTGACGACGACGGCTGACAACGACGCCGACGGAGACCCGGCGAACGGTGAAAACGGCGAGGACGAGCCGGCGGTCGCGGAAAGCGAGGGCGACGCGCTTCCGCTCCTCTCCTCGCCCGACCGCCTGACCGGACCGCTCATCGAAGACCAGGGCGCGACGGCGGCGGAAAATGGCGGGCCGGCCCCCGAAGCCGCTGGCGACGCGGCGTCCGAAGAGGACGACCCTCCCTACACCGCGCCGACGCCGGAAGCGGACGCCGGCAACGATGCGCCCATGGACGCGGCGAGCGCCGTCGAACCCGACACGGCGCCGGTCGCCGAGGTCGCGGAGGCGCGCGCGCCGGCGGCGCCGGTCGAAACCGTCGGCGGCGACGAAGCCGAGGAGGTACGGCGCCGGCGCTCGCGGCCGCAGCGCCGCTACAAGATCCAGGAGGTGATCAAGCGCCGCCAGATCATGCTGGTGCAGGTGACGAAGGAGGAACGCGGCAACAAGGGTGCCGCGCTCACCACCTATCTCTCGCTCGCCGGCCGCTACTGCGTGCTGATGCCGAACACGGGACGCGGCGGCGGCATCTCCCGCAAGATCACCAGCGCGCCGGACCGCAAGCGCCTGAAATCGATCCTCGAGGAATTCGACATCCCCGACGGCATGGCGGTGATCGTCCGTACCGCCGGCAGCGAGCGCAACAAGACCGAACTGCGCCGCGACTACGAATATCTGATCCGGCTGTGGGACGAGATCCGCGAATTGACCCTGCAGTCGACGGCACCGACCCTCATCTACGAGGAAGCCAGCCTGATCAAGCGCGCCATCCGCGATCTCTATGCGCGCGACATCGACGAGGTCCTGGTCGAAGGCGAGGAGGCCTACAAGGCCGCCAAGAACTTCATGCGCACGCTGATGCCGAGCCACGCCAAGCGGGTGCAGCTGTACAAGGACCCGGAGAGCCATCTCCTGCACCGCTTCCAGGTGGAGAACCAGCTCGACGCCATCCACAACCCGGTGGTCCAGCTGCGGTCGGGCGGCTACATCGTCATCAACGCGACCGAGGCGCTCGTCGCCATCGACGTCAACTCCGGCCGCGCCACGCGCGAACGCAACATCGAGGAGACGGCGCTCAAGACCAATGTCGAGGCCGCCGAAGAGATCGCCCGCCAGCTCCGGCTGCGCGACCTCGCCGGCCTCATCGTCATCGACTTCATCGACATGGAGGAGAACCGGAACAACGCGACCGTCGAGCGCCGGCTGAAGGAGGCCATGCGGCATGATCGCGCCCGCATCCAGGTCGGCCGGATCAGCGCGTTCGGCCTCCTCGAACTGTCGCGGCAGCGGCTGCGCCCGAGCCTGATCGAGGCCAGCACCGAAGTCTGCCGCTATTGCCGGGGCAGCGGCCATGTGCGCTCGACCGAATCGACGGCGCTCCACGTGCTCCGCGCCATCGAGGAGGAAGGCAGCCGCAGCCGCAGCATGGCGCTGACCGCGTCGATGCCCACGGCCGTGGCGCTCTACGTGCTCAACAACAAGCGGACGGCACTGGCCGAGATCGAGCAGCGCTATGGGATGCGGATCCTGATCGCCGCCGACGAGGGCTTGATCCCGCCGGAATACCGCATGGATCGCGTCAAGACGCAGCTGCCCGTGCCCGAGGCCCGCCAGCCCATCAGCCAGCCGGATGTCGCCGCCGAGGAGGATGAAGACGTCGCTGAAGCGGAAGTCGCCGAAGTCGCGGCACCGGCCGAGGTTGCCGATGACGACGCCGGCAACCGCCGGCGCCCGCGCCGCCGCCGGCGGCGGCGCGAGGACGGCCGTCCCGCCGAGGAGGAACCGGCTCCGCGCCATCAACAGCACGCGGCGCCGGTCGACGATACGGCCGCCGACGACGCCGAGGACGCGGCAGCGGACAGAGGCGAGGCGGGGCGGGATTGGCAGCAGGGTGCCGACGCGCAGGATGCCGACGGACAACGGCGGCGGCGGCGGCGCGGGCGGCGCGGAGGTCGGCGGCGGCGGCGTGGCGGAGACCGCCCGGACTCCGCCTCGTACGAATCCGCGGATCTACCCGAGACCGCCCCGGTCGGCGAGCCCGACTCCGCTCGGCTGACGGGCGACGAGAGTCCGGCCGCCTATGCCACGCGGGCCGAGGATGCGCCGCCGGCTGTCGGCGATCGAGACGAAACGCAAAACGCCGCGAATGATGGCGGGCACGAGCTGGAGGACGACCGCAACACACATTCTCCGCCGGCGGATGTGCCGCTCGTCCCCGAGTCTTGGTCCGTTGGCGCCGAGGTGTCCGCGACCTCCCGCGCGCACAACGGCGATCTGGCGCCGCCGCAATCGCCGGCGCCGGAGCGCGCCGCCGAAGGCGACGTCATGCCCACAGTCGCGCCACCGCCGCCGACCGAGGAGCGCCCGGCGGGGCCGCCGCGGCGCGGCTGGTGGAAGCGGCTGATCGAATAGGCCTCGGGTCGGCTAGCGTCGCCAGGCGATGAGCCGCGCGGCCGCCGTCGCGATGTCGGCGGTCGCGCCCGCGAACGAGAAGCGGATGAAGCCGCTGCCGCGCTGGGTGTCGAAGTCGACACCCGGCGTGGCGGCGACGCCGGTCTCGGCCAGCATGCGTCGGCAGAACGCCTCGCTGTCATTGGTCAGGTGCGCGACATCGGCATAGATGTAAAACGCCCCGTCGGCCGGCGCCAGGCGATCGAACCCGGCGCGCGGCAGCTCGGCCAGCAGCAAGGCGCGATTCGCGGCGTAGCGGCGGACATTGGCATCGAGCTCGGCGCGGCAGTCGAACACGGCGAGCGCCGCTAGCTGCGGCAGCGTCGGCGGCGAGATGAAAAGGTTCTGCGCCAGGCACTCCACGGGACGCAGCAAATCCCGCGGCAGAATCATCCAGCCGAGCCGCCAGCCGGTCATCGAGAAGTACTTGGAGAAGCTGTTGATGACGATGGCCTCGTCGCCGAGCGCCAGCGCCGTCGTCGCCGTCATGCCGTAGGTGATGCCGTGGTAGATCTCGTCGGAGACGAGGCGGATGCCGGACCGGCGACAATAGTCGAACAACTGCCGGAAAGACTCGGCGTCGAGCATCGTGCCCGCCGGATTCGAGGGGCTGGCGACGATCAATCCGTCACAGCGCTCGCTCTGGCGTTCCAGCAGCGCCGCCGTCGGTTGAAAGCGCGTCTCCGGGCCGGCCAAAAGCTCGACCGGCTCGATCCCTAGCGCCGCCAGGATGTTCCGATAGGCCGGGTAGCCGGGCGCCGCCAGCGCCACCCTGTCACCGGCATCGAAGGCCGCGAGGAATCCCAAGAGGAAGGCGCCGGATGAACCGGTGGTCACGACCACGCGGTCCGGATCGACGTCGATGCCGTAGGTGTCCCGATAGTGCCGGGCGATGCGTCGCCGCAGGGGCGGGATGCCGAGCGCCTCGGTGTAGCCGAGCTGATCCTGATCCAAGGCGCGCTTTGCCGCGTCGATCACCGCCTGCGGCGCGCCGCTGCCCGGCTGTCCCACCTCCAGATGCAGGACCTCCTCGCCGGCGGCGGCGCGCGCATTGGCATCGCGCAGCACCTCCATCGCGATGAAGGGCGGCACCACGCCGCGTCGCGCGACCTTCAGAGCCAAGGCCTAGTCCGGCGACTGCAGGACAGCGAGGCCGTCGCCGCGCGGATCGTTGCCGACCTGGCAGGTGTCGGGATCGTTGCGCAATCCCTTCGGGCACCACAGCGCGTTGACGCGGCCGAGCACGCCCGCGGCCGCGGTCGCATAGCCGTGCTGCTGCAAGCCGGCAAGCACGGCGTCGCTGACGCCGGCCTCATAGAAGGCGGTATCCGGCGTGCCGTTGTGGTGGATGCGCTTCGCCGCCAGCGCCGCGTCGAGCGGCTGCTTGAGGACGGCCGTGTCGAGGAACACCGCGATCGCCGCCGTGGTCGCCGTGCTGCCGCCGGAAGCCGCCGCCGCGAACTCGACATCTCCGCTCTTCCGCCGCGCGACGATCATCGGCCCGAGCGGAAAGCCGCCCGGCCCGCGCGGAGCCGCGGCGAGGATGATGCCGGTGCCCGGCACCATGCGGCCGCTGCCGAAGAGACGGTTCATCGTGACCTCGCAGGCGACGGTCATGCCGTATTGATCCGCGACCACGAATCCGGACGCCCAGGGATTTTCGTCGACACCGGCCGGGCCGCCGGGCGGCTGGCCTTCGTCCATGGCCTGGAGGTGAGCGGCCGACAGAAGGTCGGCCGTGGGCGTGCTGCTCATGCCGTCGGGTTGCACCCAACGGGCCCGGTCGAGGAAGGCGCGCTTCGCCGCCGCCACGAACAGCTGCGGCCGGTCCGCATCCCCCGCTCCCGCATAGCTGCCGCCGGCGCTCAGCAGCGCCAGCAGTTGCGCGCCGGTGACGCCCCCGTCGGCCGGCGGCGCCGGGAAGTACGCCACGTCGCCGCCGACGTCGATCGACAGCTCGGCGCCGAACTGCGGCAATGTGCCGCGCAGCACCTCGGCCGACAGCGGCAGGCCCACGTCCTGCGCGCTCTGCGCCGTGCGCATAGCGAGAGTACCCGTGTACAAGGACCCGGCGCCGACGCGCCGAATCTGGCCGATGGTGCCGGCGAGGTCGATCTGCTGCAGGCCGTCGCCTTCGCGCGGCAGCCCCCCGTCGGCGCGGGCGAAGGCGCGGCGTATCTCTCCGTCGCCGAGCAGGCCGGTGCCGGCGGTCGCGAGCTCGCGGGCCAGCGCCCGGCTCACGGAGGTGCCGCGCGCCAGCTCTTCCGCACGGGCGAGCAACGGGTCCCACTTCAGCCGGCCATATTTCGCCTGCAGGGCGGCCATGCCCCGGACATTGCCGGGCATGCCGATGACGCCGCCGGGAACCGCTCGCGGCAGGAAGTCGAGCATCTCGCTGCGCTCCGAGTCGGGATCGTGAACCAGGCAAACCCCGCCGCCGCCGAGGCCGGCGGTGGACGGCAGCGTCACGGCAAGCGTGAAATAGAGAGCGACGGCGGCATCGGCGGCGCTGCCGCCCGCCGTCAGCACGTCGCGGGCCGCCAGCGCCGCGCGCGGTTCGTCGGCGACGACGCCGCCGGCGAATCCCTTGACGCTGCCGATGATGCCGGTGGCCGTGCGCTTGCTCTGGCAGCCCGCCACCGCCAGGACCAGCAGGACCGCACAAATGCATTGACAGACCCGCAGCCGGTACCCAGCTTGTGCCGAAACCGCGCGGAACGCTGCATTGATCAAACGCTTTCTCCCCATGGCCTTCGCTGCGACGGCGGCCCTGTTGTTCCCGATGCAAGCGGGTGCGATCAGCTTCATTCGCGATGCCGAGATCGAAGCTACCATCACCGGATATGTGACGCCAATCTTCGAGGTCGCCGGCCTCGATCCGTCGGCCGTGCACGTCTACATCATCAACGACGATTCCATAAATGCCTTCGTCGCCGGCGGCATGAACGTGTTCATCTACACGGGGCTGCTGATGCGGGCCGAACACCCGGGCCAGCTCATCGGGGTCGTCGCCCACGAGACCGGCCACATCGCCGGCGGCCATCTCGCGCGTCGGGAGGAAGCGCTGCGCCAGGCCACGATCGAGGCGATGGTCGCCTGCATCCTCGGCGTCGGCGCCGCCGCGGCGAGCGGCAACGCCGGTGCCGCTGCCGGCTGCGCCCTGGGGCAGCATATCGGGGAGCAGTTCCTGCTCGCCTTCACCCGCGGCCAGGAGGCGTCCGCCGACCAGGCCGGCCTGAAGTTCCTCGACGAGACGCATCAGTCCGCCCGCGGCCTCATGGAATTCCTGACGATACTCTGGCGGAAGGAGTCGGTGCTGCTCGGCCAGCAGGATCCCTATACGCGCACGCATCCGCTGACCCAGGCACGCATCGACTACGTAACCGAGCACGTCGCCCATTCGCCCTACAGCGACGTTCCCGACAAGCCCGAGTTCGTCGCCCAGTTCAAGCGCATGCGCGCAAAGCTGATCGGCTACCTGCAGCCGACCGCGCGCGTGCTGCAGCAATATCCGGAATCGGACAAGAGCCTCGAGGCGCGCTATGCCCGCGCCATCGCCTATTGCTGCGCGGAGAAGCGGATCGCCGACAAGCTGCTGCAGGCGGCAGCCCTGATCGACGGCCTCATCCGCGAACATCCCGACGATCCCTACTTCCAGGAGCTGAAGGGCGAATCGTTGTTCCAGAATGGCCAGGTGCGGCCTTCCCTGCCCTTCTATGAGGCGGCGGTGAAGAGCGTGCCGGATTCGCCGCTGCTGCGGTTCGAGCTGGCGCGCGCGGAGATCGAGACGGAAGACCCCGTGCTGGCGAAGAAGGCCACCGCCGAGCTCCAGGAGGTCATCCGCCAGGAACCGCAGAACGGCGACGCCTGGCACCAGCTGAGCATCTCCTACGGACGCGACGGACAACTGGCCATGGCGGCCCTCGCGCTGGCCGAGGAGGCCGCTTCGCACAGCAGCAGCAGGGCGGCCCGGAAGGCGTGCAAGGATCAGGCCGGGCGGGCCATGAAGGGGCTCCCGGTCGGGTCGCCGGCCTACCTGCGCGCGCAGGACCTGGAGACCACCTGCGACCGGAACGACAACAGCGACTGAGCCTTCGACGGGCCGTTGAAATTGCCGTGAGCGGCCGGCCAGCCGATTGTGGCCGGGAGGCGTATGGGCGATGATGGACCTGTCGGCGGCGGTGCGAGGAAGGACCCAAATGACCAAGCTTCAGTTGCTGGCGGCGGCCCTGCTGACCGGCATCGTATTGGCCGGGCCGGCAACAGCGCAGCAGAACGAGACGCTGACCGACCAGGCGAAGATCGAGCAGATCGTCCACGACTATCTGCTGGCGCATCCCGAGGTCGTGGTCCAGGCGATCGAGACCTACCAGGCGCAACAGGACAAGCAGGCGGCGGCGAAGCAGGTGCAGACGCTCGCCGACCGCCGCGAGGAGCTGATCCACGCGCCGGACTCGCCGGTGCTCGGCAATCCGACCGGCGACGTCACGGTCGTGGAGTTCTTCGACTACCGCTGCCCCTACTGCAAGTCGGTGGCCAAGTCGTTCATCGAGATGTTCGAGGGCGACGGCAACGTCCGGGTCGTCTTCAAGGAGTTTCCGATCCTCGGCGCCGAATCGGAGTTCGCCGCCAAGGCGGCGCTGGCGGCGCAGAAGCAGGGCAAATACCGGGCGCTGCATCTGGCGCTCATGACCTTCAAGGGTCAGCTGACCGTCGACGACGTGCGGCGGCTGGCCGGCGACGTCGGGATCGACGTGGCGCAGCTCGAGCGCGACATGCAGAGCCCGGACATCGCCGCCACGATCAACCGCGATTATTCCTTGGCCCAGGAACTTGGCATCAAGGGCACGCCCGCCTTCATCGTCGGCAACGAGCTGATTCCCGGCGCCATAAGCGCCGAGGAGATGCAGAAGAAGATCGCGGCCGCCCGCAAGACGCAGGGCTGACCCTTCCGGCAGGCGGGCGCCACGAACCGCGCCCGCCCACGCCGGCCTTCATTTCACGATATAGCTGCGGTGCACCCAGCTGTCGGAGGCGGCCGTGCGCGTCTCGAACGCCGCCACGTCGTCGCTGCTGCGGCTGATCAGCGTGACTCCCGCCGGCAGCTTCTCCGCGGTCGATTCCGCCCCATCCGCTGCCAACAGGAACGCCACGACGTCGTCGATGGTCGGCGTCCGATCCGCCGCGCCTTCGGCCCGCTGGGCGACGGCCTCGGTGGCGTCGGCCGCCAGCAGCCGCGGCCAGAGCTTGCGGAATAGCGCTGGCGACGGATAGACGTCGCCGCCGCTGATCCGACCGTCGACCGCGTAGACATAGCCGATCGCATCGCCGTGCCCGTCGGCAAGCGTCGCGAGGGCGGCAACATGATCGGCGATGGCGGCCTCTAGTTTCTTGTTTTCGAGCGTGAGCTGCAGGCTGGTCGGCGACTCCGCCGCCGCGACGTCCTCGCCGAGGGAGGCCCCCAGCATCGCCTGCGTCTTGGCCACCGCATTCCAGACGTCCTGTTGCGAACGCGCGGCCTTGGCGGCGAGCTTGAGGTCCTTGCCGGCCAGCGACTTGTCGGCGCTGTCGAAACTGCCGGCCGATTCGTTGCTGCGCCCGGTCCAGCGGCCGTGCTCGACGCAAAAGGCCGTGATCGGCGTGCGTCCCGAGCCGGGCGGCAGCACGAGGTCGACGGACAGGACGCGGTCCTGCCGGCCGCCCTTGACGATGTCGCCGGCCTGGATGAACAGCGTCCGGTCCTTCGACAGGTTCTCGACCGCCAGCTCGTTGACGTCGCCGGTCTCGTAGACCATCGCCTGCTCGTCGGCGAGCGCCTCGTCGAGCGTCACATACTGGCCGGTCGCCGCGTTGCCCGCTGCAGCGGCATCGGCATGGATCAGGAATATCGTCAGGTTGTCGTGCGCATAGGGGCCGGAAACCTTCGGTTCCGACGCCGCCGCGACAGAGGAATGGCTGATCGCCATGGCGAGCGCGGCCGTCATCAACACGGAACGCATTGCTTGTCCTCCCTGGTTGGATTGACCCAGTTCGGACCTTCCCGACTCTCACCCACCCCGCTATTGCGAAGCACCCTGCGGTCCGATTGCGGCGGCATGGCGGTCGCAATTCGGGCGGAATTGCGGCCCGGCCGGACGGCCCGTTGCGCCGAGGCGGCATGGCCCTTAGCCTTCTGCGAAACAGCAAGCAACGAAAGGGAGGCGTCCCATGGACCTGAAGGGAAAGTCGGCGATCGTGACCGGCAGTTCGCGCGGCATCGGGCGGGCCGTGGCGCGGCGCCTGGCGCGCGACGGCGCCAAGGTCACCGTCAACTGCGTTTCGACTCTTGACAAGGCCAACGCCGTTGCCGACGAGATCCGCAAGGCCGGCGGCGAGGCGATCGTCATTGCGGCCGACGTGTCGAAGCGGGGCGATGCCGAGCGTCTCATCGGCGACACGATCAAGGCGTTCGGCAAGGTCGATATTCTCGTCAGCAATGCCGGTATCGTCATCGACCGGCCCTTCGTCGACAGCACCGACGAGGACTGGACGCGCGCCATCGAGAACAATCTGCACGGCTTCTTCAACATCACGCGCGCCGTGCTGCCGCACATGATCGGGCGCAAGCAGGGTCGCGTCATCGCCACCGGGTCCTGCATCACCGAAGTCGCCGACTTCGGCGGTAACTGCTACTCGGTCTGCACGGCGTCGAAGGGCGGCATCACCGCCATGCTGCGGCCCATCGCCGCCGAGGTCGCCCGCCATGGCGTCACCGTGAACGCCGTCTCGCCCGGCTACATCGCCACGGAGATGCTGGGCGAAATCGACCAAGCCGGACTCGAGGCGACGCTGCGCATCATCCCGATGCGGCGCTACGGCAAGCCGGAGGATATCGCCGCGGCGATGGCGTTCCTGGCATCCGACGACGCCGGCTACATCACGGGCCAGGTCATCCGCGTGAACGGCGGCATGTCCATGGGCGGCTGAACCGGACGCGTCGGCGATGGGCCATCCTCCATGACGGTCGTGCCGGCGGCGCGGGCCGATTCAACGCTGGGTGCCGTCGTCCGGGCCATGGGCGCGGTCCTGCTGGGATTTGCATTCCTCAGTACGGCCAGCGGCGCCCTCTTTGCTCTCATCGGCGTGCGCCTGTCCGCGGCGGGCGTGTCGACGACGACGATCGGCCTCGTGATGTCGGCCTATTTTTTCGGGCTGCTTGTCGGATCGTTGAGCAGCGATCGTATCATCGTCCGCGTCGGCCACATTCGCGCCTTCGCGGTGTTCGCCGCAGCGGCCGCCATCACGGTGCTGCTGCTGGCGCTGTCCGACGATCTCTTCCTGTGGATCGCGCTGCGCGCCGTCGCCGGCTACTGCATGGCCGGCCTATTCATGACGATGGAGAGCTGGCTCAATCATCGTGCCGCCAATGCGATCCGCGGGCGCACCTTTGCCGTCTATGCGGTCGTCAGCGGCGCCGCGGTCGCGGCCGGCCCGCTGCTCCTCAATTTCAGCGACCCCATCGGCTTCGAACTGTTTTCCCTGATCGCGATCCTCTATGTCGCGGCGCTGGTGCCGGTGGCGCTCACCCGCACGGGCAACCCGGAAATGGCACGGCGGACCCGTCTCGGCCTCGGACGCCTCTTCGCCATCTCGCCGCTCGGCGTCGTCGGTTGCCTGACCGCAGGCCTGGTCAACAGCTCGTTCTACGGTCTGGGAGCCGTTTACGGACAGTCGGTCGGTCTGCCGTCGGGCGCCGTCTCGTCGTTCCTGACGATCACGCTCGTGGGCGGCCTGCTCGCCCAATTCCCGGTCGGCGTGTTCTCCGATCGCATGGACCGGCGTCATCTGATGCTGGCGCAGACTCTGATCGCCGCCGCCGCCGCGGCTGCGATCGCCCTCTTCGGCGTGCGGGCACTCTTGCCGTTGGCCGTCCTCGGCTTTCTGATGGACGCCATGGGTCATCCGCTCTACGGGCTCAGCGTCGCCCAGACCAACGACTATGTCGAACGGAGCGAGTTCGTTCCTGCTGCCGGCGGCCTCCTGCTGTCCTACAGCATCGGGGCCAGCGTCGGGCCGCTGGCCTCGTCTGCCGCGATGCGACTCATCGGGCCGGGCGGCCTCTTCGGATTCATCGCCCTCGTGCTCGTCGGGCTCGCTGCGTTCACGGCCTATCGCATGCGCCGCCGCGCCCCCAAGCCCGTTGCGGATCAGGGCGAGTTCGTGCAGATGCCGCAGACCACTGGCGTCGCCGCCGATCTCGACCCGCGGGCGCCGGTGGGCGAGGCCGCGGCACCGGTCGCGCCGGATGAATGAGACGGCAGGTCGTTCGATGGATGACGAATCCTTGCTGTTCG
>Ga0335082_10007313_pt1 | contig 11998 bp, 10 predicted proteins | sample Lox_Sample_41_FD_206718 | JGI IMG/M metagenome (GOLD analysis project Ga0335082, IMG submission 206718) | Soil microbial communities from Loxahatchee National Wildlife Refuge, Florida, United States - Lox_Sample_4.1 | ecosystem: Environmental > Terrestrial > Soil > Wetlands | place: USA...
ACGGCAACGGCCGCCGGTGCGTCATGCACCCGGCGGCCGTTGCCGCGTCTCGATCGCCGCAGGTGGCCCTAGAACTGATATGTAAGCTTGATGCCCGTCTCGTCGCGTCGAGCGAATCGACCGCCGGCAAACCAGGGATCGTTGCTCGTCGCCTGGCTACCGTAGGTCATGAAGAACTTCTGCTGCAGCGTGATGATGAAGTCGTTGGTGTAGTAGTAGTCGACGTTCCACAGCACCTCGTTGTTGTCGTTCACGAAGTCCCAGGCGTCGGCGACGAACGGGACGATCGTACCGCCACGGTAGAAGCTGGTGGCAGCGAGTGTCATCAGATGCTCCCACTGGCGGACGTTGTCGCCATTGCCGACCTTTGTCGCGTCCTGCTGCCGTTCCACCTGATTGGCAAACTGGCCGCTGACCCACTTGCCGATCGTTCCGAAGTACGGCGAGTCGCCGGCCCCGGCGTTGCCGACGAGCTGATCGATCTTTCCGCCGGTGGTGTAGTTCCAGAAGAATTGTCCGGTGAGGAACCAGGTCGACTTGGAGTTCAGCCAGCGGATCCACGTCGGGCGGTCGAAGCCGAACATGCCGGTCCAGATATCTCGCTTGGTGAAGCCGAGGGGGGAGCTGAGACCCGCCGAGCGAGGTTTGCCGTTGGGTCCGAGATACGTCACGGGGACAAGCGTGTTGGGATCCGTGGTCTGGAAGGGCTCACCCATCGCGTACGCGGTTTCGAAGCGGAAGACAGTCGAGGTGAAGTCACCTTCGAAGTAGTTCCCGGTGAGGCCGAAGATATGCATGTAGGGGTGGATGACCTTCGCCTTCACGTCGATGGGGATGACGTCGACGACGCTGCTCGGATCGTTGATGTCACGCTGGTACTGCCCGATGATCGTGGGCTTCCCACCGAGCGCGGCGGGCTGGCCGCCCTTCGGGAATTGCACCGACTCGATCTTGACTGCAAACGGCGACGCCGCGCCGACGCCGCGACCGCGCCCGTACATGTAGTTGGTCGAGAATTCGAAGCCTTGTGGCGTCACGCCGTGAAAGCGCACGCCGACCTCGCTGGCGTCCTGCGGGTTACGATGGAAGTCGCCGATCCGCAAGCTGGTGCCTTGGAGGTCGAAGTTGGGTGACAGGAGCTGTGGGCTACGCGACGGGAGCTTGCCATCTTGGTACGGGTTCTGCACTTGGCCGCTTCGTAGCGGGTCGGGGAACGGCAACGCCCACGGCTGCGGCAGGAAGCCGGACTTGATGCCGGGTTGAAAGTCAAACGGGTTGTACACGACCTCGGCGAAGGTGTTGGATAGCGGCCCGAGCTCGCCGATGTCCCACAGGCCCTTGCCGAGCCACAGCGGGACGCGGATGTTGTCCCACGACTCCTGCTGGAAGTGCCAGGTGATGTCGAGCGGGTTCCAGATGTCCATGATGCGGAACTGATCGCTCTCGCCCCAGATCACTTGCTGGCGGCCGAGGCGGAAACTCAGCGGCGCGTCCTTCACCTTCATATCGATGTAGGCCTCGCGCAGCCGGTTCTCGAACTTGAACCCGGTGAGGGTGTTGTTCGGCAAGTCGGTGATCCGTCCGCCGACCTGGTCATCGAAGCGGGTTTGCCCGTGTTGCAGGTCGCGCGGGCCGATGTCGTAGAAGCCGTCGTACACGCCACGGTAGAGGAGGAAGAGCTTGGAGCGCTCGATGAATGGGACGTCGATCTTGTCGATCAGCTTCCCGTTCTGCAGCCAGTCCCAATCGACGCGCAGTCGCGTGGTGTTGCGGTTCTGAATGAACTGGTACTTGTCGGGAGCGGTGTCGCGCGCCAGGTTCTGCGTTTCGAAGTTACCGGAGATTTGGAACGCCCCGTACTTCACCGTTGCGGAAGCCGGCGCCCCGAGCGCAACGATCAGACACAGTGCGAGCAGCGGGCCCGCCCACAAGGTTCGCCACCCAGTCGACCACCACCGTGCGTTCCGCATGTGCGCCCTCCTTCCTCATGTGGCGGCGGTTTGCAGACCGCCAGAGCTCGATTTGGCGCTGTCATACTAAAAAACGTTGCGCGTTGGCAAGCTGATTCCGCTGCAGGTGGCACGGTCTCCATTTGCATCGCGTTGACTTGGTCAGGGTGCCCTGTTAGTCCCACCGGCACGCATCATGTCCCTGGTTCGGACGCGCTTTCCTCCCAGCCCCACTGGCCATCTGCACATCGGCGGCGCCCGCACCGCGCTCTTCAACTATCTCTTCGCGCGCCACGCTGGCGGTCAGTTCGTGCTGCGCATCGAGGACACCGACCGCGAGCGGTCGACGGAGGAGTTTACCCACGCCATTCTCGAAGCGATGACGTGGCTGCGGCTGGAGTGGGACGAGGGGCCCTTCTATCAGAGCCGGCGGACGGAGCTGTATCGCGAGCATAGCGAGCGGCTGCTGACCCACGGGAAGGCCTACCGCTGTTACTGCACGGCGGCGGAGCTCGAAGCGCGCCGCGAAGCCGCGCTCAAGGCGGGTCGCAAACCCATGTACGACCGCACCTGTCGCGATCTGTCGGCGCCAGACAATGGCCGCCTGTTCGTGCTGCGCTTCAAGGCGCCGCTCGAAGGCGAAACCATCGTGCCGGACCTGGTGAAGGGACACGTCACGTTTCAGAACCGCGAGCTCGACGACCTGGTCATCGTGCGTTCCGACGGCTCGCCGACGTACAACTTCTGTGCAGTGGTCGACGACGCCGACATGGCCATCACCCACATCATTCGCGGCGAGGACCATCTCACCAACACGCCCAAGCAGATCCAGCTCTATCGTGCCTTCGGCTACGCCGAGCCGCACTTCGCGCACATTCCGCTGATCCTCGGCGTCGACCGCGCACGACTCAGCAAGCGGCACGGCGCCACCTCGGTGTTGGCCTACCGCGACATGGGCTATCTGCCCGATGCCCTGGTGAACTATCTCGTACGCCTCGGCTGGTCACACGGCGACCAGGAAATCTTCTCGCGCGCCGAGCTCGTCGAGAAATTCGCCATCGAAGACGTCGGCAAGTCGGCTGGGGTATACAACGACGAGAAGGCCGAATGGTTGAACTTCCAGTATCTGAAGGCGCTGCCGGCGGCGGAGCTGGCGCAAGCCGTCAAGCCGTACATCGCAGCCAAGGGACTGATTGTGCCGGGCGATGATGCGTGGCTCGCACGCATGGTGGCCACGCTGCAAGAGCGCGCCAAGACCCTGGTCGAGCTGGTCGGCCTGGCGCACTTCTACCTGAGCCCGACGATCGCCATCGACGCGGCGGCGGCGCGCAAGTTCCTGAAGCCGGAAGCGCTCGAACCGCTACGCGCGCTGCGTGCACAACTCGCCGATGTGAGACGCTGGGATGTGGAGAGCGTCCAAGCGTGCTTTGCCGCCGTGACCGGCCGACTGGGGCTCTCGTTGGGCCAGCTCGCCCAACCGGTGCGCGTGGCGATGACCGGCGGGACCTCGAGTCCCGGCATTTTCGAGGTGCTCGACGTGCTGGGCCAGACACGCACGCTCGAGCGACTCGATCACGCCATCGATAGAGTCGGAACGGCTGCCGGCACGCCCACCACGCAACCAACCGGAACGCACTGAAGCGCACCACAGAGGCGACGGGCGACACCGAGGCCTTACGGGCGCCCGCGCATGACGGGCGGGGCCTGCGGGCGCTCCGGCGGCGCGATATGCTCGGCGCGCGGTGGACGATCAAGATGGGGAGGCCGATCGGGTAGCGGCGGCCGGTCGGGTAGCGCCGGCGGTGCCGGACGACCCGGCCGGTTGGGACGATCGGGAGCTGGCGCCGGGTTCACCGCTTCGCCATTGGAAAGGTCGGCTGGCTGCATAGCGTGTCCGGCCCGCGGCAGCGGGGGTGGCCCCTCCCCTGCGCTGGCGTCGCCTTGATCGCCCGGCGGTGCACCGTCTGCCGGTCGCCAATCGGCGGCCCCGTGTTCACCCGGGGCCCCGGGCGCCCGTGCCGGCACCGGCGGCAGCGTCGTCGGGTCGCCGACCTCGGCGACCCGCTCGACGATGACGTGACGATCGCGCACGACGGCCTCGATGCGGATCGGAGCAGTGGACGGCGGTAGCTGCGGCGCTGTGGGTGCAGCCCCGTGCGCGAACTCGACCTCGAATGAACCCACTTGCAGCTGTCCCGCCAACGATTCGCGGACGTATCCCTCGATCTCCACGCGGGTCACTTGCCCGTCAAATGGCAGGCGCGGAACGGTTTCGACCGAGCGAGCGACAATCACGCTGCCATCCCACCGCCCGACGATACGGACCTCAGCACCGGGAGGAGTCTCCATGGCACTCTCGAGCCGCACCTCGGTGCCGGCGATCGTCAGGGCGTCGGCGCGCAGCGGCGTAACCGGCCCGCTGAGCCGCACCGTGTCGCGCGGTTCCCCGCCGGTGATGCGCGAGGCCACGATGACGCCATCGCCGCGGCGCATGCCGCTCACTTGTACGAACGATTGTAGCGGAAACGCCGCTGCACCGACCGAGGCGGTGTCGCCGCCGCCCGTACGCGTGCCGGCCGAGAGGCGGACGGTCTGATCGATCACGTCGATCTCGTTGTGCTCGACATCGACACGGGTGACCGGGCCGCTGACAATGTGGTGCACGGCGATCTGCCGGGCATCGACGTCCGAGCCGACACCGTGCGCTGCAACCTCGACGATCTGTCCGACCGCGAGCCCGGCCGTCGTGGCACGCTGGCCGTCAATCTCCACGGGCGTGTCGGCGGCATAGTGGATTTCGACTCCGCCAACGCAAATGCTCGCGAACCCGGTGACCGTCCCGATGATGCCGGTGTCCGCCTGGGCGGAGATCCCTGTCCCCCCGATGCCGCCTTCGTCACCGGGGACCGACGCCAGGACGCCGGTACCGCCGATGCCGCCGGCATCGGGGCGCGGTCGACCGCCGGCAGCGCAGTTGTTGGGCGGTGCACCCCACACCGGCCCGGTGCAACAAGCAAGGAGGACCACTGCCCCCAGGAGGCAGCAAAGACGCTGATCAGCGCTGGTCATGGTCCTCCTTCGTGGTAGCGGTTCCCGACTCGTCCTCTTCGAACAGATACACGCCGAAGTTGACACGATGCGTCGCGTCGGGTCGACCGGAGTTCTGTTGCTGCAGCTGCAGCGCCCGGGCGTTGAGCTCTTGCAGTACCTGCATCCCGCGCCGCTGCGCCAGCGCCTGCAGCTCCGCCACCGCCGCCACGCTCAAGTTGTTGTAGTTCACGCTGCGTTCGAGCAACGTCGGCGACTCGCCCCGCATGTTGTGCACAGCAGCGGCGGCGTGATCATGGAGATTGCGGCCGAAGTAGTACGCCATCTCGTCCGACCCTGGGGGCGGCACGAATGCCTGGACGTTGAGGCGCACGCGATCCTGGTCGTCGAGATGAACGATGCCGAGCCGCAGCCATTCGTCGAGTACGACGCGTGGACGAATGTCGGGGTTGAGCGAACGCACCAGGGTCTCGAAGCTCTGGCCACCGTCGTCGCTCGACAGCCGCGGCAGCGGCTTGGGAACGCCTTGCCCGTCGAGATATTCGGTCAGCGTCGTCCACCGCGCGATCACCTGCGAGCCCAGTGAGGCGGCGCGCGGCGCGCGCAGCGGGGCCTCCGGCTGGGTGCGTAAGCGCTTGACGTCTTTTCGGTGCACGCCTGTCAGCAGCGTCACCCGCCTATCAGTTTGCGGCTTGCCGGCCACCACAAATTCGCTGATCGCGACGTCGACGTAGAGACCTCTCAGCAGATTGGACGCAAACGGGAACGGAATCGAGCGATGGATCAACAAGCGCACCAGTGGCCTCAAGGCGCCTTGGAGCGCGGCAACGAAGATCCCCGATTCCACTACTGCCTGTCCCGCTTTCGTCACGGATAGTCTTTCGTGGGATTATTTACCACATATTTCCTCGAAGAGCTATTGACGTGGGCAATTTCCCCTCGTATATACTCATGGTGTGGGAATTATACCCACAAATATCCCAGCGGAGGCACCCGAGAGCATGATTCGACTGGGCATAGGGCGAGTGAGCAGCGGCCGCCTGGCAACCAGACTGCTTGCGGCCTTCGTCGGTAGCGTTGCGGTCCAGGTCGGCGTGATCGATGTCGCGCCCGCCAGCGATTCTACATCTTTCGTGCTGCAGCCCCGCATCGTGAATGGGCATGCGACCGCCGCGTATCCCACCACCGGCGCGTTGCTCTTCTACGATGACGCCGCCGCAACCAACCTCGCCGGCAGCTGTTCGGGCACGCTCATCGGTTGCCGAACGTTTCTGACGGCGGCGCACTGCGTCTGTCCTGACGATACCGACGCTGCCGCGGGCTGCGAGCGCGAAGGGCACACCGACCCGGCAACGATGCGGGTGTTTCTCCAGCAAGGCGGTGTGTTTCCCGTAGTCGGTACCGTCATCTCTCCCGACTACCGCTTCGCCGAGAGCGGCGACGTGGCCATCGTGACCCTGGCTGAGCCGGTGACCGGAATCGCGCCGAGCGCGATCAACATGGCCCGCCGAGCCGATCTCGGAGCCACCGGCACGATCGTGGGCTTCGGCACTACCGCCTCTGGGCGGCGCAGCACCGACGACAGCGGCATCAAGCGCGAGGGAATGGTGACGACGGCCCAGTGTGCGGCGGACATCACCGATGCGGCGCACCTGTGCTGGTCGTTCCTGGGCGGCGGATCGAACTCCTGCGACGGCGACTCCGGCGGACCCCTATTCATTGATTTCGGCGACGGCCCGGTGGTCGCGGGCGTCACCTCCGGCGGTCACAGCTTCGATTGCCTAGCGCCCGACACGGGGTTCGATAGCGACACGTTCGTGAACCGCTCCTGGATCATCGCCGCGGCCGGGACGGATCTCGGGACCGCGAGCTGCGGCTTGCCTGCTGTCGGCACTGCCTCCACCACGGAGTTCACGACGGTGGGACAATTGGACAGCACGGCACCCGAGGCTCGCCTGCAGCTCGAGGTGCCCGCCGCCGCGACGGTGCTCCGCATCGCCATGAATGGGCAATTCGCCAGCACATCAGGGTTCTACCCAAACGACTACGATCTGTTCGTACGCGCCGGTAGCGCACCAACCGTGGACAGGTTCGATTGTGCCGATACCAACGCGACGACATTCGGGTTCTGCCAGATCAACTCGCCGGAGCCGGGGACCTGGCATGTGATGGTCCGGCTCAATCAAGGCGCCGGCGCCTTCCAGGTCACCGCCACGACATTCGCCCCGCCACAGTGCGCCGGCGACTGTGACGGCGACGGCGGCGTCAGTGGCAACGAGTTGCTCACGGGCCTCACCCTCGCGCTGGGAACCCACGCGGCGAGCTGCCCGAGCTGCGACGCCAACGGGGACGGCGTCGTCAGCGTGGGTGAGCTGATCAAAGCGGTGGACGTAGCTCGTACCGGCTGCCCGGCAGGGTGAGCGGCGGAGATGATGTGAAAGGAGGACGCGCATGAGATGCCCGACGGTGACGACGCTCCGCACCAGGTCGTTTCTCGACCACGGTTGACGACGCTTGTGACGGCCGAACGATGACCTTCGACGCAAACGACAAGAAAGGACCATACAGATGCACCGCAAACGAGAGATCAAGTTGATGTTGTCAATCCTCAGCATCCTGGCGATGGGGCTCACGGTAGACGCATGGGCGGGTGGGTTGCCGCGCCACAGCCGAGGTGGTCCGGATGGCGGACCCGGCCCTGGTGCGCCGCCGCACGGATTTGCGCACTTCAGCCGATTGGCGGAGCGCCTCATCTATCCGTGCCGCGACGACTGTGTCGAGGCCCAGCATACCTGCACCGAGACCGCGGAAGCGGCCGCACTGACCTGCGCCGAACAGACCTGCGGAACAACGGTTGACGCAGCGCGTGCGGACTGCGCGACGGAGCGCCGGTCGCAAGCTTGCCAAGACGCGGTGAGCGCACTCCAGACCTGCATCCAGCCTTGCATCGACTCGCAGTCTTCAGCCGTAACCTCCTGCCTCGACACGTTCCAAGCGTGTCTGGGCGCATGCATCCCGACCCCGACGCCAACGCCCTGAGCACGGCAACCGCCCTGGCGTGCGGCAGGACGCTCCGTCCTGCCGCTCACCAGGTTGCCGCTGCAACGCATTGCCCAACCTTGGAGAAAGGAGCCCACGATGCCGAGTTGGATGGACACCGTGCAGTCAATGGGTTTGGACGCATCCCGAGGGGCCCCTCGTATGCCTTGCCTTCGCGTCGCCAACTCCCCGGAGATCCGGTTGGTTGCCGCTGTCCTCGAGGAAGCGCTCCGCTGCATCGAACGCCACCGCCGCTCGCGTGCCGCGCCACGGCGCGAATTCCATGAGGCCCACGCCTGGTTCTTTGATGCCGAGCAGGACGGACCCTTCGCCTTCGAGATGGTCACCACCGTGTTGGGACTAGACCCCGACGCGGTGCGCGACCACGTGCGGCAGCGGCTCGCGCAACGGACCGAGCATGTTCCCCAACCATTCTCAGTCGCGGAGGACGCGGCATGATCACCAGCGCACCCGTTCGTATCGGACCACGAGAGAACAAGTCAGACCGACGCCACGAACCGGTCTTGACATCCGCCGGCACACCGCCGCGCTCGCAGCCGCCGCCTACCGAAGCGGCGGTGCGTTACGCGATCGTCGGCTGGGACGAGGTGTGACCATGCCGGCATCACTGACGCGGCGAGAAGCCCTGCAGAGCATCGGGGCGGTCGGACTGGGCGCTCTCGCGTCCGCCTGCGGAAGCGGCGGTGGACAAACCGATCCCCCGAGCCGAACCGCGTCGCCTGCGCCCGCCGCTGCCTCCACGCCGCTCGCAACCGCCACTCCATCGCAATCGGCGACCCCCACGCCGGCCACGTCGCCGACCCCCAGCGCAACGCCCACGAACACACCGCCCTCTACCCCGACCGGGACGACCACACCCGCGATCACCGTAGCGCAGCCGGCGTGCGTACTCACCCCCGAGCAAACCGAAGGCCCGTACTTCCTCGACGTGAGCCTGCTGCGCCAGGACATCATAGAAGACCGCGTCGGCGTGCCCGTGCAGCTCATGCTGCAGATCGTCGACGCCGACGGCTGTAGCCCGATCCGCGATGCCGTCGTCAACGTGTGGCACGCCGATGCCAACGGTCTGTACTCGGGCTTTGCCGGCCAGCTCGGCGGCGTCGACACGCGCGGCGCGACCTTCCTGCGCGGCTATCAGGTGACCGACGCTGACGGACGCGTCGAGTTCGCGACCATCTACCCGGGCTGGTATCCGGGCCGAACCGTGCACATTCACTTCAAGGTCCACTTCGGATCAACGTCCGAGGTTACCTCGCAGCTGTACTTCCCCGAATCGACCACCGACGCCGTCTACGCGCAGTCGCCGTACAACAGCCGGGGCACGCGGGACACCAGTAACGTAACCGACAGCGTCGTCACACAGAGTGGCCTGCAGTCGCTGAACGACCTGACGCTCGCGGTCGGCACCGCAAACGGAACGTACAGCGGCGCCATCGTCGTTGGCGTCGCCTTGTAGCTCGCGACTGCGTTGACGGGCGCGGCGCCACGAAACGAACCGGCCCGCGCCCGTCAGCCGCCGCGCTTCTCGATCTTCGTCCAGGCGTCCTTCAAACCGACGATGCGGTTGAAGACCAGCGCCCCCGGCTTCGAGAGCTTCACGTCGACGCAGAAGTAGCCCTGCCGTTCGAATTGCACCCGCGCCCCGGGCTCGGCGGTCGCCAGCGAGGGCTCCAGCTTGCACCCCTTGAGCACCTCGAGCGAGTGCGGGTTCAGCGCACCGAGGAAATTCTCTTCGCGTTCCGGGGCCTCGGCGGCGAAGAGCCGGTCGTACAGCCGTACCTCGGCCTCGACACCGTGCGCCGCCGACACCCAGTGCAACGTGCTCTTCACCTTCCGCCCATCCGGCGCGTCGCCACCGCGCGTCGCCGGGTCGTAGGTGCAGTGCACCTCCACCACCTCACCGGTCTGCGCATCCTTCACGACGCTCTGACAGGTGACGAAGTAGGCGTACCGCAAGCGCACCTCTTTGCCCGGCGACAACCGGAAGTACTTCGGCGGCGGCGTCTCGCGAAAGTCGTCCTGCTCGATGTACAGCACCTTGGAGAAGGGTACCTTGCGCTTGCCAGCGGATGGGTCCTCCGGGTTGTTGACCGCCTCGATCTCCTCGACTTGGTCTTCAGGATAGTTGTCGATCACCACCCGCAGCGGCTTGAGGACGGCCATGGCCCGCGGCGCGCGCTTGTTCAAATCCTCGCGAATACTGTGCTCGAGCATTGCAACGTCCACGATGCTGTTGGCCTTGGCGACGCCGATGCGGTCGCAGAAGACACGGATCGATTCGGGCGTGTAGCCGCGGCGCCGGTAGCCGGCCAGCGTCGGCATGCGCGGATCGTCCCAACCCTCGACGTGTCCGTCGCGCACCAGCTGCAGCAGCTTGCGCTTGCTGAGCACCGTGTAGTTGAGGTTCAGACGCGCGAACTCGATCTGCTGCGGGTGGCAGGGCACATCGAGCTGGTCGAGGAACCAATCGTACAGCGGCCGATGATCCTCGAACTCCAACGTGCAGATGGAATGCGTGATCCCTTCGAGGGCGTCGGAGAGCCCGTGCGCGAAGTCGTACATCGGGTAGATGCACCACTTGTCGCCGGTGCGATGATGGTGCGCCTTCTTGATGCGGTAGATGGCGGGATCGCGCAGGTTGATGTTGGGCGACGCCATGTCGATCTTGGCGCGCAGCACGCACGCGCCTTCGTCGAGCTCACCGCGCCGCATCTGCTCGAACAACGCCAGGTTCTCGGCGACCGCACGGTCGCGGTACGGGCTGTTGCGGCCCGGCTCGGTGAGGGTGCCGCGATAGGTGCGGGTCTCCTCGGCGCTAAGGTGGCAGACATACGCCTTGCCCTTCTGGATCAGCTCGACGGCGAACGCGTAGAGTCGGTCGAAGTAGTCGGAGGCATACAGGGCGCTCCCCTGCCACTCGAAGCCGAGCCAGCGCACGTCGGCTTGGATCGAGTCGACGTACTCGACGTCCTCCTTGACCGGGTTGGTGTCGTCGAAGCGCAGATTGCAGACGCCCCCGAAGTCACGGGCGATCCCAAAGTTCAGACAGATCGATTTGGCGTGACCGATGTGCAGGTAGCCGTTCGGTTCCGGTGGGAAGCGGGTGCACACGGAGGTGTGTTTGCCGCTCTTCACGTCGCCGGTGACGATCTGCCGGATGAAGTCGCTTGCCGCCGCCGGGCTCGTCGCGTCGGCTGTCGGACTGCTGTCGTTCATTGGAGGCGCCTCTCCCCTTCGCAATCAGAGGCGATGGATAACAGCTTTCATCGCACATGCAACGCCGCGGCGTGGGTTCGCCGAGCGGTCGCGGGCACCTTGACATCGCCACGGTCGCTCCCTAGTGTGGCCGCATTTGGTGAGGAGTCGGCTAATTGGCAAGCCACCTGACTCTGGATCAGGCGATTGTAGGTTCGAGTCCTACCTCCTCAGTTGCGGTGTGTTGGTGCTCGTGTTCGTGCTCGATCGAAAGTCCTTCCGTTCTTCACGAACACGAGCACGCACACGATCTCGATAACGGTCCCATCGTCTAGTGGTTAGGACGCCGGCCTCTCACGTCGGTAGCAGGGGTTCGAATCCCCTTGGGACCATTTCCGAATCCCTTGCACGTCCGCACCACGCCATGTCGGATCGAAGGCCCGAACCGGGGCAGTTCGCTCTCGCCGTCGGTCGCCAGCCAGCGCCGGTAGTGCGGGCGCAGCCTGGCGTCGCTTCACTCCCGTCCGCATCTCGAGCCAGGCGATCTTCACGGCCGCGCCGAGACGGGCACGTCCCTGCGTCGAGGCATGTCGAGCCAAACACGCCCGGCTATCCAGCGGCCTGTCTCCTTACGACCTCACGGCGCGGATCGCTAGCAAGCACCGCCGAGCACGTGCACGTACTCTTCCGTATGCTGCTTTTTCGAGAGGCGCTTCAGAATCGCGACCTGGCGGTCGTGAATATGG
>Ga0335082_10007315_pt1 | contig 11993 bp, 11 predicted proteins | sample Lox_Sample_41_FD_206718 | JGI IMG/M metagenome (GOLD analysis project Ga0335082, IMG submission 206718) | Soil microbial communities from Loxahatchee National Wildlife Refuge, Florida, United States - Lox_Sample_4.1 | ecosystem: Environmental > Terrestrial > Soil > Wetlands | place: USA...
GTGTTTATCGGTGGCGGGATCGGCGCCGCACTTCGCCACGGCTTCAACCTTGCCTTCGCGCGGCTGCTGGGCACGGCATTTCCCTATGCGACCTTGTTCGAAAACGTTCTCAGGCTCGGTCGTGATAGGATGTCTGGTGTCGTTTTTCGCGTTCAAAAGCGGCATTCCGCAGCACTGGCAGTTGTTTCTCACCACCGGGATTCTCGGCGGCTACACGACATTTTCGCCATTTTCGCTCGATGTGGCGTTGCTGTACGAACGCGGCGAATTGGGGCTGGCCGCGCTCTATGTGCTGCTTTCGGTCGCGCTGTCGATTGGCTTGTTTGCGGGCTTGGCATTGGTGCGCAATTTCGCTTAAGCGCACGGGCTCGCACTCACTCCATTGGCCGCATGCCAAGCTTGTCGAGCAACGCCATGTCGCGGTCGCGGCCCGGATTGGGCGTGGTGAGCAATTTCGGTCCGTAGAAAATCGAATTGGCGCCGGCAAGGAAGCAAAGCGCCTGCGTCTCCTCGCTCATGTCCTCCCGGCCCGCAGAGAGCCGGACGACAGAAGCCGGCATGCAGATGCGCGCGACCGCGATGGTGCGTACGAAGTCGATGGGATCAAGCGCCTGCGTGTTCGCGAGCGGCGTGCCTTCGACCCTCACCAGCATATTGATCGGCACGCTTTCAGGATGCGCTGGCAACGCGGCGAGCATCGCTATCATGCCGATGCGGTCCTCGAGCCCCTCGCCCATTCCAACGATACCGCCGCAGCAGACATGGATGCCGGCCGCACGCACGTGCTCGAGCGTGTCGAGACGATCTTGATAGGTGCGTGTGGTGATAATCTGGCGGTAAAATTCCGGCGACGTATCAAGATTGTGGTTGTAGTAGTCGAGTCCACAGTCCTTCAGTCGTCGCGCCTGATCACCGGTGAGCATGCCAAGCGTGACACACGTCTCCATGCCAAGCGCTTTCACGCCTTCAACCATCTCGCACACCTTGTCGAGATCCCGATCCTTGGGCGAGCGCCAGGCGGCTCCCATGCAGAAGCGCGATGCGCCGCCGGCCTTGGCCGCGCGTGCCTCGGCAAGCACGGCGTCGACATCCATCAGCTTTTCCGCTTTGACACCGGTTTCGAATTTCGCGGACTGCGGACAATAGGCACAGTCCTCCGGACAACCCCCGGTCTTTATCGACAGGAGGGTGGAAACCTGCACTTCCGAGGGATCGAAATTCTCGCGGTGGACCTGGGCCGCGCGGAATACCAGCTCCGGAAACGGCAGCGCGAACAGCGTTCGTATTTCTTCGCGCGTCCAGTCGTGGCGCGGCCGGCTGGCCGCCGCGAATGGCGGCATGTGATGCGACAGCGACATGCCAGAAACCTCCGAGAACTCTCGATCCGCTTTAGCCTTATACCAAGTTGGCCGGCCAAATATGCAAGGGTTCATCGCATTGAGCGATTTTCGCCGCCATGTTATTATATTTTAACATGTGGGGCGGGAACGGGATGACCATGAAAAAACTCGTTATATGCACCATAGTGCTAGGGCTGCTGAGCGGGCCGGTTCTCGCTCAGCAGTCGCGGAGTGACGACCCCCTTATAATCAAGGAAAGAGACAAACAGCAGCAGGCCGAAGCACTCGACAAACAATACAAACGCACGCTTGACCAGACGCGCAAGGAAAGCGACTCACCGACCCGCAATGACCCGTGGGCAAACATGCGTGGGTCAAACGACGGCAAACGTTAGGTAGCGGGCATGAACCGCGATCGGATGATCCGGTTTGCGGCCGTGGCGGTGGGTGCCGCTGTTGTGTTCGGGCTCGAGCAAGGCGCCAACGCGAAATTGTATATTGCGATACCCGGCGGCATAGTCGCTTACATTGTCACCCTCGTGGCGCTTGAACTCATATTTGGCAGCAGTAGCCAGGCGAAGTAGTCGTCACCAGCGCCGGCGCCAGCCCCAGCCTCCCCAGTAGGGACGATAGTACGGGCCGCCATAATAGACGACCGGCGGCGGAGCACCGTAATAGACCGGCCCGTCGACAACTTCTGGCCCTTCGACCATCTGCGATCCGTATCGGCTTGGCCGATAGGCTGCGCCCGACGCAGGTGTGCGCTGCTGCGGCACCCGGCCGCTCATGTCGAGCGCTGTCTGGATGGCGAAGCCTTTCTTGTCCTGCCAGGTGATCTCGCACCAGCCTTCATCGCAACCACCGGTGTCGACGAGGCTACCGCCCGGAATCTTGGCGACGATCTCGCTACCGGTACCGGGTGCCGCGCGCAGGTTGACCGTGGAGGCAATGTAGGCCGGTTTCGCCAAAGCCGGCACGGCGATGCACGCGATGGCGAGCCCCAAAACATGTGACGAAAATCTCATGGCATTGTTCTCCGTCCGCACGTCTTGCCGCCCCCGGCAAAAAGCAGCTGAAACTTTCCGCCGCGAAAGCGGCGGGAACGGGGCGCAAGCGGACGCCGGTTGGAAACTACGAGCCCTGCGCGGGCAATCCATTGACGCTCTTGGCAAATTCTTGGCGCGCTGCAGCGCGCGTTCGGCGGCGAATTCACGCCGGGTCAAAACTATATTCGCCCTTGGTCTTCTCCCTCACGGATTCCACCGTTTGCGCGGAACGTCTTTCCTGCGCGCGTCCCAGTCCCAGCGAGAGAATAAACCATCCCGCCACCACCGGCAAAGAACAGAGCGCGATGGCGCCCAGCTTGAGCCCCAGTGCCTGCATGGTATCGAATATCCACCCGGACAATGCGTCGGAGCCGCGATACACGACAACGTCGACCAGGTTTTTCGCTTTGTATTTTTCCTCCCGCGTCACCACCGTGAAGAAGAGCTGACGTGCAGGGTTGGCGATTGCGAAATTCATCCAGCGTTGCACGACCTGAATAGTCACGACGACGGCAAGCGTCGGCATCAAAGCCAGGACAGCAAAACCCACCACGTAGACCGCCGGCAATGCCGCCGCGGCTATGCCGGTCCCGACGCGCTTGAGAAGCTGGCCCGTCACCAGCAATTGCGTGAACAGTGTCAGCAGGCTTACTGCAAGATCGATGCTGGCGAAGATGCGCGTTTGGAGTCCCGCCGTCTTGACCGCTTCGGAAACGATATGTGCCTGCTCGAAATAGATGATGGTCGCGGCATAGGACAACAGTGCGACCCACGCAGCGACGCCGAGCATATAGGGCGAGCGCACCAGCTCGGGAATTGCTGCGAATGCACTACCGCCGATGTTTTCCGTTGTTGCTTTCGGTCCAGGATGTAGCACCGCCGCGCGGTCAAGCCGATAGACACAGAACACCGCTATTTCGAGGAATACCGCCGCCGCAATCATCAGGTTTACGGGTCCCAACGGAACTGAAAGCCAAATCGTGATGATCGGCCCCAACAACGCGCCGGCGGTGCCACCAGCCCCGATAAATCCAAACAGCCGCTTGCCTTGCTCAGATGTAAACAAGTCAGCCATGAACGACCAGAACACCGCCACCGCGAATAAATTGAACACGCTGACCCAAACGAAAAATATGCGCGCGACGATCACAGTCTCGATGTCAAAGGTCAGCAGCACCCAAAACAATACGAGATTGGCGACGAAGAAGTGATAGACGATCGGGATGAACCGGGCGCGAGGCAATCGCGCAACCAAGGCCCCGTAAAGCGGCTGAGCCACGAGCAGCGTGACAAAGGTGGCGGTGAACAACCATGGCAGGTTCTTTACGCCACCCGCGATGCCCATCTGGTCGCGCAGCGGCCGCAGAACGTAGTAGCCGGCGAGCAACGCGAAGAAATACGCGAACGACCACAGCGCCGCCGCGCGTTCCTGCGGCGTCGCCGGCATGACGCGCCTCAGCCAACGTTCAAGGAAGCTCATGGCAGTGCGAGTTTTTGCTTGAGCTCCGCAGCCGACACTTGCTGCCCATAGCCGGGTTGTCCGCGCTGGAAGCGCCGCGCATCAGCGAGTTTGCCGACCACAACCGGATCAAAACCGGCATCGCGCACAAGGCCCGCCGCAACCTGTATGGCTTCCGCATCATCGCCGGCGATCGGTATAGCGAGTCTCGGAGCCGGGCGGTTCGCCTCACGCGCAAAGATCATGTAGGACATTGTGTTGAATGCGCGCACAATCCGCACGCCGGGAAAATATTTCTGTGTGGTCACGCCGATGCCATTCTGCTCGACTTCATCGGCGATCGCGCCGTCGCGCGCCGACACGGCGTTGCAGGCATCAAGCATGATCTTGCCTTTCATCGCGGTAGCATAGTCCTTTCCAATCTGAGGCAGCGCGCCATAGGGCACGGCAATAAATAGGACATCGCCGAATTTGATCGCTTCTTCGACGGTGCCAGCTCGCGCCAGACTGCCGAGTTCCGCGACCAGTGGCTTGAGCTCTTCCGGATGGCGCGAAGAAAAGGCGACCGGATGCCCTTGCTTGATCCATAGACCACCGATCGTACCACCGATATGGCCCGACCCGATTACGCCAATGCGCGTGGGAGAAGCCCCTTGCGCCCGTAGGCCGCCTGGCTGAAAAACAGCGCCCAATACCAAAGCCGCGCCCGCGCCCAACAGGGCGCGGCGATCAGAGTTCACGACTCTATTTTCACTCATCGAAAGCTCCCGCATGGCAATTATTTGATCGCGTATCTTGCAACGGATTGCGTCATGAACTCCTCACGGTTGCGTGAGTATTCGGATTATTTATGCGGGAGTTCAACTCGCGCCAAATTTCACGGCCCTTTGGATGAAATTTTCGTAGACCAGTTGATGGTCTTGTAGTTGAAACCCATTTCAATCGTCGGTTTGATCACGGCGAAATACGGCGAAATATCGAAGTCGCGCGGACAATAAAGTGAACTGTCGCGGATGTGATAAATTTCTCGCCGCGCCTGCGCGCTTTCAACACGCTCGATCGCAGGCAAAATCGGATAGCCGATGGCAGCAAAGGCCTGCGCGATGAGTGCCGAGCAAATGAGCTTTGTCGGATCGCCGGAACCGAGTGCAATCATGCGTCGCCGAAAACGCTGCGGCACCGGCAGCGGGACCAGATAGCGGCCGAGGTCGACGATGTTCTTGAGATCATATTGCAGTCCGATGCGTTCAATCGCGTAGTCGCAAACGGCCTGGCGATCTTCCGGCAACAGACCGACCGGCCGGCAGATGCGGGTATGAAAGTCAAAATAGGTCGACAGAGGAACGGAGATGATGCCCGCTTCGAGATTCGATTCCACCAGATCACAGGGCTCACCGCTCGCTGCGGTTTGGCCATCGATCGGCCCGACATAAAGCGCCGCATGCGACCACGTGGATTGGGTCAAGTATTTGATCACGCCGGCAATATGGGTTCGGCCTTCGATCAGCAGGATGTCGCCGGGCTTTATCAGGGTCTTAAGCGCCTGCGGATCGGTCGGCGTAAATGGCTCATAGCCAGGTGCAGGCCTTTGCAGATAGGCGGCGATGTGCCGCCCAACCCGATCAAGCATCCATGTCATGGGTGGAATCCCGGACCATCCCTACGCCAAGTCGAACAGTATTTTTCAAAAACAGGCAACACTGCCTGGATATTACCGCAGTGCCACCACCATCGTCGCGCTAGCGACGATCTACCAGCAAATTAGACGAGATTGACGGCTTCCAGGTTCCCGCTGAGGGCGTCGAGTCGATCCGTCGAGGCCGAACGCCGCGGTGAATTCGAGGCTACTCCGCCGCCGCCATTTGCGGCTTGGCTGGCTCCACCTTCGCCGCGCAGAATTTGAATTCCGGAATCTTGCCGAAGGGATCGAGCGCGGGGTTGGTCAGGATATTCGCCGCCGCTTCCACGTAAGCAAACGGAATAAACACCACACCATCCGGAATGCCATCATCCTGGCGAGAGTTGAGCTCGACCTCACCTCGCCGGGTGGTCACGCGCACCATGTCCCCCGGCTTGATGCCGAGCCTGGTGAAAGTGCCGCGCGAGAGTGAGGCGACCGCCGCTGGCTCCAGCGCGTCGAGCACGGCGGCGCGGCGTGTCATCGAGCCGGTATGCCAATGCTCGAGCTGGCGGCCCGTGGTGAGGATGAACGGGTAGTCGTGGTCGGGCGTTTCGTTCGGTGGCAGGAGCTTCGCCGCGACCAGCTTGGCCATGCCGTTCGGCCGCGGGAAACCCTTGTCGAACACCACATCGCGGCCGGGCACGTCTGGGCTATCAACCGGATAGGTGACGTGATCCTCACGCTCGACACGGTCCCAGGTGATATTGTCGAGCGCCGGCATCAGCCGCGCCATCTCCTCGAACACTTCGCTGACGTGCTTGTAGTTCCATTTCTCGCCCATGCGCTGGGCGAGATCCTGGATGATCCACAAGTCCTGGCGTGCATCGCCCGGCAACGGCAGCGCCTTGCGGCCCATCTGCACCTGGCGATTGGTGTTGGTCACGGTGCCATCCTTCTCCGGCCAGGCTGAAGCCGGGAGAATCACGTCGGCGTACGAGCAGGTTTCCGTCACGAAAATATCCTGCACCACAAGATGCTCGAGGTGCGCGAGCGCGCCGCGCGCATGGTTCAGGTCGGGGTCCGACATCGCAGGGTTTTCGCCCATGATGTACATGCCCTTGATCTCGCCGGCATGCACCGCATCCATGATTTCGACCACGGTCTTGCCGCGCTTGGGATCAAGCTTCTTGCCCCAGGCCTTTTCGTACTTGGCGATCATCTCCGGGTTTTCGACCGACTTGTAGTCGGGGAAAAACATCGGAATGAGACCAGCGTCGGAAGCGCCCTGCACGTTGTTCTGACCACGCAGCGGATGCAGGCCGGTGCCCGGACGGCCGACCTGGCCGCAGATCAGCGACAGTGCAATGAGACAACGCGCATTGTCGGTGCCGTGGGTATGTTGCGACACCCCCATGCCCCAGAAAATAATGGCGCTTTCGGCGCGTGCGAAACCACGCGCGACCTCGCGCAACGTATCGGCGGGAATGCCACAGATCGGCTCCATTTCTTCCGGAGTGAAGTCTTTCACATTCTCGGCGAGCTGATCGAAACCTTCGACATAGGTCTGTACGTATTGCTGGTCGTAGAGCTTCTCGCCGATGATGACGTTGAGCATGGCATTGAGCATCGCCACGTCGGCGCCGTTCTTGAACTGCATCATCTTCCAGGCGTGACGTTTGAGCGCCTGTCCGCGCGGATCCATCACTACCAGTTTGGCGCCGCGCTTGGCGGCCTGCTTGAAGAAGGTGGCGGCGACCGGGTGATTCTCGGTCGGGTTGGCGCCGATCACGATAATGAAGTCGGAGTTCTTGCACTCGTTGAAAGTCGCGGTCACCGCGGCGGAGCCGACCCCTTCCAACAACGCCGCCACCGACGAAGCGTGGCAAAGCCGCGTGCAGTGATCGACATTGTTCGAGCCGAACCCGGCGCGCACCAGCTTCTGGAAAAGGTAAGCCTCTTCGTTCGAGCCCTTGGCCGAGCCGAAACCCGCAAGAGAGCGCGCGCCATCACGGTCACGAATTTTTTTCAAACCGGAAGCGGCGCGCTCCATCGCCTCTTCCCAGGTCGCTTCGCGGAAATGCGTGAACGGGTTTGATGGATCGACCAGGTCATCCGCCGCTTTCGCCACGCCATCCTTGCGCACCATCGGCTTGGTAATGCGCTGCGGATTGCTGATATAGTCGAAGCCGAAACGGCCCTTCACGCAGAGGCGCTGCTGGTTGGCGGGGCCATTGCGGCCGGTAACATACAAGAGCTTGTCGTTCTTGATGTGGTAGGTGAGTTGACAGCCGACGCCGCAATAGGGGCACACGCTGTTGACCGCGCGGTCGGGAAATTCCGTGCGCACGTTTTTGGCGTCCACCAGTGTCGACGGCATCAGCGCGCCGGTCGGACAGGCTTGCACGCATTCGCCACAGGCAACACAAGTCGAACTGCCCATCGGATCGTCGAAATCGAACACGATTTTTTCACCATGGCCGCGGCCAGCCATGCCGATGACGTCATTGACTTGCACCTCGCGGCAGGCGCGAACGCAAAGATTGCACTGAATGCAAGCGTCGAGATTGACCGCCATGGCCGGATGGCTGCGATCAGGCAGCGGTTTGCCGTGCGTCGGGAAGCGGCTGGTGCCGATGTTCATGCGGTCGGCCCAGACCCAGAATTTCGATTGCGGATCGTGCGCAGCTGTCTTGCGGTCAGGCTGGTCGGAAATAAGCATCTCAAAGACCATTTGCCGCGCGGTTTTTGCGCGGTCGGAGACCGCTTTAACCTTCATGCCTTCGGACGGTTTGCGAATGCAGCTCGCCGCAAGCACGCGCTCGCCTTCGATCTCCACCATGCAGGCGCGACAATTGCCGTCGGCGCGGTAACCGGGCTCGGGTGAATAACAAAGGTGCGGGATGTCGATGCCTTGGCGCTTGGCAACTTGCCAGATGGTTTCGCCGTCCAGTGCCTCGACCATTTTGCCGTCGAGCATGAACTTCACGGTTTTGCCTTTGCCGTTTGCAGCCATCACATCACCCGCCAGTTCCGATTCGCATCACCAACTCCCCAGCGGCTTGGTCAGTTCATCAGGAAAATATTTCAAAACACACAACAGCGGATTCGGCGCCGCCTGGCCAAGTCCGCAAATAGACGCATCACGCATGGCGGTCGATAATTCCTCCAGCAACTTCACGTCCCAGGGACCTTTGGCCATCAGCTTGACTGCTTTCTCACTGCCTACCCGGCACGGCGTGCACTGGCCGCAGCTCTCATCCTCGAAGAACCGCATCAGGTTCAACGCGACAGCCTTCATATCGTCCTTGTCGGACAGGACAACAACTGCGTGGGAGCCAACGAAACAGCCGTATTTTTCGAGCGTCCCGAAGTCGAGTGGCTCGTCTGCCATTGAGGCCGGCAGAATGCCGCCGGACGCACCACCCGGCAGATAACCTTTGAACCTATGGCCTTCGGCCATTCCACCGCAGAACTCCTCGATCAATTCACGCGCAGTGACCCCGGCTGGCGCAAGCACCACACCCGGTTTCTTCACGCGGCCCGACACTGAAAAACTGCGGAAGCCCTTGCGGTCGCGCCGCCCTTGCGAGGTCATCCACCCGGCGCCCTTCTCGAGGATGTCACGGATCCAGTACATGGTCTCCACGTTCTGCTCCAGCGTGGGACGCCCGAACAGACCGACCTGTGCAACGTAAGGCGGCCTATGGCGCGGCAAACCGCGTTTGCCTTCGATCGATTCAATCATCGCCGACTCTTCGCCGCAGATGTAGGCGCCAGCACCACGCCGGAGATGCAACCTGGTGTGGGGAGAAAGTCCGGCCTTCTCAACCTTGGCAATTTCGTCGGCGAGCATCAGCCGCAATTCGGGATATTCATCGCGAATGTAGATATAAGTGTCGTGCGCCTCGACGACCCAGGCGGCGATCAACACACCTTCAATGAAGCGGTGCGGATCGCGTTCGAGATAGAAACGGTCCTTAAACGTGCCGGGCTCGCCCTCGTCCGCATTGACCGCAAACATTCGCGGCGGCGGCTCCTCACGCACCAGCGACCATTTACGCCCCGTCGGAAAGCCGGCGCCGCCGAGACCCCGCAAGCCGGAGTCGCCCACGATTTTGATCAACTCCTCGCGTGTGCGCTTGTCGCCGAGGCACGCTTTCACCAGCGCGTAGCCGCCGGCTTTTTGATAGGCAGCGAAATCGACCCCCGGTTTCCAAACATGCGCGTGCGGCTTTGCTTTCACCTCTGCCGCAACCGTCTCAGGTGTTGCCTTGAATGTCTGAACGTGACCAACCGCACAGACCGGCGCGCGATCGCAGGCGCCCATGCACGGCGCGTGCACCACCCGAACCTCTCGTCCAAGTTTGCTCGCAAGTTCCTTCGTCAATTTTTCCGCACCGGCCATAGCGCAGGACAGAGAATCGCACACACGCACGGTGACCGGCGGCGGTGGCAGCTCACCTTCCTTCACCACATCGAAATGCGCGTAGAAGGTGGCGACCTCGTAAACTTCGGTGAGCGCCATTTTCATCTCGGCGGCCAGCGCAGCGAGATGAGCAGCTGAGAGATAGCCGTACTGATCCTGAATAAGATGCAGATGCTCGATTAAAAGATCCCGCCGCCGCGGCCGATCGGTGAGTAGCCCGCGCACCTCGACCAGCGCTTGTGGATCGACCTGACGACCCTTGGGCGTGCGCGGCGGGCGGCGCCTGCCGCCGCGTCCAGTGATTAGTGCGGAGGGCGATTGGTCTGTAATGCTCATTGTCTTCGCTCTAAATCCCAGAAAAACGCTTCTGAATCAGTGTCCGCAAGCCCCAGCCCCAAATCAGGCGATAGAGGTTTTCTATTAACAATGTCGCCGTTCTTGTATTTTCCGATTATGCTGCCTTAATCGGACGATCCAGTCGGCGAGTGGGTTTCCTGCTTGGGATCATGGAACCTGCTCATTTGATACGGACCGGGGCTGTCATTGCTCGAAAAACTGGAATTTCTCATTGCTTTGGCTCGTGAGAAGCATTTCGGGCGGGCTGCCGAGGCTTGCGGCGTCACCCAGCCAACGTTGTCGGCCGGCGTAAAGCAGCTCGAAGACACTTTCGGTGTGTTGCTGGTCAACCGCGGGTCTCGTTTCCAGGGCTTCACTCCCGAAGGAGAGCGCGTGCTCGACTGGGCGCGCCGCATTGTTGGCGACACCCGCGCCATGCGCCAAGAGGTGCACGCCCTCAAGCACGGCCTCGCTGGAAAACTTCGATTGGCGGCAATTCCAACTGCCCTGGCTATGGTGGAAACTCTGACCACGCCCTTTCGCGCACGTCATCCCGAAGTGCAATTCACTATCTTATCGCGCACATCGATCGAGATCCTCACGCACCTGGAAAATCTCGAGATCGATGCCGGCCTCACTTATCTCGACAATGAACCGCTCGGTCGTGTGACCGCGGTTCCGCTTTATCGCGAACGTTACCGGCTGTTGGTTGCCGCTGACGCGCCACTCGGCGACCGCCAGACCGTCACCTGGACCGAGGCCGCGCAGGTGCCGTTGTGTTTGCTCACTCCGGACATGCAGAACCGGCGCATCATCGAACGGCTGCTGCGCGATACGGGTATTGACCCGCACATCTCGCTCGAATCGGATTCAATGATCGTTTTATATTCACACGTGCGCACAGGGCGATGGGCAAGCGTGATGCCGGCGCGACTCGCCGCATCGCTCGGCCTGACCGACGTGCTCCGATCGATCCCGATTACCGATCCGGAAGCGATACACACAATCGGTCTCGTCGCACCGGCACGTGAGCCGATGACGACGCTAACCGCCGCGCTCGTCGCTGAAGCGCGCCGTATTGCGCCCTTGCTGTCAGATTGATGCCGCTAGTTCTTTAGTCGCACAGCATGACGATCTACTCGCGGGCAGCGCGGCTTCAGCGTGTTCTGGCTGCCGCTGTCGCGCGCGATCGGCCTGACCGCATCGAAGGCATGCCCGGCCATGTCGCTGGCGCAGGAATTATTTACGACCACATGTGACTGGCGCGTTGCAAGTCTCGGCTGGATGTACACGCTTTTCTTTGTTGTGCTTGGCGTATCGGCTGCGCTCTGGGGCGGTTGGCTTGAGCGTGCAGGGCCGCGCAAAGCCGGCGTCGTTGCCGTCGTCTGCTGGTGCGGCGGTCTTGTCCTTGGTGCAGTCGGCGTTTACGTCCATCAACTTTGGCTGATGTGGCTCGGTTCCGGCGTGATTGGCGGCATCGGTCTTGGCCTCGGCTACATCTCACCGGTGTCGACTCTGGTGAAATGGTTCCCGGATCGCCGCGGCATGGCCACCGGCATGGCCATCATGGGTTTCGGTGGCGGCGCCATGATCGGCGCGCCTTTGGCCAACTTGCTGCTGAACCATTTTAAGACACCAACCGACATGGGCGTTTGGCAAACTTTTTTGGCTATGGGCGCGATCTACTTTTTCTTCATGATGATCGGCGCTTTCCGCTATCGCATTCCGCCGACGGGATGGCGGCCGGACGGTTGGACGCCTCCGG
>Ga0335082_10007316_pt1 | contig 11993 bp, 12 predicted proteins | sample Lox_Sample_41_FD_206718 | JGI IMG/M metagenome (GOLD analysis project Ga0335082, IMG submission 206718) | Soil microbial communities from Loxahatchee National Wildlife Refuge, Florida, United States - Lox_Sample_4.1 | ecosystem: Environmental > Terrestrial > Soil > Wetlands | place: USA...
GAGCCGCGGCAGGCGCAGCAGAGGAGCGCGCCGGGGCTCGCGCCGCGCGCTCGGCGAGGTAGCGATCGAGATCGAAGCTGTTGACCGCGAGCTTGAGGGAGAGCGCCGGAGGATCGCCGGGCGCGAGGCTCAGATTGCCGCTGCCGTGGAGCTCGCCGATATCGACGACGAGCCGGTCGAGCGTGAGTCCCGACCGACCTGCGGCGAGCTCGCCGCCGAGGCGGTAGGGCTTCGCAAGGATTGGCGGCAAGGCCTCCAGCCCCGCGCGCAACGCGAGCGCACCGAAATCCTCGCCCTTGATTGCGAGTTTCCCCGAGAAGCGTGGCTCCTTGCCGCCGAGCGCAACCGTCCCGGAAGTCTCGAGACTGCCGATCCCCGGCGCGCCGAGCGTGAGCGAGACCGGCACCTCCGCCGTGCCCAGCCGACCGAGATCGAGCGCAATCGTCAACGGGAGTCCCGCGCGGACGAGCTTGCCCTCGAGGTGAAGCGGGGCCGTCAGCGCGTCACCGGCAATCACGAGCGAGATGTGCTCGAGGGTCTCGGCGCGGCCGTCGAGCGGAAATGCGAGCGTCCCATCCTCGACGCTTATGTGCGCGATCTTGACGCGGCGCTCCACCGATACGGTAGCCGGCTCGGGCGTGCCCGGCCCAGGCCGTCCGGTGCCCACGACCCCGCCGGCCGATGCACGCTCGAAATCCTCGGCGGAGCGATCCAGTACGACCATCGGCCCGATGAGGCGCGCGCTCGCCACCTCGATGCGGCCTGATAATAGCGGCCAGAGCGCGACCGCGGCCGAGACCTCCCGGATCCGCGCGAGCTCCGCTACGCGCGCCCCCGGCGGATTTGCGACGCGGACGTCGCTCAATGCGATGTGCGGGCTGGGCAATAGCTCCAGGCTCATCTTGCCGGCGATAGTGACGGACCGGCCGAGCGCCTTCGATGCCCAGTCCGCGACCAGCGGGCGATAGCGGTCGAAGTCGTAGAACTTCGGCGCGAGGTAGAGCGCCGCCACCACCGCGGCGATGAGGATTGCTACTGCTATGGCGGCTTTGCGCACGTACTCTCCCCGAAAGCCCTCACCCTATCCGATTTGCGCGAGCCACATTTACCTGAGCTATTATGGCATTTCGGGGGCGGGGGCAGGGAGCCGGAAGCGCATGGCTGAGATCGTCAACCTGAAGCGCGCCCGCAAGCAGCGCGAGCGCGCCACGCGCGAGCAGCGCGCACGCGAGAACCGCGCGCGCCATGGCCGCAGCAAGGCCGAAAGCGGCAAGACCGAGCGTGAGGCCGAGAAGGCCGCCAAGGAGCTCGACGGCAAGCGGCTGGAATAGGTCAGGCGAGGGCGCGCCGGTAATGCGCCATTGTCGCCGCGTCGAAGCAGCAGAAGACGATCCGGTCGAGCGGCGGGTGTGCGGCGAGGAACTTCCTCGCCTCCCCGACTGCGACCTGCGCCGCCCGCTCGCCCGGAAACCCGTAGATGCCCGTAGAGATCGCAGGAAAAGCGATGCTTCGGATGCCGTGCTCGACGGCAAGCGCGAGGGCGTTCCGGTAGCATGAGGCGAGGAGACGATCCTCCTCCCCGTCGCCGCCCCGCCATACCGGTCCCACCGCGTGGATGACGTAGCGTGCGGGCAGGCGATAGCCCCGCGTGAGCCGCGCCTCGCCGGTAGGGCAGCGGCCTACCGACCGGCATTCCCTCTCGAGCTCCGGCCCTGCCACCCGATGGATCGCGCCGCAGACACCGCCGCCGGGTGCGAGCGCGGCGTTCGCGGCATTCACTATCGCGTCGACGACGAGCGTCGTGATATCGCCGAGTTGCAGCTCGATCCGGGCGTCGAATGACGTCGTGGCGCTCATGGCTGGTTCCCGCCGATGAGTGTTACACCGATGCGGCGCTCGAGGCTAACATGGCTGCGATCGAGAGCCTTTGACAGGGGGAAAGCGCGATGGACGACGTTCATTTCTGGTCGGCAAAGCGGCTTGCGGGGGCGGTTCGGCGCAGGAAGATCGGGTGCCTCGAGCTGCTCCAGCACTTCTTGAAGCGGGTCGAGCGTCACAATCCCGCGCTCAACGCCATCATCGCCACCGACATCCCCGCCGCGCTGAAGCGTGCCCGCGCCGCCGACCGCGCGCTTGCCAAGGGCGAGGCCTGGGGTCCGCTCCACGGCGTTCCCATGACCATCAAGGAATCCTACGACGTCGTGGGCATGCCCACGACCTGGGGCCTCCCGGAACTCAAGGAGAACCGTCCCCAGCGAAATGCGCTCGCGGTCGATCGGATGCTCGCCGCAGGAGTTACGCTCTTCGGCAAGACCAATGTGCCGCTGATGCTCGCGGATTGGCAGAGCTACAACGAGGTCTACGGCACCACCAACAATCCCTGGGACGTAGCCCTCTCGCCCGGAGGCTCCTCCGGCGGCTCGGCGGCGGCGCTCGCGGCGGGACTCACGGGGATCGAGGCCGGCAGCGACATCGGCGCCTCGATCCGCAACCCCGCGCATTACTGCGGCGTCTTCGGCCACAAGCCCACCTGGGGCATCTGCCCGCCGCGGGGACATGCGCTTCCCGGCCGCGTGGCGCAAGGCGACATCTCCGTGATCGGTCCGCTCGCGCGGAGTGCCGACGATCTCGCCCTTGCGCTCGCGGCGATGGCCGGGCCCGACGACATCGAGGGCGCGGGCCTGCGCCTCGCACTCCCCGCGCCGCGCAAGACGACGCTCCGCGAGCTCAGGGTCGCGGTGATGCTGACCGATCCCAATTCCGAGGTCGATATCGCCGTGCAGGAGAGACTGCAAGCGCTGGCGGATTTCCTTGCGCGGAAGAAGGCGAAGGTGAGCGACCGCGCGCGACCCGATATCGACACCACGCATTGCCAGCACGTCTATATCGCACTTCTGCGCGCGGCGACCTCGGGCCGCCAATCCGAGACGGCCTTCCGGCGCAATCAGGAGATCGCGCGCACGCTCTCGCCGGAGGACGGCAGCTACTATGCCCAGATGGTGCGCGCCAACATCCTCCCGCACCGCGACTGGCTCGGCCTCAACGAGGAGCGCCATCGCATGCGGCTCAAATGGGCGGAGTTCTTCCGGGAATGGGACCTGCTGCTCTGCCCCGCCGCGGCCTCGGCCGCCTGCCCGCACGATCACGAGGGAGAGCGGCACCAGCGCTCGATCCTCGTCAATGGTAAGCGCGTACCCACGACCGACCAGCTCTTCTGGGCGGGCTATTCCTGTGTGAGCCTGCTTCCCTCGACGGTCGCGCCCATCGGACTCACCAAATCGGGGCTCCCGGTCGGCGTGCAGATCGTGGGGCCGCAATACCGCGACCGAGACTGCATCGAGCTCGCACGGCTCCTCGAGCGCGAGTACTACGCCTTCACTCCGCCACCCGCCTTCGCTTAGAGGTAGCACAACCAGAGATAGGCGTGGCAGATGGCGACGTGCAGCACCATCATGCCGACGGCGTATTTGGTGAAGGTCCAGAAGCCGAAGGGGATGCCGTTGCGCTCGGCAATGCCCGCGACCGTGAGGTTCGCGGAGGCGCCGATCAGCGTACCGTTACCGCCGAGGCAGCCGCCGAGCGACAGCGCCCACCACAGCGGCACCAGCTTGTCGGGCCCGCCGAAATCGGCGCTCATGGACTTGATCAGCGGGATCATCGTCGCGACGTAGGGGATGTTGTCGACTATCCCCGAGAGGAAGGCCGAGGCCCAGAGAATGGTGTAGGCGGTGAGCGCGAAGTCGCCGCCCGTGCTGGCGACGACCTGGCGCGAGAGGTATTTGAGCACGCCGGCCGCGTCGAGCCCGTGCACGACCACGAATAGTCCCACGAAGAAAAATATGGTGATCCAGTCGACGTCGGTGAACGTGGCCGTCACCTTCGCCGTCTGCTTCTCGATCTCGCGGTGGTGCTCGATGTTGTGCAGGAGCATGAGCACCGCCGCGCCCGAGAGCGCGATGGTTCCGGGCTCGAGATGGAGCGGCTTCGCGAAGACGAAGGTGACGAGCACCGCGCCGATGACCGCGAGCGAGAAGCGCAGGAGGGGCCAGTCCGTGATCGAATGCCGCGCGTCGAGCGCCATTACGGCCGCGCGCGCCTTGGCGCTCGCGTGCATCCGCGCACCCCAGATGAGGTGCGTGGTGATCGCCTGCACCGCCATCACCGCGAGGATCACGGGCGTAAGATTTACGACGAAGTCATTGAAGCTCAGATGCGCGGCCGAGCCGATGATGATGTTGGGGGGATCGCCGATGAGGGTCGCGGTGCCTCCGATGTTGGAGGCGAGGATCTCCGCGAAGAGGAAGGGGTAAGGCGGCACCCCCAGCCGGCGCGTAACCGAGAGCGTCACCGGCGCGATCAGCAGCACCGTCGTGACGTTGTCGAGGAAGGCCGAGAGCACTGCCGTCGTGACCGAGAGGATGAGCAGCATGCGCCAGGGCTCGGCGCGGCCGAGCTTCGCCGACCAGACCGCGAGATACTCGAACATGCCGCTGCGGCGCGCGATCGATACCAGCACCATCATGCCTGTCAGCAGCGCGATGGTATTGAAATCGATGCCCTTGATCGCCTCGTCCTGGTCGAGGACGCCCAGCACGATCATCAGGGTCGCGCCCAGAAGCGCGATGATCGAGCGATTGAGCCGCTCCGTGATGATCAGGACGTAGGTGGCAATTAGGATGGCGCTCGATACCCAAATGGGGCTGAGCCCAAAGATCAAATGCGGCGTGCTCTCCATCGTCTGCCGGTCCCCTGCGTTCTCGTTCACAGCCGCGCGATGACCCCTATCGCGCCGCCCTAGGGCTTCCTATGTTAGCTGCGTCCTCGAGGCAAGGAGTTCTCGCCCATGTGGATGAAATCGACGAAGAGCACCCTCCCCACCCCCGAGTCGGCGCTCCCCGGGCGCAAGACTGCGATGCCCGTTCCCACCGCGCACACGGTCAAGGGCACGCCGCTGAAGCCGCCCTTCCCCGCGGGGCTCGAGACCGCGGTCTTCGGTCTCGGCTGCTTCTGGGGCGCCGAGCGCAAGTTCTGGCAGACGCCGGGCGTCTATACGACGGCGGTGGGCTATGCCGGCGGCTACACCCCGAACCCCACTTACGAGGAGGTCTGCAGCGGCCGGACCGGGCACACCGAGGCCGTGCTCGTGGTCTTCGATCCGAAGCAGGTCTCCTACGAGGCGCTCCTCAAGGTGTTCTGGGAGAGCCACGATCCCACTCAGGGCATGCGGCAGGGAAACGACGCCGGCACGCAGTATCGCTCGGCGATCTACACCTATTCCGAGGCGCAGGCCCGCGCGGCCGAGGCCTCGCGCGCAGCCTACGAGCGCGCCCTCGGCGCCTCCGGCTACGGAAAGATCACGACAGAGATTCGCCCGGCGCAGGAGTTCTATTACGCCGAGGACTATCACCAGCAGTATCTCGCGAAGAACCCGATGGGGTATTGCGGGCTCGGCGGGACGGGTGTGAGCTGTCCGGTCGGGCTAACCGTAGCCGCGCAGTAGGCACCGCCCTCACCCTCCCGTTGCTTCGCAACGGGCCCCAACCCTCTCCCACCTACGGTGGGGAGAGGTAGTTTTTGGCCTCTTGAGAGGGTGGGGTCGCTAGACCCGCACGATCTTCCCGGGGTTCATGATGTTGTCGGGGTCGAGCGCCTTCTTGATGAGGCGCATGACGCTGACGGCTTCGCCGTGCTCGGCGATGAGGAAATCCATCTTGCCGTAGCCGACGCCGTGCTCGCCCGTGCAGGTACCGTCCATGGCGATCGCGCGATGAACGAGCCGGTCGTTGATCTCCGTGATCTCCGCGACTTCCTTGGCGTTGTCGGGATCGAAGATGAAGCCGATGTGGAAGTTGCCGTCGCCGACATGGCCCACGATCGCGGCGATCGCCGAGCACTTCTCGAGGTCCTGCACGGTCTCCGCGATGCACTCGGAGAGGCGCGAGATCGGCACGCAGACGTCGGTCGCGAGACCCTTGCCCGTGGGGCGCAGCGCCTTCACGGCGTAATAGCCGTCGTGCCGCGCCTGCCAAAGCTTGTTCCGCTCCCCCATCGAGGAGGCGAAGCGGAAGTCGCTGCCGCCGTGCTCGGCCGCGAACTCCTTCACCATCGCGATCTGCTCCTCGACACCAGCCTTGGTGCCGTGGAACTCGAAGAGGAGCGTCGGCGCCACCTTGTAGTCGAGCTTCGCGTATTTGTTGACGGCGTCCATCTGCAGCGAATCCAGAAGCTCGACCCGCGCGATGGGGATGCCCGCCTGGATCGTCATGACGGTGGTGTCGACCGCGGCCTTGACCGACGGGAACGGGCAGACCGCCGCCGAGATCTGCTCGGGAATGCCGTAAAGGCGAAGGGTAATCTCCGTCATGACGCCGAGCGTCCCCTCGGAGCCCACGAAGAGCCGCGTCAGGTCGTAGCCCGCCGCCGACTTCCGCGCGCGCCGCGCGGTGCGGATGATGCGGCCGTCCGCGAGCACGACCGTGAGGGAGAGCACGTTCTCGCGCATCGTGCCATAGCGCACGGCGTTGGTGCCGGATGCCCGCGTCGCCGTCATGCCGCCGATCGAGGCGTTGGCGCCGGGGTCGATCGGGAAGAAGAGGCCGGTGTCGCGGAGATGCTCGTTGAGCTGCTTGCGCGTGACGCCGGCCTCGACGGTGACGTCGAGATCCTCGACGCTGACACGAAGCACCTTGTTCATCTGTGAGAGGTCGATGCAGATGCCGCCGCGCAGCGCCGCCACGTGACCCTCGAGCGAGGTGCCGGTGCCGAAGGGAATGACCGGCACCTTGTGCCGCGCGCAGAGTTTCACGACCTCCGCCACCTCCTCGGTGCTGTGCGCGAAGACGACGCCGTCGGGCGGCATCGGCGTGTGAAAGGATTCGTCCTTGCCGTGCTGCTCGCGCACGGCGGCCGCGGTCGAGAAGCGCTCGCCGAAGCGCCGGCGGAGCGTGTCCAGCACGATCTGGTTGGGCGGGTCGCGGCGAAGGTCGGGGGCAGGCAGCACTGGCGGGCATCCTCTCCTGGGCGAATGCCGCAGCCTAGACCTTGAGCGCTCCCGCATCAATGCGGGCACCCGCCATACAATCGGCCGCGCTTTCCGAGACTAGCCTGCAACATACTCGGAGGGCCTCATGCTTTGTTTCCATTCAGCCGGTTTGTTGCTTAAGCGGACTTTAATTAAATCGATTTCATATGTACGCCGCGGGCAGCCGGGTTCCGCAGAGCGTTCTGCGGACATGTCTTCGACATGGGGAGGCGGGAGGCGCGGATGTTCCTCAGCGACGAAGGGTTGGAGCGCGCGCGCGACGTCGCGAAGGCCGCGCTCGCCTACATGGAGCAGCTGGGAATCCCGCCCTATCCGCGTCACTTCTGCGTCTGGTACACACACGCGATGGGCGAGTTTCCGGACCTCACGCGCACCATCGAGACGCTCCTGTCGAACAACCGGCCCGTCACCGAGGAAGTCAGCGAGGAGCTCTTCGAGCGCTTCTTCGCCGTCGGGCGCGAGCATTCGGCCTTGCGCTCGGCGATGCAGCGCGTGCAGGAGACGACGCTTCGGCTGCTCGGCTCTCTCGGCGAGGCCGGCGCCAGCACCGACCGCTACAACTCGGCGCTGCGGGAGATCACCGGCGATCTCGAGGAGAGCCGGCAGCCCCAGGAAATCCGGAAGCTCGGCCTGCGCCTCCTCGAGGAGACGCAGGCGATGCAGCGCAAGATGGAGCTCGTGGGTCAGGAGTTCAGCACCTCGGCCCAGGTCATACAGCAGCTTCGCGTCAAGCTCGAGGGCGCGACGCGTGACGCGCTCACGGATGGGCTCACGGGGATCGCCAATCGCAAGGCCTTCGACATGCGGTTGCGCGAGGCGGCGGTGGACGCGATGGAGACCGGCGGCGAGCTCTGCCTCCTCATGCTGGATATCGATCATTTCAAGCGTTTCAACGACAGGTGGGGCCACCAGACCGGTGACCAGGCGCTGATGCTGGTGGCGAAGACCCTGGTCGAGAATGTCAAGGGCCGCGACCTGACCGCGCGCTATGGCGGCGAGGAGTTCGCGGTGATCCTGCCGCGCACTGTTCTCGCGGACGCCCTGACGCTCGCGAAGCAGGTCCAGGGGAACTTCGCCGCGCGCAAGCTCGTGAAGAAGGACACCGGCGAGAGGATCGGGTCGATCACGGTCTCGATCGGCGTCACCCGCTTCGAGCCAGGCGAGTCGCTCGCCCGCCTCATCGCTCGCGCGGATGCGGCGCTTTACACCGCCAAGCGCGAGGGCCGCAACCGCGTCGTCGCGGAAGAGCCGGCACGGCAGCTCGCGACGGCGCCCTGAAACGCGCGGCCTGGCACTTCCAGCCGGCCCTCGCTAGTCTCCCCTCGCCAATCGCGCGCGGGAGACCAGCCATGACCACCGATCCCAACTGCATCTTCTGCAAGATCGTCGCCGGCACCATTCCGAGCCTCAAGCTCTTCGAGGACGGCGAGAGTCTCGCCTTCATGGACATCAATCCCGCAAACGACGGGCATTGCCTGGTGATCCCCAAGGCGCATTTTCCGACCGTGTTCGCGATCGCACCGGAGGCCTTCGCGGCCACTGGGCGCACGGTCATCAAGGTCGCGAACGCCGTCAACAAGGCGCTCTCGCCTGATGGGATCAATCTTCTGCAGGCGAACGGCGCGGGCGCGGCGCAGTCGGTCTTTCACTTTCACATCCACATTCTCCCGCGCCGCAGGGACGACGGCCTCGCCATCAACTGGGTGCCGAAGCCCGGCGACCGCACACGGATCGCGGAAATCGCGGAGAGGATTCGGAGAGAGCTGTAGCGACCCTCATCCTCCCATTGCTTCGCAATCGGAGGACGAGGGTTATTCCGCTGCTCTCCGCCCCCGCTGCGGCAGCATGCCGAGCGCGCGCTTGTAAGTGTCAAGGAGCGCTTCCTGCTCATCGCGGTCGTCCTCGTCGAGACGGCGGATCCGGATGAGCTGGCGCATGGTCTTGACGTCGAAGCCCGCGCCCTTGGCCTCGGAATAGACTTCCTTGATGTCCTCCGCGAGAGCGCGCTTCTCCTCCTCCAGGCGCTCGATGCGCTCGATGAAGGACTTGAGCCGCTCCGCGGCGATACCCCCCTTATCCGCCATTCCTCGCTCCGCTCAGTGCTTGTGGCTCTCGGCGAAGCCCTTCTTCTGCGCGGGCGTCGCCTCCTTCTGGTACTTTTGCTTCCACTCGTCATAGGGCATGCCGTAGACGATCTCGCGCGCGGCCGGATCGGCGATCGTGAAGCCGCGCTCGGCGGCGGCCTCGCGATACCAGCGCGAGAGGCAGTTGCGGCAGAAGCCCGCGAGATTCATGAGGTCGAGGTTCTGCACGTCCGTGCGCTCGCGCAGGTGCTGCACCAGCCGGCGGAAGGCGGCGGCCTCGAGCTCGGTTCGAGTCTTGTCGTCCATACGGATCTCCCGTCTTACGTTGCCTCTATATGGCGCCTCGCGGCGCCGATGGCGAGGGTCAATAGTACTTGACCCGGTAGAGGCCGGGATCCTCGAGGATCGGAAGCAGGAGGCGATGGAGCCGCTCCGCCCATTCCCGTTGTCCCGCGGCCTCCGCGATCAGGTCCTGGCGGATCTCGACCGCGACATGCGGCAGGCCGCGCGATACCGCGTGGGTACGCACGCTGTGGCCCGCGGGCTCGCGCGCGGAATAGGGCTCGTTGTCGCCGACGACAAGCCCCTTCTCGCGCCGGAGCACCGCCATCAGCGGCACTGGGATGCGCGGGTCCTTGTCCCAGAGGATGCCGATGTGCCAGGGGCGATTGAGGCCGTTCATGAAAGGTGTGAAGCTGTGGACCGAGAACACCGCGGGATGGACGCCGCGAGCGGCAAAGCGATCGAGCGCCGCCTCGATTGCGCCGTGATAGGGTCGGAAAATTCCCTCGACACGCCGGGTTCGCTGCTCCGCCGTGAGATCGCGGTTGCCTGGCACCTCGATGCCGTCGCTCACCGGCGGAATCGAGGTGGGATCGTCGAGGCTGCGATTGCAGTCGATGACGAGACGCGAATAGCCCGCGAGCACCGCCGGCGCGTCGAGCCGCGCCGCGAGGTCGCGGGTCACCGCAGCGGCGCCGATGTCCCAGCCGATGTGGAGGGAGAGCTTCGCCTCGTCGAGACCGAGATTGTCGAGTGCGCGGGGCACCCCCCGGCTCGCGTGATCGCAAGTGAGGAGGACCGGGGTTCTCCCCTCGCGGTCGACGTGCTCGACCGGCGGCGGGTCGGAGGCGGTGAGGAGAGGCGGCATGGACGCTACCCTCACCCTCCCATGGCTTCGCCATGGGCCCCAGCCCTCTCCCGCGAAGCGGGAGAGGGACCATATTGCCCTTCTCCCGCTTCGCGGGAGAGGGTGGGGCCCACGCGAAGCGTGGGAGGGTGAGGGCCTCGCAGCATATCGCCTCTAAACCACCTGAAAGCCGTGCGCGAAGGGATCGCGGTCGTCGACGAAGATCGTGTTGTAGCCCGTGACCCGCGCCCAGCCGGCGATGCTCGGCATGATCGCGGGCTTGTTGCCGACGGAGGCCGCGCGCTCGACGCGGCCCTCGAAGAGGCTGCCGATGATGCTCTCGTGCACGAAGCGGTCGCCGACCTTGAGCTTATCCTTGGCGACGAGTTGCGCCATCCGCGCGGAGGTGCCGGTGCCGCAGGGCGAGCGGTCGATGGCGCGGTCCCCGTAGAAGACGGCGTTGCGGCCGTCGGCCTTGGGATCGCGCGGCTTTCCGGTCCACATCACGTGGCTCACGCCGCGGATGGTCGGGTTCTCGGGATGGACGGGCTCGAGCTTCTCGCGCATGAGATTACGCACGATCGGGCTCAGGCGCTGCACCTCGCCCGCCGTCAAGCTCTCGAGGCCGGCGAAGCCCGGCTGCGGATCGACGATAGCGTAATAGTTGCCGCCATAGGCCACGTCGACCTTGAGCGGCCCCAGGCCCGGCACCTCGATCGCGACGCCGGTCGCCTCGAGAAAGCTCGCGACGTTGAAGAGGCGCACGCGGTCGATGAAGCGGCCATCCCGCTCGAACTCCACCTCGACCCTGCCGGCGGGCGCGTCGAGCGCGAGCCGGCCCTCGGTGCGCACCGTGACGAGACCCTGCTCCAGCGCCACCGTCACGGTGCCGATCGTGCCGTGCCCGCACATGGGGAGGCACCCGGAGGTCTCGATGAAGACGAGCCCCATGTCGCAGTCGGCGCGGAGCGGCTTGTAGAGCACCGAGCCCGACATCACGTCGTGGCCGCGCGGCTCGAACATGAGGGCGCGCCGGATCCAGTCGAAGCGCGTCATGAAGTCCTGGCGGTAGTCGCTCATGGTCTCGCCCATGAGCGGCGGGCCGCCGCCCGCGACCACCCGGACGGGATTGCCGCAGGTGTGCGCGTCGATGCAGAAGAAAGTGTTGCTTGCCATCGTTTCGAGCACGCCTCAGAGCTTCGGGCGGGAGGCGATCGCCTCCTCGTAGATGCGCACGATGCGCTTCCTCTCCTCGCCTTCGAGCGCGAGCCGCGGCGCGCGTGTGACCTCGCTGCCGTTCCCGACGATCGCCTGACCGAGCTTGATGTACTGGACGAGCTTCGGAAAGGTGTCGAGGTGGAGCGTCGGCATGAACCAGCGATAAATCGCCCGCGCCTTCTCCCATTCGCCCATGGCCGCGAGCTCGTAGAGCCGGACGCTCTCCCGCGGGAACACGTTGATGAGGCCCGCGACCCAGCCGGTCGCCCCCAGCAGCATGCTCTCGAGGATGAGGTCGTCAACGCCGCAGAAAAGAATGTAGCGGTCGCCGGTGAGGTTCACGATGTCCGTGAGGCGCCGGAGGTTCTCGGAGGATTCCTTGATCGCGACGACCCGGCGCTCGCTCGCGAGCTCCTTGAAGCCCTGGGGCGTCACGTCGACGTTATAAGCAGGCGGATTGTTGTAAATCATGATTGGGAGACCGCTCGCTGCCGCGACACCGCGGAAATGAGCGAGCGCC
>Ga0335082_10007317_pt1 | contig 11993 bp, 11 predicted proteins | sample Lox_Sample_41_FD_206718 | JGI IMG/M metagenome (GOLD analysis project Ga0335082, IMG submission 206718) | Soil microbial communities from Loxahatchee National Wildlife Refuge, Florida, United States - Lox_Sample_4.1 | ecosystem: Environmental > Terrestrial > Soil > Wetlands | place: USA...
CAATCTGGGAGCAGGTGACGCCGCGCGTGCGGTGGCGTCAGCTCAGGTGCCTGATGACCTGATCGATTTCGACCCGGCGCATCGGCCAGGGGGTGGTCGTGATCCCCAGCTCCGCCGCCGCTGCCGTCACCGGCCCGAACTGGTCCGAGCCGTAAAAGGCGCTGGCCGCCTCTTCGGACTCCCACAGGTCGATGGCCCGCCACCCGCCGCCGGGCCGGGGCCCGGCCATGTGCATGATGTGCCCCGGCGGATTCGGTGCGTCGATCGCCTCGCGCCCGATCGCCTTCATCAGCGCGTCGTACGCGGCCTGGTCCGCCTGGTCGGATTCAAACACGAACGCTACTGGCATGCTGGATGCTCCCCTCCCGATGGCTCGCGCGGCCCGGTTGCCCGGCCGCCTGCCTGATCGCTCTTGATACGTCACCGCAGCGGCGCGCGGATCACCCGGTTCGGGCCCGCCAGCGGCGCAGGAACGGGGTCCGTCCACCCGGAGGCCGGAGCGGGATGCCCTCGCGGCGCATGAACCCCCGCACGGTCATGGCCGGCTGCCCGGTGAGCAGCTCGATATGGTTCAGCGCCGCCCCGCAGGACCAGTACAGGTCCTTGACCAGCGGGGCACTGAGCGGGACCGGCTCCGGGAACCGCTCCCAGATCGGGCCGCCCGGCGGCACCTGCGGGACGTCGTGCGCGACTAGGGCTGCGGCGATGAAATCGTCCGCGTAGAGCGCCCTGACCAGCTCGATCCGGTCGGGCCCGGGAAGTTCGACGATGCCGCCGGTCCGGACGGGAACACCGAGGGCATGCGCGCTGCGCAACACGGTGTTTCCTGATGTGCCGGTCAGCTCGCCGACTTCGGCCGCGGTCAGGCCCATCTGCTCGTACAGGTCGCGGAGGGTCCCGGCCGGCACCATCCGGCGGTCCTCGCGGTTCCAGTGCCCGCGGCTCCGGGCCCGGACGCCGTACCGGCGGAGCCGGTCACGGACCGTGCGCTCCGGCAGGCCGGTGACCGCGGCGATCTGCCGCGAGCTGAGCCGTCCGGCCTCATACAGCTCCGCCATGAGCTGCGGCAGGCCGGGCGGGTCGTCACGGCGCACCGGCCGGAGCCGGCCAGCACCGCGGGGCCGCACCGGCACACCCGCACGCCGCAGCGTCCTCGTCACGCGCTGCCGGTCCAGGCCGGAGAGCTCGGCGATGCGGTAAGTCGACAGCCCCCGGCACAGATACAGGTGGGCGAGCCGCTCCGGCGGCCAGCTGTCCGCCGCGACGGCCTCATCCAGGCAATAAGCGCACGCCGGGCCATCGTCGCCCACGCCGTAATCCGGGGTGTGACGGTAATGCATGAATGTACGGCCTCCTGCCTGCCTAGGGCAGGGACCGTTGGCGATGACCGCGCTTTACGGCGGGCCCCTCCGCCGTACCCGGCTCCAGCATAGGTACGAATTTCCTGCTCGTAAAGCACAAGGCCACGGTCGCCCGCAGCGCAGACCCGGCCGTCAGCAGATCATGGCGGCGCGGTAAAACCGAGGCAGGTGATGAAGCTCGCCTCTAACCGCCACTACGGCTGACGGCTTGACGAGCACGCGAATTTCCGGGAAATGCCCGGGCCGCAGCACCGTAGCTGGCCAGACCGCTAAGTGCCGCGCGGGCCCGCCGGGGTGAGCTCGGTGCGGGCGGTGGCCATGGCGAGCTCGATCAGGCGTTCGCGGGGCAGGTAGGGCCTCTGGTTCAGGTGAATCATCGCGAGCCCGTCGAGCAGCGCGCAGAAGCAGATCGTGAAGTCGCCAGAAGGTACCCGAAGACCGAACGTCCCCTCCTGCTCGCCGTGGTGCACGATCACGGCGAGATCGTCGTACCACGGGCGCATGAGCTCGTCGAGGAACCGGCTCATCTCCGCGTCGTGCGGGGCGCGTGCCCACGCCTCCGTCCACAAGATCCAGACGGGGTCGGCGGCGCCGGAGGGCAGGTACAAGTCGATAAATCGTTCGAGCTGCTGCCACGGGCCCGCAACCTGGGGGAGAACGGCCCGGCGGTGCCTGGTTTCCTCGTGCTCCCGCCAGGCCAGCGTCTCCAGCAGGATGTGCTCCATGGTGGTGAAGTAGTACATCACCTGCCCGGAGCTCATCCCGGCCCGCCGGGCGATCTCGGCCAGGCGCACCTGGTCGATGCCCACCTCGGTGATGAGTTCAAGGGAAGCCTGCAGCACGCGGTCGCGGCTCCGCCGTCCGTGAGGCGTGCTGGCCGGCCCGCGGCGCCGGGACGACGGCGCGACGATTCGCGCGGCGGGGTGTCCTGAGAACGCGCTGCTGGCCTTGTGCGGGGCGTCGATCGTGCCAGCATAGCGGATAGCCAATTAGAGTGATACTCTAGAGTTTCGTTGGCCTGGTGTCGCGGATGTCAGCCAGACCAGGCCGGCGCTAGCAATACGCCCGCTGGAGAGCCGCAGGACCGAACCTCTCACCGGAGAGTCCTGCGTGGCCGGGGCAGGCCTCTTCCCCGGCCTACGCCGCGGGGTCCCGAGCTCAAACCGGGCCCAGTTCGACGGCCACGCTCATCAGGTCATCACGTGACAGACACGGTGGCAGCAGCCATTCCAGCCAGCGCCGCAGCGTACTGATCTGAGCATCCTCACCCGGGAAGGCCCGCCGCCACCGCAACGCAGGCGCCCGCACCTCCGGCCGCCTGGCTGAGTTCGCATGATGGCCACGAGCCGGGGGATCGTCCGGCCGGGAAGCAGGCCTGCCACCCGTCTCGGGCGCCGGCGCAGCTGGCCTCTGCGCGTCCTGGTTGTCGGCCTCCGGGCTGCCCATGCCTGCGATCGTAGGAGAGCGGCAGGAAGGTGGTCCACGATGTTGCGAGTTGTTGCGCTAATTCAGCTCGCCCAGCGCTTTGATGATCAGCGCGCGGGCCGCCGCCCCGTAGACGGCGGCGGCCTGGAGGTGCCCGAACATTCTGGCATACAGTTCCACCTCCTGCGGCCGGGTGACTTCGATGCTCGCCGTGGGCGTCTCCAGCGCGACCAGGGAATCATCAAAGATCCAGAAGCCCGCCGAGGCAACAGCGGTCCGCTCGGTCATCATCGGGATGATCGCGAGCGAAACCGTCGGTATCGACATCACCTCGAGTAGCCGGCCGAGCTGCCCGGCCTGTACCTCGGCGGTGCCGAACCAGGTCCGCAACGCCTGCTCTTCCAGGACGACGGTAAACCTCTTGTCAGCTTGGTAGAGGACTCGCTGCCGTTCTCTGCGGGCGGCGACGGCAGCATCGAGGTCATCGGGCACGTCCAGGAAACCGATCCAGAACGACAGCATGGCCGAACAGTAGGCGGCGGTCTGGAACAGGCCCGGTATGACGTTGTGCTCATAGATCCGGAACAAGCTGATCCGCTCGTACAGCGATACCGTGTGTGCCCCCAGGACCCGTTTCATCCCGGCGCGGGCCTGCCGCCGGAATTCCAGGTAGGCGGATTGAACCGCGCGGGCGGTAGCGATCAGGTCAGGGACCTGCTCCTCCGCGCCGCAGGCCCGGCACCAGGCGCGGATGTCTTGGTCGGACGGGGCCTGCACCCCGTGCTCGATCTTGCTCACCCTGGTGAAATGCTGACCGGTCGCGGTCGCCAGCGCCCGGGCCGACAGCCCCGCGTCCTTGCGGATCTCCCGCAGACGGGCGCCGAGCGCCTCTTGCGCCTGCCGGGCCGAGCTAGACGGGGGCGTAGTCACGGTGCGGTATGGACAGCTTCCACACGGCCTCGAACGCGGACCGGCACAGCCGGATAACAGCGGGATCAGCCGAACCGAGCTTGCCCGTGGCCAGGCCGTTTCCCGAGTACAACAGGAACACGGCCAGCCGGTCATCGAACAGGTAGTAGTCATTTCCGGGCAGGGCGACCGATGACACCAGCCTGCGGGGCACCCACCGGATATCCTCACCGGCCTCCACCATCGGATACGCGATGCTGTACGACCAGCGCTGATAGTCGCTCAGCGGCTCCGACACGATCCGGGCCCGGCGGACCGACTTCCCGGCCTTCACGTGCTCGCGGAGCATGGTGCACCACTCCTGGAGCCACCCCAGGTCATCCGGCTCTCCGGCCGCCCACTGGGCCATGTGCGGCAGTTCGACCGCCGTCCCGTACGCATCGCGTGTCTCCAGGTGAATGGCCTCCCGGCCGAAGCTGGCCAGCAGCTCCTCGAACTCCTCATCCGTTACCGGCGTCACGATCCTCCTGCCTGAAGAACGCAATCATCCTGTCCGGGATCTCCACCGCAGTCTCCCCGCCAGGAATGTCCATCTGCGAAAGGGCATCGGGGTCGGTAACCGCCCAGCCCTGCACGATCCAGGTCCGCCGGTCAGTGCGGTACACCGTGGGTGACCCGGTCGGGTTGGAGTCCGGGTCCTTACCGACGAACGTTAGGCGCATGGCCATCTCCCTGTCCTGAGAGTTGCGAATGTTGCGCGCTATAAGCGTCATTCCAGCGAGCCCGGACGTCAAGGGCGTCCATCATTCGCGCGCCGCGTCATCCAGCGCCGGGATCCGTCACCGGCATAATCGGCTCCATGGAGGACCCGTATAGGCCGGGACGCGAACCGTTGAGCCATGCGGTCATCCCGGCTCCGGTGCGGTTCGACGCCCGCGGAGGGCCCGGGTTCACGTTCCGGACGGGCACCGTCGTCGTGTACGCCGATCCAGACATGGCGCCGGTCGTCGAGCGCTTCTGCTCGGAGATCACCAGGCGCACGGGGTTGCGCCTCGCGCCGGTGGCCGGCCGCGCCGTACCGGCTGAACCGTCGGTCAAGATCGAGCTTGCGGCCGGGGACGAGCTTGGCGCGCTCCCCGCGCCGATAGGTATCTCGCCGGACGGCGACGACCCTGCCGACGAACGGCACTCGCTCGCGATCGACGGCGATCAGGTCCTCGTGCGCGCCGTCGCACCGGCCGGGGTCGCGCGCGGCCTGACCACGCTGACCCAGCTGCTGGCCGCGTCACCATCGAGTGATGCCGGGGACATCCCCGTGCCGGGCGCCCGCATCCTCGACGCACCGAGGTACGCCTGGCGCGGCCTCTCTCTCGACCTGGCCCGCGCATGGCTCAGCGTCGAGGAGATCCGGCGGGTGATCGACCTCCTCGCGCTGTACAAGCTCAACGTGCTGCACCTGCACCTGACCGACGACCAGAGCTGGCGGCTTCCCGTGGGGCGGCCGGCCGGGAGAGCGGAGCCCGGCGCCGCCTTCTACAGCGGCGAAGACCTCCGCGCGCTCGCCGGCTACGCCGCGGACCGCTTCGTCACGATCGTTCCCGAGGTCGACACGCCCGGGCACGCGTCCGCGCTCGTGCGGCTGCACCCGGCGCTGAACACCGGCCGCAACGACGTCGAGTTCGAGCTCCTGCCCGGTCACAAGCACCCCGCCGTGTGGCTCGACCCTGAGCTGCCCGCGACCTTCGAGCTGATCGAGCAGGTGCTGGCCGGCGTGGCGGCGATCTTCCCGGGCCCGTACATCCACATCGGCGGTGACGAGCCCCGCGGGATGCCCCACGACCTGTACTCCTCCTACGTCACGCGGGTGCGCCGCATCGTCCGCTCGCTCGGCAAGCGCCCGCTGGGCTGGCAGGAGTCGGCGCGGGCCGGGCTCGGCCCGGACGACCTCATCCAGTACTGGTTCACCGACATCGCCCTTCCGGCGTCCCTGCCGCCGCAGGCCCGGGCGCAGATGGACGCGGACCTCGCCCTGTCGCGCCGCGACGTCGAGGCGGCCGCGGCGGCGTCGGTGCCCGTGATCGTGTCGCCGCTGAGCCACTGCTACCTCGATGTCCCCTACGCCGAACCGTCCGCCGATCCCGCGCAGGCGGACCGGCAGGGCCGCGCCGGCCTGCGGCTCTATGCGCCCAAGACCGTCGCCGAGTCGTTCGAATGGGAGCCCGGCGAGGCGCTCGGACCCGGCCGGGCCGCTCAGGTCGCCGGGGTCGAAGCCGCGATCTGGGCCGAGACCATCTCCGGCTTCGATGACCTGTCCTTCCTGCTGCTGCCGCGCCTGGCCGGTGTCGCCTGCAAGGCCTGGAGTGCCCCGCAGGCCGCCGGCTGGACCGGTCACCGCGACCGCCTCGCGCGGCACGGCCGGCTGTGGGCGCAAGACAACCTCACGTACTTCCGCACCTCCACCGTGGACTGGCTCCTCTAGCTTTGCCTGGCCTGCAGCCGGGCGGCATCTACGGCGGCGCCGAGCCAGGCATAGATCTCCGCGGCTGCGGCGGAAGCGGCCTGCGCCTGGTCCGGGTCGCCGGCGCGAGCGAATTCTCCCGCGGCCGCTTCCAGCGCCCTGGCGCGCAGGAGCGGGCGGCTGGCGTCCCCGTAGCGTTCAGCGGCCGTCAGCAGCCGGGAGGCATCGTGGTCCAGCAGGCCGCGGCAGTACAGCGCGTTCGCCTGCCGGTGCGGGATCTCCGACCCGGCGGCGAGGGCGGCCGCGCGGCTGGTGAAAGCATGCGCGGTGGCTAGGTCGCCGGTCTCGGTAGCGAGGCGAACGACATCGGCGAGCAGGTCCTCGATATCATCCAGTTCTTCCGTGCCGTCGGCGAACTCAGCTGTCAGCACAGCAAGCGCCTCCGCCAGCGCGCCGGCCTGCTCATGCGCCAGGCCGCGGGCCAGTACCAGCGGGCCGATGACCCGGCTTCCGATCCTCTTGGCCGGGGAGACGGCAGCAGCTAGGTAACGATGCGCCGCCGGAAGGTCACCGCGATGGAAGCAGATCACAGCGGCGATACCGAGGTCACAGCAGGCCGCGCCGCGCTCCTTCAGGTCGTCGTGCAGGGCCTCCACCTCAGCCATGGCGTCTGCCCATTGCCCGGTGGCGAAGAGCAGCTGACCCAGCGCACTGTGCGCCTGAGCCAGCCGGATCATCGTGCCGACCTGGTTCGCGAGGTCGAGCGCCTGCCCGGCCTCGGCCACGGCCTCGTCGTACCGGTCGAGGTTGCCCAGGGTGATGGCCTTGTTGATCTGCAGCAGCAGTCGCAGGTCGTTCAGCGCCGGATCGGCCCGGGTCACGGCCAGCGCCCGGTCGAACATCGGCAGCGCGTCGATCATGTTTCCCTGTACCGCGGTCGCGATCGTCAGCATGTGGAGCGCCCAGCCCATGGCCCAGTTGTCGCCCCCCTCCGACGCCGCCGCCAGTGCGCTGGTAGCGGCCCGGTCGGCTTTTTTAACCTTGCCGAGGTTGAAGTGTGCCCGCGCGGTGAGTACGAGCAGCCGGGCGCGATGCCGGGCCGAGATTCCGGGCGAGGCCAGCGCCCGGTCGAGCGCGGCCAGAGACTCCGCGGACGAGCCTGCCAGGCCGCGGCACTGCGCAAGCGTCCAGTGCAGGTCTACGAGAAGATCGGGCTCGGCGGCGCGCTCGAGCGCTGAGGTCGCCACCTGCTCGCCAGTTTCCGTATCACCGATACGGAAGAGGGCGTCAGCTAGCCGGGCGACAAGAAAGTCATGCCGGGAACCAGCCGGGGAACTGGCGACTGCCTGCCGCAGAAGTTCCGCCGCCACCTGGGGCGCCTGGCCGACCAGCAGCTCAGCCGAACCCGTCAGCCAGCTCAGCATCCACTCGTCCACCGGCTCACGCGTGTCGCCGGGACCGCTCACCGCCTGCAGCAGCTGCCGGGCCACCCGGTCCGCCGGAGCACCGGCCTCTGCGAGAGCGCGCCCGGCCTCGCGGTGCCAGGCGGCGCGGACCGGGGCCGGCATCTCCTCGTACAGCGCCGCCCGGATCAGCGGATGCCGGAACCCCAGACGCCTACCGGTTTCGGCCAGCACGCCGGCGGCGCACGCCTCGTCAAGGGCCCCGACCAGATCCGCGACGCCGCGGTCCAGGACGACCGCCAGGTCCGTGACCGTAAAGTCCACCCCCAGCAGGGCCGCCGCCCGCAGGACCTCACGCACCGGCCCGGAAACGAAGCCGAGGCGATCGGCGATGGCCGCCGGGAGAGACCTTGGCGCGGAACCGGCCGTGAGCGTTGCCACTCCGTTGTCCGTGATGGTCACCATGGAGCTCCGCGTCAGCGCGGCGATCAGCTCGGTGATGTAGAGCGGGTTGCCCGCCGCGTCCTCGGCGAGCCGCAGGAGCTGGCCGTCGGGCCTGCCACCGGCGAGAGCGGCTACCAGCTCCGCGGCCGGGGCCCTGGTAAGCCCGGCGAGCTGCAGCCGGGCGGTATCGCCCATCGCCCGCCGCAGCGCCAGCAGATCGTCCCGCTGCGGCACCGGGCGCATCATGCCGGCCAGCAGCAGCGGCATCTGCCGCACCGACCTGGCCAGCCGGCCCCACAGCCTGATGCTGGCCTGGTCGGCCCACTGCAGGTCGTCGATGACCAGGATCGCCGGCCGCACGGCGCACTGCTCGGCGACCAGCGCCAGCAACTGCTCCGCCAGCACAGCCGACCCGTCGGTGCCGCGATCCGCGGCGGCTTCGCCGAGCAGGAGCCGGACGATCGTGTTCCGCCGGGGGTTCGCGGACGGCTCGCGAACCCGCAGGCCGTCGAGGAACGGCAGCAGTGGCAGCGTCTGGCCCAGCTCGTCACCGGCACCCCAGAACACCTGGCAACCGAGACCGGAGGCCCCGGCCAGCGCCGTCCGCACCAGCGCGGACTTGCCGATGCCCGGCTCGCCCTCGATCAGCACCGCACTGCCCTGCCCCGCAGTCACCCCCTGCGCGAGCCCGGCCAGCATCGCCAGCTCGCCGTCGCGGCCGACCAGCATGCCGGCCGGGGGCGCGGTGAGCTCGTCGTGATGCCTGGTGAAGACGTCCCGGGTCTTCCCGGCGGCCACCGCCGGCCATGGTTCGTACGCGTCCGTGCCGCGTGATGAGGAGGCCGGCCGGCGCGGCCGCCCATCCTGCTTTGCCGCTGCCCTCTCCGCCTGCGCCTCGCGCAGCAGCTTTCCCCATTCCCCCGGCGACAATGGCTCATACCGGGTACCGGATTTCACCCTGGCCTGGAGAAACGCGACCATCGCTGTCAGGTATCGCTCGTTCTTCCGCCCGGTCGGGACGGCCTTGCGGTTTAACCAGCCGTTGATCGTCGAATGGCTGATCAGGACCTGAGGACGCTGCTCCAGGCCCAGATGGACAAGCCTCTTGAGCGTCGGCTTGCCGGCCGCCAGGTAAAGAGCCTGCAACTCCGACCAGAATCGATCCGCCGCGCCGCCTGTGCCCACGATCCCTCCCGGCAGGTCCTTCCGGAACGGAAGGTGCCCGGAAATCTCACCACCCAGGGCTACCAGCGTACTTGCCTCCTGCCAGGCCAACCAGGTCGCTGGAAACTCCCTGGACGAGTGACACATGAGAGCCGCCCGGACGCTGGTCAAGTATCCGGCGGCTCGCAGTCACGACGAGAGTGGAGGTCTTCATGAGGGTGCTCATGCCGGCACGCGGCACCGGGCCGCGGTGATGCGGGCCGGGCCGCCGGTCCGGGTCCGGTTGCCGGCCGGCGGATGGCAGGTCGGCTTCCGGGTGCGGCCGGATGGCCGCACGGCCGTGGAGGTGACTGATCCGGACGGATTGCTGGCCTGCATGGTCGCCAGCATCCGGCTGCCGCTCTTGTCGATCGACGGGGGCTGGGCCGGCTGCGCCTGCGGTCCCGCCGGGGGCAGGCAGTGGTGGGCGCTGGCCGTCGGGCGCGTACCGGCCGGGGCCTGCCAGCCGGCGGTGACCTTCACCCGCAGGACACGTCGTGCGCGCCATGGCCGCCCAGCGCCGCTGCTGGAGGCCGTGGACGGACTGTGGGTCGTTCACGACGGGCTGTGGGTCGCCGCCGCCACCGGCCACTACACCCACGTCCGGCTTACCGCGCAGTCCGCGACGCGCATGCAGCGCCTGCGCCTGGTCACCCCGCGTAGCTCGTCGCCAGCCGCATCGCCTCCCGGCAGAATGCCGGCAGTTCACGCGGTTCGTCGATGAACATGGACGGCTTGACGCAGATGGTCGTGAAACCCTGCTCCCACTGCCCGGGCAGGGATTCCATCGCCTCGCGCAGATCCGCGGTCGTGTTGCTGGACGGGAAAGCGCCGCGGATGCCGCCCACCATCTCCATCTCGCCTGGATCGCGGCCTGCGGCGGCCATCGCGGCGCGCAGGGCCTGGAGTTCCCCGGCTTGCGGCCGGCCGAGCGGATTGAAGCCGTGCCCGTAACGGACCAGCCGGCGGAGCAGGGCGGGATGCAGCCGCTGGCCGCCGAACCAGAGCCGCGGCCCGCCCGGCCGGAACGCCTTGGGCTCCAGGTAGACGTCGCGGAAGCGGTAGTGCGCGCCGTCGAAGCTGGCGGGCGTGCGGGCGTAGACCTGCTCCCACGCCGCCAGGTGCTCGTCGAGCAGAGCGCCCCGCCGGCCGAACGGGACACCCAGGGCGGCGTACTCGTCCCGGCTCCAGCTCACCGTCGGGATCACCACAAGACGGCCCTGAGAGAGCTGGTCAAGCGTGGCCAGCTCCTTGGCCAGCAGGAGAGGGTGCCGCAGCGGGGCGATCACCGCCCCGGCGACCAGCCGCAGCGTGGTCGTGACCGCGGCTATCGCGCCCAGGAGGATCAGCGAACTCGGCCAGGGCGTCGCCGGGTCCTGGTTGCCGGGGTAGGCCCAGTCACGCGGATTGTCCATCAGGCCCGCCGCGCCGGCGTCCGGCCCGAGGACCACGTGCTCGCTCAGCATGACCGCGTCGATGCCGGCCTCCTCGGCTTCCCTGGCCATGCGCACCACGCCCTGCAGGTCGGTGCCGGGCAGCATGGTCCAGTTCTCCGTCAGGACGAGGACCAGCTTCAATGGAGCCACGTAATCACCCGCTCGTTCGGTCTCTTATTGATCCGGGCCGGGAGCGTCATCGGTTCCGGCGCCTGCCGCGGGCAGGGGGACGACGAGCACCGGACAGTGCAAGATGTGCAGGAGCCTATCGGTGACGCTGCCGAGCAGCAGGCCCACGAGGGGGGTGTGACCGCGCGTTCCCACGACGACCAGGTCCGCGCCCATGTCCTCGGCGACTTCGGCGATGAGGGTCGCGGGGTGCGCATGGCCGCCGATCACCTTGACGCTGACCGGAAGCCCGCTTTCGGCCATCTCGGCCACCTGGCGCTTGATCTTCGCCTCGAGGTCTTCCTCGTCGACGCGCCGGGTGTAGCCGATCGATGAGCGGGCACCGGACATCTCCTCGCCGTGTACCACCACGAGGTGAGCGCCGTTGGCGCGAGCCAGATCCCTCGCGTAGCCGAGGGCATGATCGGCTCCGGCCGAGCCGTCGGTGGCCCAGACGATCTTCCTGAACATGGCATGAATCCTTTCCCGGTCCGGCACAGGCCGCGTGCTCGTCAGGGGCTGGCCGGGCGCCGGAGGGCGGCGTCCGGTTCGCCGAGTTCCGCCACGGCGTGACTGGCCTGAGGCCGGCCGTGGACCAGCATGGCGACCACGAGACCCACGATCAGCCATCCGATCGCCGCGTAGGGGGCGAGCACGGTGGGACGGCTCACCTTATATACGGAACCGAAGATGGCACCGCCGGTCACGAGCAGGCTGACGACGACGGCGAGCACGACCGCCCAGCGCCGGGGGTGATCCCGCAGCCCGCGGAGCGCTCCCACGGCCAGCAGCAGGTAGATCAGGACCAGGGCGAAGCTGCCGAACGTGGAGCCCCAGGAGAACATCGCCGAGTAATGCGGCGTCCCAGGCAGCGCGAACAAGCCGGTCCAGGTCACGGTGAGCAGGGCGAAGACGGCGTAGACCGCCACCACGAAGATGTTGGCGCCCAGCGGGGTGCCGCGCCTGGGGGACACCGACGCGAGGAACGCGGGCAGGCGCCGGTCACGGGCCATCGCGAACAGGCCGCGCGGGCCCGAGACCGAGATCCCGATCAGGACGGCGAGCATGTCGAACAGGACGAGCAGCTCGGACAGGCGCCGGATGGCCACCGAGCCGTAGCCGCCCTCGCTCGCGGGTCCGGCCAGCGCGAACAGCGGGGCGCTCGCCGCCTTGGCGATCTTTCCCA
>Ga0335082_10007318_pt1 | contig 11992 bp, 10 predicted proteins | sample Lox_Sample_41_FD_206718 | JGI IMG/M metagenome (GOLD analysis project Ga0335082, IMG submission 206718) | Soil microbial communities from Loxahatchee National Wildlife Refuge, Florida, United States - Lox_Sample_4.1 | ecosystem: Environmental > Terrestrial > Soil > Wetlands | place: USA...
GATGAGTTCCGAGCGCTCACCGCTCACCAGGACGGCCGCCGGCCTCGGGAGCGCGTTGAAGTTGTTGGACAGCGCGTCCTGGTACGCGCCCGTGTCCAGCACCGCGATCACGTCGCCCGGCCCGACTTCCGGCAGGTCGGCCTCGGGCAGGATCCGGTCGGGGTTGCACGATGAACCCACGACGTCGGCGCGCATCGCGGGCGACGCGTCGGCCCGGTCGGCCACCACGAAGCTCCAGCGGTTGTGCTCCAGGAACACGTCGGGAAGGAAGTTCTCGGTGGAGTCGGTCTCCACCCACGTCCAGGGGAAAGGGCGCGTCTGGCGCTTGATGCGCGTGACGCTCATCAGGTGCACGCCGGCGTCCCCGTACAGCGCCCGGCCGGGCTCGACCTCCAGCGTCATCCCCGCGGTCTCGAACCCGCGCGCGCGGAGCTCGTCGCGCAGCGACCCGCAGATGACGTCGGCGTAGACCTCGATCGGCGCGGTGTGCGCTCCCGGGCCGGACCGCTCGCGGATCCGCTCCATCTCGCGCCCGAAGGGATCGCGCGGGACCGGCAGGCCCCCGCCGACGTCGATCTCGCTCGGCTCCCACCCTCCCCACGCGTCGCGGATCTCGGCGATCGCCGAGGCCACCTCGGCCATGACGGCGCGCCAGTAGTCGGGCTCGGTGCGGTGGCGCCCGACGTGCACGTGCACACCCGAGACGCGCACGCCCTCCATGCGGAGGAGCTCGGGACCGGCGAGCAGCACGTCCTCCAGCGGAATGCCCGCCTTGTAGACCTGCGCCACCCGCGAGACCGAGAGCTCCTCCTCGAGCCAGTCCGACGCGAGCTCGAGCGAGGTCAGGTCGGGACGGATGCGCGGACGGACGACCGCCTTGCCGCCGGTCCGGTCGACGGCGGCGCGAATCATCGCGATCTCGTCCACGTGGTCGAGCGTGACCTTCGCGCCGACGGCCACGGCCTCGTCGACGACTTCCTGTTCCTTGGGCCCGTTCACCGAGATCAGCTCCGGCGGCACGCCGCCCCGCAGGGCCGCGTACAGCTCCGGACCGCCGAACGCGTCGCAGCCGAGCCCCTCCTCGCTGAGGATCCTGCGCAGCGCCAGCGACAGGTTGGCCTTGATGGAGGGCAGGACGTTGACCGGGCCTTCGGTCCAGTGCGCGCGAAACGCCGACGCGATGCGCCGGGCGTTGCGGCGCAACTGATCTTCGGAGACGACCGACAGCGGCGTTCCGTGCCGACCTGCGAGGTCGGCGGCGGCGCAACCCTCGACGAACAGACGGCCGTCCCGGATCGACAAGCAGGCGTCGAGCCTCGTCGTCCCCATCCACCCTCTCCGGAGCCTGGGCCCGAGCGTGGGGCAGCGGACCCCTGTTGTCAAGGAGCCGAACGTCGGTCGTTGCGGGTCCCCGGATGGGGAGTGGCGCTCAGCGCGCGAAGAAGTGCAGGCCCAGCCAGGCCCACGCCGTGATCACGCCGACCCGCCCCGGCCGCCCGCGCATCACCCTGCGCAGCAAGGCGGTGAAGCTCGGGACGCGAGACGACGGCCGCAGGCTGAGAAGCTGCAAACCGACGCACGCCAGCACGACCAGGACGTAGCCGAGCACGGTGACGTCGTGGCTGCTCATTGGCGAATCAGGAACCAGCCCGCCGCAAGCCAGCCGAACATGATGAGCGTCCGGCCGAGGTGCGTGGCGAGTGCCGGATCGGTCAGCGTGCTGATGGTGGGGTGCTGCTGCGAGTCGGCCGTGAGCGACGGCTGCTGAAGGAGCGCGGCCAGCTCCCACAGCGCTCCCGCGACGAACACCGACGCCCACGCGATGACGCCCGCACGCGGGAGGGGGCCCGGGACTGTCCGGGCGACCAGCGGGCCACGCCAGGCGACCGCGATCGCCGCGGCCGACATCGCCACCACCCCGGCGGTGGCGGGCCACGAGTACCTTGGGAAGGCCCCGACGACGATCGCGAACGCGCCGGAGAGTCCGAGCACGATCCAGCTCGGCGGGACCCAGCCCCCCCGCTCGACGAGCGAAACCGGCGGGTTGGGCTCGCCGAGCGCGATGTCGCGCCCGAGGACGATCGCGACGCCCCCGAGCAGCAACGCGTGGATGGGGTTGCCGGAGATTCCGTCGAAGAACGCGGCGACGAGCATGATCGCCACGACGGGCTCGTGGACGACCGCCGCCACGGTCGCCCGAACGAGCGAGACCTCGGGCCTTGGCTCCGTCACACCTGCCTCCCGTTCTCCGCAAGCGTACGACCGCTCGCGACGACCGTGGCGGTCACTTCAGGTCGAGCGCCACCACGAGCGCGGAATCCCGCCACTCCGCGAGGTCACCGGAGTATCCCGGTTGGTACTTCTCGTAGAGCATCCGGCGCGCGCGCCCGTCCTCGGGACCATCCGCGGGGACGCGGGCCGTGCACGCGAACTCCCGTCCGCCGATCCGAACGCGCACGCGGGATCCGCAAGGAGGTTGCGCACCCAGTCCGACCGCTCACCCCCGCCGGCGAGCAGGTACGCCGACCGACCGTAGAGCGCGAACCAGATCTCGATCTCGTGCCTGCGTCCCGTTCTTCGACCGGTGGTGCTCAGGTACAGGCAGCTCTCGCCCGTCAGGCCGTCGAGTGCCGCGCCTCCCTCCTGCTCCACGACGTCGATTATGGCCCGGTCGGCCGCTTCCGGGGTTCGGCCCGAAATGTTGGGGGTACACACGGGGGCGAGGGTCGGGCAGAATGGCGCTTCGGCGCCCCGTCCGGGGGAAGGCACGTGTACGGATCGACGGGGCCGGGGGAAGGGAAGAACGGGCATGCCCGATGACGCTCCGGGCGTCGATCGGACTCCATCGCTCCTGGATCGGCTGCGGCGCAGCGGCATTCGGCGCCGGCCGCTGCATCTCGACGGGACGGCGCCGATGGCGGCCGCACCGGCGTCTCCCGCGGCCGCGCAGCCCGAAGCACCCGCATGGCGCGAGGCTCGAGAGGCGCTCTCGTGGCTCCGCGCGGCGACGGCAGCGGCGGCGACCGCCTACATCACGCTCGATCTGGACGGTTGGGTCGACTCGGTCGCCGCGTCGGACGAGAGCGAGGCGGACCTGCACCCGCGGCTGCTCGCGCGCGCCAGGGCGCTCTTCGCCTCGGGCGACCTCGGGTACCGCAGCGACGAACTGGGAGCGGCCCTGACGTGGTACGCCGAGGGCGCCCTGCGAGCGGTGATCGCCGAGAAGGCCGCGGGCGACGTCGCCGAGCCGTTGCGACGGGTGAGGGCGTTCCTCGAGGGCGGCGAGTCCGCGTCGGCTCGCGAGGAGCCGCGACCGACCTCGCGCCCGAGGCTGGTCGACGTGGTCACCGACGACGGCCGCGGAGCCCCGCTGGTGACGGCGTCGCTCGAGTGGCGCGGGCGCTCGCTCGTCGGGTCGGCGTCCGCAGGCGTCACCGAGGAAAGCCTGCACGGAGCGGCCGCCATGGCGGTCCTTCGAGCGCTGGACTCGGCCACGCCCTCGACGCTGCGTCTGAGCCGGTTTCGGCTGCTCGGCACCGACAACGTCCGGCTGTTCGTGGCGGCGGTTTCGGTCGACGATCGCGTCCTGACCGGCGCCGCGGCGATCGAGCCCGGCGAGGTGGCCGCGGGTGCCCGGGCGGCCCTGGCGGCGCTCAACAGAGCCCTGACGCGCCCGTAAGGTCTACTCCGTGCGGATCTTGATCTGGCACGGCTGGCTGCTGGGCGGCACCGGGTCGAACGTGGCCACGGCGAGGGTCGCCGAGGCGATGCGGACCGCCGGACACGACGTCGTGGTCCTGGCACAGGAGCGACACCCCGACCGCTTCGCGTTCCTCGACGCGTGGGGCGGGGTCGACGCGGATGGGGTCGCGTCGGTCGCCCCGACCGGCGCCCCACCCGCTCCCGGGAAGGCGACGATGCTTCGGCCCGACATCGGGACGCAGCTGCCCGTCTTCGTCTGGGACGAGTACGAAGGCTTCGCGCAGGTGACGCCGTTCGTCGACCTGACGGACGACGACCTCGATCGATACCTGGAGCGCAACGCGGCCGCGCTCCACGCCGCCATCGCGTGGCATCGAAGCGAGGCGGTGCTCGCCGGGCACGTCGTGCCCGGTGGCCCAATCGCCCGCAGGGCGATCGCGGCCGGCGACGGCGCGATCCCGTACGGGGTCAAGGTCCACGGGAGCGACCTCGAGTACGCGGTTCGCCTCCAGGAGCGGTACCGGTCGCTGGCCGCGGAGGGGCTCTCCACCGCGAGCTGCGTCTTCGGCCCCACCCACGAGGTGCTGGAGCGTACGGTCGCGCTCGTGCCGGAGTCCTCCCGCCGGCTGGTGGTCAGCTCGCCCGGCGCCGACCTCGAGGCGTTCCGGCCCGGCCCGCGGCGCGGGTTGCTGGAGCGGGCGGCAACGCTCCTCGACGACGACGGGGCGCAGAGCGGAGGCCGGTCCCGCGACGCCGGCGCGCTCGTGGAATCGGCGCTGGGACGAGACGACGCGGCCGCAGGCCTGGACGACCTCGCCTCGCGCCACGACCAGACCCGGCCCGACGCCGACGCGTCGGACAAGCTGCGCGCGCTCGCCGGCGAGGAGGGGCCGATCGTCGGATACCTCGGGAAGCTGATCCCACAGAAAGGCGTGCACCTCCTGCTCGCCGCGCTCGCGTGGCTCCCGGAGGTGAAGGCGCTCGTCGTCGGCTTCGGGACGCTCCGCGAACGGCTCGAAGGCCTGACGATTGCGCTGGATCGTGCCGACGTCGCCGCGATCCGGCGGCTGTGGCCCGACGGATTCGGCGCCCCGCCCGATCGCGTCGCCGAGGGGAACGCGTTGCGACGACGCGTCACGTTCACCGGCCGGCTCGATCATCGCTACGCCGGACCGGTGACCGGCGCGCTCGACGTCCTCGTCGTTCCGTCGATCCTCGAGGAGTCCTTCGGAATGGTCGCGGCCGAAGGGGCCGCCGCCGGCGCGCTTCCACTGGTGGCGCGGCACTCGGGGCTAGCGGAAGTGTCCGCCGCCCTCGAGCGGGCGGCGGACACCCCCGGGCTCTTCTCGTTCACGCCCGGACCGGGCGCCGTCGAAGCGATCGAGGACGGCATCCGGCGGCTGCTGGCGCTCGACCCCGCCGACCGCACCTCCATCGCGTCCGCCGTCCGCGCTCACGTCGCGCGCGAGTGGACGTGGGAGCGATCGGCGGCGCGGTACGTCGAGGCGCTCGAGCCGTGACCGCGGCCGGCGTCTCGTCCACCGGCGGACCGTCGCGCGGCGACGACGAGGTGTCGCGCCTCTGGCGCGTCGCCGAGGAGGCGAGCGCGCGCGGGGCGGAGATCGTGTTCGCCGCCGGGAGCCGCGGCGCGCCCGGACGAGCGGCGGAGTCGAAGGGAGTGGGCGACTGGGTGACCGACGCCGACCGCGCGAGCGAGGCCGCGATTCGCTCCTATCTCGCGGCGGCGACGCCGGACGTCCCGGTGCTGGGCGAGGAAGAGGGCGGCGAGCGAGGGGAGCGCTTCTGGGCGGTCGACCCGCTCGACGGGACGACGAACTTCATGATCGGCTTCCCGATCGTCGCCGTCTCCGTCGGACTGGTGGAGCACGGACGCCCCCTCGTCGGGAGCGTGCGAGCCCCGCTGCTCGGGCTCGCTTTCGGAGCGGCGCGCGGCCGGGGGGCGTGGGCGGGCGGCGAGCGCCTCGCCGTGAGCGCGCGCCCGGCCGAACGCGCGATCGTCGCCACGGGATTCCCGTTCCGCCGCCGCGAGCTGCGGCCGCGCCACGCCGATGCGTTCGAGCGCGTCCTGCAGGGAGTCGAGGACGTTCGGCGCGCCGGCGCCGCGGCGCTCGACCTGGCCTGGGTGGCCTCCGGTGTGTTCGACGCCTACTTCGAGCTCGCCATGTCGATCTGGGACCTCGCCGCCGGCGCGCTGCTCGTGGAGGAGGCGGGCGGTACGGTCTCCGGATGGAACGGCGAGGATGACCACCTGGTGACCGGCGACGTCGTCGCCGGCTCGCCGTCGACGTATCCGGTGGTCCTCGGGGCCACGCGCGCGACCGGAGCGACCCGCGCCTAGGAGCCGCGCAGCACGCGCAGCAGTCCGGCGCGCACCCTGCCGCTCGCCGGGTCGAGCATCCATCGGTGGGCGAAGGCGAACTCGGTCCACCCCACGCCGTGCACCCGGCAGAAGCGGAGCATGCTCGCGAGCTGCGCGGCCCACCGGACGCGGGTCCCGCCCGGGCTCGCGTAGCCGAACGCGTCGAACTCCGAGATCCACAGGGGAACGTTCCACGCGACTGCGCGCCGCAGGTACATCCACGTCATCGCGAGTCCCCCCGGCGACCACACCGGGTGGTACATGTGGAACGTGTACACGACGTTCGGAAGCGCCGGCGGCCGGCGCAGCGCGAGCGAGCCCGGCCCGAGGTACTGCGAGTCCTGGAACGCGAGCAGCAGGTGTGGATTCGCCGCGCGGATCGCTCGACCGACCGTCTCATACAGGCGGTCGAGCCGAAGATCCGACGTTGGGAACGCCCCGAGCGTGAACGGCTCGTTCATCATGTCCGCGCCGACGACGAGGTGATCGGCCGCGAACCTCGCGGCGACGAACGCCCACGCAGCCGCGTAGGCGCGCTGCACACCGTCACGGTCCCGGAAGAAGCTCTGCCTCGCGGCCGCAATGGTCAGGGAACCTGACGATCTGTCGGGCAGCGCCGACGACGGCACGCCGTACAACCAGGCGGGCATGCCCACGCCGCACTTCGTGTGGTTCCTGCCGGCGACGTGGAACGCCGGCGACCAGTTGTTCTGCGCCATCTGCAGGACGACCGCGACGCCGCGGCCGGTGAAGCTCCGGACGGTTCGGGACAGCGCCCGAACGTAGGCGAGGTTGTACCGGTGCCCTCCCGATACGAGTCCCCCGATGGGTGCGCGAGGCTCGAGGTTCGACCAGGAAAACGAGATCCGAACGACGTTGAACCCCCATCGCGCCACCTCGGCCGCCTCGGACGCGGGCGGCGGCGTCCAGCTCGGGCAGTGGTGCGCGCCCGCCCCCGGCGTGACGCTCCCCCATCCGTGCCCCATGCCCGAGACGTCGACGCCGCGAAACCGAACGACGCGCCCGGCGGCGTCCACGATGCGGGTCCCGTCCGTGTGCAGCCAGCCGCGGATGCGCCGCGCCGAACCCTGCACGGCCCGGGGGGGCTCCGGGTCGTGGGTGCGAGCGCGGACACCCACCACCGCCGTTGCCGTGGCGCGCACCGTGTGCGCCGTTGCCGTGGCGCGGACGGTGCCGGACGCGGTCGCGCCGCCCGCCAGCGCGGCCAGTGACAGCACGATCAACGTCTTCTTCGCATGCGCTCGCACGGCAAGGCCTCTCTGCCGACGTGCGTGAGACGGGCGGGTGTTCCAACGGGTCCGACGATGCTGCATCCGACTTAGGTCCGATGGCATCGGGCTTTCGACCTATTCGTCGTCACCCAGGGGTGATACCCCCGATACGTGCGCGCTCCGAACGCGTGCCGCGCGCCGTTCCGACATCAAGAAGCCTGTCAATCGTGCCGAGTGAAGTCCTATGTTCGGCAGCCTTCGCCGGATCCGGAACCTCTTCCTTGCGTCGATCGTTGTCGCGTGCGTCGGATTCGTCGTGCCGCCCGCATTCGCGACAGCGCCACAGTCACAGATCGTCCGATCGAAGATCGGCGGCAACGGGCATCCGTTGACCGGTCAGGACAGCGCCAACATCCAACCGTCGTGGTCGCCCGACGGATCGCATGTCGTGTTCGCGTCCAACCTCGACGGCACGTATCACATCTACGTCGTCTCGGCGAACGGCAGCAACGAGACACAGCTCACGTCGGGTTCGTGGAACGACACGCATCCGGTCTGGTCGCCCGAGGGCGGCAGGATCGCGTTCGCGTCCGACCGCTCGGGCAACTGGAACATCTACACGATGGCGCCGGACGGCTCGGACGTCCGGCAGGTGACCAAGTGCCCCTCGCTCGACATCCAGCCCGTGTGGTCGCCCGACGGGTCGAGGGTCGCGTTCAGCTCCAGCCGCGACGGCAACCTGAACATCTATACGATCGGCGCCAACGGGCTGGGCGTCGCGCGCGTGACGAGCAACGGAGCGGTCGACTCGCAACCCGCGTGGTCGCCGGCCGGCGGACGGATCGCGTTCGTCTCCAACCGGTACGGAAGCGCCGACATCTTCACCATCACGCCGGGAGGACGCTACCTGCACCGGCTCACGTGGACGGTCGCGGCGGACTCGCAGCCCGCGTGGTCGCCCGACGGGTCGAGCATCGCGTTCACGTCCAACCGAAGCGGCTACAGCAACGTCTGGGTCGTCCCGGCGGCGGGCGGCACCGCCCAGCCGGCGACGACCGACCAGGCGACCGAGGGACAACCGTCGTGGCGCCCCACCGGAAAGGCCATCGCGTTCTCGAGCGCGGAGGCGGACGCGCCCTCGAGCGCGGCCTGGGGCATCTACTCGGCCCCCCGCGGCGGCCTGAGCGGCGACCAGATGATCGGGCGCCTCGAGAGCTCGATCGGCCGGAAGTTCTCCGGCGAGCGCATCTACCAGAACCTCTCGACCGTGAAGATCCCCACGGCCGACATGCTCGACCTGGCGTCCAGGGGCGGCCTGATCTACCTGAACATCAACTCGTTCTTCGTTCGCGGGGGCCACTCGTACTGTGCCCGGTGGGCGGACGTCGCGGACGGGAAGTACGACGCGCAGCTGACCACGATCGCCCAGGAGATCAACGCCTTCGACTACCCGATGGACATCGGGTTCCACCACGAGATGACGAACGACAACGCGCATCACCCCGCCTGCGGCACGGCGAGCGACTACGTGCGCGCGTACGACCACGTTCACGCGCTCTTCAACCGCCTCGGCGTCACGATCGTCACCTGGGTGTGGGCGCCGACGGCGTCGTCGTTCCTCCAGCACACTGCGTCGCGCTACGTCCCCTCGAGCTTCGACGTCGTCGGCGTGGACGGCTACAACAGAATGGGGCACTGGCGGTCGGCCGCGCAGATCTTCACCGCCGCGCACCAGTTCGCCCTGAGTCACGGCAAGCCGCTGCTCGTCGCCGAGATCGGCAGCGACGAGTGGCCGGGGTATCCCCTGCGCAAGGCGTACTGGCTCCAGAACGCCGCGCACCTGTTCCAGTCGTGGAGCGACCTCCAGGGCATCCTGTGGACGAACACCGGCGCGGACGGCCACCGCTTCTGGCTGGACTCGTCCGTCGCGTCGCTCACCATGTTCCGCATGGCGGGCGTGCACTTCCGGTAGCGATCGACCAAGGCGCCCCACCGGGTGGGATAGGCTTTCGACCCGTGGCAGCGCCGACGGACCCCGCTCCCGCTCCTCCCGGCATCGAGAAACCGAAGCGGTTCCTCCCCGCGTTCCACTACGAGCTCATCTCGTGTGGACTCCGCGGGCACGAGTTGATCGGACTCGACGCCGCGCACGTCCGCCCGCAGGACTCCGCGGTCGTCCGGGAAGAGGACGGCGTCCGGTGGCACCGGTGCCTTCGGTGCGACTCGTGGCTACCGCTGCCCCCGCCGGAGCATCCGACGCGCGACGTCCCGCCCGACCGGGACCACATCGCCCTGCCGATCAGAGGCCGGCCGCTTCGCGACGCCTTCATCCTGCGGCTGATCGCCCTCGACCGCGGGCTGCACTTCGTCATCCTCGCGTTCCTGTCCGTGGCGGTGTTCCTGTTCGCCGCCAATCGGACCGCGGTCCAGCAGTTGTACGTCCGCGTGCTGGAGGCCGTGCAGGGGGGGCTGGCCGGGCCCACGATCGGGGCGGCACACCAGCGCGGCCTGTTCGGCGAGCTGACCAAGGTCTTCACGTACTCCCCGCGGCGGCTGGCGATCACCGGCCTGGTGCTCGCTGCCTACGCGCTGCTCGAGGCCGTGGAGATGGTGGGGCTCTGGATGATGAAGCGGTGGGCCGAGTACCTCACCTTCGTCGTCACCGCCAGCCTGCTGCCGCTCGAGATCTACGAGCTGTACGTGCACGTGTCGGTGTTGAAGCTCTCGGCGTTCGTGATCAACGTGGCCGTCGTCGTGTACCTCGCGTACGCCAAGCGGCTCTTCGGCCTTCGGGGTGGCCTCGAGGCGGAGGAGGAGCAGCGCGCCACGGACGTCGGCTGGGGGGCGATCGATCGAGCGACGCCCCCGCTCCCGGCCGTCGCCCCGGAGCGGCGCCGGGATCCCGCGTGAAGGCGGGCTTTCCTCGCTGATTCAACCCCCCTCCCGGGCTGCCGATACAGGTCGTGCCGTGAAGGCTCGAAGGCTCCTCTCGCTGCTGGTCGTCGGTGCGCTCGCGTGGGTCACGCCGCTGCCACATGCCGGCGCCGCCGCTCCCACGTTCCGCTTCTACGGCGCGGGGTACGGGCACGGCGTCGGCATGGGCGCGTGGGGCGTCTACGGCATGGCGCAGCGAGGATGGCAGGCGCCCGGCATCCTGTCGCACTTCTACCCGGGAACGACCCTCACCTCCCACCCCGATCCCGCCTTCATCCGGGTCGGGCTGGTCAAGGGCGTGACGTCGATCCCGGTCCAGGCCTGGCGCGGTCCCGCGCAGGTCCGCCTGAACGACCCGACGTCGGGCCAGCTCATCGGGACCATCCCGGCCGGCGCCACGTGGAACGTGATCGACCGATCGGGCGCGTACTGGGTCAAGCGGGCGGACGGAACGTACGTCGGTGGTCACGGGTGGGGAGACGCGACCCACAACCTCTACGTCCGCTTCGGCGCGCTCGGCTCGATCCTGTATCTGCCGCAGCGCGGGTTCCACTTCAACCGCGGATTCATGGAGCTGAACATCTACAAGCCGTGCTCGACGTGCGCGTCGAAGGAACGCATCATCCTGCAGCTCGGCACCGAATCCTACGTCGACGGCGTGGGTGAGGTGCCCGGCACCTGGCCGACCGCCGCCCTGCGCGTCTTCGCGATCGCGGCGCGCACGTACGTGACCTACAAGGTGAACGCCGTCGGCCAGCACCGGCCGGGCTGCAACTGCGGCATCTGGTGGGTCGGCGAGCAGTACTTCATCGGCTACAACCGCAACCTCCTCCCGGGCGCCGAGGCCTGGCTCGGCGCCGTCGCCGCCACCAACCGACGGATGGTGCTGTGGGACGGCACGCCCATCGTCGCCGCGTACTCGACCTCGGACGGCGGCTACACCCAGAGCAACGTCGAGGAATGGGGCGGTTCGCAGATTCCCTATCTGCGGTCGGTGTGCGATCCCGGCGACTACGTGACGCCGAACGCGTACAAGACCTGGGAGGTCGACCTCTCGCAGTCCACGGTGACCTCGCGGTTCCTCTCCCACTTCCATCACCCGATCGGGCCGATCACGTCGTTCTCCGTCCTGCAGCGCGCGGGGAACGGGCGCATCCTCTCGGTGCGCGCCAACGGAACCGGCGGCTCGTACTCGGTGAGCGGGAACGCGTTCGCGAGCGCGCTGGGACTGCGCACCGCCCTCGTCTACGTCAACGTCAACAAGCTCGTCACCGGCGCGGTCCGCCAGCGCTACGACTGGCTGATGTGCAAGCCGGGCCTGCCGACGACGCCGGTCCTGCACCCCGGGGGAGGCGCCGCGCAGCACTTCGTCAACGGGAGCATCTACGCCGACCTCGGCCGCGGCCACTCGTTCTATCTGTACGGGCTGGTCGACGCGAAGTACCGGTCGCTCGGGGGCGCGGGAGGATCGATGGGCTTCCCGGTGACGGGCGTGGTGTGGAAGGGGAACCTCCGCACCACGCGGTTCGTCCACGGCCAGATCACGTGCAACCACGTGACCGGCGTCTGTACCGTCACGCACACGTGAGGCCGCGGCCTACATCAGCGTGATCGTGATCAGCTCGCTGTTCCTGTCGATCGACACGACCTTGGCCTGACCGCGCGCTCCTGCGAACGACCCCGTCCCCCCGGTCACCGCCGCGTACGGGGAAGCGAGCCCGTACACAGTGATCTGCCCGAGACC
>Ga0335082_10007319_pt1 | contig 11991 bp, 6 predicted proteins | sample Lox_Sample_41_FD_206718 | JGI IMG/M metagenome (GOLD analysis project Ga0335082, IMG submission 206718) | Soil microbial communities from Loxahatchee National Wildlife Refuge, Florida, United States - Lox_Sample_4.1 | ecosystem: Environmental > Terrestrial > Soil > Wetlands | place: USA: Florida...
TCGCCGGTCTCGCCCCGGCTCACTTTCCGAGCGAGGCGGTCTGTGTCCGGACGGGCGAGGAGGAGGAGGACTTCGTGAGGCGCCAGGCCGCGGCCACGGTCAACTTCCGGGGCGGCTGGCTCGGCGGCTTCCTCTGCTCGGGCCTCGACTACCAGATCGAGCACCACCTGTTCCCGACCTACTCGCACGTCTACTACTCCCGCATGAGCCCTCTCGTGAAGGAGTTCTGCGAGCGCCGCGGCTACCCCTACCGCAGCTTCGGCTGGGGCAAGGCGCTCGTGAAGACGTTCGCGGTCTTCTGGCGCCCCAAGCCGGTCGCGTAATCTCCTCTCCCGGGCCTAATCGTTCCCGCCTTTTCTTCGTAAGAGTCAGGTTGGAGGAGGACTCATGACCGAAGTCACCCGGCACGATCAGGGCAGCTTTTCCTGGGCGGAGCTTGCGACGAGCGATGCGAAGGCGGCCAAGAGCTTCTACACCAGCCTCTTCGGCTGGTCTTTCGGGGACACCCCCATAGGCCCCGGCCCCGAAGACGTCTACACGACCTTGACGATCGGCGGCAAGAGCGTCGCCGCTCTCCACAAGCTGCATCCGGGCCAGGCCGCGGCCGGAGTGCCGCCCAACTGGATGACGTACTTCACGGTGACCGACGTGGATGCCACGACGAAAAAGGTTAAGGCGGCCGGCGGCACGGTGTTGGTCGAGCCCTTCGACGTCATGGACCTGGGCCGCATGTCCGTCGTGCAGGGCCCGGAAGGCGCGATCTTCTCGCTGTGGCAGGCCGGCAAGCACATCGGCCAGCAGCTCATCAACCAGGACAACGTCCCCTGCTGGACGGAGCTACAGACGAAGGATGCCGTCCGGTCCGGGCAGTTCCTTTCCGATGTCGTCGGGCTGGGTCTGAAGACCGGTCCCGACGGGAGCTACATCGAGCTCCAGCGCGGCGGCACCTCGATCGGCGGCATCCGCCTCCTCGGCAAGGACGAGCAAATGCCGCCCCACTGGCTCATCTACTTCATGGTCCCCGACGCCGACGCAGCGGTAAAGAAGGCTCAATCCCTGGGCGCCAAGGTCTTGATGCCCGCCATGAACATAGAAAAGGTCGGCCGCTTCGCCGTCCTGGCGGATCCCCAGGGCGCCGCCTTCGCGGTATTCAAGCCCTCGATGTAGCTCGCGTGCGTTCGCCTTCGGCCATCGGCTTGCCGTAGGGGCGGGGCTCGTCCCCGCCCTTCTTGACTCGATACTTATGGCGCCTTCGATCTCGTCCCGCCCGTCTGACCCGTTGACCATCATAGCCAGGCCCGAACGTCAGCCAGGTGTGGTTCTTCCGTGTTAGGGTCGAGAGACATGCGTGATCACATCGCGGCGAGCCTGATCGCCGCCGCGTGCCTTCTCGCCGCGCCCTCTTCCGGAGGGGCGGCGGACGCCGCCGCGGCGGCCGCCCAGCTCAAGACCTACCTGCCGTCGTCCGGATCGTTCGCCGCGGAGTACGTCGTCCTCGAACGGGATCCGAATTTCGACGCGTATGCGCAGCGCTTCCGCGCCGCCCAGGAAGCCAATCGCGAGTGGTTCGCCGATTACAGGGCAAAGCATGCCGGCGAGAAGGAGTGGCCATACGACCCGAAGTTCGGCGTTTCGGAGGCCGATTACGTTCGCTACAACAACAAGCCCATGAACCAGTTCCGCGAGGTCTCACGCAAGCGCATCCGTGTCGACAAGCAGGTGACGGGACCGACCGTAACCCTCCGCCTCCAAGCGGAGAATTTGCTGCTCAACGAACTGCAGATCGAGACCAACACGCCGGCCGCCAGGACCTCGAGAGGCTCTCTGGCCTTCCGCGAAGTCGTGAAGCTGGACCGCGCCTCGCTGCCGCCCGGTGTCCACGAGGGCGTCTCGTTCCAAACGCCGGACGAGACGGCCATCAAAGGCAAGTTCCGCGAGAGCGTCCTCGTGGGAAAGCTCACAGGCACCTCGACCGGCATCATCCACTGGTCGCTGAACACGCCCGGCAAGGTCGAGACGGCCTACGTCGTCTATCCCCTCGGGAACTGACCCGCGGGCCCGTTCGCGCGGATCTTACGGCCCGGTCGGGGGAGCTCGTGATTTCTCTGCATCAGGACGGCCCGCCGGCGTTGGGATCGGATGTACGAGTAACGGGCCGGTCTGGACTCGCTTCCCAGTACCGGTGAGAGCATCGAGAATGCGAGCCGACGATAGCGGGAAGTCGCGGAGGCGGCGCCGGACCGATCCTGGCGCGGCGCGCGAAGAACTGCAACGCCGGTTCCACCTGACGGAAACCGAGGCCGCCGTTGCTGAGTGCCTTTTGCAGGGGACGACTTACGAGAGCGGAGCCCGCCAGCTCGGCATATCGATCAACACCCTACACACACACGTCAAGGCGATCCACCGCAAGGCAGGCGTCTCCACGTCCCTCGAGTTCGTCGCACGCTTCTACGCGCCGGACTGACCCTCGGCCGTCGCGTTGAAATCGCTGATCAGAGCGGCCACCTGCTCCGGGTAGGTCACGTGGGGCGCGTGGCCGGCTCCGGCGATCACGGCAAAGCGGGCTCGAGGCATTTGCACTGCCATCCATTCGCCCAACCCAGGCGGCGCTACCTGGTCTCTCTCGCCGTGAATCAGAAGCACGGGCACTGAGATCGAAGGGAGGATGGGCCGAAGATCCTCCTCGTAGGTCCGGCGAAGGACTTCCATAGGCGCCGTCGGCTCGCGAAGCCGGCGTACGGAGGCGAGTGCCACGTCAAGACCGCGTTGTGCTGCCTCTTTGTCATCGTCGTTGAAGAGGGCCTGCGGAAAGAGCTGCTCGGCCCCTGAAATGAGGTCGGCCTGCAAGAGGCCGACGATGGCGTCGCGCGTGCCGGCGTCCACGCCAAAAGCCCAGCCGGGCGACGACAGGGCGCGGGGACTCGCCCCGATGGCGATCACTCCTGTAAGGCCTTCGGGAGCCCGGGACGCCAGCACCAGAGCCGCGGTGCCTCCCATCGAGGCCCCCACGACCATGGCACCGCCGCGCCCGATGTTCCCCAGGTGCTTCTCGAGCTCGCCAGCGGCCGTCTCGAAGGACCAGTCGCTCATTTCCGCAGACGAATTCGCCCGTTCGCCAAACCCTCCGGTGTCATAGGAATGCATGTCGAATCGGCCTTCGAGGAGGGGGCGAAGGTGATCCCAGCAGGAGCTGTCCATACCCCAGCCGTGGGCCAGGAGAAGAGCCGTGCGGGTTTTCGAAGTCTTCAGAAGGCCCATGGGGCACGCCGGAAGTTCGGCTATAGTAATGCAAGACTCCGGATCAAGAAGACGAAGGCGGGCATGCCCCGGGCTGTGCGGCTCACGGAACCCGAGCGGCGCAAGCGGCTCCTCGGACACGTGCGTTTTCTGGCCGAAGAGGCTCTCACTCCGAATCTCTTTCGACGATTCGTCGAGAGACTCACCCTCGACCATCCCTACCGGATCGGCCTCCTGACCTACGATGGCAGATTGCGCCTCCTTCCGGAAGGCGCCGTGAACGACATGGACGAAAAGGACCTGACGCAGTATCGCAGCCATTTCTCCAGACTCAACCCCTACCCACGGCTGATGGCGAAGCACGGGTTGATGAACCGAACGGTCCGGTTGTCCGACTATCTGTCACCGGCCGATCTCAAGAAGACCGAGTACTACAACGACTTCATGAGACCCCTCGGCCACAAACACACGCTGTCGCTTTCGATCCTGATGCCCGGGATCGGGAGAACGACTCTGACGCTGTATCGCGGCGACCGGGACGGAGGCGAGTTTACGGACGATGAGGTCCGGCGAGTCAACGAGTTGCGCCCGTTTTTGCGCAATACCGTGCTCTTGCGAGCTCTCATTCGCGAGCGAGCGCGCAAAGGCAAAAGCATCGAGGGACTCGTGGATCCAGCCTTCCTCGTCGAATCGGAGCAGGAGATAGAGCCTTTGAACGCAGCGGGCGACCAGTTCCTCTGCAAGCACTGCAAGGGTGATGTCTCGAACTCTCGGGGCGCCTCGGACGGCGGAGGCCGAACGGCGTACTCGCTCCCTGCGGAAATGCTCTTCAATGGGAAGGGAACTGGAAGAATCGTCGTCCTGCCGCCAGAAACCGGACGAAACGAGACGCTACGGGATCATCTCCGGGCCCGCTTCTCCCTGACTCCCATGGAGGCGGTCGTCGCCCAGGCTCTGCTCGACGGCCTCTCCTACAAGGAAATCGGTCAGGAGTACGAGATCTCGACCGAGACCGTGCACACCCACGTGAAGGCGATCCACCGCAAGGCCGACGTGACCACCACCCGTCAGTTCACGGCGCTCGTCGTCGCGCGCATTTAGCCTCGATAGCCTTCCATCACAAGTTCGCTGACCGTCTCCCCCATTTGGGGGATGACTCCGCGAAATCGCCGCCCTACATTGGCGCCAATTTCAGGGAGTTGGGTCAATGGCCCGACATTCGGCGACAGACAACGGGGGAACCGGTCACGCGTCCCAGACGCGCCTCGCAATCGCCCGGCGATTCGGCCTGACAGCCACTGAAGCCGCGGTCGCCGACATCCTCCTCCAGGGCTCGACGTACGAAGCCGCCGGACGCCTGCTGGGAATCTCGCGAAACACAGTCCACACCCACGTCAAAGCGATCCATCGGAAAGCCGGCGTAGCCACAACCCTCGAGCTCTCCGCGCTCTTCCACGAGGGGGAGATGAAGAAGTGATGAAGCCCATCCGGCGACATCACCCGATCCGGGGATACCGCTGGCCTCTAACGGGGCATAGCCTTCCGGCAACTCTCATCCCAACAAGGCGCCCCTTTTCGCTTCGGAGGAGACCATGACGCCTCGCGGAACCTGGCTTGGCCGGCTCGTGAGCTCGAGATCGGCGCTGACAACGGCTGTCTTTCTCTCCTCCATCCTCGCGTTCGCTCCGTCGGCAAGAGCGGGAACTGACATGTGGACGCCGGTCGGGCCTTTCGGTAGCGGCTTCGTCATCGGCATCGTGTCCGACGCAGGGTCCCATACGACGCTCTACGCCGCAACTGCAAGGGCGGGCGTGTTCAAGAGCACTGATGGAGGAGCCACGTGGCTCGCGGTCAACAACGGCTTGACCAGTCTGACGATTGGCGCGATAGCGGCTGATCCAACGACGCCGGGCACCCTTTACGCCGGGGTAGGCAGCGGAATCTCTAAGTCCATCGACGGAGGCTCGAGTTGGGTGTCAGTAAGCACCGGTTTCTCTTCCGCCACTACACGAGCAATCCTCGTCGATCCCACGAGTCCTGCAACCGTCTACGCGGCGACGACCAATGGCGTTCGCAAGACGACAAATGCTGGTGCTAGCTGGGCGTCCGCCGGCCTTGTCGGGATCCAGACCACTCAGATGATTGGCGACCCTTCCAATTTCACCACGCTCTATGTGGGCACGTTAGGGTCCGGCGTGTACAAGAGCGCGGACTCGGGTGGTTCTTGGATCAGCGTCAATTCGGGCTTGACCGATTCCGACATCTATGGACTGGCTATAGATCCCCTTGTCCCGAGTGTGGTCTATGCGGGTACCTTCAGCTCCGTCTTCAAGACCATCGATGGAGGCGCGAGCTGGACTAATGCGAGCCTGGGCCTGAGCGGCTCGGCCGGAATTCTCGTCGCCACCGACCCCCTCACTCCGCTGACAGTCTTCGCAGCGGTCGGCAACAACGGTTTGTTCAAGAGCATCGACGGAGGCAGCACCTGGAGTCAGATGCCGGGAGCACCCCCTCAGATCGATACCTTCTGGTTTGACGTGACCTCGAGCGCGAGGCTGTTGGTCGGGTCCAACTTCCGCGGTGTGCTCTCCAGTGTTGATGGAGGGGCGACCTGGAGTGCGAGCAGTGGCGGGCTCTACGGCCCGATCGCGCTTGGTGTCGCTATCGACCCTTCGTCAGGAACGGTCTACCTCGCGACGTACGGAAACGGCCTGCTGAAGAGCTCGGATGGAGGGCAGACCTGGAACGATGTGCACTCCCCTTTGTTCGGTTCTCAGCCTGGGACGGGCGCTTTCGGGTGCGTCCTTCTGGATCCGACAGACGCTTCGACAATATACCTCGGGCGGTGGGGCGCAGGCCTCGTCTACAAGACAACGGATGCCGGGCTCAATTGGGTGAGCCTCGATACGGGAGCCGCGACCAGCATCGTCTACTCGCTGGCAATTCCTCAAACAGCCTCGAGCATTGTCTATGCGGCCACCTCGGGGGGCGGCGTTCGAAAGAGCACCGATGGCGGCCAGACGTGGAGCGCAGCTAGCTCCGGGCTGCCTGCCACGATTGTGCGCCAGGTCGCTGTTGATCCGACAGGATCGACTGTGTTTGCTGCTACAGACGACGGTCTGTTCCGCTCGACCGACGGAGCCGGAACGTGGGTCGCAACTTCGTTCGGACCCTATGCGAGCGCCGTCGCGTTGGAGCCTGGTTCATCGACCACCGTCTTTGCCAGCGGCAATGCATTTAGGAAGAGCACAGACGGTGGAGTCACCTGGACCGACGCCAATGCCGGTTTGGGCTCGCAGGGCATGAGCACGATCATCGTGGATCCTGTTGCTACATCAGTCGTCTACGCCGCCGAGTACGGAGGCTCGAATGTGTTCCGCACGACAGACGGCGGAGCACACTGGATTTCGCTCTCTTCAGGGCAACTCCCGACAAACCTGTTTTGCCTGGCGCTCGAGCCGATCACGAGACTGCGCCTGTATGTCGGCACGAATGAGGCCGGCGCTTTTGCGCTCGACCAAGTCCCCGTTCCTCCCAGTGCCGCCGTGTCCGGCGGCGGAACCATCTGCCCGGGAGGGGCTATCTCGGTCCAGGCGGCTCTGAGTGGCGTACCTCCGTGGAGTTTGACCTGGTCGGATGGCGCAACGCAAGGCGGCATTAGGACAACTCCGGTGACTCGTCTCGTGTCCCCGGGGACAAGCAAAACCTACACAGTGGCTGCGATCACAGACACTTATGGGTCCGGTACCGCGTCGGGCAGTGCAACCGTTGTCGTGGAGGCGCCGCTAGCAACCGTGATGCCGGCGGGACCGATTGCCATCCAACCTGGCGGCAGCGTGACGCTGACGGCGAGCGCGGGGGCATCGTGGCTCTGGTCCACGGGCGCGACGACCCAGGCGATCACGGTCAACTCGGCAGGGACGTACTCGGTGACGGTCACCGACGCTCTTGGCTGCTCGGCGACGTCGGCCGGAGTCATTGTTGGCATCGGCAGCGTAGTCACGGATTTCCAGGGAACCGCTCCAGGCTCCGGGCCCGTACAGCCGGTCGTGGGGCCGGACGGGAACATCTGGTTTACCGACCAGGGTGGACAGAGCATAGGCCGCATCACGCCGAACGGCGTGGTCACAGAGTTCTGGATCGGGCGTAATGGCAATCCCAACGGGATCGTCTCGGGGCCCGACGGGAATCTTTGGTTTACCGAGTACGTAGGGAACTTCATCAGCAGGATCACCCCGGCCGGCGCGATCACGGAGTTTTCAGTGTCCGGTAATCCTAACCCGGAGGGAATCACCGTCGGGCCAGACGGCAACCTCTGGTTCTGCGAGTACGGCGGAAACAAGATCGGCCGGATGAGCACCTCCGGCGTGCTCCTCGACGAGTTTGGGCCTACCGGTAGCCAGCCCAACTTCATCGTGCTTGGGCCCGACGGAAATCTCTGGTTCACGGAATATGGAGCAAGCCAGATCGGCCGCATCACGCCGAGCGGCGTGATCACCGAGTTCCAGCTCACGCCGGGAAGTCAACCCGGTGGGATTACCGTCGGACCCGACGGCAGTATCTGGTTCGCTGAGGCCGCAGCCAATCGTATCGGCCGGATCACGATGTCTGGAGCCGTCACCGAGTTCGGCGTGCCGACGGCCAACAGCCTTCCCCAGGGCATCATCGGGGCCGCCAACGGAGCCTTGTGGTTCACCGAAGGCAATGGCAACAAGCTGGGTCGCATCACGACCGGCGGCGTGGTCAATCTGGAGATCGACATGCCGACGGCCGGCGCGGATCCGTTCCAGCTGACGCTTGACGCTCTCGGCAACATCTGGGTTGCCGAGTACGAAGCGGGCAGGGTGGTGAGATTCACGGTCCCGGCGGCAGCCACAGCGACATCGACGAGCCTGACCGCCAACAAGGCCGTCTCGCTCACCACGTCGCCGGCGATCTTCACCGCGACGGTTACGCCCTCCGCCGCGACAGGGCAGGTTCAATTCTTCGACAACGGCGTTCCGGTCGGGACCGCGGTCGTGTTCCAGAAGGCCGGCAATGCGGTGGCGATCTGGGGAGGCGCGCCGCTCGGAGTTGGCACCCACTCGATCACCGCTACGTACACGGGGGACGGCGACAACCTGCCGAGTAGCTCGGCGCCGGTCTCTCAAGACGTCAACCCCGGCACGTACTTCGCGATCGATCTCGGCACCCTCGGCGGGACAAACAGCATCGGCCAGGGAATCAACGACGCCGGGCAGGTGACGGGCACCAGCACGACCGGAAACGGGGAACAACACGCTTTCCTGTACTCCGGAGGCGCGATGACAGATCTCGGAACGCTCGGCGGAACGTTCAGCCAGGGTCAAGCGATTAACAACGCGGGAAAGGTGACGGGTTACGCCTTCACATCAGGCAATGCGGCTTCTCATGCCTTCCTTTACAGCGGCGGTACGATGGCGGACCTCGGCACACTCGGCGGGAGTGGCAGCCAGGGTCAGGCCATCAACGATGCGGGGCAGGTAACTGGGTTCAGCAACCTCAGCAGTGACACTCCGCAGCACGCCTTTCTTTATGCCGGTGGTGTGATGGCAGATCTTGGCACGCTCGGCGGAACGTACAGCCAGGGACAAGCCATTAACGAAGCCGGGCAGGTAACGGGTCAAGCCTACACTCCCGGCAACACGGCGCAGCACGCCTTCCTCTACACGGCCGGCGCCATGGCGGACCTCGGCACGCTCGGCGGAACCCACAGCTTTAGTCAGGCCATCAACGACGCCGGGCAGGTCACCGGGTACAGCAACACGAGCAATGCGGCGTTGCACGCCTTCCTCTACAGCGGCGGCGCAATTGCGGACCTGGGTACGCTTGGCGGGACGAGCAGCGAAGGCTACGCGATCAACGACGCTGGCCAGGTGACTGGCTACAGCAACACGAGCGGCAACACTGCGCAGCATGCTTTCCTCTACAGCGGCAGCGCGATGGCAGACTTGGGCACTCTCGGCGGGACGTACAGCGTGGGGATTGCCGTCAACAACGCCGGGCAGGCAACGGGCTTCGCCAACCCGTCGAGTAGCTTAGCATATCACGCCTTCATCCACACCGGCGGAGCGATGGCGGACCTGGGCACGCTCGGCGGAACGTACAGCAGCGGTCAGGCCGTCAATAACACTGGTCAGGTGACGGGCTGGGCCTACACCGCCGATGCGGCGCAGCACGCTGTCCTCTGGACCCCTGTTCCGATCTCGGCGCTGGCGGTCGGCCCGGCGTCGGGTTCCTTCGGCGGAACGGTCACGCTCTCGGCAACGCTGACTTCGATGGGCGCGCCGGTCAGCGGCAAGACGGTTGCCTTCTCCTTCAACGGAAGTCTCGTCGGATCGGCGGTGACGGATGCGGGGGGCGTCGCGACCCTTGCTGCTGCGAGTCTTGCCGGTGTCAATCCGGGCAGCTACCCGACGGGCGTCGGCGCAGCCTTCTCGGGTGACCCGACTCTGGGCGCGAGCGGCGCCTCGGCGGCCCTTACGGTCGGCTGCGACTCCCCGATCGCGGTGGTCTCTGGCCCGGTCTCGATCTGCCCGGGCGGCTCGACGACCTTCGCGGGTTCCGGCGGCGTGTCCTGCTCCTGGTCGCCGGCGACGGGGCTCGACGACTCGAGCTCCTGCACGCCCCACGCAAGCCCCGCCTCGACGACGACCTACACGCTGACCATAACGGACGCGTTCGGCTGTCCCTCCTCCAACGCCCCGACGGTCACCGTCACCGTCATGCCCGTCTCGGTGAGCATCACGGCGAGCGGCCCGACAACCTTCTGCGCCAATTCCAGCGTCCAGCTGAATGCGAACGCCTCGGGCGGAACCGGAACGTACCGTAGCTACCAATGGTTCCGCGATGGGCGACCAGTGCCGGAAGCGACCCATCAGAGCCTGACGGCCTGGTCCTCCGGTCTGTACACGGCTGTCGCAACTGACACGACGGGTTGCTCGGCGACCTCGAGCGGGATCGCGGTGGCCACGACAGGAAGCTGCTTCAATCCTTCGTTCGCGGCCCCGTTAGGCCCCTTCGGGACCGGGGGTGAGCCGACGAGCATGCAAGTCGGTGATTTCGACGAGGACGGGATCCCCGACCTCGTGGTCACGAACTACAGCCCTGCGCCTCCATTCCATGGCAGCTCGATCTCATTTCTGAAGGGTCTCGGCGGAGGGCAGTTCGGCGCTCCGATCTCATTCGCGACCGGCTACGGCCCGATCTGGCTCGCCGTGGGAGATCTCAACAACGATGGGCATCTCGACGTCGCGGTGGCGGCCGCCTACTCGAACGAGGTTTCCATCCTCCTTGGCGACGGTCACGGTTCGTTCACGCCTACCGCTGCAGTGAACACGGGCGGCGTCCTGCCGGAATCAGTCGCCATCGGAGACTTTGACCACGACGGGAAGTTGGATCTTGCCGTCGTCGCGCCCCCGAATGTCTTGATCTTCAAGGGACGGGGGGATGGAACTTTCGACGTCGGGCAAGGCCCCTATGGAGTCGGACAGTACGCAATTAGTTGCACCCTGACGGATCTGAACGGAGACGGGAACCTGGACATCGTAGTGCCCAACCGCGATGAGAGCCTCTCGATCCTTCTGGGCGATGGTATCGGCGGCTTTGCCGGGCAACCCATAGCGGTGCCGCCGGGTTGCGGTCAGACGCTCACGCCCGCTGCGGCCGACTTGAACGGCGACGGGAAGGCCGACCTCGTCGTTCCCTGCTACGCGGGTTATGCCCAAGTCCTTCTCGGCAATGGAGACGGGACGTTTGCCACCGGAGCCCAGCTTCCCGTGGGCAACATCCCGAATGGCCTCGCGGTCGAGGATGTTACGGGCGACGGCAAGCCGGATGTCATGGTGGTCAACTTCACGCCTGGCGAGTTGTACGTCTATGCCGGCAAAGGCGACGGAACATTTTCTCCAGCCTCCCTCTTTCACGGATTGACCACGCCGACTGCCGTGCTAGCCGCCGATCTCGACGGCGACGGCAAGCCGGACCTCGCGATCCCGAGCGACGGCGGCTCACTCTCCGTATTCGTCAACACCAATTGCAAGCCGGTTGGGTTAACGACGTCGTCCCCCGGCTTTTGCAACGCTCCGGGAGCGCCACTCACCCCTCCCATCGCCGTCTCGTTCCTCGACGATGGCGGCAACGTGGCCTGCGGCGGCACAGGATCCATCTCGGCGGTGATCCTGTATGGCAGCGGAACGGCTGGCGCCGTCCTCGGCGGAACAACGACGCGCAACGCCGTGGCGGGTACCGCGACCTTCTCCGATCTTACAATTGACCTGTCGGGCACCGGTTACGTGTTTTATTTCACTGCCGGTGCCGCCCTGGCGGCGACCGCGCCGTTTGACGTCAGTAGTGTTTCGGCAACCATCAGTCCGCCCGGTCCGATCGCACTGCTGGCCGGTGACAGTGTGACCCTGACGGCGAGTGCCGGAGCATCCTGGCTCTGGTCAACGGGAGCCACGACCCAGGCGATCACGGTCAACTCTTCTGGCACCTACTCGGCCATCGTCACGAACGCGAACGGCTGCTCGGCGACCGCTCCCGGTGTTGTTGTGACGGTCGGCCTGATCCCGACTACAACGACCCTTGTCTCTAACAAGACGACGTCGCTGACGACCTCTCCGGCCATCTTCACGGCCACGATTCTGCCCTCAACGGCGACGGGTCAGGTCCAGTTCTTCGACAACGGGACGCTCATCGGTACGGCCCCGGTGTTCCTGAAGAACGGCAACGCCC
>Ga0335082_10007320_pt1 | contig 11990 bp, 8 predicted proteins | sample Lox_Sample_41_FD_206718 | JGI IMG/M metagenome (GOLD analysis project Ga0335082, IMG submission 206718) | Soil microbial communities from Loxahatchee National Wildlife Refuge, Florida, United States - Lox_Sample_4.1 | ecosystem: Environmental > Terrestrial > Soil > Wetlands | place: USA: Florida...
GGCCGGCCTTGTGCAGACCTTCCAGCTGACGGTTGTGCAGGCCAACGCGATTCTGGATATGAAACTGCAGCGGTTGACCGGCCTGGAACGGGAAAAGCTGCTGCAGGATTACCAGGAGACGATTCAACGGATCGAGTATCTGCGATCGGTGCTGGCCAGCGACGCGCGCCTGCGGGGCGTGATCCGAGACGAGCTGGTGGAAATCAAAACACGTTACGCCGATCCCCGGCGCACCGAGATCGTGACGGAAAGCGGGGAGATCAATCCTGAGGATCTGATCGCCGCGGAAGAAATGGTCATCACCGTCAGCCACAGCGGCTACCTCAAGCGCAGCCCGTTAACCATCTACCGGAGCCAGCGTCGGGGCGGCAAGGGGAAAATCGGCATGGGGACGAAGGAGGAGGATTTTGTCGACCGCCTGTTCGTCGCTTCCACGAAGGACTACCTGTTGTTCTTTACCGACGCCGGCAAGGTCCATTGGCTCAAAGTCCATCAGATTCCCGAGGCGGGGCGAGTGGCCAAGGGCAAGGCCATCGCCAACCTGCTGCAACTCGCCGAGGGGGAGCAGGTCTCGGCTATTCTTCCGGTTGCGGAGTTCAGCGCCGAGACCTTTGTGGTAATGGCGACCAAGCAGGGCGTGATCAAAAAAACCCCTCTGGAAGCCTACAGCAATCCTCGGGCGGGCGGCATCATCGCACTCGGCCTGGGCGAGGGGGACAGGCTGATTGCCGCGCACCTCTCGAACGGACGCCAGCAGGTGTTTCTCGCCACGAAACGGGGTCAATCGATCCGGTTTTCAGAAGAGGAGGCTCGACCGATGGGCCGAACGGCCACCGGCGTGCGGGGCATCCGGTTACGCCGGGATGACGAGCTGATCAGCATGGAAATTGTCGACCCCGATTCAGCCTTCGACATTCTGGCGGTGACCGAGAAGGGATTCGGCAAGCGGACGCCGTTGGGCGATTATCGCACGCAGGGCCGAGGCGGCAGCGGCACCATCGCGATGAAGACGACGTCTAAAAACGGCCCGGTGGTGTCGACGCTGCAGGTCAATGCGGACGATGACGTCATGATCGTCTCGGCCGGGGGGATGATTGTCCGGCTCAAGGTCAACGACATCAGGCAGAGCGGCCGGAGCACCCAGGGGGTGCGGTTGATCGATCTGTCCGAGGGGGACCGGGTGATGGGCGCAGCCATTCTGCGTGAAAAAGAAGATGATCCGCAGGTCGAGACGCCGACCAACGGTTCCCCCTAGCGTGGATTCAGGTTTGCGAAGAACCGCCGGCTGAGCGGAACCAGGCCTTGGTCAACAGACGGCGGGCCGCCTCGGCGACCGACGGATCGGCGATCGGCGCCACCGCGTCCCGGATCAGCCGATCAAGCTCGGAGCTGACCGTCGCGGCCGCTTGAGCGGATTCAGGTTGGGGCTGAACGGTGAACGCATCGACCACCGGTCCCACGACCCAGCGTAATTCGGTTACCAGATCGGCACCGAAGGCGCGTTGAATTTGAGCGAGCAGCATCGGCTCCAGATATCGCAATTGATGGAGCCAAGCTGGACTTTCGGCAGCCACCGTCAGTTGCTGGCGGCGCAGGCGTAGCGGCCGGCTATGGGTGGCGGCAAGCTGGCCTGCGATCGCAGCCCATTCAAGTTGAAGCCGACGCTCGCGCAAATGGTGCTGCACGCCGGACTGCTGCAACCAGGGGGCGAGAATCTCGCCAGCTTTCATCGGCGCGGCCATGACGCCACGATACTCTAACCATCAGTGTCAGAGCAAGCTCCACGCGACTGATCCTCTCGTGCTCCGCCCGTGCTCATCCGCTGCAGGCGGACAAGGGGAGCGGCGCCACCCCCCTTGGTTGATTATCTGTGGGGGCTTCCGCCCCCACGCCCCGGCCCCATCGCCATACGACTTGCACCACGGCGAGCATGTCAAACCTATGCCCGGTTCTTGTCCATCGGTCTTCAACTGTTCGCCGAATATCTGGATGGTTGGGAGCAGGCTCTTGCTTCCCAATATTCCACTGGAGTAGTGCTTCATGACCACTGAGCCGAGCAAGCCTCTGGCGACCAACCGCAAGGCGTGGCACGATTATTTCATCGACGAGCGGTACGAGGCGGGCATTAGTTTGACGGGCACGGAGGTCAAGGCGCTGCGCGAAGGACGCGCCAATTTGCAGGACAGCTTTGCCAGGATCGAGGACAACGAGGTCATTCTGCGCCAATGCCACATCAGCCCCTACAGCCACGGCGGACGTGAGAACCACGATCCGCTCCGCCCCCGCAAGCTTTTGTTGCGCCGGGAAGAGATCAACCGGCTCATCGGCCGGCTTCAGCAGCGCGGCTTGACCCTTGTCCCCCTGCAGTTTTACCTCAAGCAGGGCCGGATCAAAGTCGAGTTGGGCCTTGCGCGGGGCAAGCAACGGGGGGACAAGCGGGAGACGTTGCGGCGGAAGGTGGCCGAGCGCGAAGTGGAGCGGGCCATGAAGCCGGGTCGGCGGGAGCGATAATGGGGGCAATCAGACGAGGGCGGTTTGCCGGCACGGACTCGGCTGCGGTCCTCGCCGGTCCTCCGCTCTCAGCCGCTCCATTATCAAGCCAGTTGGGGGCGCGGCTTCCGAGAGGGCACGGCCGCACCATCTTCGCCTGATTGCGTGAATGGCAAACAATTAAGCCTCCCTTGCCGCGCTCAGGGCGGGGGCCCGCCTCCGCTTTGGGGATGAAAATATGAGAAAAGCACAGGGAACCGTGAGCTAGGAACGGCGGGTGGTATTGCGGTATAATAAAAATAGTTTCACCCATTCCTCATTAGAATGGGGGTGACCGGCTTCGACGGGGATCATGAGACCGCCGGGTGCGTGCCGAGGTGCCAGTGGGCTCGTAAAACAACTGGCAAAACCAGAACTGCCAACGCTGAGTTGGCTCTCGCTGCTTAACTAAGCAGCCATTCCGGTCGTGATGCCTGCGCTCGGCCGGGGTGACCAGAAGCGGGCTGGTCCGGTCTTTCCGTCTCGCGGGGATCGGACGAGACTCTAGCGGGGCTAGCGCTCTTGAAGGCCGGTCACGGTGCCGACAGGAGGGCGAATCCCAATCTGTGGCGACGCACGTGGGATCTGACGGTTGAGGGTTTCCGGACGCGGGTTCGACTCCCGCCACCTCCACCATTTCTTGCCGCCGGCGCACCGCTTCTGCTCGGGAGAGCCGGCGGCTTTCCTTTTTACCGTTGATCGATTATGATGATGGAAATGAAGCGCGAACGGGTGAGAACGGCCATGGTTGTGATCCTGCCGGCGGTCGTGTTGGGCGCGGCGATCCTGGCGGCGTCCATGACACGGGCTGTGGCCGGGGAGTCGGAGATCAAGCCGCCCGACCGGGCCAAGATCGAACAGTTTCTCTCCCACATTGTGGATTCGGGCGGCGGCGGCCGGATCGTGGTGGAGGACTGGAAAGCGTCGCCCATCCCCGGCATCATGGAACTCCATTATTTTATCGATGCGGTCGGCAAGCGCAAGCCCGGCATCGTCTACGTGGCCGGCGACAAACTGATCCTCGGTCAGATTATCGACACGACGACCGAGAAAAACCTCACGGCCGCCTCGGCCAGCCGCCCCACCAAGCTCGTCTATCGGCTCGAGGACTTCGATCTGAAGGGCCGTGTTCCCCGCGGCGACCCGTCTGCCCGATTGACACTGATCGAGTTTTCGGACTTCCAATGCCCCTATTGCAAGCAGTTGTATCACACGCTCGGCGAGCTTATGAACAAATACCCCGGCCAAGTCCGGATTTATTACAAGCACTTTCCACTCGTGAACATCCATCCCCTGGCTTACACGATGGCGCTGGCCGCAGAGTGTGCCAGGGAGCAGAAAGCCGATGCTTTTTGGGAATTGCATGACGATTTCTTCATGAATCCAGACACCGGCGGCGACGCGAATGAATTGATGATCCGTCTGAAAGTCTGGGCGGCCAAGAAGGGGTTGAACGGCGACGAATTGGCCCAATGCGTCCAGCAACGCAAACCGGCCGACCGGATCGAAGCTGATCTACGGGATGCTCATAAGCTGGGTATCACCAGCACGCCGGTCGTAATCGCCAACGGAGAATTTATCGGCGGCGCGCAGCCGCTGGCCGTCTTTGAGCGCTTGCTCTCACCAGCCCCCGGTGACGAGCCGTCCCAGGCGCCACCCACGACCACACTTCCACCCGCTCCTCAAGCCCACTGAGCGGGACATCATCTCTGGTCCGCCCGTTGGCCTACCGCTCCGGTGAACGCGGACAGGCTTCGCGTCTGTGCAGACTGATTCGTTCTGTGACGGCGGTGCGCAGACCTGCCCAGACGTCTCAGGCAAGCGTCCAGAGAGCCACCCGTCTCCGCGCCTGAGAGCTACTTGGCAAAGGTCAGCACGATGCCGGGCACGAGATATTCGGGGTCGGTGCCCGACTCGAACAGCAGGTGATAGCGAAGATCGAATCCCAACATGGCATGCGTCGCGATTTTGACGAGAAATCCTACCCCCACGTTGACGCCGAAATCATTGTGACTTTCACTGCCGCCACTCCCCTGATCGTAGTGGGTGTGGTAGTAACCCGCTCCGAGGAGCAGATAGGCTTTCCCGCGCTTGTGGGCCAGTGGCGCCTCGACCCGGGCCAGCGGCGTGAGCTGAAAGATGGTGGTGTCTGTCGAGCCCTTGGAATGCCCCAGGTTGCCGCCCACCTCCAGGCCGAGACTGACGGGAGGACCGGTGTTGGCGAACACCGTGCCGCTCAGGAAGGCGCCGGTGTTGGCTTCGTCTGAAAAATTGCCGATGGGGATCGCCGGACCAACGCGGGCGTCGAATTCCAGCGGCGTCTGGGCGAACGCTGTCACGGGTGCAAGGAACAGCGCGCTGAGCAGCAGAGCACCGCAGCGCACCGCTCCCATGGAGCCTACCGGTCCGCCTCCCGATCGAGCACGTCCAAACAGTACTTGAGCACGTCCTGCACCGACAGCATGCCCGACAATTGGCCCTGACGGTCGACAGCCGGAAGGCCGCTGATCTTGTGCTTGAGCATGACCCGGATCGCGTCCTGCACCGGCTGGCTGTCGCGAACGGTGATGACGTTGAGCGTCATGGCCTCCTCGACCGGCAGGCTCAAGTACGCGTCATCCTGCGCGGTTTTGGGCAGCTTCAGCGTGGGGCGACCGGCCAGTTGTCGCACGTCGCGATCGGTAATGATGCCGACAAGCTTCCCCTCCTTGAGGACCGGCAGCCGCCGGATGTCGTAGCGGGCCATCATCTCCATCGCCCGCCCGATCGTCTGATCCGGCGTGATGGTGATGGGCTTGGGGATCATCACTTCACTGATGAGTATGTGGCGCATGGCGCGGGCGGTTATCGAATCGTCGATGACCGGTTGAAGCACTATAACATGATTGTCCGCAATCAACAAGCCGATGAACGGCTCCGCCCTTCGCGGAGGCCCGCGTCGCCGGTTCGGCGATGCGGATGGGCAGGGTGGGCATCCAGTTCAGCAGCGCAGATGACAACGCCGGATGGTGAATGGAACGTGTCGTGCTACCCGCCGACGATTTGAATATTCGCCGGCTGGAGCAGCACAGGAATCTGCGCGAGGCCCGGGTCCCGAAAATCGACATTCTGCAGTGTGAACGTCACGGTCCCCGCCGCCTTGGCGCGAAATGTGATCGCCGCTAAATTGCCCGATCCACTCACGCCGGCGACGGGCCCCAGGCGTGATAATCCGATGATGACCTGCCCCCTCTGCGCGTCGATCGAATTCAGAAACACCGTACTTTGACCGTCACTCTTGAGAAACCCGCCCTCCGTGGCGCCGACCACGTCAAGCCGGGACGGATCATAAATGAGATAGAACGGCGCGCCAAACAGATTGATGGCGTTGGCGACGCTCACCTGCACCGTGAGCTGTTGTCCGACCTGTGTGGTCGATTGCGACGGTTGCACGATGACCACCGGCGTGGTGCCCGTTGACGGCACCGGAGTGGAGGCGGACGCCGTCTGTTCGGTCGGGGCGGGAGCCGTCGCACCCCCGGCGGCCGAGGAGATGGCCGACATGCCCCCCTGCCCGGCGCCCGCACCCAGTTCGGAGGGAGGCGGATTCTTTGACGCCGCCGCCGGCGCGACCGGTTCCGGCCCTGGGGCGATCGAAAGGCTTTTTCCCATCAAGACCGTCTCGGGCGGGGCCGCGGGCGGGGCGGTCGGGAGCTGCGGCTGCAACTGGCGGACTCGCGCCTTGGCGACGTCCAACGTGGGATCGAGCTGAAGCGCCCGTTGAAATTCGGCGAGCGCTTCTTCGTTGCGCTGTTGATTGAGGAGCTGTTCACCTTGTTTGACGTGGACGTACGCGGCTTGTTGTTTGAACAGCTGGAGTTTGAGCGCCAAGACCTTGTCGTCCGGATGCTCCCGCGCCTCCCGCTCGTATCTCGCAATGTCAGCTTCCCATTGTGATTGCGCGGCCGCGCGGTCCCCCGCCGGCGGAGGCGGAGCAGACGCGCATCCGGCAGCCAGTCCGAAGACCAGCAGCCAGACCGCCGCCCAGAGAGCCTGTGAACGCCGATGTGGTGATCCGCTTCTCTTTAGCATGGTATCGAGCATGTGATGGATTCGCTTGCCGACCGCCTGAACGCTCCTACGATTACGCGGTCTCCTGTAACTTACATTATATCCAATGCGCGTGCCATCGTGTCGAGCGTGAGCATGATGAGCGGTTGCAATCAATCCAGAGGCTTTTCTATAATGTTATTGCGCAGGTGGGAGCCGGACTGACGATCGCTCCGACGCGTCGCGTCGGGGAGGAAAGTCCGAGCCCCGCAGGGCAGGGTGCTCCGTAACACGGAGTCGCCGCGAGGCGAAGGAAAGTGCCACAGAAAACAAACCGCCGAATCCGCCGCAAGGCGGATGGCAAGGGTGAAACGGCGAGGTAAGAGCTCACCGCCCCGAGGGTGACCGAGGGGGCACGGTAAACCCCACCCGGAGCAAGACCGAATAGGCCTCTCGCCGCAGTGCGGCCCGGCGGCCCGCCGGGTTCACCGACGAGGTGACGGGGGGCGGGTTGGTCGCTTGAGCCGCACGAGCAATCGGCGGCCCAGAGAAATGATCGTCGCCCGTCCGGGGGCAACCGCGGGCGGGAACAGAACTCGGCTTACGGCCGGCTCCGACCTGCGCGCGATTATCCACGTGGCATGCTGGCAAAACCGACGCGCACTGTGGCACCATCCGTCATGACCATTCATGACACTCCCTGACCAGAGGCTCTCGCCCCGCTCCGTCGCCACGGCGAGGTACGACGGTCAGGCGCTGATTTCCGATCCGATCCACGGCTACATCACCTTCACCGTCCCCGCGCGATCGGCCGGCGATGAGACGACGGAGAAGGAGCTGATCGACTCGGCCTGGATGCAGCGGCTGCGCTATATTTCGCAGTTGCAGAGCGCCCGTTGGGTCTATCCCTCGGCGGAACACAGCCGGTTTCAGCATTCCTTGGGGGCGATGCATGTGGCCGGCCGGTTTGCGCGCCACCTCTATCCGTCGTTGAGTTCGGTCGCCCCCGACTGCCCGTCCCCGGCCTATATCGAGGCGCTGCTCAGATCCGCCGCCCTGCTGCACGATGTGGGACACGGCCCCTTCGGCCATTTTTTCGACCAGCACCATCTGGAGGCGCTGCACCTGACCCATGAACGGGTGGGACAGCGGATCATCGTCGAGCAGCTCGGCGACCTGATCCGCAACATCCGGCGGAGCCCCGGCGGACAATTCGCGCCGGGCGAATCGCTCGACCCGGAGCAACTGGCCTTTCTGATCCTGAAGGATCCGCACAAGGACAGCTCCAAGTGGCCGAAATGGCTCGTCCTCCTTCAGCCGATCCTGGGCGGGATCTTCACGGCGGACAATCTCGATTACGTGCTGCGCGATGCCTACATGTGCGGCGTGGCCGTCGGCCCCGTCGATCTGGACCGGCTGCTGCACTACACCTTTTTCACCGGCGACGGCCTCACCTTGCACCGCGCCGGCCTCGCAGCCCTGCAGATGTTTCTGACTGCGCGATGGTATCTTTACACCAACGTCTACTATCACCGGACCACCCGGGCGATTGACCTCCATCTGCGTGATATTTTCAAGGAGACGATGGCACTCTATTTCACCGCCGACTTGCGGAAGGAGCTGGTGCCCTATCTCGGGTTGACCGACTGGTCGTTGCTGGAGGAGATGCGGCGCTGGCGGGAAGCGCGCTCCGAGCAGAAGCGGGCGTTGGCGCGAGAATGGCAGCGGCTGCTGGGGCGTGACGTCAAATGGAAAATGGCCTATGAGATGACCTTGCCCACGCGGGGCGAGGAACGGGGGCGCGTCTTCATGGAAAGCGGCCAGGTGGAAGCGGGCATCCGGACGCAGCTTCCTCCCCACCTGCGCGATGTCCCGTTCCGGGTCGATCTGGCGAATCAGGATCCCCGTCCCCTGAACCCGTTCAACATGGGCGAGTTCCAGATTCATGTCTACGATCCGTCGACCGGCGCCAATTCCAAAGAGCCGCTCCGCACCCTGATCGATTTCATTCCGGCAAAGGTGGTCCAGTGCCGCGTCTTTGCGCTCGATCACGGCTCGGACACCGAACTGGCCAAGGCGACCGAACGGGTCCTCGCGCAAGATATCCCGAGCAGTCCGACGAATTTATAGTTGTTTAGAGTCAGGGGGGGGAGACGCTATCTCCCCCCTGACGACCCCCCATTGGTTATTGAACTCGTGAGGTACGATGGACCGATACGCTGAACAGTCGAGGGAACGTACATCCGATGGGGGGATTTGGGGGGAGAAAGCGGCCTCTCCCCCCATTTGAGCGAGCGGCTTCAGCCGTGAGCGGATCAATCGGCGTGCTCAACCTGATCATTTGTATGCGGGGGCTGCCGCCCCCACACGCCGGCCCCATCGCCCATACGTAATTTACCAATTGCTCGCCTGTCAAATCGATGCTCGGTGTTTGTTCCGCTCGTGCTGCGCACTCGCTCAATTCAAGGGGAGTGGCGCCACTCCCCCCTTAATCGCATCAAAAATCCCCACCGCCATACATGATTCGCTCATTGCTCGCCTGTCAAATCGATGCTCGGTTCCTGGCAGCCGTTGTCCGGGCGGCCCATTGAGCTTCGTTGCTTCACTTCGCGAGGTCTCCTTCGCCATTCGCAATTCTCCATTCGCAATTTATATAATGCCCCCCATGCCGTCGCACCGTGCTGAACACGCGCTTCCCACACGAGAGTCGCTGCTCACTTCATTTGCCGAGCATCCCGGCCAATCCCGTTCATTGCGCACACTGATGAGAGCCCATCACGTGTCTCCCGCGCACCGGCAGGCGTTGCGCCGGTTGTTGGAGCAGTTGGTGCGGGAAGGACGGTTGACCCGCCATCGCGGCCTGCGATTCCAGTTGGCCGGTCCCCGTCACGCCGGTCCCGGAGAATCGGGAGGCCGACGACCGCCGGTTTCTCCAGGCCCTACCTCCTCCGCCTCCTCAGCAATGACCGGACGGCTGTGGCGTCATCCGGACGGCTACGGATTTGTGGCGCTGACGGGCCGTCCCAATGACCCGGAAGTCTTCATCAACCGGCAGGGAATGGGGAGCGCGCTGCATGGCGATCTGGTTGAGATCAAACTGGTCGAGTTTGCGCGACACGTCAGGCGGCCGCCCAGCGGGGAACGTCATCGGGGCCGCCAGCAGGCTCCGAGGGCTCGTGTGGATCGCACGAGCGGCCGGGGGCCGACGGGGCGGATCGTCAGGGTCGTCGAACGCGCCCGGCCCAGGATCGTCGGCCGGTACCAGGCCGGGGCGCACGGCGGCGTCGTCTTACCGGTGGACGAGCGTCTGGCAGGGGCCCTGCCCGTCGTGTCGCCAACCGGCCGGACGGCGGTGGCGTTTCCCTCGGCGTCCCCGACGGTGCCGCCCTCCTCGATCGCGTCGGGCAGCTTGGTGATCGGCGAACTCCCTCCTGCGGGGCCGTTGGCCGTGCGCGTGGTTCGGGATTTCGGCCCGACGGATGATCCCCGGCGAGACACCGAGCTGGTGCTGGAAGAGTTCGGTTGGCCGACCGCCTTTTCGGCCGAGGCGGAACGGGAAGCGGCAGCATACGGCTCGACCGTGCCCCGCCCCTCCGGCGGCCGTCGAGACCTGCGGGAGCTGACGACGGTGACGATCGACGGCGAACGGGCCAGGGATTTCGATGACGCCATATCAGTCAGCCGGACGTCGGACGGGTATCGCCTATGGGTTCACGTGGCTGATGTGGGCCACTACGTCACATGGAATTCCCCGCTGGACCAGGAGGCGCGCCTGCGCGGCACCAGCGTCTATTTTCCCGACCGGGCCGTGCCGATGCTGCCCGAGCGGCTCAGCAACGGCCTGTGCAGTTTGAATCCTCATGAGGAACGGGCCGCCATGACGGTTGAACTGCATCTGGACCGCGACGGTCGCCAGCTTGACGCCACGCTGTATGAGAGTGTGATCCGCAGTGACGCCCGGTTGACCTATCCGGGCGTGGCCGCCGCCCTGCAGGCGCCGTCGCCGCACGAGGTGGCGGAACCGTATCGCTCCGTGCATTCGATGCTGCAGCTTGCGGCGGAGGCGGCCGACCGGTTGCGTCACCGTCGGATGGAGAGAGGCAGCCTCGACTTCGATCTGCCGGAACCGGAGATTCTGCTCGATCTGCAGGGACGGCCGACCGACATCCTTCGCGAAGAACGGACCATGGCCCACCGGCTGATCGAAGAGTGCATGTTGGCGGCCAACGAGGCCGTCGCCGTTCATTTGACACGCCTGGATGTGCCAATGCTCTACCGGATTCACGAGCCGCCCGATCCGCGAAAGCTGGCCGCGTTCAATCACTTCGCAAAGGGATTCGGTTATGCCCCGCCGTCCTCGATCCAGGCATTGACGTCGCCGGTGACATTGCAGGCATTGCTGGAAACCGCCAGGGGACGGCCCGAGGAACGGCTGCTCAATCACCTGCTGCTCCGTTCAATGAAGCGGGCCCGGTACGGCCCTGAAGCCCAGGGGCACTTCGGCCTGGCGTCCGACTGCTACACCCATTTCACCTCGCCGATCCGGCGCTACCCCGATCTGGTGGTCCACCGGATCCTCAAGCAGGTGCTGCGCCATGGCCCGCCTGCCGGCGCCGAGCGGGAACAGCTGGTCGGGTTGCTGCCGGAACTGGGCCAGCGCAGCTCCGATCGGGAACGGCTCTCCATGGAGGCGGAGTGGGAGGTGGTCAATGTGAAGAAGGCCCGATTTATGCTGGGACGCATCGGCGAGATCTTCGACGGCTTCGTCACCGGCGTGGCCCGATTCGGGCTGTTTGTGGAGTTGGACAATATTTTCGTCGAAGGTCTGGTGCCCGCCCGCACGCTGCCGCAGGATCAGTACCGCTACGATGAGGAGCAACATACCCTGATGGGAGTGCGCCACCGGTACCGGCTGGCTGATCCCGTGACCGTCCAGGTGACCGGCGTTGATCTGGACAAGAGGCGGGTGAATTTTACGCTCAAAGAGGCGAGCGCTTCATTATAAGGGGCTCGCATCGCCCCCTCCATTTGCCTGTGGCATGGAGCCCCTCGGGCGACTCCTCGGGACAAGCCTCCCCCTCACGTTCTTTTTGTTCGCTGGGTAGCTTCACACGGACGGCGCAATCCGCCGGAGGCGGAAGAGGATCCCGCCTTCAGGCGAGGATGATACGGTCTTGTGCACGAAGCTCATAGTTTAAAGAGCCTCGGGTTTGCCCGTGAGGATTTATTCTAGCCGCTCCACTAGATCTTGATGACCGGCGGCGATGACCACTTCTTATTGTGGTTTTTTCTTTACAGACAGCGCTGATTATGTTATGAAAGGGACGTGCATCATCCCGGCCTGACGGCTGACCATCGCAAGCCCCGAACAGACGCGGCCCGCATCGGTTCATGCGCTTAAAACAGATCACCCTCTTCGGCTTCAAATCCTT
>Ga0335082_10007323_pt1 | contig 11981 bp, 11 predicted proteins | sample Lox_Sample_41_FD_206718 | JGI IMG/M metagenome (GOLD analysis project Ga0335082, IMG submission 206718) | Soil microbial communities from Loxahatchee National Wildlife Refuge, Florida, United States - Lox_Sample_4.1 | ecosystem: Environmental > Terrestrial > Soil > Wetlands | place: USA...
CCGACGGCCGCGTCGCTCCCGGGGGGTAAGCGGCGCGCGCTCCGCAAGGAGCCGCTCGCCTGGCGCCGCGCGATCCAGCAGGAGCTCGCGTCGCTCGGCCGCGCGCTCGAGCCCTTCGCCGGAGAGTTCGGCGAGGTGCAGATCCCGGAGGTCCAGGGCGCCCGGCTCGCAGGCGCCGCGCGCTGCGGCGAGATCGCCGCCGAGCGCATCGAGGCGGTCGCCCGCGAGATCGACGCGCTCGTCGATCCCGAGGACGCGGGCGGCGCGCTCGCGCGCAGCGCCGACGAGCTCCGCGCCGCCGCGAGCGCGCTTCGCCTCGCCTTCGACGGCGGCGAGGACTCGGTTGCCGCCTTCGAGGACGTCGAGGCGCCCTTCGACCGCTGGCGCCTGGCGGTGCGGCGCGTCTCGCCGGCCGAGGCCTTCCGCGAGCACTTCCTCGCGCGCCTCGCCTCGTTCGCGTGCGTGTCGGCGAGCCTCTTCGTCGACGGCGACGCCTTCGCGGCGCTGGGCGAGCTCGGCGTCGACGCCGGGCCCGGCCGCGACGTCACGACGGTGTCGATGCCGAGCCCGTTCCCGTACGCCGAGCACATGCGCGTGGTGGCCTTCCCCGAGACCGGCGAGCTCGTCGAGGAGACCGCGCGCGCAATCGAGGACCTGGCGCGCCGCCTGGGCGGCCGCACGCTCGGCCTCTTCACCAGCCTGCGCCGCATGCAGGACGTGGCCGCGCTGCTCGGGCCGCGGCTGCGCGACGCCGGCATCGAGGTGCTGGCGCCGCGCCGCGCCGCCGACGATCCGAACGCGCTGGTCGACCGCTTCTCGCGCGGCGCTGCCGTGCTTCTCGGCGCGCGCAAGTTCTGGCAGGGCCTCGACCTCCCCGGCCCGCAGCTCCAGGCGGTGGTGATCGAGAAGCTGCCCTTCGAGGTGCCGACCGAGCTCCGCCGCCGCCGCGAGCTGCGCCTGCGCCGCGGCGGCATCGACGCCTTCGAGCGCTACACGGTGGGGAAGATGCTGCTCAACCTGAAGCAGATGGTCGGGCGGCTCATCCGCAGCGAGACCGACCGCGGCATCGTCGCCATCGTCGAGGGCCGCACGCGCAAGGGCTACTTCGAGCGCCTCGACGAGGCGCTGCCGCCGGGTTCCCGCGTGGTGGTGGCGCAGCGGGAGGAGCTCGGGGCGCTGCTCGAGGAGGTGGGGATCGCGCGGACCGGAGAGGACGAGTAGGGCGACCGTGGCCGCGATCCTCGTCGCCGGCTGTGGCTACGTCGGCGCGGCGCTGGCGTCGCTGCTCGCGGCCGACGGCCATCGCGTCTTCGGGCTGCGACGCCACCCGGTGGAGCTCCCGCCCGGGGTCGTGCCGGTGGCGGCCGATCTCGCCGATCTCGCGTCGCTCCGTGGGGCTCTCGCGGAGGCCGGGGCCGACCGCATCGACGCCCTTCTGTACGCCGCCGCGGCCGACCGGAGCGACGACGCGTCCTATCGCGCGGCCTACGTGACGGGGCTTCGCAACGCGCTCGCGGCGGTGACACACGGCGGGGGCGGGCCGCGCCGCGTCTTCTTCACGTCGAGCACGGCGGTCTACGCGCAGCGGGGCGGCGAGTGGGTGGACGAGTCGAGCGCGACCGAGCCGACGCACTGGAGCGGCGTGCGGATGCTCGAGGCCGAGCGCCTGCTCGCAGCGAGCGGGCTCTCGGCGACCGCGCTGCGCCTCGGCGGCATCTACGGGCCCGGGCGCACGCGGCTCGTCGAGCGCGTGCGCAGCGGCGAGGCGGCGATCCGCCCCGGGCCGCCGCGCTACACCAACCGCATCCACCGCGACGACGCTGCGGGTGCGCTCCGCCACCTGCTCGCGCGCGCGCTCGCTGGGAAGCCCCTCGCGCCCGTCTACGTCTGCGTCGACGACGAGCCTGCCGACGAAGCGAATGTGCTCCGCTGGCTCGCAGGTCGCGTCGGAGCGCCCCTCAGAGCGGCGTCCGGAGATGAAGCCCTCGCAAGCGCTCGCGAGGCGAGCGCGCGCAGCGAGGCGGAGCCTTCGGAGCCGAGCGAAGTCAACAGACGTGCCGCAAGCGGCGCCGAAGGCGCCGCGCGCAGCGAGGCGGAGCCTTCGGAGCCGAGCGAAGTCAACAGACGTGCTGCAGCTCAGCAATCCAACAAGCGATGCCTCAACGCCCGGCTGCGCGCGACCGGCTATCGCTTCCGCTATCCGACCTTCCGCGAGGGCTACGCGGCGCTGCTCGCCGATCAGTAGGAGGTCGAGCCCGGGGCGGGCGGCTTGACGCGGATCTTCACCACGTCCGAGACGAGCGGTGGGTCGAAGGGCACGTGGTCCTTGTCGCCGAGTTCGAGCTGGAGCGTGTGCTCGCCGGGCGGCAGGTCGAGGGTCACCTCGGTCTGGCCGCCTCCGAAGTGGCGGTAGTGGTCGTCCTTCGGGATCGGGGCGTCCTGGGGCGGGAGCGCGGCGTCGATGATCAGGTGGTGGTGGCCGGTGTTGGCGAAGGCAACGCCGGCCGGAGCCACGCCCATCCCAGCGAGGCCGAAGCGGATCGTAATCGGGTTCGAGATCTCGCCCGGCGCGGGCGAGATGACGTAGACCTTCGCTTCCGGCGGCCGCGGCGTGCGGCTGACCTGCGCCGCGGCGTCCGCGGCGCGGGCCGCCGGCGCGATCGCTGCGACTGCGAGGGCTGCGGAGAGGACGAGGCCGAGGGCGCGGACGCGCATGGGGGCTTCCTCCTGCACGAGGCTACGCGATTGCACAGGGGACTCCAAGCCGCTCCATGCAGATCCTCGTCTGTCCTATGCTGCGGCTCCCGTGCGTCGCGCCGTCCTGCCGCTCGCCTTGCTGGTCCTGTTCGCAGCACTCGTCGCGCTGCGCCTCCACGGCTTCTCGATCTCGGCCTGGCACGCGGTCATCGACGGGAGCGCGCCCGCCGAGGTGCTGCTTGGCGAGCCGCGTCCGATCCGCTCGGACGACTGGAAGGTGCAGCTCCCGCTGGCCTTCGCGCAAGCTGCCTCCGAGCCGCGCTTCTCGCGGAGCAACGAGCGGATCGGCTTCGGCCAGAGCGCTCTCCTGCCGATCGAGCTCCCGGTCGCGGACGCGCTCGTGGTGTTCCATCCGACGCTCTGGGGCTTCTTCCTCGGCGACGACGTCGGCATGTCGTGGCTCTGGTGGAGCCGCGTGCTCGGGCTCTTCGCGGCGTGGACCGGCGTCTTCCACGTCGTGACGCGCGGACGCCTGGCGCTCTCGGCGATCTCCTCGGCGGCGCTCTGCGCGGCCCCGTTCTTCCAGTTCTGGTCGTTCAACGCCGCGCCGCACGCGGCGGCGGTGGGCCTCGCCTTCGTGGCGACGGTCGCGCTGGCGCGCGCCGAGCGGCTCGCCGCGATCGCGGCGAGCGCCGTCGTGCTCGCGTGGTCGGGGGGATGCATCGCGTTCGCGCTCTATCCCCCTTATCAGGTGGTGAACGTCTGGCTCTACGTCGCGCTGGTGGCGGGCTACTGGCTCGACGCGCACGGGCGCGACGAGGGCTTCGCGGCGGGGCTCCGCCGCCATTGGCTCGCGCGCGCCGTCGCGCTCGCGGCGGCCGGCGCCGTCGTCCTCGGCTCCGTCGCGGTCTTCGTGCGGGCGGCCGCTCCCGCGCTCGAGAGCTTGCGCCACACGGCTTACCCGGGCGTCCGCATCGCGACGGGCGGCGACCGCCCGCTCTGGCAGCTCCTCAACGAGAACCTCGCCGCGCCCCTCTGGGCGAGCGACTGGGGGCCGTTCCTCAACGTCTGCGAGGCGGCGTCGTTCTGGATGCTCGCTCCCATCGCCATCGCGCTCTGGATGTGGCGCTACGCCGCCGACGGCCAGCGCTTCGACCGTTTCGCGCTGCCGATCATGGCGTTCTGGGTCGTGCTCATCATCTACGCAGGCTTCGACGTGCCCGAGTCGGTCGGCCGCGCCACGCTGCTCTCGATGGTGCCCGGAAAGCGCGCCGTCCTCGCGATCGGCCTCGCCGACGCCGTCTTGCTCGTGCGCTTCCTCGGCTGCGCCGCGCCGGCCGTCGGACCCGAGCGGCGGCGCGCCTACGTGCTCGCTGTCGCCTGGGCGCTCGCCGTCGCCGCCTGCGCCTGGCGGCTCAAGGTCGATCTGCCCGACGCCCGCATGGCCGTCCTGCTGGGGCTCGCGGCGGTGAACGGCCTCCTGGCCGCGTGGGTGCTGGCGGGGCGACGGCGCGAGCTCCCGGCCCTCGCGCTCGCCGCGGCGTCGCTCGCGACGACGATCTGGTTCAATCCGCTCGCGCGCGGCGGCGCCGACTACGTGCGGGGCAACGAGCTCTCCCGGCGTATCCTCGCGATCGACCGCGAAGCGGGCGGCGAGAGCGTCTGGGTGGCGTTCGGGTCGGACGAGATCGGCGACCTGCTCCACGCGATCGGCGTGCGCACGCTTGCCGGCACCCGCACCCTGCCCCCGCTCGAGCTGTGGGAGCGCATCGATCCGGAGGGCAAGGCGCGCCACGTCTACAACCGCTACGCGCACGTCACCTTCGTGGCGGAGCCCTCCAACCATCCCACCTTCCAGCTCCGCTCGCAGGACACCGTGGTCCTGCGCATCAATCCGGTGGGGCGCGAGCTCCGCGACCTCGGCGCCACGCACGCGGTCTTCCGCGGCGACGCGCGCGCGCGCGGCGTCTTCGAGCGGATGTCGCCCGGCTACGAGTACCTGGGCTCCGTCGGCGACAACCACCTCTACCGGCTGCCTCCGCTCCCCGCAGCCGCGAGCGCGCTGCCCGACCCCCTGACCAGGTAGCCGAGCTTGTGCGCGGCGGCGCCCGGCCGGAGCGCGGCCAGGTCGGCGACGGCGCGGACGCCGAGGTGGAGCCGCACGATCGCCTTGCGCCGGGCCACCCGCTCGGCGCGGTGCCAGCCTCGCTCGCCGGAGCGCGCCGCGAGGCGGTCGTAGAGCGCGAGCTCCTCCGCGAAGCGCGTCAGGTCCTCGGACTGTCGCGCCGTCGCGCTCTCCGGATGACGCCGATACGCGTAGGATGCGCGGTGCGTGCCCACGATCTCGTCCCCGTCGAGGAGGAGGCGCGCCAGGAGCTCGAGGTCCTGCACCTGGCGCCAACCCGCCTCGAAGCGGCGCGCGCCGAGCACGGGCAGGCGCCAGCAGAGCGTGGGGCACATCACGAAGTCGCCGCGCAGGAGCGCGCGCAGGCCCGCTTCGCCCCGGAGGCGCCAGGGCTCCGCGCGCGGCACCAGGAGGCGCTTGTAGGAGTCGGCGAGCGTCCAGGTCGGTCGGCCCGAGGCGTCGATCAGCCGGGCGGCGCAGCAGAGCGCCGCCGCGCCCGGGTGGCGTTCTGCCAGCGCGAGCATCGACTCGGCGTAGTCGGGGAGCAGGCGGTCGTCGGCGTGCAGCAGGGTCACGAGCTCGCCCGCCGCGGCGTTGAGGCCGCGGTTCCAGTTGCCGACCATGCCGAGCGTCTCGGAATTCGCCTCGACCTGGATGCGCGGGTCGGCAAAGCCCAGGACGAGCGCGCGCACGGCGCCCGCGTCCTCGCCGCGGTCGTCGTGCACCACCGCGCGCCAGTCCGCGACGGATTGCGCGCGCACGCTCTCGATCGCCTCGCGCAGCCAGTCGAGGCCGCGATGGAAGGGGATCGCGAAGCAGATTCGCGGCACGGCGCGCAGCATATCACCGCGCCGCCGGCACCCCTTGGCTGCGATAGGATCCCGGCGTGAGTCTGGGATCGCTGGCGCGGCGCCTGCTCGACGCCCGCCTGCTGGCACGGGCGGCGCGCTCCTATCGGGCTCTCTTCGTCGATCTCGACGCCGTCGCCGACTGCTTTCCCGAGACGCCGCAGGGGGCGCAGCTCCTCGACGTGGGCAGCGGGGACGGGGAGCTCCTGAACCGGATCCTCGCGCGGCACCCCGGGCTGCGCGCGACGATGGTCGACCTCGCCCCGTCGACGGGGATCGCGCTCCGGCCCGAGCTCCGCGATCGGGTCCGGCTCCTCCCGGCGACGAGCCTCGCCGCCTATCGCGCGCTCGGCGATGCGCCGCCCGACGTGATCCTGCTCTCCGACGTCCTGCACCACGTGCCGCAGGAGGCGCGCGGGCGCTTCCTCGGAGAGGTCGCCGCCATCGTCGCCGACCGGCCCGTGCGGCTCGTCGTGAAGGAGGTCGCTCCGGGTGGCATGCGAGCCCGCCTCGGGCGCCTCGCGGACCGCTGGGTGAGCGGCGACCGCAACGTCGAGCTGATCGCTCCCGACGAGCTGCGCGCGCTCGTCGCGCGGAGCCTTCCGCGCCTGCGCGCGCACGACACCCCGCTCCTCGAGCGCGATCCGCCCAACTACTGCGTCGTCTTCGCTCCGGACCGGGCCTCTTGAGCCCGCCTCAGAGCTTCGCCACCCGCAGGATGAGCCCGCCCGAGAGGAGCGGGAAGAGCCACTCCACCGCGTTCACGGCGCGCTCCACCGCGCCGATCGCAGCGCTCCGCGCGCCGCCCGCCGCGAGCCGCATCTCGGTGTAGCGGACCGCGTACGGGACGACCTCGCACTCGCCGAGCCCGGCCTCCCGGGCGAGCGCGTGCAGCGTCTTGAACGAGTACACCTGCAGGTGGTCCCGATGGCTCGACTCCCGGCGGGCGAGCGCCAGGAGCACGTTGGTGAGCGACGTCGCGTTGGGGGTCGAGGCGAGCAGCTCGCAGCCCGGCGCGAGCTCGCGCAGCCGGCGCAAGAAGCCGCGCGCGTCGGGGAGGTGCTCGAGCAGCTCGCTCGCCACGACCACCTCCGGCGCGAGCGAGCGAACGAGCGAGGGGTCGAGCGCGGCCGCGTCGCCGCGCACGATCCGGCTGCGCGCGCCGGTCGCCACGCCCTCGGCCGCAAGCTCCGGCGCGGCGTCGACGCCGAGCACCTCGGCGGCGACCTCGGCGATGCGGCCGTGCAGCCAGTGGCGCGTCCCCCGCTTGACCAGGGCGGTCTCGTCGTAGGCGCCGAGGTCGAGGACGCGCCGCCCGCGGCAGCGCTCGGCGATCCAGGACACGCGATCGACGGGACGGCCGACGCGCAGGCGCTCGAGCGGCGTGAAGGCGAGCTCGCTCACCCGGCGGAGGGGGGCGCGCCGGCCGGCGGCTGTAGCGCGAGTCGCGTGTGCAGGACGTCGCGCGGCGCGTTCGAGAGGTCGTAGGAGAGGAAGCCGAGCACGAGCTGGATCCCGACGATCACCGGCAGCGCGGCCAGCATCACCGTGCCGCTGGTCTGTGGCACGTTGTGCAGGTAGCCGTCCAGCCAGCGCGTGATCCCGATCCAGAGCCCGAACAGCACGGCCGGGACGCCGAGCGCGATCTCGATCGAGGCGATGTTGAAGTTCCGCAGGTAGTAGTTGTAGAAGATGCGCTTCGCGGTGTTGGAGGCATGCTTGCGCGCGAACTCGAAGGCCACCCGGTGCACCACCAGCGAGCTCTCCTCGTCGCCGTAGCGGGCGGGCATCGGGACGTCGCACACCACGGCCCGCAGCGTGCCGAGTCGGAACAGGAGGTCGGACTCGAAGAAGTAGCCGCGCGCCAGCTTCTTGAGCGGCACGCGGCGCAGCACCGCGGCGTGGATCGCGGTGAAGCCGTTGGTGGGATCGAAGACGTTCCAGTAGCCCGAGGAGAGCTTGCTCATGAAGGAGAGCAGCGAGTTGCCGACCAGCCGCAGGCGCGGCATCGCGCGCAGGCCCTCGAGCTCGAAGAAGCGGTTGCCCTTGGCGTAGTCGGCCTCGTCCGCGAGGATCGGCCGGACGAGGAGGGGGATCAGCGAGGGGTCCATCTGCCCGTCGCCGTCGAGGCGCACGACGACCTCGGCGCCGTCGGCGAGCGCCGCGCGGTAGCCGGTCACCGTGGCGCCCCCGACGCCCTGGTTCGCCGCGTGGCGGAGGACGCGCACGCGAGGGTCGCGACAGGTGCCCTCGACCACGTCGCCGCTGCCCTCGGGACACGCGTCGTCCACGACGTAGATGCGCTCGACCTCCGGCGGCACGGCCGCCAGCACGTCGAGGATGTGTCGCTTCACGCGGAAGCACGGGATCACCGCGGCGATCATCGCGCCAGAATACCACTACGCCATCGTGAGCCCGCCGCTCACCGAGAGCGTCTGGCCCGTGATGTAGCCGGCCGCGTCCGAGGCGAGGAAGGCGACCGCAGGGGCCACGTCCTCGGGCCGCGCGAGGCGCCGCATCGGGATCGCGCGCTCGAGCGCCTGCGCGATCCGCTGGCCGTCGCCGCCGGCCGCCGCCATTCCCCGGAACAGCGGCGTGTCGGTCGGGCCCGGACAGACGCTGTTGGCGGTAACCCCGTGGCGCACCGCCTCGCGGGCGAGCGACTTCGCGAAGGCGATCAGCCCGCCCTTGGCGCCCGCGTAGATCGCCTCGCCCGAGGAGCCCACCCGGCCGGCGTCGGAGGCGATCATCACCATGCGGCCGAAGCCCGCGGCGATCATGTCGGGGAGAACCGCGCGCGCGACGCGGATCGGGCCGGCGAGGTTGATCTCGAGGACGCGGGCTTGGAAGGCCTCGTCGGTCTCGGCGAATGGGCGCATCTCGTCCCATCCGGCGCACGAGACGAAGACGGCGACGGGGCCGAGCCGCGCGCGCGTCTCCTCGACCGCGCGTCCCACCGAGGCGGGATCCGCGACGTCGATCGCGAGGCCCACGCCGCCGACCTCCGAGGCGACCCGCGCCGCGCCCGCGCCGTCGAGGTCGGCCACTGCGACGCGCCGTCCGGCCGCCGCCAGCGCGTGGCAGATTGCCTCGCCGATGCCGCCCGCGCCGCCCGTCACCAGCGCGACGCGCGTCACCGGGGCTTCACGTGCCGGATCCGGCTCCGCCGCGGAACTTGGCGAAGTCGGGCTTGCGCTTGGCCGCGAAGGCCTCGACGCCCTCGCGCGCCTCGTCGCTCGCGACGAAGAGGTCGAGGCCGTCGAATGCGAGCGAGCCGATGCCGGCGATCGACTCGCTGTCGGCGTTGAAGGAGTGCTTGAGGAAGCGCAGCGCGGTCGGGCTCTTCTCGAGGATCTCGTCCGCCCAGCGCCGGACCTCGGCGTGCAGCTCCGGGCCCGGGACCACCGCGTTCACGAGACCCCAGCGCAGCATCGTGTCGGCGTCATACGGGCGGCACAAGTACCAGACCTCGCGCGCGCGCTTGTCGCCGAGGATGCGGGCGAGGTAGGCGCTGCCGAAGCCGGCGTCGAAGGATCCGACGCGCGGCCCCGCCTGCCCGAAGCGCGCGTGCGCCGCGGCGATCGTCAGATCGCATACCACGTGCAGGACGTGGCCGCCGCCGATCGCGGCGCCGTTGACGGCCGCGATCACCGGCTTCGGGAGATCGCGGATCACGCGATGGAGCGTCTCGATCTCGAAGAGCCCGGACTCCGAGGGCCCGTAGTCGCCCGTCTCGCGGCGCTGCTTCTGGTCGCCGCCCGTGCAGAACGCGCGGTCCCCCGCGCCGGTCAGCGCCACCACGCCGACGGCCGCGTCCACCCAGGCCGCCTTCATGCAGCGGATCAGCTCGTCAACGGTCCGCGCCCGGAAGGCGTTCATCCGCTCCGGGCGATCGATCGTGATCCAGGCGAGGCCGCGCTCGACCTCGTAGCGGACGTCGGTGAGCTCGGCCGCGTCCACGCGCGCTCAGTCCTCGGCGATCATCTCGAGCACCGTCTCGAGCGCGGGCCAGAGGTCTTCTTCGGGGACGTTGAGCGCCGGGAAGAGGCGCAGCACGGTCCCCGCCGTCACGTTCACGAGCACGCCGCGCGCGGCCGCCCGGCGCGACAGCGTGGCGGCCGCCTCCGCGGCGCGGAGCTCGAGGCCGAGGAGGAGGCCCCGCCCGCGCGCGTTCCCGGCGCGGTCCGGCCGCTCCGCGGCGAAGCGCTCGAGCCGCTCGAGCACCCGCCGCCCCAGCGCGCCGGCGCGCGCCACGAGCCCGTCCTCGGCGATGACCCGGAGCACCGCGTCGGCGGCGGCGCAGGCGAGCGGGTTGCCCGCGTAGGTGCCGCCGTGGTCCCCGATCGCCACGGTCTTGGCGACGTCCTCGGTGCAGAGGAAGGCGGCGATCGGGAAGCCGCCGCCGAGCCCCTTCCCGAGCGTCACGACGTCCGCCTGGACGCCGTCGTGCTCCGACGCGAACCAGCGGCCGGTCCGCCCGATCCCCGTCTGGATCTCGTCGAGCAGGAGCAGCGCGCCCGCGCTCCGGGTGATCTCGCGGAGCGCGGCCAGGTAGCCCGGCGGCGCGACGTGGACCCCGCCCTCGCCCTGCACCGGCTCGACGACGAACGCCGCGGTGTTTGCGTCGACGGCCCGGCGCGCGGCCTCGAGGTCTCCAAACGGGACGAAGCAGCCCTCCGGAAGCATCCGCGCGTAGGGCGCGCGGTGCTTGTCCTGTCCGATGATCGAGAGCGCCCCGAGCGTGCGGCCGTGGAAGGACTGCGCGGTCGAGACGAACTTCGTGCGCTCGGTGGCGCGGTGGGCGAGCTTGAGAGCGCCCTCCATCGCCTCGGCTCCGCTGCTCACGAAGAAGGTGCGCGTGAGCGCGGACGGCGCCACGCCGAGCACCCGCTCCGCGAGATCGAGCTGCGGGAGCGTGTAGAAGAGATTGGTGGTCTGCATGAGGCGACCGGCCTGCTCGGAGATCGCCGCCACGAGGCGCGGGTGGCAGTGGCCGATCGCGCAGACCCCCCAGCCGGCGGTCAGATCGACGAGCTCGCGCCCCTCGACGTCGCGCACCCGGGAGCCGCGTCCCGAGACGAGCGCCACGGGAAGGCGTCGAACCACCGGCAGGAAGCTCCGCGCCTCCCGCGCCACGACCTCGTCGAAGCGCTCGCCCATCGACTCTCCTCGCGCATCCGGGACCGGACCGAGGGTCGAGCCTCGCCCGGCCTGCGTCAACCCTGGGCTACGCTTGGGGCATGGCAGCCCCCCTGCCGCTCTCCGATCGCTTCGGCCGCCGGATCGAGAGCCTGCGCCTCTCGGTGACGGACCGCTGCAACCTCCGCTGCGTCTACTGCATCCCCGACGAGGACATCGAGTGGCTGCCGCGCGGGGAGCTGCTCTCGCTCGAGGAGACCGCGCGGCTGGCGGGAATCGCCGTCGCGGCCGGCGTCCGGAAGCTCCGCATCACGGGCGGCGAGCCGCTCCTGCGCAAGAACCTCCCGAGCCTCGTCGCCGCCCTAGCGGCGATCCCTGGGCTCGAGGACCTGGCCCTCACGACCAACGGAACGGACCTCGCGCGGCTCGCCTTGTCGCTCGCGGAGGCCGGGCTCCGGCGCGTCAACGTGAGCATCGACTCGCTCGATCGCGCGACGTTCGCCAAGCTCGCCCAGCGCGACGCCCTTCCCGACGTCCTGGCGGGGATCGACGCGGCCGAGTTCGCAGGGCTCGCGCCGCTGAGCCTCAACTGCGTGGCGGTCCGCGGCGTCAACGACTGCGAGGCCGTCGACTTCGCGCGGCTCGCGCGCGAGCGGGGCTTTGAGGTGCGCTTCATCGAGTTCATGCCGCTCGAGCACGGCCACCGTTGGGCGGCCGAAGCCCTGGTTCCGGGCGCCGAGCTGCGGGCGCGCGTCGCGGCCGTCTTCCCGCTGCTCCCCCATCCAGAGCAGGACCCCCACGCGCCGAGCCGCGACTGGGTCTTCGCCGACGGGGCGCCCGGCGTCCTCGGCTTCATCGACTCGGTGACTGCGCCCTTCTGCTCGACCTGCAACCGGATCCGGCTGACCGCGGACGGGAAGCTGCGGACCTGCCTCTTCTCGCTCAGGGAGCACGACCTGCGCGGACCCCTGCGCGCCGGAGCCACGGACGCCGAGCTCGAGGCGCTCCTGCGGGCCGCCGTCGCCACGAAGGAGCGGAAGCACCACATCACCGACGGGCTCTTCGTGAAGCCCGAGCGAACGATGTCCCAGATCGGAGGCTGAGGAATCGGCTTGGCCCGCACGCTCGATGCGATCCTGCTCGAGGGAATCCAGGTGCCCGCCGCGCTCGGG
>Ga0335082_10007326_pt1 | contig 11980 bp, 15 predicted proteins | sample Lox_Sample_41_FD_206718 | JGI IMG/M metagenome (GOLD analysis project Ga0335082, IMG submission 206718) | Soil microbial communities from Loxahatchee National Wildlife Refuge, Florida, United States - Lox_Sample_4.1 | ecosystem: Environmental > Terrestrial > Soil > Wetlands | place: USA...
TCCCCTCGCCCCGCCGGAAGCACCACCAGCTCCGGCCAGTCGACGTAGAGACGGTCGAGCCGCCGCACCTCGCCGCCCGCCGCCTTCGCCAGGAGCTGCGCTCCGAGGCACAGGCCGAGGATCGGCGTCTCCGCAGCGAGCGCATCGGCGAGCAGCCCGAGCTCCGCCGTCAGGAACGGGTATTCCTCGGCGTCGGGGACGCCCATCATGCCGCCGAGGCTGACGATCCCCGAGATCTCCTCGAGCCCGGGCAGGAGCGGATTCTCGAAGATGTTCGTCTCGACGAGGGAGAGGCCCTCGCCGCGGAGGGCATCGTCGACGAGCCCGGTCTCCGGGCCGGGCAGGTGGTTGACGACGAGGATCGGGCGCACGGTCGCTCGATATGTTCCCGCATGCGCGCCCGATGGGAGAGATGCAACCACCACCGGCCAGATCGCCGGAGCAACGGAAGAGCGACACGCTCGAGAAGCTCCGCGGCCTTGTCGACCTCTGGGTGGCGTCGGCGAGCGAGGACGGCGCTGCCTATCTCGTGCCGCTCTCCTACTACTGGGACGGCACGGCGCTCACGATCGCGACCGCTCGGTCGAGCCGCACCGCACGGAACCTGATCCGCGCCGGCCGGGCGCGCGCCGCGCTCGGGCCGACGCGTGACGTCGTGATGGTGGAGGGGCCGGTCGAGGTCGTTCCGATCGGGAGCGACGTCGCGCTCGAGGACGCGCACGCGCGGGCGACCGGATTCGATCCGCGGACGCTCGCCGTCGAGTACGTCTACCTGCGGCTCACGCCGGACCGGATCCAGGCGTGGCGCGAGGAGAACGAGCTCGCGCGTCGGGATCTGATGCGGCACGGGCGCTGGCTCGCCTAGCCGCCTCGTCGTCGCCGCTGTCTGCGAGCGCGGTCCAGCCGAGCGCCGCCGTGAGGAGCAGCGCGACGCCGCCGAGCGCGAAGCCGGCCCGCGGCCCGAGCACGACCGCGGTGACGCCGGCCAGGAGGCCCGTGAGGGGGTTCATGCCCGGGATCGCCATCGTCCAGATCCCCATCACACGGCCTCTCAGCGAAGGCGCGGTTCGCACCTGGACGAGCGTGTTCGCCAGGGCGATGAACCAGATCGAGAGCAGCCCGGCGAGCGCCAGCCCCAGGAAGGCTGCCGCGGCGTCGGGCGCGAATCCGGTGAGCACGATGTCGGCGCCGGTGAGCAGCGCGAGCAGCCGGACGCGGCGCCCGGCCGGCCACGAGCCGCCGCCCGCCGCGAGCAGAGCGCCGCCGACGGCGCCGACTCCGAAGACCGCGAACATCGCGCCGAAGCCGCTCGGGCCGAGGTGGAAGACCCGGGTTGCGAGGAGCGGCAGGGTCACGCCTGCGTTGAAGATCATCCCGGAAGCGATCGCCATCAGCATCGTCGCGCGGATCGCCGGTGACCTTCGCACGTAGCTCAAGCCGGCCCGAATGTGCCCCCGGTCGGCGCTCGTCGCCGCCGCGACGGCCGTTCGTGTCGGCCGGTAGAGGAGGAGGGCGGCGATCGGAAAGAGGAACGACGCGGCGGTCGCAGCGAAGCACGCCGAGACGCCGATCGTCGCGATGAGCAGCCCTCCCAGCGCAGGGCCGAATACCCGTGACGCGTTCTGGACGACCTCGTACAGGCCGACCGCGCTCGCCGCCCGCTCGGTCCCGACGAGATCGAGGGGATAGACCTGCCGCGCGGGGCCGTCGACCGCGAGCACGCAGCCCGCCGCGAACGAGAGCGCGAAGAGGATCCAGAGCTGCGCGGCGCCGGTCGCGCTGACGACGAACAGGCAGAGCGCCACGAGCAGGAACAGCGACTGGGTCGCGAGCAGCAGGCGGCGCCGGTCGACCCGGTCGGCGAGCCCGCCGGCCCAGACGCCGCCGAAGAAGACGGGCGCGAACGTCGCGGCCGAGACGAGCGCGAGGTCGATCGCGTTCCCGCCCAGCTGCAGGACGAGCCACGCCACGCCCACGGCCTGCGCGAAGACGCCGGAGGTCGACACGACCTGGCTGAGGAACCAGGCGCGGTAGGACGGAACGCGAAGGGCGGCCCCGGCCTCACCGAGGTCGAACCGCCGATTCGGTCCGCGCTCCGGCACGGGACCGATGCTAGTCGGCGCTCAGCCGAGCTGCTTCGGGACCACGTACGCGGCGAGGACGGCGTCGCCGCGGGACAGCCGTTCCCACGTGGCCGCGCCGATCGTGAGCGTCGCGAGCGCGGCCGTCGGAAACTTCGTCCCGAGGCGCTCGAGCTCGGTGCCGGACGAGGCGAGCTCCAGCGCGAGGTCCTCGAGGCCGGGGTTGTGCCCGATCAGCATCACCGAGGCCACCGGCTCGGGCACCGCGCGGAGCCGCTCGAGCAGCGTCCCGGCCGAGGCTCCGTAGAGCCCGGCCTCCAGGCTCACGGTCGCCGCGCCGAGCGCGGGCTCGAGCAGCTCGAGCGTCTCGCGGGTGCGGCGGGCGGAGGAGCAGAGGACGAGCTCGGGAGCGACCCCGAGCCCGACGAGATGCTCGGCGATGCGCTTCGCGTCGCGCTGCCCTCTCGGGGCGAGCGGCCGCTCCCGGTCGGGAAGCGTCGGATCGGCCCAGCTCGATTTCGCGTGCCGGAGGAGGTAGAGGCTGTGCACGAGCCGCTAGCGCCGCCGCACGGAGCCGAGGGCGTAGCCGCCCTCGAGCATCGCCGGCGCCCGCATCTGGAGCCGCTCCCAGGCCGGCACGTCCCAGCCGAGGGAGTCGGCGAGGCGGACGATCATGTTGAAGAGCGCGCAGACGGTCGCCGCGTCGCGGAGCGCCTCGGGCGAGACGCCCGCGGCGTAGACCGCCTCGGCGTCCACTCTGGTCAGTTCCTCCGGGCGGCGGGTCAGCGTCTCGAGGAAGACGAGCGTCGCCTGCAGTTCGGGCCGCAAGGACGCCGTGCGCCAGTCGGCGACGACCGCGTCCCAGACCTCCTCACCGAGGGCGAACGACGCGACCGCGCCGTGGGAGCCCGTTCAGAACGGGCACTGGTTGAGCAGCGACGTGAAGCCGGCAAAGAGCTCGCGCTCGCCGGGGCTCCAGTCGGACGGCCCGCGCATCACGCGGTCGAGCTCCTCCGAGAAGGGCAGCCCGAACAGCTCCGGCCGGTACATGAGCGTCTTCACGACGCCGAGCGGCTCGGCGCCGGAGCGCTCGCGGATCTCCTCGAGCATTGCGGCCTCCGCCGGCGCGTGCCCGTGGTCGACTACGTCGAGTCTCACGTGAGCACCTCGTCCGCTGCGTCGAGCCGGCGCAGCCCCTCGTCGATCGCCGCGGCGACCGTCTGCTCGAAGATCTCGTCCTCCGTGAGGCCGGCCGCCTTGAGGGCCTCGACGTCGCCGTCGACGATCGTGTAGGCACACTCGTGCACCTTGCGGAGGTACTCGGCCATCGCGTCGGGGGCCGGGGGGACCGCCGCGGCGTTCGCGCGCAGCTTGTCGACGTGCTCGCTCATTCGACGGGAACTGTACGCCCTGGCGCCGGGTCCGCGCCTATCGGAACGCGAGCGCCGAGACGCCCCTGCCGAGCGCGCGCGCCTCGGCTTGCGTGACGCCCGGCCGGTACACGAGCACGACGACGATCCGGGCGCCCCGGCGCAGGTAGACGACCGCCGCGGTCGCGCGAACGTCGTCGAGCCAGCCGTCCTTCTCGGCGTGGCGCGAGCCGGCGGGAAACTCGAGCAGGCTCGTGCCCGGATCGGCCAGCGCCAGGTAGCCGAGCGCGGCCCGCGCCTCGGGAGCCGAGAGCTGCGTCTGGGCGATCGCCCAGGCCTGGCCGGCAGCTGCCGCCTGGAGACGGAAGAGCGCCCGCGCGAGGTCCCGGGCAGTGGTGACGCGCGTGTGGTGGTGCGGCGGCGGAGTCGGCGCGCCGCCCGCCGCCTGGGTGGCGCGCCCGGGCTTGTGCTTCGGCTCCTCCTGCTCGGGCTCGACGCGGTAGGGCCCCGGGTACGTGCTCGAGAACATCCCGAGCCGATGCAGTGCCTGCTCCGTGGGGACGACGCCGCCGACCAGGGTGAAGATGCGGTTCGCCGCCGCGTTCGACGACCACTGCCCGATCGCCCGGAGGTCGCCGTCGATGGGCGACCCCGAACCGAAGCCGAAGCGCCGGATCCCTTCGGCGATCACGCCGAGCTTCACGGTCGAGGCGGCGGGGAAGCTGGCCCGCTCGTTCCAGCCAGCGTACGCGCCGGTCTCGAGGTCCTCGACGAAGAGCCCCGCCCAGCCTCCGTACGACGAGCCGAGCCGGGCGAGAGCCGCCGCGAGATCCGGATCCTGGAGTCTCGGAAGATGCGGGACGAGTCGCGCCCCGGGGGCGGCACCACGGCCTCCGGGTGGGCCCGCGCCGGCGGCCACCGGAGTGGCCGCGAGCACGAGCGCGAGGACGAGCAGGAGGGGCCGCCGCATGGCGCGGCAACTCTACGACGAAACCCCTGCCCGCGACAGGTAGGCTCGAAGCGCTTCGCTGAGAGCGAGCCGACCGCGACGACCGAGGAGGAGATGGTGAAACAGCGCACCGGCATCCCCGCCGCCGAGCTGCAGGAGCGCCGCGAGCGGCTGCTCGAGCACGTCCGCCGCGAGGGCCTCTCCGGGTACGTCCTCTTCGACGCGGACTACATCCAGTACTTCACCGGCTTCTGGTTCCTCTCGAACGAGCGGCCGGTGATCTACGCCGAGAGCGCCGGCGGCGAGCCCGCGGTGTTCGTGCCGGAGTTCGAGGTGGAGCGAACGCGCGCCGAGACCTCCTTCGCGCGGATCGAGTCCTACCCGGAGTACCCGGGCATCGAGCACCCGATGGCGATCTTCGCGCGCGTTCTCGCCGACCTCGGGATCAGGGACGCGATCGGCGCCGACGGCGACGGCTATCCCGGGATCCTCGGCTACAAGGGGCCGCCGCTCAGCGAGGCCGCGGGCGCCTCGGTCGCCCCGCTCGGCGACCTGATCGAGAGCATGATGGCGCGGAAGAGCGCGAGCGAGATCGAGCTGATCCGCGAGAGCGGGCGCTGGTGCGCGCACGCCCACCGGCTGCTGCAGGAGTACTCGAGGCCCGGCGCGACCGAGGCCGAGGCGAGCCTGCGGGCGAGCACGGAGGCGACGCTCACGATGCTGGCGGAGCTCGGCGAGGTCGGCGGGATGTCGTCCTCGTCGGGAGCGTCCGCCGGCTACCGCGGCCAGATCGGGCTCAGGAGCTCCTGGGCGCACGCGGTCGCGCACAACATCGAGTTCCAGGCGGGAGACGTGCTCGTGACCGAGACGAGCGCGCCGATCTGGGGCTACAACGCCGAGCTCGAGCGGGCGATGATCATCGGCCCGCCGACCGACGAGATGCGGCGGCTGTTCGACCACACCGTCGCCTCGCAGCAGGCCGCCTTCGCCGCGATCCGCCCGGGCGCCACCTGCGCCGACGTGGACGGAGCGGTGATGCGCTACCTCGAGCAGAACGACCTGCTCCGCTACTGGCGCCAGCACACGGGCCACGGGATCGGCCTGCGCAACCACGAGGCGCCCTTCCTCGACGTGGGCGACCACACCAGGCTCGAGCCGGGCATGGTCTTCACGATCGAGCCGGGCCTCTACGACGGGGCGATCGGCGGGTTCCGCCACTCGGACACGGTCGTCGTGACGGAGGACGGGATGGAGGTCCTCACCGACTACCCGAGCGACATCGAGAGCCTCACGCTCCCCGTCTGAGACCGGTGAAACCGGGGTCAGACCCCGGACATGTCCCGCGCGGCGAATCGCGGAGGAATGCGCCTTCGCCTTCGAGGTCGACACACTTTCGGCGCAGGTTCGGCACACAATTGTTCGCGGGTCTGACCCCGGTCATGGTTCCGTCGGGCGGCGCTCGGCGAGCCACGCCTTCGCGACACGCTTCTGCGCGCGGGTGAGCCACGCCTCGACCACCGCGTCCTCCAGCTCGTCCCGCTCGAGGCGTGCGAGGTCCGGGATCCGTATCAGCACGGCCGCGTAGCCGTCGAAGTGCGGCGTCGTGAAGAAGACGCCGCGGTCGTCGGCGAGGACGAGCTCCTTCACGCCGAGGTCGGCGACGCGGAACATCAGCACGTCGTCGAGCCGCTCGCCGGTCGCGGGATCGACCGCGTCCGAGCGCCGGCTGCGATGGCAGCAGAAGAGCCTGCCGTGCACGTAGTACTCGGGCCGGCCCTCCGCGAGCTCCTTCGTCGTCTGCGGCATCGCGAGGGCGAGCTCGTCCAGATCCGCCATCGTCGCCATCGGGCGTAACTCTGCCCTAAGACGGCCGACGTAGCCCACCTCCGCGCACGTATCCTGGGAGGTGATGTTCGAGCTGCGCGGCACCCCGAAGCTGGGGCGGGCCTTCGCGCCGCCGATCGCCTCACTGGCAGCGGCGGTGTGGGTCGGAGCCCTCGCGTGGACCACGGTCCCGTCGACCCGCTGGCTCCCGGTTCTCGCCGTCTCGGGCGCGATCTTCGGCCTCTATCAGCTCGTCCGGGCGCTGCAGCTGCTGGCCCGACAGCGGCGCCGGGCCGACGACTGGCTCCGAACCGCCACCGGTGGGTTCGTGCCTCCTGCATACGCCTGGCGCGCCGCGCAGCTCAGCGCTCCGCGCCGCAGGCGAATGCTCGCCAGGACGCTTCGGCTGATCGAGCGAAGCACTTACGAGCATCCTCTCGGGTGGCGCGCTCCCGTCTACCTGCACGCGGTCCGGGAGCAGCGAGAGTCCGTTCTCGCGCTCGCCCGCGCGCTCGACGACGTCGAGCAACCGGTCACGGCGGCCGGGATGCTGCGGGTCACGGAGCTCGTCCAGGACGGCGCCGGCCCGCTCTGGGGGACGACCGGCGAGGCGCTTCGCGAAGCGATCTCGACGACGTTCGCGATCCTGACGCCGGCCCGGGATTCGCGGGCGGCCTAGTTTCCGTAGCCGTAGCCGCCGCCGCTGTTCATGGTCGTGGTCGTCGCAGGAACCGTGCCGGCCTTCGCCTGCGTGCCGGCCGGGGTGAGCGCGTACCAGATGCCCTGGCTGCCCTGGCCCTTGACATCGCCCGCCTTCGTGTCGAGCGAGTAGCGGTAGAGGGCGATCCCGCCGTAGGTGACCTGGAGGCGGCCGTCGGGCCGCCTGATCGTCCCCAGCTTCGAGGCGGTCGTGCCCGAGCCGGCCTTGACCTCGGCGCCGCTGTCCAGCACGAGCGGCGGCCAGTACGTCGCGCACGACCCGGTGCATCCGATCGACCCCGGCTTCTCGGTGGTCAGGTGGTAGAGCGTCATCCCGCTCGAGCTGACGAGCAGGCTGCCGAACGTCGTGTTGGCGGCCGCCTTCTCCGTGCCGCCGTGGCCGTGCGACCCCGTCGCCGCGATCGCGACCGCGACGCCGATCACGCCGAGCAGGACGAGCGAGGCGACCAGCACGATCCGCCGAGTCCCCATCTCCGATGCCCCTTTCCCTCGTTGGGCTCTTCCCCTGGACCTACGGGTCGAGCCTCGGCCTCGGATTTGCATGGCGCAGAATCAGCGTGTGGCCCGCAACCTGCTCGTCGTCCTCCTGAACGACGTCTCGCCCGCCGAGCTCCGGTCGGCGGTCGAGGAGCACGGCGGGCCGGGGGTGCCCAGCGTCTACGTCGTCGCGCCGATGGACGTCGGGGCGCTCCACTGGCTGGCGACCGACGAGAGCGAGGCGCGCGAGCACGCGAGCGTGCGCGCGCTCGAGGCGGAGTGGATCCTCGGGCCGGAGGCCGTCGGAGGCGAGGCGGGAGAGGCGGACCCGACCCTCGCGATCGAGGACGCACTGCGGCGGTTCGCCGCGGACGAGATCGTCCTGCTCGGGGACGCTCCGGACGCCGGCCTCCTCGCGTCGCTGCAGGGCGTCGGGGTGCCGGTCGCCTGGGCGGGCCCGCCGGGACCGGGAGGCCCGGCGCGGGGACGCTTCCGGGCTGCGGCGCGCGAGATCACCTCCGGCCGGAGCGCGGCCACCCCGTTCGTGGCGTTCGTCGGCGCCAACCTCGCCCTGCTGGCGCTCGGCGTCGTGCTCACGGTGATCGTCGGCGTGATCGTCTGGCTCGCCGGGGCCTGGTGATCGGACACGCGAACCGGGGCCCTGCTCGGGCCCCCGGTCGTGTTCGCGTCGTCGGCCTGGTCCGTTACTGGATCACGACGTTGTTTCCAGGCCCGCCGTCGAGGACGTCCGGCCCGCCCTTCTGCGTCTGGATCGTCGAGGTGGGGCCGGCCGGCAGCGGTCCCACGGGAGTCGAGTCCGCGAGCGCGGCGCCCGCGAGCGAGGCGGCGACGGCGAAGGCTGCGACGGCTGCGGAGGCGGTCCGACGATGGGCGTTCAGCATGACTCCCTCCTTGTCGTTGTCGCCACAACGATCTGGGCGCCGCTCGGGCGGCGGCCGAGCGGCGCGTACTATCGTGACGGGATGAGCGCGGAGCCGGGGAAGTCGCCGAGCCCGTCCGGGACCAAGGCACAGCCGCCCAGGCGCCGGCTCGGCTGGTGGTGGATCGCCGCCCTGCTCGTGCTGTTCGCGATCAACTACTGGGCCGGCTCCCGCGCGACGCACGCGCAGTCGCGGGTGCGCGTGCCGTACAGCCCGTTCTTCCTGCAGCGGGTCGGGAGCGGCGACGTGGCGGAGATCACCTCCAAGGGCACCGCGATCCAGGGCACGTTCAGGAAGGCGGAGAGCTATCAGGGCTCGAAGCCCTCGACGCGGTTTCGGACCGAGATCCCCGCGTTCGCGGACACGGTCTCGCTCTCCAAGCTGCTCCAGGAGAAGGGCGTGGTCGTGAACGCCGAGCCGCTGGACAAGGGCCTGCCCTGGTGGCAGAGCCTGCTCGTGGGCTTCGGCCCGACGATCCTCTTCGTCGGCCTGCTCTTCCTCCTGCTGCGGAGGGGGAGCCGGATGCAGAACGTGCTCGGCTCGTTCGGCCGCTCGCGGGCGCGCCGCTACGAGCCGTCGGGCGACCGAGTCACGTTCGCGGACGTGGCCGGAATCGACGAGGCCAAGGCCGAGTTGTCGGAGGTCGTGGACTTCCTGCGCAAGCCGGACAAGTACGTGAGCCTCGGCGGGCGCATCCCGCACGGCGTGCTGCTGTCGGGGCCGCCGGGGACGGGCAAGACGCTGCTGGCGCGCGCGGTCGCAGGCGAGGCGAACGCGCCGTTCTTCTCGTTGTCCGCGTCGGAGTTCGTCGAGGCGATCGTCGGGGTCGGTGCCTCGCGGGTGCGCGACCTGTTCGCGCAGGCGAAGGAGGCGGCGCCCGCGATCGTGTTCATCGACGAGCTGGACGCGATCGGCCGCTCGCGCACCTCGGGAATCGCGGGCTTCAGCGGCGGCAACGACGAGCGCGAGCAGACGCTGAACCAGATCCTCACCGAGATGGACGGCTTCGACTCGTCCACCTCGGTGATCGTGATCGGCGCGACGAACCGCCCCGACGTGCTCGACGCGGCGCTGCTCCGGCCGGGCCGGTTCGACCGGCGCGTCGCCGTGCAGCCGCCCGACCGGGCCGGGCGGGAGAAGATCCTGGAGGTGCATTCGCGCCACGTGCCCCTTGCGCCCGACGTCGAGCTGGGCCGGATCGCGGCGGCCACGCCCGGGATGGTCGGCGCCGACCTCGCCAACCTCGTCAACGAGGCCGCGCTCCTCGCGGCGCGGCGGAGCCACGAGCAGGTCGACGCGTCCGACTTCGCCGACGCGCTGGAGCGGATCGTGCTCGGCGCGGAGCGGCAGATCATGATGAGCCCCGAGGACCGCCGGCTCACCGCCTACCACGAGGGCGGACACGCGATCGTCGGCATGCTCACCGAGGGCGCCGATCCGGTGCGCAAGGTCTCGATCATCCCCCGCGGCGCCTCGCTCGGCGTCACCTTCTCCGCGCCGGAGGGCGACCGCTACAACTACGAGGAGCGTGAGCTGCTCGCGAAGATCAAGGTCGCGCTGGGCGGCCGCGGCGCCGAGGAGGTCGTCTTCGGCGAGACCTCGACCGGGGCCGAGTCGGACATCCAGCAGCTCACCGAGATCGCCCGCCAGATGGTCGGGCGCTGGGGCATGAGCCGCGCCGTCGGCCCGCTCGCGGCGATCCCGCGCGACGGCAGCGGCCCGCTCTTCCCGGGCGCCTCGGAGGTCTCCGAGCGCACGCGGGAGCTGATCGACGACGAGGTCCGCCGCATCGTCGAGGCGGCGCACGAGGAGGTCCTCGCGCTGCTGCGGGAGAACCGCGGCAAGCTCGACGCGCTCGCCGAGGCCCTGCTCGAGCACGAGACCCTCGACGAGGACGAGGCCTACGCCGCGGCCGGGGTCGCGCACGCTCCGAGCGACGCCGCCGGATACTCCGCAGCAGCGACATCCACGCCTAGTTGATCCTCGAGCTCGGCACGCGGCAGGAGCTGCAGATGCTGGTGCTGCTCGTGACGGGCGCCGCCCTGCTGATCCTCTCTTACCCGCTGCGGATCCCGTACCCGATCCTGCTCGTCCTCGGCGGCCTGCTGCTCGGCTTCGGGCCCGGTGTGCCGGTGGTGACGATGCCGCCGGAGGTCGTGCTCTTCGGCATCCTGCCGCCGCTCCTCTATGTGTCGGCGTATCGCACCGGCCTTCGCGAGCTCCGGCAGAACATCCGGCCGATCTCGCTGCTCGCGGTCGGGCTCGTGGCGGTGACGACGGTGGGTGTGGCGATGGTGGCCCACGCGGTCGCCGGTCTCGCCTGGGCGGAGGCGTTCGTGCTCGGCGCGGTCGTGTCGCCGACCGACCCGATCGCGGCGATCGCGATCGGGCGGCGGTACGGGGTGCCGCGGCGGCTCACCGACATCGTCGAGGGCGAGAGCCTCGTCAACGACGGGACGGCGCTCGTGCTGCTGCGGACGGCGATCGTCGCCGCCGTCGCGGGGGTGTTCTCGCCGTGGGAGGCCGGCGGTCGCCTCGTCCTCTCCATCGTGGGCGGGATCGCGGTCGGCCTCGTCGTCGGCTACGTGGTCCGCCGGGTGCGCCGCCCCCTCGACAACCCGCCGCTCGAGGTCACGATCGCGTTCCTCACGGGCTACTTCGCGTTCCTGCCGGCGACGGCGCTCGGCGTCTCCGGGGTGCTCGCAGTGGTGACCGCGGGTGTCTACCTGGGCTGGTACACACCCGAGCTGACGACGGTGCAGACGCGCCTCCAGGGCAGCGGGTTCTGGGAGATCCTGACGTTCCTCCTCAACGTGCTCCTGTTCGGGCTGATCGGGCTGCAGCTCCGCCCGATCCTCGACAACCTCTCCGGGCAGAGCGGCTGGTCGCTGGTGGGCGACGCGGCGGCGATCGTGCTCGCGGTGATCGTGGTGCGGGTCCTCTGGGTCTTCCCGGCGACCTACGTGCCGCGCTGGCTCTTCCCGGGCCTCCGGGCGCGCGATCCGTACCCGCCGTGGACCTATCCCGCGTTCATCTCGTGGAACGGCATGCGCGGGGCGGTGACGATCGCGGCCGCGCTGCTGATCCCGCTGCGGACGGACTCCGGCGCGCCGTTTCCCGATCGCGACCAGATCGTCTTCTTCGCGTTCGCCGTCGTGCTGGGCACGCTCGTCGTGCAGGGGCTGTCGCTGCCGGCGGTGATCCACGCGCTTGGGTTGGAGGCGGACGACGGCGGGGCCGACGCGGAGGAGGTGCAGGCGCGGATCCGTGCGGCCGAGGCGGCGCTCGAGCGCCTGGACGAGCTGGAGAGCGAGGCCTGGGTGCTGGACGACACGGCCGCGCGGACCCGTGCCCTGTACCAGTTCCGGATCGACCGCTTCTCGGCGCGCGGCGATCCCGACGGGGACGGCAAGATCGAGAAGCGGTCGATGAAGTACCAGCGGCTCCGCCGCGAGCTGCTCGACGCGGAGCGGCGGGCCGTGGTCGAGATGCGAAACACCGGAGAGATCAGCGACGAGGTGATGCGGCGCGTCGAGCGGGACCTCGACCTCGAGGTCTCGCGCCTCGACGCCTAGGCCTAGTGCCCCATCCAGCAATACATGTCCGCTTCTGGCCCGC
>Ga0335082_10007329_pt1 | contig 11979 bp, 5 predicted proteins | sample Lox_Sample_41_FD_206718 | JGI IMG/M metagenome (GOLD analysis project Ga0335082, IMG submission 206718) | Soil microbial communities from Loxahatchee National Wildlife Refuge, Florida, United States - Lox_Sample_4.1 | ecosystem: Environmental > Terrestrial > Soil > Wetlands | place: USA: Florida...
TTTTGTCGTGCCAGTGATCAGTGGCATCGCTCCAACCAGTGGACCTGTGGGGACACGCGTCACCATCACCGGCTCGGGATTCGTTGGGGCGACTGCTGTGAAGTTCGGCGGGGTGAAGGCACCCAGCTACATCGTGAACTCCGGAACCACGATTACAGCGACGGTTCCGGCAGGAGCGAAATCCGGGAAAATAATGGTCACCACGGCCGGAGGCAACGCAACCAGCAAGACGGCTTTCACCGTCACGCCCTAGGTAGACGCCGCTTATTCCATCACGGGGCGCGGGCTGTATGGGATCGCTTCTCCCCGAACTACCGCGCCCGGATTATCTTCGACCAGTGCCCGGGCGTAGTCGGCGCCGGCAACCTTGGCAACCGTATCGCGGCCTTGCGACAGGATCGGGACTCTGCGTTTCGTGTCATGAGCGTCCGTAGCCAGGAAGTGAATCGCGCCCCGATCAAGGAGCCAGCGCGCGACGATCTCGGGTCGCTCTCCCCAGAAGCCAGTCAGCGCCGACGCTGTGACCTGGACAAGACAACCCTGCTCGACCCACTCCACCACGCGTTGCGGGTTCTGCTGCAGGATGGGATTCCGCTCCGGATGCGTCAGGATCGGAATCAATCCCCGATCTCCCAGCCGGGTGAAGCATTCGCCAATTTGGATCGGAACGCTGAAGTTGCTGAGTTCGACAAGCAGGTAGTTCGTGTTGCCGATCGTGTACACCTGTGGACGATCCAGAACCCGCTCCAGATTCTCGTAGGAAAGATGAAAGTCGCAGCCCAGGCCCAGCCGTGGCACGTCCCCGATTTTGGTTTGGAGTTGCAGCAAAACCTGCTGCAGGTACACCCGATCGTAGGCGTATCGATCGTTGGCGTGCGGCGTGGCCACCATGTGCGTGATACCGTCGGCGGCAGCCATCCGGCACATTTCGACGGCGACTTCCCATGACTTCGGGCCGTCATCGACCTCCGGCAGGATGTGACTGTGGATGTCGAACACTTGTTGTCGATTCTAGAACAGAACCAGGAATCCCGCCTGACACGTGCAGTCCTCAAGGCGGCCGGCAAATGCTGTTCTTCTCCTTCCGTTACAGCTAGTTACTGACAAGACACCCACTCGCCGATTCCCCATTGGCGGACAGAATCGTTTCTGTGACAGTAGGAGTTAAGAATTCTTAACAATTCCCATGTGCGCACCAGCGCAAACGGTTACAGCTATGTCCGAGGCGAGCGTATATCGGCGTTCGCAGAGTGTCGTGTCGCGTCAGATTGCCGGCGAGACGCTGGTGGTGCCCATTCGCGGGCGAGTCGGCGACTTGGCTTCGATTTACAGCTTTAACGAGACCGGTTCCGTTCTCTGGAATGCACTGGAACATCCCCGAACGCTGGAGAGCCTGACCTCCCTCCTCTGCCAGTCGTTCGACGTCGGGCAGCTGGACGCCCGCCGGGATGTCGACGCCTTTGTTCGGGAAATGGAGGCGGCGGGTTTGCTGACGGTCGAGCCGGGTTGAAACGTCGAGAAATACGAGGGGGCGGGACCGCTACGTTGGTCCGCCTGCATACAGGGCAGCGATGAATACGCAGTCTTATGGAGCGTTCAGCCAGTCGCTCCACCAACGATACTTTGGGGAGCGCGCTCCGCTCGAAGTGTCGATTGAGGTCACCCGCCGCTGCCCGCTCGAGTGTCTCCATTGCTACAACAATCTCGCCATGGGCGACCTCGAGGCTCGCAACCGCGAACTCAGCAAAGAAGAGCACTTTCACCTCCTCGACCAGTTGGTGGATATCGGGACCTTCTGGCTGCTGTATTCCGGCGGCGAGATCTTCGCCCGCAAGGATTTCCTCGAAATCTATACCTATGCCAAGCAGAAGGGATTCCTCATTACGCTGTTCACGAATGGAATCCTGATCAACGAGCGCATCGCCGACTACCTGCTGGAATATCCGCCGTTCGCCATCGAAATCACACTCTACGGCCGGACCAAGGCGACGTACGAAAAGCTCACGGGAATCCCCGGTTCCTACGAACGGTGCCTGCGCGGGATCGAATTGCTGCGAGAGCGTGGCCTGCCGCTCAAGCTCAAAACCGTTCCCACGACCATCAACAGGCACGAAGTCTTTGCGATGAAACGCTTCGCGGAAGAAGAACTGGGTGTGGAATTCAAGTTTGACGCCCAGGTCAATCCTCGTATCGACTGTTCCCAGAGCCCGCTCGCCGTGCGGTTGTCGCCGGAAGAAGTGGTTGCTCTCGACATGCACTCGTCGAAAGCAGCCCAGGAATATCGGCAACTGGCCGAGCGCGACCTGGCCGGCCCGCCTCCACTCACTGCGATCGATACGGTCTATTTCTGCGGTGGAGGCATGAAGACATTCGCGGTTGATCCCTATGGCCGCATGAGCATCTGCGTGATTTCGCAGCAGGAGACATACGATCTCCGCCAGGGCTCCGTCCGCGAGGGCTGGGAGAAGTTCCTGCATGCCGTGCGTACGCGTAAACGGACTCGCTTGACCAAGTGCGTCAGCTGCCGCATCCAGTCACTTTGCGGCATGTGCCCCGCCAACGGCGAACTCGAGAATAGCGACAAGGAAAGCCCGGTCGGCTTCCTGTGCGAAGTCGCTCATCTGCGCGCCCTCAGTCTTGGTCTCGAAGTTCCTGCGCATGGCACTTGTGAGTTCTGTCATGGGGGTGTTGCAGAATCCCGAGTCCGCGCATCTGCGGAGAGAATCCAGTCGGCCGGGATCAACCTGGAAGACTCCAGGGAGCCCGAGCCGCTTTTCCCGATTCTCAATCAGGAAGTTTCGCGAACCGCTTGCAGCAGTTGTGGTGTGACAGGTCACTGAGGAAGACGGACCGTATGAGCGAATCCAACAATCCAACACCTGCGAAAAGGCCTTACGAGCCGCCCAGGGTGATGGCGATTAACCTCCGGCCCGAAGAAGCCGTCCTGGGCAATTGCAAGATCGGCAATACTTCCGGCCCGGTTGCCAGCACTTGCTCCACTTTGCATTGCAGCACGATCGGGTCTTGAGATGAATTCTGCCGCCACTCCGAGCGTCGTTGAGGCATCCAGCCGATGCTCCGGAGTTCCTTATCGCTGCGCGTTTGCCGTTGCGGGGATTGGCGTGGAGGTGACCGGATCCACACCGGCATCCGTTGACCTCGGAGCGCAGCTGCAACCCTTTCTGACGGAATCGGACGCCTGCGAGATTCAGGTGCGCGTGGAGTGGAAATCCACGCTCGATTCCTGCGCCGGCAAGGAGCTCTTTCATTCCGGATGCGTATGGAACGTCTGCGAGCTCGGCGATCGTTATGTATTCGATTTCAGCACCGGCCGATTCGGGAGCCGGCCCTACAAGCGGCTGGTCGTTGATCGCGATTTTCGTCGGGCGACAGTATTGCTGAACCGGCAGTGCATGGCAGCAGACGATGCGTCCCGCGCGTTGGAGTATCCGCTCGACGAGCTTCTGGTGACCCATCGCCTGAGCCTGGCTGGCGGAGTGGAATTGCATGCCTGCGGCCTGGTGGACGCCCAGGGAAACAGCTTTCTATTTTCCGGCCATTCCGGTGCCGGTAAGAGCACAACCGCCCGTCTGTGGACTCGGCATCTGCCTGTTCATGTGTTGAGTGACGACCGCATCATCGTGCGCGAACACAATCGCCAGTTCTTCATGCACGGAACGCCTTGGCACGGCGAAGCGGCGTTTGCCTTGCCGGGGAACGCCCCGATTCGGCGGGTCTTCCTGCTGGAACATGGAACCAGCAACCGCATCGAGCGAATCTCGCGGAGCGTGACCGCTGGAGAACTGCTCGCACGCAGCTTCACGCCTTTTTATGCTGCCCGGTTCGTGGAGCCGGTTTTGGCGCTCCTCGAAGCGCTCGCAGAGTCGGTGCCCTGCTACCGCTTCCAATTCATTCCTGATGCAAGCGCAGTGGAGAAAATCCTTGGCTTCCGCGACTGAACCTCGGCACGATACGGAGTTATTTGAGCACTTGAGCCGGAGATTGCTCGCCAGCGGTCATCAGGTCCGGTTCCAGGCTCGCGGCCACAGCATGTTTCCGGTGATTCGCGACGGTGACACGGTGCGCGTTGAGCGCGTCGTCTCCGGCACGCTGAGAACTGGAGACGTTGTGGCAGTGAAAACCGCCGCCGGGATTCGCGTCCATCGGCTGATCTCTGCCGATCTGGAGCGCGACTCCTTTCTTACTCGCGGCGACGCCTCGCGGGAGAGCGATCCCCCGGTTCGTTCGAGCGAGATTCTTGGGCGCGTGGTGCTCAATGGGAGAACGGTGATGCGTAGCCGTATGCAGTCATTTGCTTGCCGTCTGTGGCGAAATAGCCTTCGCTTGCGACGCGCCTTGGGAGTCATCTTGGTGCTCGCCGCTACAGCCGGCGTCCTTCACGCTCAAGTCGTCCTCAATGACACGACCACCTCCGGGAGCATCCGCCCGAACACCGCCGGGAATTCGACGCTGACCATTGCCCATGCGACTGCGGCCAACCCCAACCTGCTCGCGGTCGTCGCCGTGTCGATGAACGTGGCCAACAATACTGGTGCCGCCGTGACCGGCGTCACCTACGGGGGCGCGGGTTTCCCCATGACCCGGCTGGGCTTTCATACCGACGCCGCCGTCGGCCGGCGCGTTGAGATCTGGTACCGCGTTGCTCCCGCCACCGGTACTCCGAGCGCAGTGGTGACCGTGAACTTGCCCACTGCGAACCGAGTCGGAGTTGTAGCCGGCGTCATGACCTTCCGTGGGGTCGATCAGACCCTTCCCTTGAGCGCAATGGTCTCTGCCGATGGCGCGTCGAGCGGATTTGCCCAACTGGATATTCCCAGTGGCATCAACCAGATGGTGTTCGACGTCGTCGCCATTAATAACAGCATTACCGTCACCGCCGGTACCTCGCAAACGCAGCGCTGGACCATAAACACTGGTGCCGCAGGCGGTGATGTGCGCGGCGCGGGAAGTACCAACGTGGGCGCGCCGAGCGTCCCGATGTCGGAAACATTCAGCGCCAACTCCACCTGGTCGATTGCTGGTGCCTCGGTGATGCCGTTGCAAGCCGACGTTGGCGTCTCCATCAATCCCGGCGGCGCTGTGCCCTTGGGCAACAATCTCACATACACCATCACGGTTACCAACAACGGTCCAACGAGCGCCACGACCGTGAGCCTTACCGACACGCTGGCGGCCGGGCTGACTCTTGTCTCCGCAACGCCAAGCCAGGGCACCTGTTCCGGCACAGGTCCAATCACCTGCGCGATTGGAACGCTCGCGGGTGGCGCGAGCGCCACTATCACGGTGATCGCGAGCGCTGCGCAAACGGGTTCGTATGCAAACACGGCCAGCGTCACCGCGACGCAACCGGACCTCAATACCGGTAATAACTCCTATACCGCGGTCGGGATCGTGCAAAGCAACACCTGCGCGACTCCGGCCCAACTCGGCCCTGGAGGGAACCTGACGGGAGTTGTGAACACGTACTATCCCTCGCCGACAACGGCTACTGTGCCCGCAGGCACCGTCAACACAACAATTCCGGTCGGCACGCCGCGCGGCGGCGCCGCAATCGCAAACGGCGACCTGCTGCTGGTGATGCAGATGCAGGATGCCGACATCAACAGCACCAACACCTCGGCCTATGGAAACGGCTCAACCGGCGCGGGATTCACTGCCATCAACAATGCCGGGAACTACGAGTTTGTCAAAGCGACTGGCGCTGTGTCCGGAGGTGCGGTTCCAATCTCGGGCAGCGGACTGAACAATGGCCTGATCTACAGCTACCGGAGCGCCGCTGCGACCGGCACGAAGGGCAAGAGCACATATCAGGTCATCCGTGTACCGCAATACTCCACAGCCGCTCTTACCAGCGGCCTCACAGCATTGGCATGGGACGGCACAAGTGGTGGTGTTTTGGCGCTCGACATTGCCGGCGCCCTGACGCTGAACGGTGCGACCGTCAGTGTGAATGGCCTCGGTTTCCGCGGCGCTGCAGGCCTGCAACTGAATGGTGGAGGCGGTGGCGCGAATACGGATTATGTGCACGCATCCCCAGCCACTTATACAGGTGCGGTAGCAGCCGGTGTGGACGGCAGTAAAGGTGAAGGCGTCGCCGGCACGCCGCGATGGGTGCGACTTGAAGCGGCACCGTTCTTCTTGGATACCACTGTCGATGGCTATCCGAATGGCGGTATGGCGCGAGGCGCGCCTGCCAATGCGGGAGGCGGCGGAACCGACGGTGACCAGACCATCAACCAGGAGAATGCCGGCGGAGCTGGGGGCGCGAATGGTGGACGCGGAGGCGCGGGCGGCAACAGTTGGCAGAGCACGCTGGGTATCGGAGGTCTGGGCGGAGCGCCATTTCCTGTCACCCTGGGACGCATCGCCTTGGGAGGAGGCGGCGGAGCCGGCTCGCGCAACAACAGTACAGGGGACAATCAGGCGAGTAGTGCTTCAACCGGCGGCGGCATCATCTTCATTCGTGCCGGAAGTCTGACCGGAACCGCAACCCTCACCGCGAATGGCGCGAACGCCTATAACGGCACGGCCAATGACGCCGGCGGCGGTGGCGGCGCAGGCGGCACGGTTGTAGTGCTGTCAGCGGGCGGGGGCGAAGGCGGGCTGACGGTTCAGGCACGCGGCGGAAACGGCGGCAATGCGTGGTCCACGCAGCCTTTCGCGCTCGGCGATCGTCACGGACCCGGAGGAGGCGGTGGTGGCGGCGTTATCTACCTGACTGCGGCGGCATCCACGAGCGTCACGGGTGGCGCGAACGGGACAACGCTGAATCCCGCCGTGGCTTATGGTGCAACTCCGGGCGCGTCGGGTATCGCTGTTACCAATGCTCAGTATTCGCAGGGCTCCGGCTCTCAGGGCGGTGCGAACTGTATTCCTGATCTCACGCTTACCAAGAGCCATGCGGGGACATTCGTCCGTGGCACAAGCATTTCCTATCTGATTCCCGTCAGCAATGTGAGTCCCCTGGGTCCCACCAGCGGCCTGGTGACGATGAACGACACGCTTCCTCCGGGAATCGTCCCGACCGGCGCCTCCGGGACCGGGTGGACCTGCACGATTGCTTTGCAGACTGTAAGTTGCACGCGTTCCGATGCGCTCGCGGCGGGCGCTGCATATCCGACCATCACCATTACCGCGACGGTTACTCAAAGTGCGCCTGCAACGGTCGTCAACACGGCTACCGTTTCGGGCGGCGGAGAAATCAATCTTGCCAATGACAGCGCCGTAGACACCGCGCAGGTCCTGTCGAGTTCGGATCTGCTGATGAGCAATGTGGCCGCGCCCAATCCGGTTGCGGCCGGCTCGAACATCACTTACACCCAGTCCATCACCAACAGCGGCCCCAGTGATGCCACCAGCCTGACGCTCACGGAAGCGATTCCGGCGAACACCGTCCTCGTGTCGATGACGCCGCCCGCCGGCTGGGTTTGCAGTTTCCCTGGGCAGACCGGGACGATCGTTTGTACCGCCTCCGACATGGCGCCGGGTACGGCCGTCTTCACCATGGTTGTACGAGTGAACGTCGGGACGCCGAACGGAACCGCGATCACGAGCACGGGGCGCATTGCGTCCGCGATTTCCGATCCCAACTCCGCCAACAACACAGCGACGGCGACGACGATTGTCGGCACGACCGCGCAAGCCGATCTCTCGGTGACGAACGCCGCGGCGCCGAATCCGGTGACTCCGACTAACAACATTACTTACACGCAGATCGTCACCAACACGGGATCAGCCGCCGCCACCACCGCGACCTATTCGGATGCCGTTCCGGCGAACACCACCTTCCAGTCTCTGGTTGCGGCGGCAGGATGGACCTGCACCACGCCCGCGGTAGGAGCAACCGGCACCGTTTCCTGTACCAACCCCAGCGTTGCTGCCGGCAGCAGCGGCACGTTCACACTCCAGGTGCGCGTGAATGCCGGAGTCATCGGCGGAACCGTGATCACCGACACCGTCACCGTCGGTGCGGCGAACGATGCCAATGCCGGCAACAATACCGCCGTCGTGACCGATCTCGTCGCCATCGCTACCCAGGCGGACCTCGCGCTGAGCACCTCGACATTGCCTTCAGGGTTAGTGCTGGCCGGCAATAACCTGGTCTATGCGCAGAGCGTCACGAACAACGGTCCGGCAGCGGCAACGACTGTGACGTTCTTGGAGGCAACCCCGGCCAACACTACGTTCCAGGCCGTGCTGGCGCCGACAGGCTGGACCTGTACCACGCCGGCCGTCGGCGGAACTGGAAACGTCAACTGTACGAATCCGAGCCTGGCAGTCGGATCCGTTGCCAATATCAGCGTGACCGTCAACGTGAACGCGGCCACTGCAAACGGAACCGTAATCACGGCTGCCAGTTCTGTTTCGTCAGCCACCAGTGATCCAAGCAGCGCCAACAACTCAACTACGACGACGACCACCGTCAGCGCCGTCGTCAACCTGAGCGTCACCAGTTCCGGGGCTCCTTCCCCCGTGACGGCTGGCAGCAACATCACTTATACGCAATCGGTCATCAATCGCGGACCGAGCAACGCCGCAGGCGTCACTTTCACCGAGGCAGTTCCCAACAACAGCACGTTCGTTTCTGCTGTGACACCGGCAGGTTGGGCGTGCACCCTCCCGGGCGTCGGCGCTACAGGTAACGTCACGTGCACGATCGCGACGCTCGCGCCCTCTACCACGGCCAATTTTCAGGTCGTCGTCAGAGTCGCGCCCGGCACGCCGGCGGGCACCATCATCAAAGACACCGCAACTGTGACTTCGACCACCCACGACACCGTGCCCGGCGACAATTCCGTTGTCGTCAACATTGCCGTGGGGCAGATCGGACAGGCCGACCTGCGAGTCACCAATGTCGGTACCCCTGATCCCGTCCTCGCCGGGAACAACATTACCTACACGCAGGTCGTGACCAATGGCGGACCCAGTGCCGCCACCGCCGCGAGTTTCGCCGAGGCAATCCCAGCCAACACGACCTTTGTATCGCTGCCCGCGGTGGCGGGATGGACGTGCACGACTCCGCCCGTCGGCGGGACAGGCAACATCAGTTGCACCGATCCGAGCGTGGCCAATGGAGCTACCGCTACCTTCACCGTTACGGTGCAGGTCACTACCGGGACTGCTCTTGGGACCCTGATCAATGACACGGTAATCGTCAGCGCCGCCACCACCGATCCCAACCCTGGCAATAACAGCGCGGCGTCGAGCATCGCCGTGGGCGCAAGCGCCGACCTGTCGGTTACCAGTACCGACGGCCCCGATCCTGTTCAGGCCGGAAACAACATCACCTACACGCAGGTGCTGACGAATCCCGGCCCCAGCAACGCCGCCAACGTGACGTTCACAGAAGCGATCCCGGCGAACACCAACTTCCGCACTTTCACGCCGCCGGCCGGTTGGACCTGTAATACGTTGACGGTTGGCGGCACGGGTACGCTCACCTGCACGATCGCAAGCCTGGCGCCCGGAACGACGAACTTCCCGCTCGCCGTCCAGGTGAATCCGGGAACGCCTTCAGGCACCACGATCACCGATACCGTCACAGTCATTTCAGCGACCGACACCAACACGGCGAACAACACAGTCGTCACGATCACGACCGTCGCAACCGCTGTGCAGGCCGATTCGGCGGTTACCAATGCGGGTGCGCCGTCGCCGGTTCTGCCGGGCGGTACCATTACCTACACGCAATCGGTCACCAACAACGGTCCTGCCGCCGCTGCATCTCTCACGATTACGGAGACGATTCCGCCAAACACGACCTTCCAGTCGTTGACGCCGGGTTCCTGGACATGTCCCGCGCCGCCCGTTGGATCAACTGGTTCGTTCAGCTGCACGCTCGCCGCACTGGCTGTCGGCGCAAGCTCTCCGATCAGCATGGTCGTTACGGTCAATGCGACGACTCCTGCGGGCACGATCATCGGCGACACAGTCTTGGTCTCCACGAGTTCGGGGACAGCCACTGATCCCAACTCTGCCAACGACAGCGCGATCGCCAACGTGACGGTCGGCACAGGTACGAACGCGGATCTTTCCATCACGAAGTCGGCTGCACCCAGCCCGGTGGCGCAGGGCAACCTCCTGACCTACACCCTCGTCGTGACGAATAACGGTCCGACGACTGCCACGAATGTCACCGCAGTGGACATCCTGCCGTCCATTCTCAAGTTTGTGTCGGCCGTTACGACGGTGGGCACTTGCTCGCAGGCGGCCAACACCGTTACCTGCCAGATTGGGACTCTCGCGAACGCGGCTACCGCCACCATCAACATCGTCGTCACGCCGCAGAGCTCGACGATCGTGACGAACTCCGCTATGGTTACCGCCGATCAAACCGACGGTACAACGGCCAACAACACCGGCAGCGTCACCACCCTGGTGACGGCTCCAACTCGAATTCACCTGCAGTCCTTCACTGTTGAGGGCAGCAAGCAGGGCACGGTGCTGCGCTGGAACACCGGTGGAGAGCTCAACAACCTCGGCTTCAACGTGTACCGCGAGCAAAACGGCACGCGCGTACGGCTGAATCCCACGCTGGTCGCCGGTTCCGCCCTCATGATGAGCGGATACCTTGAGAAACATGCCGGACGCAGCTATGCCTGGATCGATCCTGCCGGCACTCCCACCAGTTCCTATTGGCTGGAAGATCTCGATCTCAACGGCCAGCGCACATTGCACGGCCCGGTCACGGTGAGCGTAACCGCTGCATCGAGCAAGGCCGTGTCTTCGCTGACGATGGCCCAGTTTGCGTCCGCGACGGCGCAGGTTTCTTCGGCGAGCCACATCGTGGAGAGCCGCAAGCAGGTCGTCGTGCCTACGCCGGCCCAGAACAGCCAGCAGTTTGATCTGGCTGCGCACGCGGCCGTCAAGATCATGGTCGACCACGAAGGCTGGTATCGCGCCGCGCAGCCCGATCTGGTTGCCGCCGGGCTCGATCCCAGCGCGGATCCGCAGAATCTGCGTCTCTTCGCGGAAGGCATCGAGCAACCGATTCTCGTGACCGGAGCCGGCGTTGGAGCCGGCGGCTTCGGCGCCGACGCGGCCATCGAATTCTACGGCACTGGCATGGATACGCCCTTCACCGGTACACGCGTGTACTGGCTGATCGCAGGGGATCAACCCGGCCTGCGAATTGCCTCCTTCAGCGAACTGCCGAGCGGCCGTGCCTACCTGCAGCAGTTCTCGCAGACCGTGGAACTGCGCCAGCGCACAACCTACTTCGCGGCTCTGATCAACAATAAAGACAGCAATTTCTTCGGCGCGCTCGTCTCGATGACGCCAGCTGACCAAGTCATTAATACGCCCCACGTCATCGCCGTGAAGACAGCGCCGCGTCTGGAGGTTGTGCTGCAGGGAGTAGGGAACGGTGTCCCGCACGATGTCACCGTCGCCCTCAACGGCGGCACCGTCGGCCAGATTTCCTTCACCGGACAGGATCAGGGGCGTTTGCGCGTCGACCTCCCGATCGGCCAGTTGCTCGATGGCGCCAACACGGTCACGCTGACTGCCCAGGACGGAGACAGCGACATCAGCCTGGTCGACCACATCAGCATTACGTATCCCCAGGCCATCGCGGTCGATGGCGCCCCACTCAAGTTCCCGGCGCGCGCTGGAGGCGGAGTACAGATCGGCAACTTCCTGGAGACGTCGGTTCGTATCTTTGACATCACGGATCCAACGCAACCGGTCCAGCTTGCGACCCGCATGGTTTCCGGCGGGGGCGGCACGTACGCGGCCCAGGTCCAGGTCCCATTTACACCTTCCGGACGCCACACGCTGATGGCCCTCAGCGCAAGCCAGGTCGCAAAGCCCACGCAGTACACCGGCAATCAGTCTTCTCAGTGGCACAGTCCCCAGGCCGGAAGCGACGTGGTGATCGTGACTCATGCGGCATTCGCCGACGCGATTGCACCGCTGGCCGATCTGCGCCGGACGCAAGGACACACCGTCTCGGTTGTT
>Ga0335082_10007330_pt1 | contig 11979 bp, 8 predicted proteins | sample Lox_Sample_41_FD_206718 | JGI IMG/M metagenome (GOLD analysis project Ga0335082, IMG submission 206718) | Soil microbial communities from Loxahatchee National Wildlife Refuge, Florida, United States - Lox_Sample_4.1 | ecosystem: Environmental > Terrestrial > Soil > Wetlands | place: USA: Florida...
CGTGAAGATGTCGAAGACCAAGGGCAACGTCGTCGATCCCCTGGAGCTGGTCGACGACTACGGTGCCGACGCGCTGCGCTTCACCCTGGCGCTGGCCGCCGGCCAGACGCGCGACATGCGGATCGGGCCGTCGCGCGTGGAAACCAACCGCAATTTCGCAACCAAGCTGTGGAACGCGGCGCGCTTCTGCGAGATGAGCGGCTGCGACACGCGCGACAGCTTCGATCCGGCGCAGGCCACGCACACCGTCAACCGGTGGATCGTGGCAGAGGCGGCGCGCGCCGCCGCAGAAGTGACGGCTGGGCTGGAAGCGCTGCGGTTCAACGAGGCGGCGGGCGCGGCCTACCGTTTCGTGTGGGATGTCTATTGCGACTGGTACCTCGAATTCATCAAGCCGCTGCTGAACGGCGTGGACGAGGGTGCCAAGGCCGAAGCGCGCATGACCGCCGCCTGGGTGCGCGACACCATCCTCAAGCTGCTGCATCCCTTCATGCCCTACATCACCGAAGAGCTGTGGGCGCGCACGGTGGAACACCTGAAGCCGCGCAAGACGCTGCTGATCGAAGCGCCGTGGCCGGAGCTGGCGGCGCTGCCGAACAACGAGAAGGCATGCGAGGAGATGCACTGGGTGATCGAGCTCGTCTCCGGCATCCGCTCGGTCCGCTCGGAGATGAACGTGCCACCGGCGGCGAAGATCGCGCTGGTGCTGAAGGACGCCGAGGCGGCGACCAAGAACCGGCTGGAGCGGCACAAGGGCGTCGTCGCCACGCTGGCGCGGCTCAGTTCCATCACCACCTCGGACACGATTCCCGCCGGTTCGGCGCAGTTCGTGATCGGCGAGGCCGTTGCCGCGCTGCCGCTGGGCGACGTGATCGATTTCGCCAGGGAACGCGCGCGGCTTGAGAAGGAGCTGAAGAAGGCCGAGGACGAGATCGCCCGCTTCGACGCCAAGTTATCGAATGAGCAGTTCGTCTCCCGCGCGCCGGAAGAGGTGCTGCAGGAACAGCGCGACAAGCGCGCCGAGGCGGCGGCGCTGGCGGCGCGGCTGAACGAGGCCATCGGGCGGCTGAAGGCGTAGCCGCGGCCCCGGTCAGCTCTTGGTCTTCCCCGCCGGGATTCCCATCCAGCTCCAGCACGTCACTTCGAGATCGGCGTGGTGCGCCCCGGTCGTATCGGCGAGCGCCGCCATCGGGATCTGCCAGTGGACCGTCGAGCCGTGGATGAAGCTCTTGTCGATCATCGGAGCGACCGTCGTGCCGCCCTGCACGAAGCTGCTTGCGCTCTCGACCGTGCACGGCACGTGCATGGCGACGGTGAAGAAATGGCCGGCGAAAATCTCGGCGACGATCTTCCTCGTTTCGGCATTGTTTTCGAGCGGCTTGGCGCCCGGTCCGCCGCCCTTCTTCGCGAAGGTAAGGCGGATGTGCGAGGTGTCAACGCCCAGCAGCGACCGGCCGGCATCGACGACCTCGATGCTGCCGTTCGGCAGCGTGACGTCCGAGAGGTGCTGGAAGTCGATGGTCTGTTCCTCGATGAGGCGGCCGTCCTCGATGCGGGAGGTCTCTGTCACCGCCTTGCCGTTCTTGAGGATGGCGGACGAGGTGCGCTTGACCTCGCCCTTGCCGGCCATCTGCGACATCTCCTTGCTGAAGATCACCCTGGTGGCGATGGTTCCGCCGCCGTCGTTCTTCAGCGTGATGTCGTATTGCACGTCGAAGCACCCGCCCAGGACGAAAGCCGATGCGGCGAGTGCGGCGGCGGCCGCGACGCGGCGCCCTGCAGACGGACCGAATGCCATCGAAAGCCCCCCGAAATCGAAACGGACGCAGTGTCGAACGCGCGGCGGCGCCGGTCAACCGGCGGTGCACCGCCGGGCAGCACGCCAGAGTGCGAAGCGGGGCAGGGACTTAGGCGGCAGTTGCAGATGCGTCCAAAAGGCCAATGGCGGGGCGGCTTGCGGCCGGTGCATGGAATGCCTATGTCTCGATTGTAACAGAGTCTATTACAGAAAGGTCTCGCCGTGCCGTCGCTGTTCGATTCCCTCGACGTTGGCGCCTTGCGCCTGAAGAACCGCATCGTGATGTCGCCCTTGACGCGCTCGCGCGCCACCGCGGACGGGCGCGTGCCCACCCCGCTGATGGCCGAATACTACGCCCAGCGCGCGGGCGCCGGGCTCATCATCTCCGAGGCGACGATCGTCGATCCGATGGGCGCGGGCTATGCGGCGACGCCGGGCATCTATTCCGACGCGCAGGTGGAGGCCTGGAAGCGGGTGACCCAGGCCGTGCACGAGGCCGGCGGGCGCATCGTGCTGCAGCTCTGGCATGTCGGGCGCATCTCCGATCCGAGCTTCCTGGGCGGCGAGCCGCCGGTTTCGGCGAGCGCCATCGCGGCCAAGGGCCATGTCAGCCTGCTGCGTCCCGAGCGGCCTTATCCGGTGCCGCGCGCGCTGGAAACGAGCGAAATCCCCGGCATCGTCGCCGCCTACAAGAAGGGCGCGGCGAATGCCAAGCGGGCTGGCTTCGACGGCGTCGAGCTGCACGGCGCCAACGGCTATCTGCTCGACCAGTTCCTGCAGGATTCGACCAACCGGCGCACCGACGCCTACGGCGGCAGCCGCGAGAAGCGCGCCCGCCTGATGCTGGAGGTCGCCGACGCCGCCTGTGAGGTGTGGGGGCCGGAGCGCGTCGGCATGCATCTGGCGCCGCGCGCCGACAGCCACGACATGGGCGATTCCGACCGGCTCGCCACCTTCACCTATGTCGCGCGCGAGCTCGGTAGGCGGCGGCTCGCCTTCATCTGCGCCCGCGAGGCGCGGCGCGCCGATTCCATCGGCCCTCGGATGAAGGAGGCCTTCGGCGGCGCTTACATCGTCAACGAAGGCTTCGACCGGCAAAGCGCCCAGCAAGCGCTCGACGACGGCATCGCCGACGCGGTCGCCTTCGGCAAGCTCATCATCGCCAATCCCGATTTGGCGGAGCGCTTCCGGTCGGATGCGCCGCTCAACCCATGGGATGCGGATACCTTCTATTCCGGCGGCGCCAAGGGCTATGTCGATTATCCGAGGCTGGCGGAAGCCGTGACCCCTTGAACCGCGGACTGGGAAGGCCGATGAAGAAAGTCCGTATCTTCAGACAAGGCCTTCCATGTCTCCGTTCGACAAAACGAAGTTGCCCTCCCGCCATGTGACCGAAGGGCCGCAGCGCGCGCCGCACCGCTCCTACTACTACGCCATGGGCCTGGCGGAAGAGGAGATTCATCGGCCGTTCGTCGGCGTGGCGTCGTGCTGGAACGAGGCCGCGCCCTGCAACATCGCGCTGAGGCGCCAAGCGCAGTCGGCCAAGCAGGGCGTGAAGGACGCGGGCGGCACGCCGCGCGAGTTCTGCACCATCGCGGTGACCGACGGCATCGCCATGGGCCACGAGGGCATGAAGTCGTCGCTGGTCAGCCGCGAGGTGATCGCCGACAGCGTTGAGCTGACCGTGCGCGGCCATTGCTACGATGCGCTGGTCGGCATCGCGGGCTGCGACAAATCCCTGCCCGGCATGATGATGGCGATGCTGCGCCTCAACGTGCCGAGCGTGTTCCTCTACGGCGGCTCGATCATGCCCGGCAAGGTGAAGGGCAAGGACGTCACCGTGGTCGACATCTTCGAAGGCGTCGGCCAGCACGCCGCCGGCAAGATGCCGGCCTGCGACCTCGACGAGCTGGAACGCCATGCCTGTCCGGGCGCGGGCGCTTGCGGCGGGCAGTTCACCGCCAACACCATGGCCTGCGTCGCCGAGGCGATCGGGCTGGCGCTGCCGTATTCTTCCGGCCCTCCGGCGGAAGTGCTGGCGCGGGACGATTTCGCGCTGAAGGCGGGACAGGCGGTAATGAATTTGCTCGCCCATCGCATCCGGCCGCGCGACATCTGCACCCGCCGGGCTTTCGAGAATGCCGCGGCGGTGGTGGCGGCGACCGGCGGCTCGACCAACGCGGCGCTGCACCTGCCGGCGATGGCGAACGAAGCGGGCATCGAATTCGACCTGTTCGACGTGGCCGACATCTTCAAGCGCACGCCCTATCTCGCCTCGCTCAAGCCCGGCGGCCTCTACGTCGCCAAGGACATGTGGGAAGCGGGCGGCGTGCCGATGCTGATGCGGGCGCTGCTCGACGGCGGCTACATCGACGGCTCGTGCCTGACCGTGACCGGCAAAACGGTGGCGGAAAATCTGAAGGACGTGACCTTCAATCCGAACCAGAAGGTGATGCGCGACATTGCGCACGCGTTGGCGCCTTCGGGCGGCGTGGTCGGCCTGCGCGGGAACCTGGCGCCCGACGGGGCGATCGTGAAGATCGCGGGGCTCAAGCACCTCAAGCATCGCGGGTCGGCGCGCGTGTTCGATTGCGAGGAGGATTGCTTCGCCGCCGTGCAGCGCCGCGACTACCAGGAAGGCGACGTGCTGGTGATCCGCTACGAAGGCCCCAAGGGCGGCCCCGGCATGCGCGAGATGCTGTCCACCACCGCGGCGCTGTCCGGCCAGGGCGTTGAGAACATCGCCCTCATCACCGACGGGCGCTTCTCCGGCGGTACGCGCGGGCTGTGCGTCGGCCACATCGGACCGGAAGCGGCGGACGGCGGCCCCATCGCGCTGCTGAAGGACGGCGACACCGTCAACATCGATGCCGAGTCGGGCACGATTGCCGTGGAGCTGACCGACGCGGAGCTGGCGGCGCGCAAGGCCGCCTGGACGCCCAAGCCGCCGATGTTCGGTTCGGGCGCGCTATGGCGCTACGCCAGGAACGTTGGCCCGGCGCGCACCGGTGCCGTGACCACGCCTGGTGCAGCGCACGAGCTGCGCTGCTACGCGGATATTTGATCGTCGGCAAAACCACCGCCGCCGACCGAAATCGCGCGACGGCGCATCCGGCGGCCGGACGCGGCGTTAACTCTCGCTCCGCGCGCTCTCGACTTGCCCCGGCGCTCCACTACAATCGGCGGCCGAGGGGTGGGTGATGAAGCGGGGCTACGGCTGGAGCTGGCAGAACGCCTTCGGACGCTTCATGTCCGTGGCGGCGGGCGTGCTCGCGGCCGGTGCGGTCAGCTTCACGACCGCCCATCTTCTCGAAGCGCACTATCGCGCCCGTGCCGCCGCGCCGACGGCCGAAATGCAGCGCGCCGTGAAGGCCGAGCCGGCGCCGCCGCCGGGCGCGCGGCTGTGGTTTTCCGACGCCTACCGGCCCGGCGATCCGCGGCTCATCGACGTGGTGGCCGGCGGCGACGTGATGATGGGCTCGCGCGATTCCGGCCTCAATCTGGCGATAAGGCCCGGCGCCGATGCCGCGGCGCTGATCGGCACCCAGCTCGCCTCGATCTTCCGACACGCCGACGTGGCCTATGTGAACCTCGAAGGCCCGCTCTACGACGGCCCCGGCCCCAGCGCCAAGGATTGCGGCGCCTGCTATTCGTTCCGCAGCCCGACCTATTACGCCGATATCCTCGCCAGCCTGCACGTGGCCGCCGTGGGCCTCGCCAACAACCACAGCGGCGATTACGGCGAGGCCGGCCGCGACTCCACCATGGCGGCGCTCAAGCAGCACGGCATCGCCTACGGCGGGCTGAACCGGGACGGCGCGCGCGCCGCGACGCTGCATCTCAAGGACGGGCGGAGCGTGGCCGTGGTGGCCTTCGCGCCCAACAGCGGCACGCTCGACCTCAACGACATTCCCTCGGCGGCCGAGCGCATCCGCAACCTCAAGAAGACCCACGATCTCGTCATCGTGTCGTTCCACGGCGGCGGCGAGGGCTGGGACCGCGTCCATGTGGTCGACGGCGACGAGACCTTCGACGGCGAAGATCGCGGCGACGTGGAAGGGTTCGCCCACGCGGCGGTGGAAGCGGGCGCCGACATCGTGATCGGGCAGGGGCCGCACGTGCCGCGCGCGGTGGAAATCTATCGCCGTCATCTGATTGCCTACAGCCTCGGCAATTTCTGGACCTACGAAGGCGTGATGACCTATGCGGTCTCCGGCCTCGGGCCGGTGCTGGAAGCACGGCTGGCGCCCGACGGCACGATCGCCGGATTCGCCATCCATTCGACGCGCCAAGCGGGGCTCGGCGTGCCGCATCTCGATCCCGACGACGAGGCGGCGCGCTACGTCTACTATCTGACGCGCAGCGACTTCCCGGCAACCGGCGAACGGATCGACGAGGCGCGCCGGCGCGCCGCAAAAACAGCGAGTGGCTCATGACCAGAACCGGTCTGAAGACGGCGTTGAAATGGACCTTGCGGGGGCTGGGAGCGGCGCTGGTCGTGGCGCTGATCGCGGCCGGCTACGTCGGCTGCCGCACGGTCTGGGGCACGCCGCTGCGCTTCCGCGACCTGTTGATGCGCCAGGCTGTCGTGGCGGCGCTCGACAGCCCGCAGACGATGACGCAAGCCGGCCTGCTCGACGGCAGCTGGTTCGATTTCTCGAGCGGCAAGCTGGACGAGTATTCGCTCAAGGCGCGCGGCGAGCGCTTCGCCCGGACCCGCCGGTTCGACGCCGAACTCGCCGCCTGGGACCTGACGCGGCTCTCGCCGCGGGACCAGCTTTCCTACCAGATCGTGCGCTGGACCTATGCGCGGCAGCTCGCCGAGGCGAACTATCCCTGGCTCGGCGCCGACAGCCGGCCGTATCCGGTGGAGCAGGCGTTCGGCATCCAGAAGGCGCTGCCGGAGTTCCTCCTCTCGACCCACCGGATCGCCAACCCGCGCCTGGCGCGGCACTATGTGATGCGGCTGAAGGCGATGGGGCCGGTGCTCGACGCGGTGCGGCAGGACATCGCGCGGCAGGCGAAGCTGGGTGTGATCGCGCCCGATTTCGTCATCGACGGCTCGCTGGCGGAGATGAAGGCGCTGATCGCGCCGGCCCCCGGCAAGAATCCGCTCGTCACGCATCTGGCCGAAAGGACCAAGGCAATCGGGATGGACGCGGCGGACCGCGACGAGCTCGTGGGCGAGGCCGTGGCGGCGCTGCAGGACGCGGTCTACCCGGCCTACCGCCGGCTGATCGCGGAAGAGGAGTCGCTGCGGCTCCGCGCCTCGCACGACGCCGGCATCTGGCGGCTGAAGGGCGGCGACGCCTATTACGCCGACCAGCTCAAGACGCTGACCACGACCGACCTGACGCCGGACGAAATCCACGCCTACGGGCTCAGCGAAGTGGCGCGCATCACCGCCGAGATGAACGGCGTGCTCAAGTCCGTGGGCCTGACCGAGGGCAGCGTCGGCGCGCGGCTGGACAAGTTGATGGCCGATCCGCGGTTCCTTTATCCCGACGACGACGCCGGGCGCCGCGCCATGCTGGCGCGCTACGGCCAGATTCTCGGCCGCGCGAAATGGATGCTGCCGAAGTATTTTGCGCGCATCCCCAAGACCGCGCTGGAAGTGCACCGCGTGCCGCAGTTTTCCGAGCGGGGCTCGCCCGGCGCCTATTACGGCCGGCCGTCGCTCGACGGCAAGCGGCCGGGCATCTTCTTCGCCAATCTGCGCAACACGGCCGAGACGCCGATGTGGGCGATGCCGACGCTGGCCTATCACGAGGGCATTCCGGGCCATCACCTGCAGATCGCCTCGGCGATCGAGAACGCCGATCTGCCGTATCAGCGGCGCTACGCCTACTTCCCCGCGTACAGCGAGGGCTGGGCGCTTTACGCCGAGCATCTGGCGAAGGACATGGGGCTTTACGACGGCGACCCCTACGGCGATCTGGGACGGCTGCAGGCCGAGCTGTTCCGGGCGGGGCGGCTGGTGGTCGACACCGGCATCAACGCCAAGCACTGGTCGCGCGAACAGGCGATCGCCTACCTGCACTCGGTCACGGGCATGGCGGTCTCGGACGTCACGGCCGAGATCGATCGCTACGCGATCTGGCCGGGGCAGGCCTGCGCCTACAAGATCGGGATGAAGACGATCCTCGGCCTGCGCGACGAGGCCCAGCGCGAGCTCGGCCCGAAATTCGACCTCAAGCAGTTCCACGCGATCGTGCTCGAAGACGGTGCCATGCCGCTGTGGCTGCTGCAGCGAAACCTCGACCGCTGGATCGCGGCAAAAGAGGGGTTTTCCGCCGATGCGGCAAACGCGCGTTAGCCATGTTGGGTCCGAGCTTTGCCTTGCCCGCGGCGGCTGCGCTCCGTAAACTCGGCAAGGCGAGGGGACGGGGGGTATCGGGTCATATGCGGGTGATTTCTTTCCTCTGCGCCGCGGCCGCCGCCGCCTGCCTTTCCGCGGCCGCCGGCGCCGGCGATCCCAGCCCGCCGACCCAGCTCGCGTGGTTCCAGAACACGACCATCTTCCATTCCGGCCTGCGCGACGCCCATACCATCGCGCTGACCTTCGACGACGGGCCGAACGCCTATTCCAACGCGGTGCTCGACGTGCTCAAGGCCTACAACGTGCGGGCGACGTTCTTCGTCGTGGGCAAGATGGCCAAGGCCCATCCCGACATCCTGGCGCGCGTCGCGGCCGACGGGCACCTGCTCGCCAACCACACCGGAACCCATCCCGAACTCGTCTCGAGCTTCGATGCCGCGCCCGAGAAGCTGATCGACCAGATCCGGATCGTGCACGACGAGATCGCGCCGCTGATGAAGCCGACCGACAAGTTCTACTTCCGCGCGCCTTACGGCTACTGGCGCACGGCGCACGCCAAGATCCTCAACGCCGACCCGGTGCTGAAGAACTACGTCGGCCCGATCTACTGGGACATCGGCGGCGACATCACCATGCGCGACGGCTATGTGATGAGCGCGGCCGACTGGAACTGCTGGCGCCACAAATGGACGCCGCAGGTGTGCGCCAAGGGGTACTTGCGCGAAATCCGGCGCAGCGACGGCGGCGTGGTGCTGATGCACTGCATCCACCGGCAATCGGCCGACCTGGTGGCCTCGATCGTGCCGCCGATGATCGAGGAAGGCTACCGCTTCGTGCGGCTCGACGAAGTGCCGGAATACCGGCAGTACGAGACGCCGCAGACGGCGCCGGTGGTCGCCATGGCCGCGCCGCCGCGCCCGACCATCCTGGTCAGCGCCGATGAGGTGAAGTAGAGCTTCGCGAGCGAATGCTGGCGGATGGGGAGGGATTCGAACCCCCGAGGCCGTTGCCGGCCTGCCGGTTTTCAAGACCGGTGCCTTAAACCGCTCGGCCACCCATCCGCACTGATCTACCTACCTCACCGACATGCTCTGGCCGGTTTTGCGGAAAACAGGCTCGGGCCCGTTTTCCGTCCTCGCTGCGCTCGGATCGCTCGGCGCCATTGCTGCCGCCTCGCGCCCAAAATCGCCTGGCGGCGATTTTGTCAAGACCGGTGCCTTAAACCGCTCGGCCACCCATCCGCTTGTCCCCTTCATCAACCTGGCACAGGCCGTTGCAAGCCCCGGCGAAGGTCCGGCTATTTGACGCGGTGGACGCGGTATACGCCCCAGCCGCCTTCGATCTTGAGCGTGTAGGTACCGAGGAAGCCGCGCCTGATGGTCACCAGGTATTTCTTGTCCTCGTCGAACCGCGCGACATTGGTGTCCCCTTCCTCCTGCCGCCAGACCTGCCCGTTGTCGAGCGAGATGGTGAAGCGGCGGAAGTAGTTGTAGGTGACGCTCGCCACCGACGCGGTGATGTGGTCGAGCGGCTCGGGGCCGGCGTCCTGGAACGGCATGTCCGCCCGCCCGAAATCGGCCGGCGTGCCGAACACCTCGCGCTTCGGCGGCGGCGTGCCGCCGCCGCCGAACCAGCTCCCGACGTCATACCAGGCGCTGCCTTCGGACTTGGGCGCGGCAGGGGCTTGCGCAGCGGCGGCAGGCGGCGGCGCTGCGACCGGCGGCGCTTGGGCCGCAACAGAAGGTGCCTGCGTTTGTTCGGCAACCGACGGCGGCGGCGGCGCCGCTGCGGCTTGCGGCGGGGGCAGCGTTGCCGGAGCAGGCGCCTGTGCGGCGGCTTGTGCTTTCAGTCGCGCGGCAATCGCCGAGTAGCAGGCGAATTGCGCCTGCTCGCCCGGTTGCTGCGAACATTTGACGATAGCGTCGGCCAAGCCTTCTTCGGACGCCGCGTGCGCGGCGGCGAAAGCGAAGAAAGCCGCGGCCGCGAAAGCCAGACTGCGCGTGACCATGTCTGCCACCCGTATCGAGTTGCCGGGATGATACGCCGCGGCCGTCCCGGTTGCGAGGGGACGGCCGGGGTGCGCGTCAATCCAGGCCGGGCGGCTGCAGGCCTACTGCTTCGTCACCGTCCAGGCGTAAGTCTTGCCGGCCTGCTTGTCGACATAGGTCATTGCCATGCTCCCGCCGCCGGCCGCCACTTTCATGGTGGCGACGCCGACGATCTTGCCGTCGCGCTTGTCGGTTTCTTCGATCGTGTCCGGCGCGAGTCGCCTCACCGAGACGGTCGTGACTCCCGGATCGCCCCGGTAAGGCGCGTCCGTACCGTCGAGCATCGCCGCGTAGGACTGGCCGGTCGGGTTGCTCATGGTGATGCGATCGCCGCTGACCTTATAAGTGACGGTCATGCCGTTGGCGGAGTAGCTGGCGACCGACGATGTGATCCAGGAACCCGAGATGGCATGCGAACCGGCGGGACCGGCGGCGACTCGTTTGATGAAGGCTTTGCCGGTCACCGGCGCATGCGATGAGTCGGTTGCGTCGACGAAGGAGACCGTTCCGATGTTCCCATTCGGCGCAATGTACGTCTTCGACGTGGCGACGATTTTTCCGTTCCGCCGGTCGGTCTCCGCGATGGTGCGGGGGTCGAGCACGCGAATGGACATCATGTCGATGTAGGGATTGCCCGAGATCTTGTGCATGGCGCCGTCGGCGGGAATCTTCACCGGCGGCACGCACGTCTGGCATTCGTAGACGCCGTTCTGAAGCAGGTACGTGTCCGGCTTGGTCGGCATCTGGAAACTCTTCGGATCGCCCTTCCATGTTCCGTCGAACGGGCTTTGCGCAAACGACGGCACCGCCAGAACCGTGGCCGCCAACAATCCGATGATGAAATTCCTGTTCACGCTGCTCCTCCTGTGTGGTCAAGACCGGCACCAGTGAATTGGAAGTTGAACCGGAAAATCAACAGATTTGCATCCGCGGGAGCATTCCGTCGGGGCAGGCGGCGGCAAAAAGCGCTTCCCCGGATTGGCTCTAAGCCGCAAGCGGCGGCCGTTCCTGCGTTGAGCCGGGACGGCTCATCCTCTACGATTTGCGCCGAGGGGAAGGTTCCACCGGATGCGCCGATTCCAGGGATCCGTCTGCGCCGTCGCGCTCGCCGTGCTCGCGGCCGGCTGCGCGACGGAACCGCCGCCGCCGCGCGTCACCGTTCCGCCCAACGCGGGCGTCTACCGCATCGGCCAGCCGTATCAGATCGGCGGCACCTGGTACTACCCGCGCGAGCAGCCCGACTACGACGAGACCGGCGTCGCCTCGTGGTACGGGCCGACCTTCTACGGCCATCCCACCGCCGACGGCGAAATCTTCGACGCCGAGGCGCTCACCGCGGCGCACCGCACGCTGCCCCTGCCGGTCAACGTGCGGGTGACCAATCTCGAGAACGGCCTGTCGCTGATCGTGCGGATCAACGACCGCGGACCGTTCGCCAAGGGCCGGATCATCGACGTATCGGAACGCGCCGCCAAGCTGCTTGGCTTCTTCGGCCAGGGCACCGCGCGGGTGCGCGTGCAGTATGTCGCCCGCGCCGATCTGCCGAACGGCCAGCCGCAGCCGTTCGGCGCCGGAACGCCAACGGCCGCCGTCGAAGCGGTGCCGGCGGTGCCGACCCAAAGCGTGGAAGTGGACCAGCTGGCCGTCATCCCCGGAACGAATCAGGCGCCGCCGCGACCGGTCGCTCCCGCCCCGCAACCCGCCGTGCCCGCGGCCGCGCCCGCCGACCTGGGCGCGCTGCCGAACGGACAGCTGAGCCGCACGGCGGTGCCCGCGGTGACGCATCTCTACGTGCAGGTCGGAGCGTTCGGCAA
>Ga0335082_10007331_pt1 | contig 11977 bp, 11 predicted proteins | sample Lox_Sample_41_FD_206718 | JGI IMG/M metagenome (GOLD analysis project Ga0335082, IMG submission 206718) | Soil microbial communities from Loxahatchee National Wildlife Refuge, Florida, United States - Lox_Sample_4.1 | ecosystem: Environmental > Terrestrial > Soil > Wetlands | place: USA...
GGGCGCCCGGCCGTGCGCCTCGGCATCGCGGTGCTGGCGGGAGCGGCGCTCGCCGCGGCGTTCGCGCCGCTGAACCTCTGGCCGCTCGGGGTGCTCTGTCCGGCCCTGCTCATGTGGTTGTGGCGGGACGCCACGCCCCGCGAGGCGGCGCGGCTCGGCTTCGCCTTCACCACCGCCACCTTCATCGCCGGCACCTACTGGCTGTACTTCAGCGTGCACGTCCTCGGGCAGGCGCCGATCTGGCTCGCCGTGTTCCTGATGCTGGCGCTCGCGGCGATCATGGGCCTCTACCAGGCGGCCCTCGGCTACGGCGCGGCGCGCTGGCTGCCGAGTGGCATCTGGCAGCGTGAGCTGCTCGTGCTGCCGGCGGCCTGGCTCCTGGTCGAGTGGTGGCGCGGCTGGTTCCTCTCGGGCTTCTCGTGGCTCTCGCTCGGCTACTCGCAGAGCGACAGCCCGCTCGCGGGCTTCGCGCCCGTGCTCGGGGTATACGGCATGAGCCTGCTGCTGCTCATCTCCGCCGGGGCGCTGCTGCAGCTGCCACGCGGCGGCAGGCGCGCACGCGCTGCGGCGCTCGCCGTCCTGGTGGCGATCTGGGGCGCGGGGGCGGCGCTGCACGGACACTCCTGGACCCGCCCGGCAGGCGAGCCGGTGTCGGTCGCGGTGGTGCAGGGGGCCATCCCCCAGGATGAGAAGTGGCTCATCAGCAACCGCGAGACGACGCTCACCCGCTACCAGTCCCTCACCGAGCGGGTGCTCGGCACGCGCCTGATCGTGTGGCCCGAGTCAGCGCCGGCTGATCTGGCCAACGATCTCGTGCCCTACCTCGAGAACCTCTACGGCGAGGCGCGCGCCCACGGCTCCTCGCTGGTGATGGGAATCCTGAAGGCGGAAGGGCAGGAGCCGGACATCCGCTACTACAACGCGGTGCTGTCGCTCGATGAGACGGTGGGCTGGTACTACAAGAGCCACCTCGTGCCCTTCGCCGAGTTCTTCCCGGTGCCGCACTTCGTGCGCAGCTGGCTGCGCCTCATGAGCCTGCCGTACTCGGACTTCACGCACGGCGCGCGCGTGCAGGCGCCGCTTGCGGCCGCGCACCTGAAGCTCGGCAGCACGATATGTTACGAGGACGCCTACGGCAGCTCGATGCTGGCGGTGCTGCCGGAGGCGGACGCGCTGGTCAACGTGACCAACGACGCCTGGTTCGGGCACTCGAGCGCCCGCCACCAGCATCTGCAGATCTCGCGCCTCCGCGCCATGGAGGCCGGCCGCTACATGGTGCGCGCGGCCAATGACGGCATCTCGGCGATCATCGGCCCGCACGGCGAAGTAATCGCCCGCGCTGCGGAATTCGTGCCGGTCACCCTCACCTCGAGCATCGTGCCGATGGCCGGGCTCACCCCCTACGCGCGCATCGGCAACTACCTCGTGGTGAGCCTCGCCGCGGCGGCGCTGGCGTACGGGCTGTGGCTGCGGAATGATAGGCGCAGGCGCCCCCGGGCGGCCCCCGCCGCGCCCGACTCCCCCCTTTAGGAAGTGTTGCATGCAGTCCAAGTGCCCCCCTCTCACCCCGCCGCTGAAGCGCCTCGGCGCCGTCCTCGGCATCGCGGTTGCGCTCGCGGCCTGCTCGCGCGACCTGCCGGCGCAGGCTGCACACCAGGAGGGCGCGGTGGCGAGCGCCGCCCCGGACAGCCCGCAGGCTGCGCCGGCCGCCGCCGACGCGCCGGTGGTGCGGGCGCTGCCGGACTTCTCGCAGCTGGTCGACCGCTATGGACCGGCGGTGGTGAACGTCGAGGTGCTGGAGAAGGCGCAGCCCCAGGAGGGCGTGCCCGGGCTCTCGCCGAACGATCCCTTCTACGACTTCTTCCGCCGCTTCGGCATCCCGGCCCCCGAGCAGGGACCGCGCGGTCCGGTGCGCGGCGCCGGCTCGGGCTTCATCGTCAGCCCCGACGGCTACATCCTCACCAACACCCACGTGGTGGCGAACGCGGAGGAGGTGACGGTGCGGCTGACGGACCGGCGCGAGTTCCCCGCCAAGGTGATCGGCGCCGACGAGCGCACCGATGTCGCCGTCATCAAGATCAGCGCCGGCAACCTGCCGATCGTCAAGCTCGGCGACCCGAGTCGCATCAAGCCCGGGCAGTGGGTGCTCGCCATCGGCTCGCCGTTCGGCTTCGAGAACAGCGCCACCGCCGGCATCATCAGCGCCACCTCGCGCTCCATCCCCGGCGAGAACTCGGTGCCCTTCATCCAGACCGACGTCGCGGTCAACCCCGGCAACTCCGGCGGGCCGCTGTTCAACATGGCCGGCGAGGTGATCGGCATCAACTCGCAGATCTTCTCGCGCACCGGCGGCTTCATGGGCGTCTCCTTCGCCATCCCCATCGACGTCGCGCGCAACGTCGAGGAGCAGCTGATCAAGACCGGCCGGGTGGTGCGCGGGCGCATCGGCGTCACCATCCAGGACGTGGACGCGCAGCTCGCCGAGTCCTTCGGGCTCGACCGCCCGCACGGCGCCCTCGTGTCCTCGGTCGACAAGGACGGCCCGGCGGCGCGCGCCGGCGTCAGCGCCGGGGACGTGATCCTCTCGGTCGGCGGGCACCCGATCGAGCGCTACGGCGAGCTCTCCGGCGCCATCGCCGCCATGAAGCCCGGGACCGATGCGACGCTGGAGCTGTGGCGCAATGGCAAGGCGCAGAGTGTCGCGGTGCGCATCGAGGAGCTCAAGGAGCAGCCGCAGATGGTGGCCAGCCGCGGCGGCAGCGCCACGCCGAAGCAGAAGGCGCCCGACCGCGCCAGCGCCCTGGGCCTCACGGTGCGCGCGCTCGAGCCGCAGGAGAAGGCGCGCGCCGGCACCACCGGGAGCCTGCTGGTCGAGGAGGTCGCGGGCCCGGCGCGCGATGCGCAGGTCGAGCCCGGCGACATCGTCCTCGGGGTCAACGGCAAGCGCGTCAACAGCATCAAGGAGCTGCAGGATGCCGCCAGGGGCTCCGGCAAGAACGTGGCGCTCCTGATCCAGCGCCAGGAGGCGCAGATCTTCGTGCCGCTGCGACTGCCATAAACTAACTCCCCGCCCATGCAGGAGATCTACGAGCCAGCGGCCGTCGAGCGCGCCGCGCAGCAGTATTGGCTGGAGCACGCGAGCTTCGCGGCGCGCGAGGACGCGGCGCGGCCGAAGTTCTACTGCCTGTCCATGTTCCCGTACCCCTCCGGGCGGCTGCACATGGGCCACGTGCGCAACTACACCATCGGGGACGTGCTGGCGCGCTACATGCGCATGCAGGGCGCGAACGTGCTGCAGCCGATGGGCTGGGACGCCTTCGGGCTGCCGGCCGAGAACGCCGCCATCGCCAACGGCGTGCCGCCGGCGAAGTGGACGCGGCAGAACATCGCCTACATGCGCGCGCAGATGCAGTCGCTCGGCTTCGCGATCGACTGGCAGCGCGAGCTCGCCACCTGCGATGCGACCTACTACCACTGGAACCAGTGGCTGTTCCTGCGCATGCTCGAGAAGGGCATCGCCTACCGCAAGACCGGCGTGGTCAACTGGGATCCGGTCGACCAGACCGTGCTCGCCAACGAGCAGGTGATCGACGGGCGCGGCTGGCGCACCGGCGCGCTCATCGAGAAGCGCGAGATCCCGATGTACTACCTGAACATCACGCGCTACGCGGACGAGCTGCTGCAGGCGCTCGACTCCCTCGGCGGCTGGCCGGAGCGCGTGCGCGTCATGCAGGCCAACTGGATCGGCCGGAGCGAGGGCTGCGAGATCGCCTTCCCCTATGCGCCCGACACCGTGGCGGCCCTCGGGCAGGGCGGGCAGCTGAAGGTCTTCACCACGCGCGCCGACACGCTCTTCGGGGCCACCTTCATGGCCGTCGCCGCCGAGCACCCGATCGCGCTCGCCGCCGCGCGCAGCGATGCGAAGCTCGCGGCCTTCATCGAGGAGTGCCGCCGCGGCAGCGTCATGGAGGCGGATCTCGCCACGCAGGAGAAGCGCGGTATGCCGACCGGGCTGCACGTGCTGCACCCCTTGACCGGCGCGCCGCTCGCGGTGTGGGTCGCCAACTACGTGCTCATGGGCTACGGCGAGGGCGCGGTCATGGGCGTGCCCGCCCACGATGAGCGCGACTTCGAATTCGCGCTCAAGAACGGCCTGCCGATCGTGACGGTGGTGCGAGCGCCGGATGGCTCCTACCAGGAGGCGACCCCGCCCTGGCGCGCCGCGTACGCCGACTACGGCACGACCGTCAACTCCGGGGAGTTCTCGGGGCTCAGCTTCCAGGCGGCGGTGGATGCCATCGCCGCGGCACTCGAGCAGCGCGGCCTCGGCCGCAAGCGCGTGCAGTACCGCCTGCGCGACTGGGGCATCTCGCGCCAGCGCTACTGGGGCTGCCCGATCCCGATCATTCATTGCGGCCGCTGCGGCGAGGTGCCGGTGCCGGATGCGGACCTGCCGGTGGTGCTGCCGGAGGACCTGGTGCCCGATGGCAGCGGCAACCCGCTCGCCCGCTCGCCCGCCTTCTACGAGTGCCGTTGCCCGCGCTGCGGCGGCCCGGCGCGGCGCGAGACCGACACCATGGACACCTTCGTGGACTCGTCCTGGTACTTCCTGCGCTACGCGAGCGTGGACGACACGCGCGCCATGGTGGATGCGCGCGTCGACTACTGGCTGCCGGTGGACCAGTACATCGGCGGCATCGAGCACGCGATCCTGCACCTGCTCTACTCGCGCTTCTGGACCAAGGTGATGCGCGATTTCGGGCAGCTGAAGTTCGGCGAGCCCTTCACCCGCCTCCTCACTCAGGGCATGGTGCTCAACCACGTCTACTCGCACCAGGATCCGGGCGGGCGCAAGCGCTACTTCAACCCGGCGGATGTCGACACGCGGCGCGGGCCAGGCGGGGAGGAGATCTTCGAGGTCGAGACCGCCGAGGGCGCGCGCCTTGAGGTGGCGCACGAGGGCCTCGGCAAGATGTCCAAGTCCGAGGGCAACGGCGTCGACCCCGAGGGCCTGGTGGCGCGCTACGGCGCCGACACCGCGCGCCTGTTCATGATGTTCGCCTCCCCGCCCGAACAGACGCTCGAATGGTCGGACGAGGGCGTGGCGGGAGCTTCGCGCTTCATCCGCCGGCTGTGGAGCGCGGTCTACGAGCACACCCGCCCGGGGCGCGCCGCCGCGCTCGAGCCCGCCACGCTCAGCGCGCCGCAGCGCACGCTGCGCCGCGAGGCGCACCAGGCGCTCGCCAAGGCGACCGACGACATCGGCCGGCGGCGCCACTTCAACACCGCGATCGCCGCCGTCATGGAGCTCCTGAATGCCATCGGGCGCTTCCAGGAGACGACTCCGCAGGCACGCGCGGTGCGCCAGGAGGCGCTCGAGATCGCGGTCCTGGTGCTCGCGCCGATCATCCCGCACGCCGCGCACGCGCTCTGGGCGGCGCTCGGCCACGAGCGGGCGGTGATCGAGGAGCCCTGGCCGGCGCTGGATCCGGCCGCCCTCGCACAGGACAGCCACGAGCTGGTCGTGCAGGTGAACGGCAAGCTGCGCGCGCACGTGAGCGTGCCGGTCGGCAGCGATGAGGCCACGGCGCGCGCGGCAGCGCTCGCGGATGAGCGCGTGCGGCGCTTCATCGCCGACAAGCCGGTGCGGCGCGTGATCGTCGTGCCGGGCAAGCTCGTCAACGTGGTCATCTGATGGCGCGGGCGGCGCTGGCGTGCTCACTGCTCGCGCTGCTTGGCGGCTGCGGCTTTCACCTCGAGGGGCGCTCCCCGCTCCCGGAGATGGTGAAGACACCCTACCTCGAGGCGCCGGACCGCCAGAGCGAGTTCGTCGCGAGCCTGCGCCACCAGCTGCTCACCAACGGCGCGCAGCTGGTGCCGGACAAGGGCCACGCCTCGGCCGTCATCAGCGTGCTCTCGGACCAGATGACGCGCCGCGTGGTGTCGGTGTCCGCGGCCAACCAGCCGAACCAGTACGAAGTGACCTACACCGTGCGCATCGCCGTCACCGCCGGCGACAAGGAGCTGCTGCCGGCGCAGGAGATCTCCGCGACCCGCACCTACAGCTTCAGCGAGCCACTGCTGCTCGCCAAGGGCCACGAGGAGGACGTGCTGCGCGAGGACATGGCGCGTGACCTCGCCGACCGCGTCATGCGGCTGCTGTCGCGCCTGCCGCAGCAGCCCCCCGCCGCGACGTGAGTGCGGCCGCCGCGCCCGCGGTGCTCACCCTCGGTGCCGCCGACCTCCCCGCGCTGCGCGCGCTCCTGCACCGCTTCGGGCTCACCCTCGCTGTGCTCGATGACGGTGCGGCCATCCCCGGCTCCTACTGGGGCGATTCCGAGGCGGGGCTGTCGCGCGACACGCTGTTCGCGCGCCCCGATACCCCGGTGCACTCGGTGCTGCACGAGGGCAGCCACTTCATCTGCATGAGCCCGAGGCGGCGCGCGGGGCTCGAGCGCGACGCCGGCGGGGACGACGCGGAGGAGGCGGCGGTGTGCTACCTGCAGGTGTTGCTCGCCGGTGAACTCCCGGGCGTCGGGCGCGAGCGGCTCATGCGCGACATGGACCTCTGGGGCTACAGCTTCCGACTCGGCAGCAGCGCCGCGTGGTTCGAGGCGGACGCGAGCGATGCGCGTGGCTGGCTCGAGCGCCACGGCGTCGTGGATGCGGCCGGGCGGCTCACCTTCCGTGCGCGTGCGAGCTCGGACCAGCCCCTAGGGGCAGGTGCGCCTCGCGAAGCTTAGGGTAGAGTGGAGTTGGGTGCCGGCCGGCGCGATGTTGCGATGCGGTACTGGATGATAGGACTTCGTCGTGCTTTCGCAGCAGCCGCGCCTGAATTAGCATGACCGCTGCGTCGCTTGGGGCCCGGAGGGGGCCTGCCGACAACAACAACCGCACAACTGAAGAACTGAACAAAGTGTTGAGCGCAATTTCCCCGGAGGAAGTGACATGAAGATTCGTTCGGCTCTGCTGCTTGCCGCCCTGACCGTATCCGCGTCGATCGCTCTGGCGGACACGCCGAGCCTTTCCGATCCGGACTCGCTGCCCAAGGTCTCGTGCACCGAGTTCGCGTACAGCCCGGCGTTCCTGAAGAAGTACCCGAAGGCCCCGGCTGCGTGTCAGGAAGGCCGGGTGCTGAACGGCGTGAAGTACGCCAAGTTCACCGCCAAGGTGTTCCTGGTGACACCGGAGTTCACCACGGTGCAGCTGCTGAACGTGTCGGGCGACCCGACCACGACCTTCAGCTTCAAGGCGCCGGCCAGTGCCACGATGTTGATCAACGGCAAGTCGACCAAGATGAGCGATCTGAAGACCGGCGATCAGATCAGCTTCTGGGTTCCCGAGAAGCGCCTGGCCGCCCAGTCGCTCCCCGGTCCGACGCACGAGAGCTGGCGCGTCCTGCCGCCGCAGTCGTAGTAACCGCAAGTTACGCGCCTTAAGCGTGCCGTGCCCCTCACGGGGCACGGCACGCTTGTGCGTTCCCGCCTTATCTGGAAGTCCCAGGCCACGCCGGCCAAGAAGCCGCGGCGCGGCCCGTACTGCCGCGCGCCCACGCCGATGCCCGTGCCGTTGCGGATCTGGTACTTGGTGTCGAAGAGGTTGATCACGTCAAAGCGCGCGGTGAGCCCGCGGATGCCCTCGGCATCGAAGGCGTGGCTCACACCGGCGTTCACCTGGCGATAGCAGGGCAGGTGGGCGCTTGCGATGGATGCGGCTCGAGCGCACAGGTCCATTTGACAGGTTGCGAGGGTGAGCGCGCAGGCGCCCGCGGCAACTGCGCGCCGATATGGTTAATAATGAGACGGCCCCTGGGGAAGGACCTGGTTCACTTTGAAGCTCACTGCCGATTCCCTCGCCGCCGACCTCGCCCAGCGCCTGCTCCCCGCCTACCTGGTATCGGGGGACGAGCCGCTCCTCGGCGCTGAGGCCGCCGATGCCATCCGCGGCAGTGCCCGGGAGCGCGGCTTCACCGAGCGCGAGGTGCACTTCATCGAGCGCGCCTCCGACTGGGAGGAGGTGCGCGGCTCGGCCGCGAGCCTCTCGCTCTTTGGCTCGCGCCGCGTGCTCGAGATCCGGCTCGCGAGCGGCAAGCCGGGCGTCGCCGGCGGGGCGGCGCTGCGGGGCCTGATCGGGACGGCCGACCCGGACACGCTCATCCTCATCCTCGCCCCGCGCCTGGACCGCGATGCCCAGGCGGCCGAGTGGGTGCGCGCGCTCGAGAGCCGCGGCGGCTGGGTGCAGGTATGGCCGGTGGAGGCTGCGCGCCTGAGCGGCTGGCTGCGCACGCGCGCCCGGCGCCTGAAGCTCGACCTGACCCAGGAGGCGCTCGAGCTCCTCGCCGCGCGCACCGAGGGGAACCTGCTCGCCGCGCAGCAGGAGCTCGAGAAGCTCGCCCTCGCCGGCGTCACCGGCAGCATCGGCGCGCCGGCGCTGCTCGCGGCCGTCGCCGACAGCGCCCGCTTCGATGTCTTCCAGCTGAGCGAGGTGGTGCTCGGCGGCGATGCGCCGCGCGCGCTGCGCATGCTCGCCGGGCTGCGCGCCGAGGGCACCGAGCCGACGCTGGTGCTGTGGGCGCTGATCAAGGCGGCGCGCGATACCTGGAGCACCACGGGCTCGGCCGGCGAGCGTTCCGGGTACGGACGGCAGGCGGCGGCGCTCGAGAAGGCGCGCGCGCGGGCGCCGCGCCTCGCCTTCGGCCGCCTCGCCGCGCGCGCCACGCGCGCGGATCGCATGATCAAGGGACGCCTCGCCGGGGATGCCTGGGACGAGATGGCGCTGCTCACCACCGAGCTGTGCGCGCGGCCGCTCCTCGCGCTGCCCGCGGCCTGACCATGCAGCCCATCGGCATCTTCGGCGGCACTTTCGACCCGATTCACTGCGGACACCTGCGCACCGCGTTCGAGCTGTGGCAGGAGCTGCACCTGGCGGAGGTGCGCCTGCTGCCCGCGGGCAGTCCGCCGCACCGCGACCAGCTCTACGCGAGCGCCGAGATGCGCCTGAAGATGGTGCGCGCCGCGGTGGCCGACCAGCCGAGCTTCGTCGTCGATGACCGCGAGGTGCGCCGCACCGGGCCGTCCTACTCCGTCGACACGCTCACCGAGCTGCGCGCCGAGTTCCCGCAGCGCTCGCTGTGCCTGCTGCTCGGCATGGACGCCTTCCTCGGCCTGCCGCAGTGGCACCGCTGGCAGGACCTGCTGGCGCTCGCGCACATCGTGGTCGCGCACCGCCCGGGCTGGCGCGCCCCGACCAGCGGCCCGCTGGGGGAGGTCATGGTGGATCACGGCACGGGCAGTATCCGCGCGCTGCACGAGCGCCGCAGCGGCTGCATCTACGTGCACGCCGGCACCCAGCTCGAGATCTCCTCCACCGAACTGCGCTCGCTCCTCGTCGCGGGGCGCGATCCGCGCTACCTCGTGACCGAGGAGGTCCGACAGATCATCTACGAGACGAGGTGCTATGCTCCCGCGCAGCACCCGCAGCGCAGCTGACCACACGCACCTTGCAGGAGAACGCACTTACCCACATGACGACCCGCAAACGCCCGCGCCCGCCCGCGGAGCGCACCTCGCCGCTGATGGTAGCCGTCACGAGCGCGCTCGAGGATATGAAGGCCGTCAATGTCAGGGTGCTGGATGTGCGCGGACTCACCGACATCGCCGACACGATGATCATCGCGAGCGGCAACTCCGATCGGCACGTACGCTCGATCGCCGAGCGCGTGGCGCAGAAAGCCAAGGCGCAGGGGATGCGGCCGCTCGGTACCGAGGGCGCGCGCGACGGGGAGTGGGTGCTGGTCGACCTGCAGGACGTCCTGGTGCACGTCATGCTGCCGCGGGTGCGCGAGTTCTACGGCCTCGAGCGGCTGTGGGAGGGCGGCCCGCTGCTGCCCGCCGAGCCGCCCGCGGCTCCCACGCGCGCAGCGGCACGGCGGCGGCGCCCCGCGCGCTAGGCAGCCGCGCATGCGGGTGCGCGTGATCGCGGTGGGCACGCGCATGCCGGCCTGGGTGCGCAGTGGCTGCGATGAGTACTTCAAGCGCCTCGCGGCCACGCTCCCCGTGACCCTGACCGAGATCCCCCCGGGCGAGCGCACCGCAGCCTCGGCGGCAGCGCGCGCCATCGCCCGCGAGGGCGAGCGGCTGCTCGCGGCGCTGCGCCCGGGCGAGCACGTCGCCGCCCTCGATGAGCGCGGCACCCAGTTCTCCACCCGCGAGCTCGCCGCCTGGCTCAGGATCCGCCAGCAGGAGGGGGAGGATCTCGCGTTCCTGATCGGCGGCCCGGACGGACTGGCGCCGAGCGTGCTCGAGCGCAGCCAGCTGAAGTGGTCGCTGTCGCGCCTCACGCTGCCGCACGCCCTGGTGCGGGTGGTGCTCGCCGAGCAGCTGTACCGCGCCCAGAGCATTCTCGCCAATCACCCGTATCATCGGGACTGATGAGCACGCGCGCCCACGCCAAGCCCACGCTGTGCCTCGCCTCGGCCTCCCCCAGGCGGCGCGACCTGCTGCGCCAGATCGGCGTTGAGCCCGAGGTGCTGGCGCCTGAGGTCGACGAGACGGTCCTGGCGGGGGAGTCGCCCGCGGACTACGTGGTACGCCTGGCGCGCACCAAGGCGCTGGCCGTGCACCGTGAGCGCACCGCGCTGCCCGTGCTCGCGGCCGACACCGCGGTCGTGATCGACGAGCTGATCCTCGGCAAGCCCTCAGGCGCAGCCGAGGGCGTGGCCATGCTCGAGCGCCTCTCGGGGCGCACCCACTCGGTGCTCACCGCGGTGGCGCTCGCCACCCCCGCGGGGGTGAGCTTTCGGCTGAGCGCGAGCGAGGTGCGCTTCCGGCACCTCTCCCGCGCCGAGTGCATCGCCTACTGGGACAGCGGCGAGGCGCACGACAAGGCCGGCGCCTACGCCGTGCAGGGGCGTGGTGCGGTGTTCATCGAGTACCTCGCGGGCAGCTACTCGGGTGTCATGGGACTACCGCTGTACGAGACGGCGGAGCTCCTGCGCGCGGCGGGTGTTGCCGTGTTCCCGCTGCCCGCGCACGGGGCCTTCGCATGAACACCGAGGTGCTGATCAACGTGGCGCCGCGCGAGACGCGCGCGGCGCTGCTCGAGTCGGGCGTGGTGCAGGAGGTGCACGTCGAGCGCACCAGCCGCCGCGGTCTGGTCAGCAACCTCTACAAGGGGCGCGTCTCGCGCGTGCTGCCGGGCATGCAGGCGGCGTTCGTCGAGATCGGGCTCGAGCGCACCGCCTTCCTGCACGCCGCGGACATCGCCGCCGGCGGCGCGGCGGACGACACGCTGCTCGCGGCCGGCTCGACGCTCGATCCGGTGGAGGACATCCGCCGCCTGGTGAACGCCGGCGATGACATCCTGGTGCAGGTGATCAAGGACCCGATCGGCAGCAAGGGGGCGCGCCTGACGACCTTCATCGCGCTGCCCTCGCGTTACCTGGTCTACATGCCGCGCGGGCGCGCCATCGGCGTCTCCTCGCGCATCGAGGACGAGGGCGAGCGCGCGCGCCTGAAGGGGGTGCTGGCGGAGCTGCTCAATGGCGGCGGCGAGGGCGGCTACATCATCCGCACCGCCGCCCAGGGCGCGAGCGCCACGCACCTGCGCGAGGACATGGACTACCTCGGGCGGCTGTGGGAGCACGTGCGCGCCCGCGCCGCGAGCGCCGGCGCCGGCACGGTGGTGCACGAGGACCTGCCGCTGTCGCTGCGCGTGCTGCGCGATGAGTTCTCGCGCGGCGTGCGGCGCGTGCTGGTCGACTCGCCGCGCGAGTACGAGCGCATGCGCGCCTTCGCCGCGACCTTCATGCCCGAGGCCGACTCCAGCATCGAGCTCTACAGCGGCGCGCGGCCGCTGTTTGACCTGAACGGCGTGGAGGAGGAGATCGCCAAGGCGCTCGAGCGCAAGGTGCCGCTGAAGTCCGGCGGCTACCTGGTGATCGACCAGACCGAGGCCATGACCACGATCGACGTCAACA
>Ga0335082_10007332_pt1 | contig 11977 bp, 11 predicted proteins | sample Lox_Sample_41_FD_206718 | JGI IMG/M metagenome (GOLD analysis project Ga0335082, IMG submission 206718) | Soil microbial communities from Loxahatchee National Wildlife Refuge, Florida, United States - Lox_Sample_4.1 | ecosystem: Environmental > Terrestrial > Soil > Wetlands | place: USA...
GGTCCGACAGGTTGGAGACTGTCACGGATCGGTGGCGCCGGAAAATCAACCGCGTCTTTGAGCTTGCTGGAAAGTTCGAGGAACCACCTACTCCCCATAGGTTCCGCCACAGCTTTGCCCGAATCCGCTTGCAGAAAAGCGTTCCGGTCGCGGACGTCGCTGATCTGTTGGGAGATGACGAGGAAACTGTGCGAGACCATTATGCGCGCTGGGTACCAGAGCGCCAGGCACGCTTGACCAGCATCCTTCGCGAAGCATTTGTTGACAAGCCAAGGCCTCAGCTCGTGAGCATACCAGGTCGACGCAAGTAATCCGTGTCTGCGTGTTTGGCTTAGGGACGCTGCAGTCCTAATACCGGCTGAAAAATCAGGGAGTGACTATCCCCGAGACTGGCAACTCCTTCCACGCGTTCGGGGCGCCGCCTCCTTTGGCCATTTGCATGAACTCAGATTATCGGTTAGCGTACTCTTGCGAAGACTTTTGCAATGATCCGAGGGGATACCGTACAAAAAGGTGTGCTTCTAAACATGGCGTCATAAGTAATTGCGCATTGTCCTAAGATATGGTGAGCAGGAAGTATGAGACCACTCACTATATCGGAAGCCTCGTCCATGGTTGTTGGGTTGCAACAGGAGATTCAGCGGTCCGAAGAATCTCGTTACGATCACCGTTTGCATGGTGTGCTCTTGGTTGCGCAGGGCATGACATGTCCGGAAGTGGGTCGATTGCTCGGCGACTCTCCGCGAACGGTGGAATACTGGGTGCGCCACTTTGAAGAAGAAGGGTTCGCCGGACTCCAGGAAGGAGAGCGCTCCGGTCGTCCGGCGCGCCTGACCGAGCAACAACTGCAGGAGATCAAGCGTGCTCTTCGCCAGAAACCTGGCGATGTTGGCATGGATGTCAATCTGTGGGACGGTAAGACCCTGTCGGCCTGGATCACGAAAAGATACCAGGTCCAACTCGGAGTACGGCAATGTCAACGCCTGTTCCGTCACTTCGATTTTCGTCTGCGGAAGCCGCGGCCGTTAATCGCCGGGGCGAGTGCTTCGATGCAGAAGAAGCATAAAAAAAACTCCGCAAATTGATGCGGGATTCCGCCGTCGATCTGTGGGCGCTGGACGAGGTGCACTTTCAGCAACACGGTTCGGGCTGCCGCATGTGGGTGCCGCCGGAGGTCAAAGATCCCGTCCTGTATCATCACCCGCCGCGACGCAGCGTAGGATACTTCGGGGCCGTACGGCTCCAAGACGGCCTGTTCTACTATCGCCAGGAGTCTCGTCGCTTCCATGGAGAAACATTCCTGGAATTCCTGGAAGCGCTGCGAGCGGCCAGCATCACTGCTGGCCGCCGCGTGGTGGTCATCAGCGACAACGCCAAATACCATCGAGCGAAGCTTCATTTGCCCTGGCGCCAGGAACACGCTGCCGATTTTGCCCTGGATTTCCTGCCACCCTACAGTCCTGATCTCAACCCCATCGAGAGAGTCTGGAAACTCACACGACGGCTGTGTCTTCACAATCGCTACTTCGGATTCCTTTGCGGTGTTGTCGACGCCGTCGAGCAGCGTTTCAATCAATGGGTGAAGCCGAATGAAACGCTCCGTCGACTATGCGCAATCATTAAAGACGCTGTGTTTAAAAGGCCGACGGCCAATGAATTGTAGCCGGGGGCCTGAAGAAGCGGTTGTTTTTAGGAGGCCGCTTTGGTGCCGTAGCTCGGCTCGGAACCCTCGCCTCGAAACGGAGGTAACGAACAGCCATGGTCGGAACAGCGTTTCAAGACCAGCGGTCGCATCTGGTCCAGTCCGATACAACGTTCGAAATGCATTACAGCATCGCAGATCTTGCGAAGCAATGGAGGCTTGGACGCGAGACTGCCCGGCTTCTGGTAAAAGATGAGCCTGGCGTATTGAAAATCCAAATCGGCCGGCGGAAAGCGCTCACACGCTACAGCATCCCAGAATCTGTTGCTCGCCGCGTGCATACAAGGCTGTTCCACACTGCGCTCGAGGCGCGGAATTAACCGAGTTTCAAGGTGATGACATGCGCATAGCAGCAGACCAAAAGATCGGGGGCTATCCCGCTCTCCAGATCCGTCAATTGATGCGCGAAACGGCCGGCCGCTCGATAACTCTTCGTTACGTCAGAGAGATATTGAGCTGCACCAATTCAGGAGCAATTCGTGTACTGAGTCAGTTGCGCCGAGGTGGATACATAGAGCCAATGCGGGAATATTGGGAGGCAACGACGAAAGGAAACGCCCTTGCAATGGCGACCGCTGCGGCGCCTCTCCGACGTGAAACTGCCGGGCGTTTGATCGAAGATCTCGTCAAACGCGCACATCTGCTAAATGCCGATGACAACTGGGCCTATCGTGTCACCATCCTCGTTGTCTTTGGTAGCTATGTCCGCGGCGTTGAACGCCCGAACGATGTTGATGTCGGCTGCGAGTTGCGTCCGCGCTGGTCCGGTGAACGGCAGCGACAACTAGAGCAATTGCGGCGCAACAAGAGGGGCGGGTTTCGTAATATCAGCGAGTGGGCCACCTGGCCCAGGTTGCAGGTGTATCGGTATCTAAGGGCGCGTGCACGTGGGCTCTCGATCCATGAACTTGAAGATTGGGTTCGGAGTACCGAACACAGAGTGGTTTTTGACGATGATGGTCAGGGAGGCTAAGAATGTCAGTGCTAGAATGCCAGCTTCTAGCTCCAGGGGACGAACCTTTTACACCCACCATTCTCGTACAGGTTCACCTGAGCTCGCGTCCTTATTAGGGTTTTATCCGCGGCCGTTTCGGGCGGCCGAATCAATTGGCGTGGGTCATCTGATGGCCACCGGATGACGCGATCACCCCCCAGTAGCAAAGGGACGCCCGGTTCGGGACCAGGAGGTCGGTGGTTCGGATCCACTCGCCATCAAACGATCCATTCAAGTGACTTCCGGGCAGCGGTACGCCATGGCCTCGGAAGTTTCGGACGTTTCCGAGCTCGCCGCGTTGCTCTCTATAGAGGGGCAAATGAAATTTTTGTCCTGCCGACAGACACTTTTCTGCTGTCGCTCACTTTCCGTTTTGCATTTGAAACTTTCGGGACGCTAGAAGTTGCACGACGTGCTCGTGATGGGAGATGAGTAGAAGCGATAGGCCGCGAGTCTTGCCTAGCTCCTCGAAAATCTTGAAAATTTCAGCTTGCAGTGACGGATCCAGTGAGGCCGCGGGTTCATCCGCGATCAAGAGAATGGGGTCGGGCGCCAAAGCGCGTGCAATCGCGACGCGCTGCCGCTGGCCGCCGGAAAGCTCATGCGGATGTCGCTGTTGTATAGATCGGGGCAGGTGCACCAGGTCAAGCAATCCCATAGCGTGATGTGCCGACATCGCGCGGCCGAGAATCCGAAGCGGCTCCTCAAGGATCGCTCCTATCCGCATGCGAGGATTGAGCGACGCATCACTGTCCTGAAGCAGAATCTGCATCTGGCCCCTTGAACCGTGGAAATGGACCTCTCCGGAATCTGGGCGGAGGATTCCGGCGATGCACTCTGCGAGGACGCTCTTACCAGTTCCCGATTCCCCGGTTACTGCCATGGTCTCGCCCCGGTGCATTGAAAAACTAACCTCACGGAAGATCGCCCGCTGGCCGAAGGTCTTAGACAGACGCTCGACTCTTAGGATCTCCAACATCGGGAACCATTCATTAACTGCTGTGGCTGCTCACAATGAGCAACAGCGAACGGGCAGCGAAGCTGAAACCGGCAGCCGTGAGGAAGACTGGAGAATTCCGGTGCGGTTCCAGGAATCGGTCGAAATCCTTCCGGAATGATCGCGGCCCGCAGAGCCTGTGTGTAGGGATGACGAGGACGATCCAACAACTCGGGGATTGCTGCCATCTCGACGATCTCTCCCGCGTAGAGCACGGCTCCATTCGCGCACAGACTACGAGCTAAAGCAAGCTGGTGTGTAATCAGGAGCAACGCGGCGCCAATTTCGGCAGTGATTCGCTCGAATAAATGCGAGATTCGATCGAGTCGCGCGGGATCGAGCGCCGTACCTGGCTCATCGGCGATGATCAGCTCAGGTGAACCGGCGAGCGCGAGCGCGATGGCGATCCTTTGCTGCATGCCACCGCTCATCTGGCGCGGATATGCACTGTACCGGTCGCGCGGCAATCCGACGCGCTCGATCAAATCGGTCGCTCGCTCCCTCGCGGCCCGTGGGGTTACCCGATGATGCAGCCGTACCGCGTGTGCGATCTGGCTACCGCAGGAAAACACGGGATTCAAACTGCTCCAAGGCTGTTCGAACACCATGCCGATTCGCCGTCCTCGCACCCGTTCCATCTCCGGCTCGGAACGAGTCGTAAGTTCGTCGTTCCCGAGGTAGATTCGGCCCTCGAGAACAGAATCGCGAGGAAGCAGCCGGAGAATGCTCATCGCGATCAGCGTCTTGCCCGCACCGGACTCGCCGAGGATTGCGAAACGCTCGCCGGGGGCAATCGTAAAGTCGATCTCTTTCAAAATCGATGTAGCTCCGATACGGACCGAAAGATTTTCGACGATGAGCCCCATTTCTATTGCTCCACCCTCAGATCCAGCCTTGTGTTTTCGCGCGTCGTCTCCCCGATCCAGTGAAGCAGCGCCATTGTGGCGATCAAGGCGCCGGCAGGCCATAGTAACAGGCCAGGACGAATACTGAGGAATGGCCGCGACGACTCGATCATCGCGCCCCACTCAGGCGTCGGGGGAACGACGCCCAGTCCCAGAAAGCTGAGCACCGAAAGAGACAGGACCGTGTTCGCGAGTCCGAACATGGCCATTACGGAAATAGCCGGATAGACGCTGGGAAGAACATGAACGCGGACGATGTGCCATGGTGTTGCGCCCATGGCTCGCGAGGCATCGACATATCGTGCCCGGCGCTCGGTTCGGACGATCGCGCGAACGACTCTGGCATAGCGCGTCCATCCGGAGGCCGATAGAGCAACAATGCCGTGTCCCAGTCCTGGTCCGAGAATCGCTGCGAAGATGAGTGCGAGAAGCAATGCTGGAAACGCGAGAAATACGTTCACGAGATAACCTACCGCTGAGTCAGTCCAGGCTCCCCAATAGCCCGCGGCGACGCCTGCAGTTGTGCCGGCCAGCATTGCGATTGACGTTGCCGCCGCAGCGCTCAGCATCGTCACTCGCGCCGCATAAAGCATGCGTGAGAGAACGCATCGCCCCAGACCGTCCGTGCCTAGCGGAAATTGGCTAGATGGCGGAGCCAACCGGTTCGACACGTCGGCTGCTGCCGGATCGTGAGGCGCCGCGAATGGAGCGACTAATGTCAAAGAGGCCAGCGCCACAAGCGCGACATGTCTCACGACTCGGCCTGCCTCGGATCCAGCCACACGCTCAGAACGTCCGCCGCCGAGTTAACCGCGACGCACGCGAACCCAAAGACAATTGCACAGCCCAGGATCACCGGATAATCGCGTGCCAGGGCGGATTCCACAAGTAAGCGGCCTAGCCCTGGCCATGCGAAGATTGTCTCGACCAATACCGATCCCTCGATCAGCAGAAGAAACTGTGTTCCCGCAAGATTCACTACCGGAACGGCCGCCGCCTTCAAGGCATAACGATACAAGATGACCGGTTGGGGAAAACCGCGCGCGCGAGCCGCACGGATGAACGGCTGCCGCAAAACGTCGAGCATGCTGGCGCGCAGCAATTTCAGAGTCCACGCAGCATTTGCAATCACCAGGGTTGTCACGGGCAACACCGCCGAACGCGCCCCCCGTGCGCCTGCGACCGGAAATAGCGGAATCCACAGGGAAAATACGAGCATCAGGCCTAGCGCAATGCAAACTGCCGGCATTGCGGCGCCGAATAGACCAGCCCATCGGCAGATACGATCAAACCATCCCCCTTCGCGGGCGGCGGACCAGACTCCGCAAGGAACCGCGATCGACAGCGAGAGTCCGACGGCTAGTCCGGATAGCTCCACGGAACGCCAAAGTCGCGGCCTGATTTCCTGCACGACCGTGGTTCCTCGGACCATGCTCGTGCCGAGATCACCCATTGCAGCGGATCGTAGCCAGTGTTGAAAACGCCGCGCGGGGGGAAGGTCCAAATGGTTCTCGCGACGAACCTGTTCGATTCTCTCAGCCGTCAGTCCGGTGGTTCCATAGCGCGCGATGGCGACCGATTCCGCCTGATCGCCCGGCGCCAGATTGAGGGCCGAAAATCCCAGCGCGGCCACGCCGAATGCTGTCAACACCGCGGCAATCAGGCGTTGGACTACGAGGGCAGTCATCTATTCTCCGCGCGTCGCCGTAACGACGAAGTAATCGCCCCAGCAGCCGTGTTTCAGGTACTCGAGAACGCCGAAACTGCTCCTTGAGACTATAGACGTTTCGATCTCGCGGAATCCGAGTCTCGCCAACATGCCCACATCCCAGTGTGGCCGGAGAACCTTCGTCAGCGGCAACTGCTCCCAAACGGACATCGGCTGACGGCCTTTGAGGGGATTACGGCATTCCGTTGCGAGTGTCAGCGGGACCGATGCCAGTTTCCAGAGCTTATGGCGAAGCGTCCGGCGGATTTTGACTCCGTTGGTATCGATGATCACGATGCGTCCGCTCGGACAAAGCACGCGCTTCCACTCCACTAAGGCTTGCTCGGGGTGCGGCAGAGTCCAAAGCACGATTCGATTAGTCAATCCTGAAAAGAATTGATCGGGGAACGGCAGATTCTCGGCGTCGCCCTGGCGAAATTCGACACTCGCGCCGAGCCACTGCGCGTTGGCGCGGGCTTGCTCAAGCATGCCGGATGCAATATCGACGCCTGTGACACGCTCGCAGAACTGCTTCATGATGAGCGCCAGAGTGCCCGGGCCGGTTCCGACGTCAAGGACATTGGAGGTTTCGCCGCGAAGAGCTTTCTCCAATACGTCGCGCCAGACGCGGACGATTATCGGATTGGCGAGATGATTGCGAGACCAGCGATTATAGGTCCCCGACGTGCTGGTCCAATGGCGTTCGATATGGTGTTCAAGCTCGTTGGCCATGCGCTTCGCTCCTATAAGCGTGTGTCAAGTCGAGGGGATAGATGAATGGATGAGGCGCCGGAAAGTCGCGCACCTCACGGCGAACCGCAAATAATTCGCGCTCGTAAAACAACGGCACGATCACGTGCTCTTCGCGAACGTGCCGCTGAATCGCGGCATAGTGTGGATTCGCATCCTGGGCACTCAAGCTCGCCTTTAGTCGCTCCTCGATCTCCGGATGCGTGTAGTGTACTGATGTTCTCTCAGAATTCGAAGCGGAGAACCCGGTCCAGAGTCCGAAGTGTGTTCCTCCAACACTGAACGTCAAGCCACGGTGGCGGATATCGGCCAGTCCTGCTCGTTCCGCGGTGTTTGCGGCGGGCCAATCCGCGGGCCACAGATGCAACCCGATTCCGGCTTCGGCCAGTTGCGCCTGCAACAATTCCGCGAGCATCTGCGATTGCGGCAACCATGTCGGGTGATAATACAGTCTCAAACGGAGGTCGCGCCCGCCCTTGACGCGACGTCCACCAATTCGGCTCCAGCCGCAGGCGTCCAGCAACTCGTGCGCACGGCGGAGGTCGCGGGTGTATGCCGACAGCTTGACTGCGCCTATCATCCATGGAGGAACTGGGCTGGATGCTTCTTCTATTACGCCGTCAAAAATGCCCGCGATGGCGAGGCGATCAACCGCAATGTTGACGGCCTCTCGAAAACGGCGATCGCGAAACTCATCGCGCATCGGACTCCAGGTCATGTTGAAGCCCAGGAAATGCATGTGACGCCCCGGACCCGTGCTTACGGAGACTGCGTGCTTCTGCCTTAGCCTCCGAAGTTCACATGATGGAACCGCGCGCATTCCATCGAGTTCTCCAGCTTCGATCGCGAGCAGTCGCGTCGGAGCATCCGGCAGGAAGCGGTACTCGATCTGCTGAAACCACGGGCGGGCGCCCCAATAGGCTTCGTTGCGGACGAGATGAACGCGATCTTCGCGATCGTAGGAAGTCAGCGCGAAAGGCCCGGTTCCTTTGAGGTCGCCTGACGAAATACCAAAGTTGATGTAAGCAAGATAATCGAGGAGTGGGGCGAAGGGTGCCCGAGTCCGGATGGTGAGCGAGCTTTCATCGGCCGAAACCGACGCAAGATCAACAGGTTGCCCGGAACCGTGAACCTGCGCGGCGCGTTCAATGGAGCGAGCGGCTGCTCGTGCGTCCATCCGTCCACCATTATGGAAAACGACGTCGCGTCGCAGATCGAATCGCCACTCGCGCTCATCGACTCTCCGCCAGCCTCTGGCCAACCCCGCGGCGATCAAGCCATCACGCTCTCGCCTTACGAGCGTCTCGTAGACCTGAGCCAGTGGATTCCAATCTTGTGCGATCAGCCTCGCGGGATCGAGTTGCCCGCGATCCTCAGCCAGGCTGAGAACCAGTTCGCCAGTTGGGCGCTTCGCAGCGCGGCAGCCGATCGCCGCCGCACTCGACAGAATCCAATGGCGGCGGCTAAGCTTCAAAAAGCGAGCCTCAGAGAGATCTGGATCTGGCGTGGCGTCGTACCGTTGAGCGTGCTGGTCACTTTGCCGAAGCGCGCGTCCGTTTGCACGGCGACGGGCGGGCCAAGCACGGGATGATTAAGCAGATTGAAGAAATTTGCTGAAAAGCCGAGATTCGTGCGCTCCGTCAGCGCAAATTTCTTGATCACGGAAAAATCGTAGACGCGCGTCGGAGGCGAATGGAGCGCATTTCTGCGGGTCACCGCGTAAGGATCGGTAACGTTCACCGGGATCCCAAGGTATGTGTCTGCGAGGGACTTGGGCAGTAACCATTGTGTCTTATCAAAACCGCTCGTCCCGTATAGGTCATTGATTGTGCCTTTGAGAAGAGCAGGCCTTGGGCTGGTCGTGATTCCCACGTCGTCATAGTCGGTCCCCTGCGAGAGATAGACCGGCATTCCTGAATGGACGCTAAGCACGCCCGCCAGTGAAAATCCGCCGATCGCGTACTCCAGGATGCGATTCATGTGGCTTCCGAATCGGCGGCCGCGTCCAACCGGCAGTTCGATCACGTGACTGACCGCGAGAGTGTGCCGTACGTCGAAATCGGAGTCACCCCGCTCAGCGAGCAGAGGACGTGGAACCCAACTCGATGCAGTTCCTTGAAATCCGGAGGCAGGACTGCCGTTGAGATTGATGAGCGTTGGAAACTGGGCGAGTCCCGGCGCGGGATTCCGCTGCGAGTTGTCGCCGACGTCTTGTGAGTAAGTGTCAATGGAGTGTCCGTATACATACGACACGGTGAAGTCGACCCCATTCGCGAAACGATGTCTCGCGAAGGTTTGAAACGCGTTGTAGACCGAGTCGGCCGCGTTATCGGTGTAGCGATAGCGCGCGAACCGAGGATCAGGGCGGGCGTTTTGCGGCACGCTGCCCGCGCCATTCGGCTCCTCCCACCGATAAAGGCCCGTTGAGCGAAGACCTACATAAGCGACGGTCAAGGTGGTGTTGCTGAGAATCCGCTGCTCTACGGAGGCATTGTATCGATAGGTGTTGGGGTTTCTCAAAGACGGATCGATGAAACGTTCCTGCGGCGGGAAAGGCGAGTCAAGCGGGATCTGCCCGCCCTTCGGAAATGGAAGAAACGTCAGTAGGACGGATTTCGCGTACGGCGAATTCAGAACACCAAAATCGAAGAGGCGTTGGAAGAACCGGTCCGTGTAGATTCCCCATGCCGCGCGAACCACAGTTCGCCCCTTTCCGGCAATATTCCACGCCGCTCCGAAGCGCGGCTGGAAGTTGTTGAGATCGTTCTGAAAGAACGGAACGCTGCCGATATCCGCCACACGGTTTGCTTGCGGCCCGAAATTGAATGCACTGACGCCTGGCACGATCTTTCCGGAAGGATCGACCGCGTACAGATTCCCCATATATCCGTTGACTTCCGAATAATTGCCAAAGATGCTGTAGCGTAATCCGGCATTCAGCGTGACATTGTGGCGCCAGCGGAAATCGGCTTGGACGAAATACTCCTGTTCGGTCGACCGCCAGCCGCGCTCCGCGGTGGTCGGACCTCCATTCGTGCCGTAGAGGGTTGTGTTCAACTCGGTTACGACGGATTCCGGCTGAGTCGGTGTCGCACCAATCAGACCGTTGGCGCCCACAATCCCGCTCAACTGAAATGCGCTTACGTTACTGAGCTGAAGATTGTTAATGTCCAGCCGCCGAACCTCGAATCCCGACCTCAGGATCCACCGGCCGGCAGACCACGTGTGCATCGCCGAAAACTGGGGAACAGTCTCGCTATCAAGCAAGCCGATGTTCGCGGGAATCGTCAACGTGCTGAGAGCCGTGCTGTTCGCGCGGACGGTCATGCCGGAATTCGGATCGACTCCAAAATCAACCAGCGCCTTTTGCAGCTGATCCCGTGGCGCGTCTTTGATTCGGGACCGCAGCACGCCAGCGCGCCATTCCAGAATTTGCGCGGGGCTGATGGCGTAGACGAATTGGACCGTCCCGGATTGCCAGCGGCGGCGGCTCTCGCTGAATACGCCCGCGACTGCTCTCTGATTCGTGGTTGCGAGAGGCTGCGCAAACGCGTAGCGGACGTTCATTGCCAGTTTGTCGGTGAGCCGGTGATCGGTTCGGATGAGAAAGGAGCTTTGCGAGACATCGCGCGTGTTCGCGGTTGAAAGCAGTACACTGCCAGCCTCGCCGTCCGCAATGTTTCCGTTAAAGAGCGCGGCAGGAAAGCCGCCGGCGATGGCCGCGTTGCGGTCCGCCACGGGAAGAGCACTGAACGATCCTGCCGGATTCCCCGTCGCGGGAACGACGCCTCCGTCGATGTAGAAGATCTTGTAGAGGCGCCCCAGTTCTCCGGGTATCAGGCGGATCAGATCGGCATTGGGAACCGTTGCGGAAGCCGTCTGCTGCAATTTTTGTTGAAAGCCTTCGTAATTGCCGAAAAAAAAGTGGCGGTTTCGCCTGATCGGTCCGCCAATCGTTCCGCCGAACAGATTCTGCTTAAACGGAGGCACTACGCTTCGAGTCCGATCGTCCTTGGCGAAGAATGGACCGGTATTGAAGAAATCGCGGGCGTCTAGTTTGTCGTTACGAAAATACTCGTAGAGCGATCCATGGAACAAGTTCGTTCCCGATTTGGTGACGATGTTGACCTGACCGCCGGAGCCGCGTCCGAACGTCGCATCCGCGCTTGAGGTTGTGATGCTGAACTCCTGAACGGCTTCGGTGGATACAAGATTCGGCGAAAAACCGTTGAATTCGGCCGCCCCGCCGCCGCCAAGAGAAAGGCCGTTCGACCCACGTTCATCGTTCGCGGACACCCCGTCGATCGCGTAGTTGTTCGCGATCGGGCGCGCGCCCGAAATCGAAGGGTTGTTCGGACTGCCGCCGGCAATCCCCGGCGCAAGATTCACTAGCTTTGCGAAGTTCTCTCCATTCAGCGGAAGCTCGCGCACGCGCCGTTCGTCAACGCGTCCAGCGATCGAGGTGCGATCAGCCTGAACAATGGAGGCTGTCTCAGAGACGACAACCGTCTCCTTCGTCTCCCCTACGGCCAGCGATAAGTCCGCGTTGGTCGTCTCGTTCACGGCGATTTCGACATCATCAAGGATGGCTTGGTTGAAGCCCGTCTTGGATGCCGTCAGTTTGTAATGGCCTGGAGGGACACGAGCGAACTCATAGAGACCATCGTTGGCCGAAGAGACCAAGAGATTCGCGATTCCCATGGCGCTCTGCAACTGGACCCGCGCAGCCTCGACTGGCAGTTTCTGAGGATCAAGAATTCGTCCCCTCAGCACACCGCTCACGGGCGTCTGGGCTCGAAGGGCGGACATCACGAGAAATAGGGCAATAGCCCCGCTACGAAGCATGAGCCGAATTTTATCGGGCATCCCTTCGCGGGCAAAAGCATTTTGCACAAGCGGACCAGCGCAGTTGCGAGAGGGT
>Ga0335082_10007334_pt1 | contig 11976 bp, 12 predicted proteins | sample Lox_Sample_41_FD_206718 | JGI IMG/M metagenome (GOLD analysis project Ga0335082, IMG submission 206718) | Soil microbial communities from Loxahatchee National Wildlife Refuge, Florida, United States - Lox_Sample_4.1 | ecosystem: Environmental > Terrestrial > Soil > Wetlands | place: USA...
GAAGGCCGGCAAAGTAGATGCGCTGCTGATTATTGGCGGCAATCCGGTTTACAACACGCCCGCCGACCTGGATTTCACCGGGGCATTCAAGAAAGTTCCGTGGCGCGGATACCTCGGTCTTCATCCTGACGAGACCGCGGTGCAGGCAATCTGGCACGTGCCGGAGGCGCATTACCTGGAGTCTTGGGGCGACGTCCGCGGTTTCGATGGAACGATCAGCGTCGTGCAGCCTTTGATCGCGCCGCTCTACGGCGGCAAGTCCCCGCTGGAATTGATGGCAACGCTCGCGGGTCAGCCGGACAAGAGCGCGCACGATGTTGTGCGTGAGTATTGGCAGAGCCAACAGACAACTGGCAACTTCGAAATCTTCTGGAAAAAAGCATTGCACGACGGCGTGATTCCCAACACCGCGTTGCCTCCGATTAACGTCACTCCCAAGGCTCCGCCGCCCGCCGAAGCAAAGCAGGCGCAGGGGATTGAGATCATGTTCCGTCCGGATCCAACAGTCTGGGATGGATCGTTCGCCAATAACGGTTGGATGCAGGAATGCCCGAAGCCCCAGAACAAGATGGCTTGGGACAACGCCGCGTGGATCAGCCCCGCTACCGCGCAGCGGCTCAGCCTCAACACTGAAGACATGGTGGAGTTGAAATACCAGGGCCGCTCCGTGACCGCTCCGGTTTGGATCATGCCGGGCCACGCGAACGAAAGCGCCACGGTTCATTTCGGCTACGGTAGAACGCGCGCCGGGAACGTCGGCGATGAAGTTGGATTCAATGCCTTCCTGCTGCGCACGTCGACTGCTCCGGACGGCGGATCTGGTCTCGATATTCAAAAAACAGGCGGCCATCACACGTTCGCCACGACGCAGCATACGCAGACCATGGAGAGTCGCGACCTGGTCCGGGTGGCGACGCTCGACGAATATAAGAAGAATCCGCAGTACGTCACCGAGAAGGAAGAAGAAAAGCCGCTCCCACAATACATGAGCCTGTATCCGGACTATCGATACGAAGGCTACAAGTGGGGATTGACTTTCGATTTGAACGTCTGCACTGGATGCAGCGCCTGCGTCGTAGCGTGCCAGGCCGAAAATAATATTCCCGTGGTCGGCAAGATTGAGGTCGCCCGAGGCCGCCACATGAACTGGATTCGGGTTGACCGCTACTTCAAAGGGAATTGGGATAACCCCGAACTGTACTATCAGCCTGTCCCTTGCATGCAGTGCGAGAACGCGCCTTGCGAGCTGGTCTGTCCGGTGGCGGCGACGGTGCACAGCGGCGATGGTCTCAATCAGATGGTTTACAACCGTTGCGTTGGAACTCGCTACTGTTCGAACAACTGCCCCTACAAGGTCCGACGCTTCAATTTCCTGCTGTACTCCGATTGGTACACCGAGAGCTTGAAGGGTGTGCGCAATCCGAACGTCACAGTGCGCAGCCGCGGCGTCATGGAAAAGTGCACGTATTGCGTGCAGCGCATCAACGTGGCGAAGATCGAGTCCGAGAAGCAAAACCGGCGTATCGCAGACGGCGAGATCACGCCGGCCTGCGCGCAGGCGTGCCCGACTCAAGCGATTGTGTTCGGCGACATTAATGATCCCAAGAGCCGCGTAGCGCAAATGAAGGCGCAGGCGCGCAACTACAGCCTGCTGGAAGACTTGAATACTCGGCCTAGGACAACTTACCTGGGACGCCTGCGGAATCCCAACCCCGAGATCGAGAAAGGGTAGAGCTTGAAGACGGAAGAACTCGAGCAAAAAGCGATCGACCCCGGCCCCGATAAAATCATCGGCCCGGGGTTTGACTACGCCACCGTCACAGACAAGATCGCCAATGTCGTTCTGCGGCCCATCCAGACGACGCCAAAACAATGGTGGATCAGTCTGTTCTTAGCGTTCTGCGCCATGCAGGGCCTGCTCGCCGGAGGGTTCTGGCTGCTGTACAAAGGCGTCGGCGTATGGGGAATCATAGTTCCGGTTGCCTGGGGATTCGCAATTGTCAACTTCGTTTGGTGGATCGGTATCGGTCACGCGGGCACGCTGATTTCGGCGATTCTATTGCTGCTTAAGCAGGATTGGCGAACTTCCATCAACCGATTTTCGGAAGCTATGACGTTGTTCGCCGTGGCACAGGCCGGCATGTTCCCCATTTTGCACATGGGACGTCCATGGCTCGGATATTGGCTGGTTCCTTATCCCAACTCGATGTGGCTATGGCCGCAGCCTCGTAGTCCGCTGGTGTGGGACGTGTTCGCGGTTACGACCTACCTCACGGTTTCGCTGATCTTCTGGTACATCGGTCTGGTGCCCGATCTGGCAACGATGCGGGATAGGGCCAAACAGAAATGGCAGAAGATCGTTTTCGGCATGGTCGGTCTTGGCTGGCGTGGGTCCGCAAGACACTGGGCGCGCTACCAGATGGCGTATTTGCTATTGGGCGGCCTGGCGACGCCTCTGGTCGTCTCCGTCCACACTGTCGTTAGCTTCGACTTCGCCATCAGCTTGATCCCTGGCTGGCACACAACGATCTTTCCGCCTTACTTCGTCGCGGGCGCCATCTATTCCGGATTTGCAATGGTTGTGACGCTTGCTATCCCCACCCGGAAATGGTTTCATCTCGAAGACCTGATTACCATGCGCCATCTCGACGCCTGCGCGAAACTAATGCTCGGCACCGGGCTGATCGTCGCGTACGGCTACATGATGGAAGCGTTCATGTCCTGGTACAGCGGTAATCCCAACGAGATGTTCATGTATTACAACCGCACGACCGGACCCTATGCGTTCTTTTTCTGGATGTTGATCCTCTGCAACATTCTGATCCCGCAATCGCTCTGGTCGAGAAAGGTGCGGCAGAGCATTCCGCGACTGTTTTTTGTTGCGCTCGTCATCAACGTCGGCATGTGGCTGGAGCGCTTCATTATCGTTATCACCAGCCTGCATCGTGACTTCCTGCCTTCTTCCTGGGGCATGTATTATCCAACGCAATGGGACTGGGCAGTATTGTTCGGTACCATCGGATTCTTCCTGGTGCTGATGATTCTGTTCGTTCGAGTGCTGCCTTCGATTTCGATTTTCGAAGTACGCGAAGTCTTGCATCACCTGGCGCCGCATATGCTCGATGACGCCCCGAAGCCGGCGCACGGAGACTGATGATGACAAGACTATTAGGCCGCGGATTAACGCAGATGAACGCCGATTCGAACGAAAGTCTTACCCGCGTTTATCCGCGTTCATCCGCGGCCAATAAAGGTTCTACGCTATGACCGAGACCTTCTGGGACAGACACGGAGTGTACGGGCTCATGGCCAAGTTCGCAGGGCCTGAACAGTTAGTCGCAGCAGCGCACCGGACCTACGCCGCCGGTTATCGCAAGATGGATGCCTACTCGCCCATGCCCATCGAGGGATTGGCGGAAGCCATTGGATTTCGGCGGAATTGGGTGTCGCTCATCGTTCTGGTCGGCGGCCTTTGCGGGTGTATAGGCGGATTTTCGCTGTTATGGTGGATTGCCGAAATCGCCTATCCGCATAATGTCGGTGGGCGGCCATTCAATAGCTGGCCGATGTTCGTCCCGATTACGTTCGAATGTACGGTTCTTCTGGCGGCGCTCAGCTCAGTGGTTGGGATGCTGGCGCTGAACAAATTGCCCATGCCGTATCATCCGGTGTTCAACGTCCCGTCGTTCGCCGACCACGCGTCCATCGACCGTTTCTTTCTTTGCATCGAGTCCGACGATCCGATGTTCGACCGCGAGAAGACCAAGGCGTTCCTTCAGGAACTCAATCCCGAAGAGGTGGCTGAAGTTGAGAAATAACATGCGTAGCGCAAGTCTGCTCGCCGCCGGCATATTGTTGCTCGTCGGCTGCCGCGACGACATGCACAATCAGCCGCGCTATAAGCCGCTTGCTTCGAGCGACTTCTTCTCCGATCACCGCTCCGCGCGTCCGGCTATCGAGGACACCGTGGCTCGAGGCCACTTGCGCCTCGACGAAGCGCGCTACACGGGCAAGATCGACGGCAACGATATCGATCAGTTTCCGTTCCCCATCACCAAGGCTGATATCGAACGAGGGCAGACGAGATTCAACATCTACTGCACGCCTTGCCATGGACGCTTGGGCGACGGAAACGGGATGGTAGTGCTGCGCGGATTCCGGCAGGCGGCGTCGTATTACAGCGACAAGCTAATGAAGGCTCCGGTCGGGCACTTCTTCGACGTCATTACCAATGGCTTTGGAGCGATGCCCAGCTACGCGTCGCGCATCACGCCGGACGACCGCTGGCGCATCACCGCCTACATTCGCGCGCTTCAGTTGAGCGAGTCGGCCACGATCAACGATGTTCCCGCGGACAAACGACAAGATTTGCCTGTGGAGGCTCCTCCGGCAGGAGCACCGCCATCCAGTGCAGGTACACCACCAGCGGCACCGCAGCCAGCCCCGCGGGAAGGAGCCAGATAATGACCCCTTCCGATACGCTCGGGCCCCAAATGGATCGTGTTCAACGCAATTCTTTGATCATTGGCGTCGCTGCCCTCGCCGCCACTGCTGTCGGAATTTTCACCGACCGGGAGCATGTCTGGCAATCCTATCTCTTCGGATTCGTTTTCTGGGCAGGTCTGGCCTTGGGTTGTCTGGGGATCTTCTTGCTGCATAACGTCGCCGGTGGAAACTGGGGAGTCGCTATCCGCAGATTCATCGAAGCCGGACTGCAAACTCTGCCGCTGGTTGCTTTGCTCGCAATCCCCGTTTTGCTCAACATTGGTACGCTCTACAAGTGGACGGACGCGACGTATCGGGCGGAGCATTTCTCGGTCGGGCACAAGGCCGCGTACATGAACGTGCCATTCTTCGTTGCCAGAACGATTCTATATTTCCTGATCTGGCTATTCATCGGATTCCGCATCCTGAAGATGGCGAACGAGCACGACCGGACTGGCGACTCCGCATTGTTCCGCAGGATTAAAGGCCGAAGCGCCCCGGCGTTACTAGTCTTCGTGATCACTACTACTTACGCGTTCATCGACTGGATCATGTCGCTCGAGGCCGAATGGTATTCCACCATCTACCCTTGGATGTTCACCGTCGGCGAGGTGCTGATGACGTTCGCCTTCATGATTGCGCTGCTGGTGCTGTTTTCGAAACGCGAGCCCTTCGCCAGCTTCGTCACAACCAAGCATTATCACGATCTCGGGAATTTGATGCTGGCGTTTACCATGCTCTGGGCCTACATGTCGTTCGCGCAGTTGCTGATCATTTGGGCTGAGAATCTTCCCGACGAAATTCCCTGGTACATCCGGCGATTCAGCGGCGGTTGGGGCTATGTGGCTTGGACGATTTCCATCTTCCACTTCTGCATTCCATTCTTCCTGCTGTTGATGCGCTTCATCAAAAAGAATCCGAACCTGCTGCGTACCGTGGCGATCTGGATCATCATCATCCGCATGCTGGATGTATTCTGGATCATAGAACCAGCTTTCCGCCAGCGAGCGTTGGAAGTTTACTGGACCGATATCGCTGCAGTGATCGGGGTCGGTGGGATTTGGTTGGCGTATTTCATTCGCAATCTGAAGGCCCGGCCGTTGCTCGCTTCGAACGATCCGCGGCATACGTATTTTGCGCAAGGGCACGGACATTAACATGGACCACGCGATCCACCATAGCCCCAACGGGACCGGCCATGAAGAAAGCGAAGTCAGCGTCCCGTTCATCGTAGTGTCGCTGTTTGTTCTGTTGATCGGTGTTGTTCTCGTTTGCTTCCTGGTGATTGGGATCTTCCGCTACTTCCACAGCGTGAACCACGTGGAAGAGACCGTGAGGGCGAGCCAGCAGACCGTTCCGCCGGAGCCACGTGTGGAAGAGAGGCCTTGGGAGCAACTGGTGACGGTGCGCGCACGCGAGGACCATGTTCTCGATTCTTACGCCTGGATCGACAAGAAAGCCGGCACTGTGCGCATTCCAGTTAATCAGGCAATCGACAAGTTGGCGAAGCAGGGGCTGCCGTCGCACGATTACTTGTCGGATATTATGGCCGGGCGAAAGGCGCCGGCGCCCGCGCAGCCAAAAACGCAAGGAAGTAGTAATGTTGCAAAGTAATTCTGTTCCGAGTTCGAAGGAGAACCAACACAGGCATGCAGGTCCGGGGCTCGCGTTTCTGCTCGGATTCGCGATTTGCGGAACCGCGGTAGCACAGCAGTTCGGTCTGCCCGCAATGGTTCGTGGGGTGGGGATCGACCAGAATTTGAACGCGCAGATTCCGCTCGAACTGATGTTCAAGGATGATACGGGCCAGACCGTTCGGCTGGGACAGTATTTCCGCCAGAAACCGGTTGTCCTGGCTCTGGTTTATTACGAATGCCCGATGTTATGCGACATGGTGTTGAACGGCCTGACGCACAGCATGGAACAAATCTCGCTCGACCTGGGACGCGACTTCGACGTAGTCACCGTGAGCTTCAATCCCAAGGAGACGTGGCAGCTCGCAGCCTCGAAGAAGGCCAATTATCTTGAGAAATACCAACGCAAGGGCGCTGCCGAAGGCTGGCACTTCCTCACAGGCCAAGAAGACGCAATCAAGAAACTCGCCGATACCGCCGGATTCCACTACAAGTACGATCCAATCAGCAAACAGTTCGCACACGCTGCCGGAATCATGGTGCTGACGCCGGAAGGCAAGATCGCCCGCTACTTCTACGGAATCGAGTATAAGCCGCGAGACTTCCGGCTTGGACTGGTGGAAGCCTCGGCGCACAAAATCGGTTCGCCTGTCGACGCGCTCCTGTTATTTTGCTATCACTACGATCCGCTGACTGGAAAATACGGCATGGTGATCATGAATGTGATTCGGGCGCTCGGCTCGGCCACCGTCATCGCGCTCGGCACGTTGTTGTTTGTGCTGATCCGTCGCGACAGGACGCATTCCGCCGCAGGGAGGTCCGCCTAAGAGATGCAAATACCATTTTTCCCGGAAGCCGCTTCCAGCACCGCTGCTGACGTCGATCATCTGTATTACTACCTCACGGCTGTGACCGTCGTAATGACGGGGCTGATCTTCGCAACTGTTTTCATATTTGCCATCAAGTACCGCCGCCGCTCGGACGACGAGATTCCGGCTCCCATCCATGGATCGTTAAAACTCGAACTCACGTGGTCCATTCTTCCGTTCCTGGTAATGTTGTCGTTCTTCTGGTGGGGTGCACAGATTTATTTTGCAAATGCCGCCGCCCCCGCCAATGCCATGGACCTATATGCCGTAGGCAAGCAGTGGATGTGGAAGATCCAATATCCGGAGGGCCAGCGCGAAATCAATGAACTGCACGTCCCTGTGGGCCGGCCGGTGAAAGTCACGCTGGCGTCGGAAGACGTCATACACAGTTTCTTCGTCCCCGCCTTCCGCGTGAAGCAGGATGTGGTTCCGGGCCGCTATAACACCATGTGGTTCACAGCTACCAAGCCGGGCCGGTATCACCTGTTTTGCGCCGAGTATTGCGGTACGGAACATTCGGGCATGGTGGGTTGGGTGAACGTTTTGAGCGAGCCGGATTACGAAAACTGGCTTGCTGGCGGGGGCTCCGAAGGAACGATGGTTCAGCAGGGCGAGCGCCTATTCGGGCAGCTGGGCTGTTCCACTTGCCATCTGCTCGACCAGCAGGGCCGTTGTCCGATCATGCGCGGCGTTTACGGTTCGCGCGTACAGTTATCGGACGGTAAGACCGTGATGGCGGACGATGCCTATATCCGCGAATCGATTTTGAATCCGAACGCGAAAATCGTGGCCGGTTTCCATCAGGATGTCATGCCCAGCTTCCAGGGCCAGGTGAGCGAGGAAGGCTTGCTGCAGTTAATCGTTTATATCAAGTCGCTGGCCATCACCAACGCTCCGGGCGCGGCGCAACCGGGAGCTGCAGCGCCGGCAGGCAAGCGAGCGCAACCGATTGGCGGGAAACAATGAGCACTACTTTACAGGATCCGCGGACGATCGAAACTCCGAATTACCTAAACGCCGAGTATGGCTGGAAGTCATGGTTGTTCACAAAAGACCACAAGCGTATTGCCGTACTCTACCTGATTTCGATCACCATCATGTTCGCGCTCGGCGGTGTTTTCGCCGGACTCATCCGTCTGGAGTTGCTGACGCCGGAGGGCGACATGGTCAACTCCGACACGTACAACAAATTCTTCACCATGCACGGCGTGGTCATGGTGTTTTTCTTCCTGATCCCATCGATCCCGGCGACGCTTGGAAACTTCTTCGTGCCGATGATGATCGGGGCCAAAGACCTCGCTTTCCCCCGGATTAACCTGCTGAGCTGGTACATCTACATCGCGGGCGCGCTGTTCGCGTTAGGCGCCATCGTCATGGGTGGCGTCGACACTGGCTGGACCTTCTATACACCCTTCAGCAGCACGTATTCAAATACCTTCGTCATTACCGCGGCGACGGGTGTGTTCATCGCGGGATTCTCTTCGATTCTGACCGGACTCAACTTCATCGTCACCGTTCACAAGATGCGCGCGCCGGGAATGACCTGGGGCCGCCTGCCGCTGTTTGTCTGGGCCAACTATGCTACCTCTTTGATCCAGGTTCTCGGTACCCCGGTAGTCGCGATCACGCTGGCCCTCGTCGCACTGGAACGCGGGTTTCACATCGGTATCTTTGATCCAGCGATCGGCGGCGATCCCATCCTGTTCCAGCACATGTTCTGGTTCTATTCGCATCCGGCTGTTTATATCATGATTCTGCCGGGTATGGGCGTTATTAGCGAATTGGTCACCTGTTTCTCGCGCAAAGGAATCTTCGGATATCCATTTGTCGCCGGATCGAGCATCGGCATCGCCATCATCGGCTTCCTGGTTTGGGGCCATCATATGTTCGTCACGGGCATGTCGATGTACGCTAGCCTGTACTTCTCACTCCTGAGTTTCCTCGTTGCCGTTCCTTCAGCCATCAAGGTGTTCAACTGGACGGCTACGATGTTTCGCGGCTCCATCAGTTTTGATACACCGATGCTATACGCGTTCGGATTTATCGGCTTGTTTACCATTGGTGGCCTTACTGGATTGTTCTTGTCAACACTTGGAGTTGACGTTCATGTCACCGACACCTACTTCGTCGTGGCGCACTTCCACTACGTGATGGTCGGAGGCATGGTCTTGGCCTATATGGGCGGGCTTCATTTCTGGTGGCCTAAGATAACTGGCCGTATGTATCCGGAAGGCTGGGCCAAATTTTCAGCTCTGCTGGTCTTCGCTGGATTCAACCTGACCTTCTTCCCGCAATTCATCTCGGGGTACCTGGGTCAGCCGAGACGCTATCACGCATATGCGCCCGAGTTCCAGGTGTACAACGTGCTCTCCACGGCTGGTGCGACGGTGCTGGGCTTAGGCTACGTAATTCCTTTCATTTATTTCATGTGGTCCATGCGCTACGGCCCGCTGGCCGGCAACAATCCGTGGAAGGCCAAGGGACTGGAGTGGGAGACCACTTCGCCTCCGCCAACATTCAACTTCGAGAAGACACCGATCGTCACCGAAGAAGCTTACGCCTACGCATCGGAGAAGGAGACGCACGTTGGCTGATACGCACGGCACCGTGGCGGAACACGCGGGACATTCTCAGCTCCGGCACCATTTCGACAACATGGAGCAGCAGTTCGAATCTGCCACGCTGGGAATGTGGGTGTTCCTGCTGACGGAAATCATGTTCTTCGGCGGCATGTTCTGCGCTTACACGGTTTACCGCTCGTCGTATCCGGAGGCATTCGCCAGCACCAGCCAGCACATGAATCCTCTCTGGGGCGCCGTGAATACCGCCGTGCTGATTGTAAGTAGCTTGAGCATGGCGCTCGCAGTTCGAGCCGCGCGTTTAGGCCAGCAAAAAGCTCTTCAGATACTGCTGATCGTGACCATATTCTTCGGACTTTGCTTCCTTGGAGTAAAGGCAATCGAATACCACGAGCATTGGGTAGACATGAAGGTTCCTCTCATTGGTGGCCACTGGGATTACCACGAAGAGCCGCAATTTGCCAGGCAGGCCCAGATCATGTTTTGCTTCTACTTCTTCATGACCGGCTTCCATGCCATCCATATGGTCGTCGGCGTTGGGATCATGCTAACGATCTTCATGATGGCGAGGAAGGGCATTTTCAGCTCGGCGTATTTCACTCCGGTGGAAATCAGCGGGTTGTATTGGCATTTCGTCGATATCGTCTGGATTTTCCTGTTCCCGTTGCTGTATTTGATCGGGCGTACGAAGAAGATCTTATAATATGCACTCCATTCCCAGCGTTCGCACTTATATCCTGGTCTGGCTCACTCTGACTGTCATGACCTTTGTGACCTATCTCGTCGCGCAGGTCGAGTTAGGCGCCTGGAACATCGTCGTCGCGTTGCTCATCGCCTTCTTCAAGATGATGCTGGTCATCCTGTTCTTCATGAACGCGAAGGCGGAAAGCCCACTGACCAAGCTGTTCGCCGGCGCGGGCTTCTTTTGGATGATCCTGCTGCTAGGTCAAACGCTGCTCGACTACATCTCCCGGACGTGGATGCCCGAAGGCAAGATGTGGTAGAACGAACAGCGAGTTAGGGTTTCGCTTCGTAAACTAGATTAAAAGGCGTCTCCGTCGCGCGTCGAAAAGTCTTGAACCCAGCGTCCGTCACAACCTTCTTCATCCGCTGCTCTCCCGCCTGCGCACCCAAACATAGTCCCACCTCCTGGGCTCTCGAAGCGGGCGTACAGATCATCGTAGACGCCGCATAAAACACTCGCCCAACCGGGTTGAGATTCTCCTCCAGTGCGTCGTGTGCAAAAGGTTCCACGATCATCCACGAACCGCCGGGGTTCAACATCTCCCGGACGTGCTGTGCGGCGCCCACAGGATCCCCCATGTCGTGCAGACAGTCGAAGAACGTGACGAAATCATACTTCGCGCCGTGAAAGTCCTTGGCCGTGGCCACCTCGAAGGATGCGTTCTTGATCCCCGACTTCGCAGCCGACCTGCGGGCGAATCCAATCGACGGCCCATGATAATCAAAGCCGACGAAATGCGAATTGGGAAACGCCTGCGCCATCAACACCGTCGATGCACCGTGCCCGCATCCGATGTCCGCTACCCGAGCGCCCTGCTTTAACTTCCCCTCCACGCCCTCCAATGCCGGAATCCAGGAGCTCACCAGATTCGCCGCATAGTTCGGACGGAAGAATCGCTCCGTACCTAGAAACAGCGCCGCATCGTGTTCGTCCCACCCTACGCCATCGCCCGATCGAAAGGCTTCCGTGAGCTTTGGCTCGTCCTTCATAATCGCGCTGACAATATGGAACGCGCCGGGCATATACGCAGGACTGTCCTCCACCGCCAGTGCGAACGCCTGTTCGTCGGGCAGAGTAAAAGTTTTGGTCGCAGCGTTATAGGTAATATAGCCACCGGCCGCTTGCGCCGACAGCCATTCGCGCACGTACCGTTCATCGGTGCTGGTCTTCTTCGCCAGCTCCGCGGGCGTCATCGGCCCAACCCCGGCCATGGCTTTGTACAGCCCGAGTTTTTCCCCGATCAACACCAAGGCGGCATTCATCGCCGCTCCCAGTTCACCGACCATCTGTCCCATGAACTGTTGCAGTTTTTGCTCATTGATTTGCATGGATGGCTCCTCCAAAAAATGTAATCCAGCCTTGCCAGTATACCTCGGACGGTCCTGAGCGCCTTCCGGATGCAAGAGTCACGATAAAATAGAGATGTACGATGAACCAGCTATCGCAGTGGGGACCCGTCGCTGTTATCGTTGGCGGCTACCTTCTGGGAATGTTCTTCCAGAACCGCGGCATCGACGATTTGAAAGATAGCATGAACAAGCGCTTTGACGACCTACGCGACTTGCTGAAATCGGAAATCAAACGCGTCGAACAGCGCATCGACCGATTGGAACATCCCATCGTGCAGTGATAGCCTCAGTCCCATAATCCCGGACGCTCTTAGA
>Ga0335082_10007335_pt1 | contig 11974 bp, 7 predicted proteins | sample Lox_Sample_41_FD_206718 | JGI IMG/M metagenome (GOLD analysis project Ga0335082, IMG submission 206718) | Soil microbial communities from Loxahatchee National Wildlife Refuge, Florida, United States - Lox_Sample_4.1 | ecosystem: Environmental > Terrestrial > Soil > Wetlands | place: USA: Florida...
CGTGCCCTTTCCCTCTGAAATAACCCCGAACCAAGTACTCCCTACTTGCCTCGAATCACCGTCTTCGCCGAAACCATGTTGTCGTAGCGGTCGTAAACCCGCACCACGACGACGTGTTCTACGGAACTGGCAGCGGCCTTGGACGCCGGAGCTGAGGAAAGCGGTGATTCAGCCGGTATCGGGATGCGAAAATCGTAATTCTCTGTCTTCGAGTCCGAGAGGTGGCCTACCGGCTCGACGAACTGCCAGTCGGCCGCGTCCACCGAGTATTCGGCCTGCTTAATGGGTGAGAACGTGTCTGCCGCGCCAAACGTCACGTGGATCTGCGTGCCTTCAATCACCGCTTTCAGCCCGCTGACTTGTGGCGGCGTTGTGTCCACCTCAAAGCGTGCGCTCTCTCGCTCTGCCGCGAGGGCTTCACCCGGTGAATGCGAGGGCGCATCGGAAGCCATCACTTTGACGGTGTATCCCCCGTCGGGCAAGAGAGACGCATCGAACGAGTAGAACTTGTCGGAAAGATTGTCCTTGAGCAACAACCACCGGCTCTCGCCGTCACCCCGGTAGTAAACGGAGTAGACCATCTGGTCGTCGTTGTCGTCATGGACGCTCCACTTCACCCCAATGGAGTCCCTGTCATGAATCGCGGGGGGAGGTGCGTCGAAACGCGTTTGTTGTCCGCCTGCGTTGGCATCGCTGCCACTTGGCTTGGGTAACGATTGGTATCGCACGTCCGCTTGCAGGGAAACATCGTCGAAATCCGGAGCCACGTTTTTGGGGAGGTAGTTCAGTGTGACGCTGTCTACGCGAGGTGCCGGATTGCCAGCGTGGAGCACGGCCTTCCATTGCACGAAACGCGCGGACGGGACTCCCACCCGCCCGTCCTTGTCGAGATCAACCCTCTTCCACTCGCTCCAGTTGCGATCGGGGTTGTCGACATTGCCGCTGCGGGCAAAGAGTTCGACATTGCCAACCCCGCGAAACTCCGCGCGCCCCCAAAGGGAGAAAATGCGCGCGTCGAAAACGTCGCTTTCGTAACCACCCTCAGTGGACGGGGCCGCGCCGAGCAGAAAGATCTTCCCCAGATTGCTGGTGGAGGCGTAGAGTCCGCCGGCTGGAGAGCTGGCAAAGCCCGTCACCTGAGTGGCGCTGGCCGTGACCAGGTCGGTGAAGCGGTCCTCCGCATTGATTGCAAAAATGTGTCCGCGATTCCCCGTGCCCGCCAGAAGCGTGCCGTAGGGATCAAACGCCAGGGCATACACCAGGTCTTCCCTGGAACTCCAGATCCGCGCCGGAGATCCGTCGGGCGCGATGCGATAGACTTCGGAGCCACCAGTGGCTCCCAACCCTGGCCCTGGAAAGTTGATCGCGGGCGGGGTTGTGGAGGCCCCGGTAACGGTGACGGTGATACCGGTCTGCGTTCCCGCGGCAGGAGCCGGTGGCGGAACCGAAATCGGCATCGCGGGAAGACTGCCCGCAGGAGTTGACGGGCGCTTCTCTCCGACACCAGCCGCGTAGATGTTCCCTTGCTTGTCGATGGCGAGCGCGGTGATCTCTTTCTTGGGCGCGCTGTACAGAACAAATCCCTCGCCACTGGGCGAGATCCGATAGATGAGCCCGCTGCCATCGGAACCCGCGATCAGATTGCCCTTGGCATCGAATGCCAGCACCCGGATATGCGCTTCGTCACTCTTGAAGAAGACCGAGTGCTCTCCCTTCGCGGTGACGCGGAAGATTTGGCCCTGGTCGCCGGTGGCGGCATACAGATCGCCCGCGTTGTCGAGGGCCAGGTCCCAGATGTATTTGGTTTGTGGGTCGAAATAAACCGCCGCACTCCAGCCGGAATCTACGGCTGAGTTCTTCTCCGAGACTGGCTTGGTTTGATTCCCTGAGCTGGCGTGATGTTCGAGCTTGTAGATCTTCCCATCGGGGTTGGTGGCCGCGTAGATCGCCCCGGCCGGGTCCACAGCCAGCGTCTGCACTTGCAACTCCTGCGGCTCGAAAATCACGGTTGACTTTCCGTCCGGCGTAATCCGGTACACCCGCGCAGGCGAGCCCGCAGCCACATAGACGTTGCCATCGCGATCGGCCGCGATCGACCAGATGTAGGCTGACTGGGTAGTGGACAGCGCTTTGAAGGACGGCGCTAGTTCCAGGCCCCCGGCACTGCGGACGGCCACGCCGCGGAAAGTGCCCTTAGTTAGATCCTCGAACTTCGACTGTTCCCAGGTACGCGTGCTTTGGGCGAAAACGGAGCCAGTGAGGAAAAGTGTGATGAAGATAGCGGGAAACCTACGCAGATGAATGGACAAGTTGAGACCTCGTTCAGCAGTTGTGAGGAGGAAGATTCAGGGTAACACACGCGTCATCGCTGTTGGTCCGCTGAAAAGGAACTGCGCATCCAGTTGGGATTCGGGCCATTTGGGAAGGACATCCCGCACGCGGTACACTACAACCGCGATGACCACTTCCCCCAATGGCGCTCGCAATCCGGACCTCGCTGTAAGTTTCGCCGGCATCCCACTCAAGAACCCTGTCATCGCCGCCAGCGGCACCTTTGGATACGGGATCGAGTTCGAAGACGTCGTCCACCTCGACAAGCTCGGCGGATTTGTGGTCAAAGGGTTATCGAAGGAGCCCATGGCCGGCAATCCGCCCCCTCGCCTTTATGAGACGGCCGCAGGCATGCTCAACGCCATCGGCCTGCAGAACATCGGCGCCCGGGCGTTCGTAAATGAGAAACTTCCCAAGCTGCGCCAACTGAAGAACATCGTGGTTCTCGCCAACGTGTTCGGCTACACCCGCGAAGACTACGAGAGCACCATCCAGATCCTGAACGAAGGCGAAGGCATCGCCGCGTACGAATTGAACGTCTCCTGCCCCAACACTGCGCATGGCGGAATTCAGTTCGGGAGCGACCCGCGCGCTCTGGATGAAGTGGTCGCCACCGCCCGGCATAATTCCCACCGCCCGCTGATTGTGAAACTCTCTCCCAACGTCACAAGCATCGCGCAGATGGCCCATGTCGCGCAGGAGGCCGGGGCCGACGCAATCTCGCTGGTGAATACGTTCGTCGCCATGGCCATCGACCCAGAGGCCCGCAAGCCGCGAATTGCAAATGTGACCGCCGGGCTGTCCGGGCCTGCCATCAAGCCTATTGCGCTGCGCATGGTTTACGACGCAGCCAAAGCCGTGAGGATTCCGGTGATTGGGATGGGCGGTATCTCAACCGCCTCGGACATCATTGAGTTCATGCTGGCGGGTGCCACCGCGGTGCAGATCGGGACTGCCAGTTACTGGGACCCCTGCGCCACCGAGAAGATCGTGGACGAACTGCGCGACTGGTGCGTAGAGCACAAGATTGGGAAGATTGCGGATTTGACGGGCGGGCTGGTGCTGGAATGATCCACTCAGAATAGCGGCCACGGATCGGCGCGGATTTTTACGGATTAAGCTCAAAGCAATTCTTCTTAACAAGGATCTATCTGCGTTGATCCGTGTAAAGCTGCGGCTGATTCAAGAAAGAGACCCGCCGGGCGTGGTCACCGGCGGGCGCAAACGGGAAGGCTGAGCGAACGCCCGAGCATCATCTCAAGGCCTTGCCAAAGCCGCAAGTGGTCGGGCGCCCTTGGGTCTCTCGCCCCTATCACCTGTGCAACCTTCTGCACAGGGGTGGAAGCAACGGCTGCTCAAATCAGGTAGAGCCGGGTTGATGAGTGAGATGGCGATGTTTCGATAGTTATGGTTCAGCGCAAAGCCCACGATGCTGAGGCCAAAAAGATTCGCGTGGAATCCTCCCAACCCCGCCTCCTTCTCCGCTTAGGGACCACACCTGCCCCACTACTGCAGTAGAGCTAGGCGCGAAATCACGCCTGAACATTCATTTCGGCACAGCCAGAAAACCATGAGTGACGATGCTGGCGTCGGTATATTGGCCGGCAATGTGGCCCGCGTTCGTGATGCCCTCAATCCGACAATCGACGGCGCCCGGATAGTCGAGGTTGATGAACTGATTTCGCGATGGAGCCCCCGCCCAACAGTGCCTCAGCATGTCCGTACCAAAATAGTGGCCGACCACCTGGTTATGGTCATTGATCCCGAAGGCCACGGTGTCTAGCGCGCCCGGGTAATCGAACCCCGAATAGGTGCCGTTGTTGGCGGAGGTGAGTAAGAACCCGTGTTTATTGCCCATGGGATCAGTCCAGGCGCCTGCGATCTTACCCGCGGAGTTGACACCGCCCGCCTGGGTGCCTGCCGCATTCGGATATTGCAGAGGGGTGTAGGTTCCATTCAGCAGCGAGAAGCCACCTCCATTATTGGAGCTCGACCAGGCACCGACGATTTGCCCGCTGTTATTGATCCCGAACGCAACGGTCTGGGTGGAGCCGGGGTAATCGATGGGCGTAAATTTATTCGGGAGCGTGAAAAGGAAACCATGGTAGAGACCATCAGAAAGTACGTAAATGCCCACGATCTGGTTGGAATCGTTGATGGCGGAAAGGGCGGTTTGCGTGGCCCCGGGATAGTCGAGCTTCTTGAACGTACCGTTGGCCAGCCGGGCAAAACCGTGAGACTGGCCGGCGCTATCCGTGTAGCCACCCACGATGATGCCGGCTTTGTTGATGCCGCTGGCTGATGTGGCCGTGGCACCGGGATAGTCGAAAGAAGTGAAGTTGAAAGATATTGGGGGCGTCACTGCCTGGGCCCAGGCAAGCACAGCTGACAGAAGGCCCAGCATCAAAACGCCCACGACTGAGAAGTTGCGCAACTTCATAGGACCCCCTCTGACTTAGATCAATAATGAGAATGCCTGTGGCTGGTGGGGCCCGCAATTGCGCCTTCAAGTTCTAATATGCGGTAGAAGTCCAGTCAAGATGCAACATTTTGCGCACCACGTGTTTCCCGGTTGTTAACCAGTGTGGGTTGGGCTACCGTCCGTGGCTGTACCAGATGGAGCCCGGAGAGCGGAAGTTCAAACCTTCCCCCCAAACGGCCTGGGTATGGCCTTCGCTATCGATATCCATTTCGAAGTAATCGCCAAACGGGAAACTGAAACCCTTGGATCGAACGTAGCGATACCCGGGGACGTAACTGGACAACTTCGACTCCGTCGACCAGGTTGCGCCGCCGTTGCTGGAGCTGCGAGAGTAGGTGTTCCAGAGCGGACTGTTGCGGGTGTCCATCCAGGCAATGCGCACATCACCGGCAGCTCCCGCCACCAGTGCCGGAAAGGCGTGTTCCACGCCCGCCGCCGCGCGCGATACATCGGCCTTGGCTGACCACGTGTCACCCGTGGTGGTCGATGATGCGAAATAAATCCGCTCGGGCGCCTTATCGCTCTTACCTGAGTTCCACAGCACGTACAGCGTTCCGGCTGCGTCGGACGCCATCGTGATCTGCGCGCCCAGGTATCCCCACTCGCAGTGGTAGGCCGAACAATCGGGGGGAACGCCGGAGCTGTCCATCCGAGTGGTGGCCCAAGTTTTGCCACCGTCGGAGGACTTGCTGATGTAGAGGTTGACCCTCCCTTTGGCTTCATTACGCCGGGTGTAGCCCGCCCAGGCAAGATGAACGGTGCGCTCGGGGTCCACGGTTGCGCCCCCGGCGAGGGCCCGAGCCAGATTGAGCAGCGGGCTCACCTCGGCAGAGGTGAACGTGATCCCGCCATCGTGGGACGAGGCCACACGCATGCTGCGCTGGCGATTGAAGGCGAGGTAAACATCCTGGCCTCGCACCGACAAAACCGGTTTGTCGGCGTCCTCCCCATCGCGGTCGGCAATCGTGATGGACCAGCTCTGCCCAAAGTCCACGGATCTGGCCACCACTGCATCGGTGTTGTTGTTCTGCAGCCAGGCGGCGTACACCGTGCGGTGATCGACGGGATCAACTACGATCTGCGGATCAAACTGGCCCGAAAGGTGGGGCGTGATCGCGTGGGGCAGCTGCCAAGTAGCGCCGTTGTCATCGCTCACCAACAGTGTCATGGACGGTAGTGGGCAACCCGGACAGTCCGGCAAGCGGCCGTACTGTGGATACAGGACATACACGTGGCCAAATCCGTCGGCGGCAATGGCAGGCTCCCATTGGTCTCCCACCGGAAAACCCAACCGGGTTTGCGCTGTGAAGCCCGGGCTGGCAGCCAAGGCGGCAGGAACGAACGCCAGGACGAGCGCGCACAAAGCCGCGAACCACAAGCGCCAGTTGCGATAGGCTGGGGTCACGGAACCTCGAAGCGGCGGGAGGAGGCCGCTACTGGAGTGTATTGCGGGGGACGGAGCAAGTCAATGGAAGGCAAGGGAATGTAGGTACGGGCGTCCCGCCCCTGCGGGGCGCTGGCAAAGCCCTGTCACTTCCTCTCCCCTTCCCTCATCTAATAGAATCATTACCTTCAACGGGAGTCATATTCATGGCCAAAGCCATTTTTGCCGCAGGCTGTTTTTGGGGAGTCGAAGCCACTTTTCGCCAATTGCCGGGCGTGATTTCGACCCGGGTCGGTTATACCGGCGGGAAGACCCAAAACCCCAATTACAAAGAAGTTTGCACCAACACCACCGGGCATGCTGAAGCCGTCGAAGTCACCTACGACCCGGCCAAGCTCTCTTACGACAAGCTGCTCCAAGTCTTCTGGGAGAACCACGATCCCACGCAACTCAACCGCCAGGGACCGGACTGGGGCACGCAATACCGCTCGGCCATCTTCTTTACTTCCCCCGAGCAGGAAGCTGCCGCCAAGGCTTCCAAAGAGGCCTTGGAGAAATCTCATCGCTTCAGCAAGCCGATCGTCACCCAGATCGTCCCCGAGGCGACTTTCTACGAAGCCGAGGACTACCACCAGCAGTATCTCGAGAAGAAAGGTCTGGCGAGCTGCCACATCAAAGCGTAAACCACGCGGCTTTGCACGGGATGCTTTAGACTGAAGGGGCATCGGGACAAGGAAAAATCAAGAATGAATTTGGCTTTGACCCGTGCAAAGCCGCCCGTATCCGTGGCCGCTTTGACTGATGTATATCGAGCTCCACTCCCGCTCTGCCTTCAGCTTTCTGGAAGGCGCTTCCCTGCCCGAGACCCTGATTGCAACCTGCGCCAATCTGAACATGCCGGCCATGGCGCTGCTGGATCGCGACGGCGTCTACGGCTCGCCGCGCTTCCACATGGCGGCCAAGAAGGCAGGGATCAAGGCGCACATTGGGGCGGAGATTACGTGCGAACCATTGGCGATTGCCAATTGTCAATTGCCAATTGCACACTGCAAGCGGTCTACTTCAATCGGAAATTGGCAACCGGCAATCGGAAATTCTTTTCGCCTTCCTCTTCTCGTCTCTTCCCGGCCCGGCTATCAGAACCTCTGCCGCCTGATCACCAGGATGAAGCTGCGGGCGGCAAAAGGTGAAGGAGCAGTCCACGAGGAAGAACTCCGGGAACACGCCGCGGGATTGATTTGCCTGACCGGCGGTGAAGACGGTCCTTTGGGCCTTGCCCTGAAAAATGGCGGCAGGGAAGAAGCACGCTGTTGTGCGGAACGTCTGACCGAAATCTTCGGCCGCGGCAATGTTTACGTCGAGCTGCAGCGCCATTTTCATCGCGAACAGGAGGGACGAAATCATGCCGCCATCGAAATTGCACGCTCCCTCCAACTCCCGATACTAGCCACTAACGGCGTGCGTTATGCCACCGCTCGCGAGCGCGAACTGTGCGACGTGTTTACCGCTATTCGCCATCACCGCACGCTGGCCACTGCAGGACGTTTGTTGGCACGCAATTCCGAGTGTCATCTGAAATCCCCGCAGCAGATGCAAGCGCTTTTCGCCGACCTTCCCGAGGCCATCGCCAACACGGCGGAACTTTCTTCTCGTCTCGAATTCACGCTCAAGCACCTGGGTTACGAATTCCCCAAATATCCCGTACCGGAAGGCGAAACCGTGATGTCATTCCTGCGGGAGCGCACCCGGGAGGGGTTCCAGCAACGCTATGGCCGGTCCACAGCGGACCTGAAAGACCGTGCTCGCCGCCAGATAGATCGCGAACTGAAACTGATCGAGAAGCTCCAGCTTCCAGGTTATTTCCTGATCGTCTGGGACTTGGTCCGCTTCTGCCGCGAACAGAACATCCTGGTGCAAGGACGCGGCTCTGCGGCCAACAGCGCCGTCTGCTATTCGCTTGGTATTACTGCCGTCGATCCGGTGGGCATGGAGTTGCTCTTCGAGCGGTTTCTCTCCGAGGAACGTGGCGAGTGGCCCGACATTGATCTCGATCTTCCCAGCGGCGACCAGCGCGAACGCGTCATTCAATATCTGTACCAACGCTACGGTGAACGTGGCGCGGCGATGACTGCCAACGTCATCACCTACCGCAGCCGCATGGCTGGGCGGGAGATGGGCAAGGCGCTGGGTTTTGATCCGGAAACGCTCGACAAACTGTCGGCGGCGGTTTCCACCTGGGAATATCGGGATGCCAACGACGCCTTCGACCAACGTTTTCGGAATGCCGGCTTGGATCTGAAGCATCCCCGCCTGCGCAAATATTTCGAGTTGTGTGTCGCAGTGCAGGATCTGCCGCGTCATCTGGGCCAGCATTCCGGCGGCATGGTGATCTGCCAGGGACAGCTTGATTCCGTGGTCCCGCTGGAGCCGGCGTCCATGCCGGGCCGCGTGGTCGTGCAGTGGGACAAGGAAGACTGCGCCGATCTCGGCATTATCAAAGTCGATCTGCTCGGACTGGGCATGATGGCGGTGCTGGAGGACTCACTCCAGTTGATTCGCAAGCATTATGAGGAGGAAGTGGACCTTGCCCATCTGCCGGCGGACGATCCTGCGGTCTATTCCGCCTTGCAGCAGGCCGACACCATCGGCATGTTCCAGGTCGAGAGCCGGGCGCAGATGTCGTGCCTGCCGCGCTTACGTCCGCAGTGCTTCTACGACATTGTGGTGGAAGTCGCCATCATTCGCCCCGGGCCGATTGTGGGGCAAATGGTGAATCCTTACTTGCAGCGCCGCCAGGGGCGCGAAGCTGTGACTTATCCGCATCCTTCGCTGGAGCCGGTGCTGAAGCGCACTCTCGGGGTGCCTCTTTTCCAGGAACAGTTGCTGCGCATCGCCATGGTGGCTGCCAATTTCAGCGGAGGCGAGGCCGAAGATCTGCGCCGCGCCATGGGATTCAAGCGCTCCCAGGCCCGCATGAAAGAGATCGAAGCCAGGCTGCGGGCGGGTATGACGCAGAATGGAATCCCGCAGGAAGGACAGGAACAGATCATTCTGTCGATCACTTCGTTCGCGCTTTACGGATTCCCTGAATCCCATGCTGCCAGCTTCGCCCTGATTGCTTATGCCAGCGCTTATTTGAAGTGTCATTACCTGGCGGCGTTCACCGCGGCGCTGCTGAACAATCAGCCGATGGGCTTCTATCACCCGGCGACAATTGTGAAGGACGCGCAACGGCACGGGCTGAAAGTCCTGCCGATTGACGTGATGAAGTCGGAGTGGCAGTGCACGTTGGAGCATTCAGCAATCAGCCGTCAGCAACCAGCCAGTTCAGTCGTTGGTCGTTCGTCGTTGGTCGTTGGCCCAAGCGCTGACAGCGCTCCAGCCGCGGAGGGGCAAAAGAATGCCGATGCACAAGAACTTTTCGCCATGCGACTCGGATTGCGCTACGCCCGCGGCCTGCGCGAAGAAGCTGCGCGGGCCCTGGTTCACCAACGCAATCTCGCACCCTTCACTTCTATCCACGATCTCGTGCATCGCGTGCCCCAGTTGCGGAAAGACGAACTCAACACTTTGGCGGAGATTGGCGCATTAAATTCAATAAAAACCGGCCACGGATCTATGCGGATTCACACGGATCCAATCAACAATCAACATTCAATAATCAAGAATGACGTTTCTCTTCACCGTCGCGATGCTCTCTGGCAAGTGGAACGCGCGGTTCGACGCTCCGGCCCTTTGCTCGATGAACTCCGCGAAGCTGACAACAAATCTCCGTTGCGTCCTATGAATGCGGAAGAACGGCTGGTGGCAGATTTTCGGGGGACAGGCATGACAGTCGGTCCCCACCCTATGGCCTATCACCGGCCTCGCATGCAGGCGATCGGCGTCCGCAAAGCCAATGAACTGAACTGCATCCCCAATGGCCAGCGCCTGCGCATCGGAGGGTGCGTCATTGCCCGCCAGCGCCCCGGGACAGCCAAAGGCTTTGTCTTTCTTAGCCTGGAAGACGAAACCGGCGTCGCCAATGCGATCATTCGTCCCGATTTGTTTCAGAAAAACCGGCTGCTGGTAAGCTCCGCGCAATTCCTCATGGTCGAAGGAATCCTGCAAAATCAGGGCAATGTAATTTCGGTGAAGGCGGAGAAGGTATTACCTCTGGCCATTACTCGCGCCGAGACCAGCTCACACGATTTCTACTGATCCGCACCCACTGTTGCATTAGGCAACACTAATATTTACTCTCAACGGACTGCGATAAAAGAAATTTATGTTTCAAACAAATTAATTTTCTCTCAGCTTTGCACACATCCACAGCGACTCGGTTTATTATTGATTCATACCCGTCACGCACATTTTTGTGAGGACTCCAAAGCAGCCAGTCGTCGATGTGTATTCGAGTAGTCATAAATTCGGTTCATTCATGGACTGTATCTAAAGGAGTATCCGTAGATGCCTAGAGCAAAGACACCCCGCACCAGCGCAACCACCAACAAGCCAGTCATCCCTATGCCGGAACCCGGATCTAAGACCGTGGTTCGAAAAGGTTTCCCCGGCGTTCCGCCCATGGACTTGGAGGCCCAGATCCGCGAGCGGGCTTACCAGTTGTACCAGGCGCGGGGATGCACTCCCGGTCAGGAGAATGACGATTGGTTCAGGGCCGAACAAGAGGTTCGGGCCCGCCAGAACCATCAACACCGCGCCTAAGTTGGCCATACACGGCGGTTTCGCGTGGTTGAGCGGCTTTTTTGGACTAGGAATTTAGTATGTCCGAAAGGCCCAACTGGAGCGGTCAATTTCCTGAACAAGCCTTGCCCGTGTGTGTCCGGGCAACCATTCCGTATTTGTGAGGCGTCGTGTAACCTATAGACGCTCCACTTCGCCGGTTGCCTCGGCCGATGGTTTCTGAAAAAATGCAGCAAGGCTCCCCATGTCACAAATAGGCAGTTTTGCCCTCCTGCTCGCTTTGGCGCTCAGTGGGTATTGTTTCCTGGCGGGACTCATGGCCCTGGTCCGTGACGGGCCGGGCTCGGCACGGCTGGCAGAGACCGCACGCCGCGCGGGGATTGCCACGTTCGCTGTCGTTTTCCTGGCAGCCGTGGTACTGGTGGTCGCTGCCTTTCAGAACGACTTCTCCATCGCCTACATTTTTCACCACAGCAATCGCGATCTGCCGGCGCCGTATAAATTTGCAACCCTATGGTCAGGACAGGAAGGCTCCCTGCTGTTCTGGTCCCTGCTGCTTGCCGCTTATGGGTTAGTGTTGCGTCTGCGCTACAAGACCGACGTGCGGCTGTTTGCCTATGCTTCGGTCATCATTGCCGCCGTCCAGATCTTCTTTCTGTTGCTCCTGAATTTTGCCGCCCACCCATTCGCCGTCATGCAAGGCTCCCTGCCCGCCGACGGCAACGGCCTTAACCCCTTGTTGCAGTACCCGGAGATGGTGATCCATCCTCCTATGCTCTACCTGGGCTACGTGGGATTCACCGTGCCCTTTGCCTTTGCGTTGGCCGCCCTCATCATGCGTTACCCAGGCGAGAAGTGGATCCACATCACGCGCCGCTGGACCATGGTGACTTGGGGTTTCCTGACCTGCGGCGTCTTCCTCGGCGCGCACTGGGCCTACTCCGTGCTGGGTTGGGGAGGCTACTGGGGATGGGACCCGGTCGAGAATGCCTCGCTCATGCCCTGGCTGACCGGCACCGCATTCCTGCATTCGGTCATGATGCAGGAAAAGCGCGGCATGCTGAAGACCTGGAACATGTGGCTGATTTTCTCCA
>Ga0335082_10007336_pt1 | contig 11972 bp, 10 predicted proteins | sample Lox_Sample_41_FD_206718 | JGI IMG/M metagenome (GOLD analysis project Ga0335082, IMG submission 206718) | Soil microbial communities from Loxahatchee National Wildlife Refuge, Florida, United States - Lox_Sample_4.1 | ecosystem: Environmental > Terrestrial > Soil > Wetlands | place: USA...
CGAACTGGTACGGCGGTGGCATCTTCGTCGATCATTCCTTCTTTCATCGCTACGGATTTCACGATTACGGAGGCGGCTGGCTGGGACGTACGCAGTGGGCCCATAATCCGGTGCACCGGCTCGGCGTTCCGTACGCCAGGCCGGACATCGCCCGCAGATTCGCGCCGGGCGGCGCCGTCGGTCGAGCCGACCGCTTCGTCGGCCCCCGGCCCGGGACTTTCAATCGCGGCGCCCTGCCCAGCCAGCAGCGTTTCGGCACTCCAGGCTTCGAGCAGCGCGGCTGGACGGGCAATCACAGTGTATTCGGCGGCTATCACAATGGCGGCATGTCCCGCATTCAGAGCGACCGGGGCTTCTCCAGTATGGGTGCGGGCCGCACGTTCGGAGGCGGCATGCGGGGTGGCGGCGGCATGCATGGTGGCGGAGGAATGCACGGCGGCGGCCGAAGATAGCTGGGAGGAACGCATATGATACACCGACTCTGTACCATTTGTTGTACGGCGGTCATCGCCTGTGCCGGACCTGCTTTCGCTCAGGAGCGCTTCGATACCGCCGACGCGGCGGCGCAGGCCCTGATCGACGCCGCCGCACACCATGATTCGGCGCGCCTCGCCGCCATCATCGGGCCGCAGCAGAACGCCATCCTGACCTCCGGCAAGCCCGAGCAGGACCGTGCCGAGCAGAGCGAATTTGCTACTCTTGCGCAAGCCAGCCATAAGATCGAGGTTTCACCGATGACCCCGAACCGGGCCATCCTGGTGATCGGCGGCGAAGATTGGCCGTTCCCCGTCCCCATTTGCCGAACCAATGGCAAATGGAGCTTCGATGCCTCTCAGACCCGCGCCGAGATGCGGGCGCGGCGCATCGGCGCCCACGAGCTCGATGCCATCGAGATCTGCCACGGCTACGTCGATGCTCAGAAGAAGTATGCCTCCGAGGCCCGCAGCCCCGACGGACTCCTTCAGTACGCGCCCCGCCTGATGAGCACCTCCGGCCGCCACGATGGATTGTACTGGGAAGGTGAGAGCGAACCGCTGATTCCGGCAGGCCTGGCCCACGCCTCCTGGGATGGCACGCATAAAGGTGATGCCCAGCCGTATCACGGATACTACTTTCGCCTGCTCGACGGTCAGGGACCCAACGCTAACGGAGGCGCTCACACCTATCGCGTTAAGGAGAAGCTGATCGGCGGCTTCGCCCTCGTCGCCTGGCCCGCGGAATACGGAGTCACCGGCATCCACACGTTCATCGTGAACCAGGATGGCATGGTATATGAGAAGGACATCGAGCCCGTGGCGGGCAAGCCGCTCCCGGGCATCACCCGTTTCGATCCCGACTCCTCCTGGACACCTGTAGAGTAAAGATCGTGGTCTTTGTGGGGTAGGCCTCCCGGCCTGCCCCCGCGCGGAGCGCGCCTACGCTGCCGGTGGATTCATCAGCAGCCGCTTTTCGATCTCCTGCAGCCGCCGCTCCAGAATGGCCATTCTCTCGGTAATCCCGACGTCGGTGTTCGACACCTTTGCCTCCAGCGCCCGGAATCGGATATTGGTCGCCTCCTGAAACGGCAGGAATGCCTTCAGAATCTCGGTCTGAGAGTCACGGACCACTTCCTGTACCCCGTCCAGGATTTCGCGCTTCAGCTCGATCTTCAACTGTTTCAGTTCCGCCTGCAATTCCGCCCGCGTCACCGGCGAGTCGCCATTGTCCATGCGTCCATTATGCCGCGTTCTTTGTGGGGCAGGTTCCCGACCTGCCCCGAAGCGATCAGTAAGGCAGGCCTTCGCGTCGCAATATCCAGCGTCGCAATACCTTACCCCGCCGTCGGCGCGCCCGGCCGCCAGAAGGGCTCCGCCGCCGCGATAAATTCCACCGGAACCTCGCTGATGAATCCCTTCAGCCACTCCGCGCAGTGCGACATCCCGGCCTGCTCCGACGGAATATGCCCGAGCACGATCAGTCCTTTCTTCTTCCCCGAAGTCACGGTATCGGCCGCATACTCCACCAGCTCCCACTCCCGCGCCTCGCCGATGATCAGCACCTCCAGGTCCGGCCTTGCGAACCCGCGCAGGCTGCCCGCGTACCCCCAATTCCCGCTCACGCTGCGCACGCGCAGCCCCGGATCGCCGATCACCCGCATCGTGCGGATCTTCAGTTTCTCCTCGATCTGCCGCGCCAGCGCCGCCAGCGTGATGCCGTCGAACAGAAACCGGCGCCCATCCTGCGGGTCCGCATTCTTCTCCCACCCGAGCGCCTGCACCATTCCCGTCGCGATCCCGTCGGGCCGGTGCGCGTGCCAGTGATCGTGAAACCGGAACACCACCATCTCGTGCCGGTCAAGAAACGACTGCTTGAACTGGTATGTCGGGTCGTCCTTCAACGCGTCGGTCTTATCCTCGTGCGAGTAAAACGTCGGCTCGTGCGTGATCACCATGTTGCGTCCCGCCGCCGCGGCGCGCTGCACCACGTCCAGCGTCGCCATCATGGTGGTGGCGATGCCCGTCACGCGAGTCCCTGGACTGCCGGACTTGATGGTATCCACCGTCGCCTCTCGCCATGGCACTCCGACATTCTTCTGAATCCGGCCGATCACTTCGCCCGCGGTCAATCCGCTGCCGGCACTTTGCGCCCAAGCCGCCGTGGCCGCGGCGCCGAACACGAAGGTCCTCCTGGAATGTTCCATCCCAACCCCCGTACCACATTACAATGAAAGCGTCATGAAACGCGCGTTTTCTATCCTGCCCCTTCTCGCCGCACTCGTCACGGCCCAACCGGCGCAGGACCCCGCGGCGCTTGCGCGCAAGGCGCTCGACGCGGTCCTCGGCGGCAGGTATTCCGAATTCCTGAAGATGTCCACGCCCGACTTGCAGAGCTCCCTTCCCGAGCCCGCGCTCGCCAAGATCGGCGACCAGTTCAAGGCCGCCGGCGCCGTCGAGACCGTGGGCAATCCGGAAGCCACGAAGATCGGCCCCAACACCGCCGTCGTCATCCCCGTGAAGTTCGCCAACCGCGCCATCAATTTCCGCTTCCTGATCAATTCCTCGGGGCTGGTCAGCGGGTTCTTCGTGCTTCCCGGCGAGGCGCCGTGGCAGCGCCCGGCTTACAGCAAGCCCGACACCTTCAGCGAGCGCGCGGTCACCGTCGGCGACGGCGAGTGGAAACTGCCCGGCGCTCTCACCGCGCCCAACGGCAGCGGCCCATTTCCGGCCGTGGTGCTCGTGCCCGGCAACGGACCCAGCGACCGCGACCAGACCATCGGCGGCACCCGCGTTTTCCGCGACCTCGCGGAGGGTCTCGCCTCGCGCGGCATCGCCGTTTTGCGCTACGACAAGCGCACCAAAGTGTACGGCTCGCGCGTCTCAGGCATGAACCGGTTCACCTTGCACGACGAGACCGTGGAAGACGCCGTGAAGGCCGCCGCCCTGCTGCGCACCCTGCCCAACGTCGACGCCAGGCACATCTTCATGATCGGCTACGACCTCGGCGGATACGCCGCGCCGCGCATCCCTGCCGAAGACCCGCAGATCGCCGGCCTCATCCTCATGGCCGCCAACGCCCGCCACCTCGAAGACCTGCTCGTCGAGCAGGTGCAGACCGCGGGCGGCACCGCCAAGACTCTCGAGAACGCCAAGGCCATCCAGGCCAAGGTCAAGAGCCTCGAACCCGGCGACGAAGACCTGCCCGCGGTCTTCAACCAGCCCGTGACCTACTGGCTCAATCTGAAGGACTACGATCCTATCGCCGACGCCGCCAAAATCGGCATGCCCATGCTGATCCTCCAGGGCGAGCGCGATTTCCAGGTCCCCATGAAGGATTTCAACCTTTGGAAGGCGGGCCTCGCCCGCAGCAAGAACGTCGCGCTCAAGAGCTATCCGGCGCTGAACCACCTGTTCGTCGCCGGGTCCGGTCCCAGCACCACCCAGGAATACGCCAAACCGGGGCACGTGGCCCCGGAAGTCATCGACGATATCGCGGCGTTCGTGAAGAAGTAGGAGCTTACACCCACCAGGCGGCGGCCGGCTTTTCCTTCATCACCACCTGGTGCAGGAACGACGCCGCACGCGAGAGCCCTTCCTCCGGAGAAAGCAGGCTGTCCTCGTGCTCGATCGAGAGTACGTAGTCGTAGCCGAACATGCGCAGCGTGCTGGCGAATTCCTTCCACCAGCCCGAATCGTGACCGTAGCCGCAGGTGCGGAAGATCCACGAGCGGTTGCGCTCGTCGGTGTAGCTCTTGGTGTCCAGCACGCCGGTCAGCGGCAGGTTGCGCTCGTAGATCTGCGTGTCTTTTGCGTGCACGTGGAACACCGCGTCGCCCAGCAGCCGCACCGCCGCGATGGGATCGATGCCCTGCCAGAACATGTGGCTCGGGTCGTAGTTGCACCCGATCGCTTTGCCCGCGATTTTCCGCAGCTTGAGCATCGTTTCCGGGCTGTACGCGACGAACCCCGGGTGCATCTCGATGGCGATCTTCACCCCGTGGTCCTCGGCAAACTTTGCCTGCCGCGTCCAGTAAGGCGTCACCACTTTCTCCCACTGCCACGCCAGCACGTCCAGATACTCCGGCGGCCACGGACACGTCACCCAGTTCGGATACTTCGCCTTCGGCCCATCGCCCGGGCAGCCGCTGAAATCGATCACCACCGGCACGCCCAGCTTCTCCGCCAGCCGGATGGTCTTGCGGCTCACCTCCTGATCGTGCTTCGCGCGCGCCTTGTCGGGATGCAGCGGATTGCCGTGACAGCTCAACGCGCTGATGCTGAATCCGTTGTCCGCGAGTTTCTGCTTGAAATCGTTGAGCTCGCTTTTGTTTTCGAGCATCGAGAGCTTGCAGTGCGCGTCGCCGGGATAATTGCCGGTACCGAGTTCCACGGTATCGATGTTGTAGCCTTTCAGCTTTTTGAGGACGTCTTCAAACGGCAACTGCGACAGCAGCGGGGTAAAAACACCGACTCTCACGGGGAATCTCCTTTATCTATATAGGATTCAAAAGCAAGAACAGAATATCACGTGTCTGTCGCACGGGTTCAGCGCGGAAACAGCTTCTTCAGCTCCTCCGCCGACGGCCTCCGGCCGTACTCGCAGACCTCGAACGCCTGCGCGTACTTCACCTGCCGCGCCCGCTCCTCGCCGTACATCGCTACCAGCGCATCCCGGTATCGATTCGCGTATCCCGCGTACCGCGCTGCCAGTTCTTTCCGCACCTGGTCGCGGCGTTGCTGCCGCCCCGGCTCCGTCGCCGGAAACAGGCCCTCGTACCCGTTCGCCCCGCCCTCGTGGATCTGCGATTCCATCACCAGAAGCGCGTCCAGCGTCTGGTCCATCACGTCGTCGATCGCCACCGCCACGTCCGCATGGAACGGATTCGGTTTCTGGAAACTGTCCGACGCGTACAGAAAAATCGGGTTCTTCTTCAGGAACGGCACATCCGGACAAAAGAACGGCACCGTCACCATGTACGCCGAGTCCTGCACCAGGATCGCGGTGTAGCGGTGGTCCGGGTGATAGTCGTTCGGCCGGTTGCTGATCACGATGTCCGCATTCCACTCGCGGATCAGCCGGGTGAACGTGCGCCGGTTCTCGATCGTCGGCAGAATCTCGCCGTCGTGGATGTCCAGCACCTCCGTCGTGACTCCCAGCCGCCGCGCCACCTCCAGCACTTCATTCTTGCGCCGCTGCGCCAGCGGTCCCCCGGCCATCTGCCAGTGTCCGATATCGCCGTTCGTCGCGGCGACAAACTTCACGTGATTCCCTGCCTTGGCCCACTTCATCGCGACACCCGCACCGCGATATTCCGCGTCATCCGGATGTGCCCCGAAGACAATAATGTTGAGCGCCTGCGCCTGCAGCGCGGCCGCCGAAAACAAAACGAGAAGCAGTGTTTTCATGGTGTGCAGACTACCACCCGGCCTGGCTCTCTGCAATCGCCAATAGCAGCGCCCTCTGCGTTCCCCGCCACGATTCCTTCGCATTGAAAGTCTCATTCAGCGAGTGGGCTCCCGACCCGGCGCCCCCGCCGCTGATCGTGATCGCCGGGATCCCCAGGTTCATCGGCACGTTCGAATCCGTCGACCCCTCGCGCAGCACCTCCTCGATCTTCAGCGCCCGCGACACGGCCAGCGCCGTCTGCACGATCGGGCTCTCCTTCGGCGTCTGTCCCGCCGGCCGTACCCCCACCAGTTCCGCCGCCGCCGATACCGCCCCGCGATTGTGCCACCGCGCGTTCTCCTCCGCCACGGCCTCCTTCACCGCCGCGTTGAACCTGGTATCCACTTCCTTCAGCGCCGCCGGATCCGCCGACCGCATGTCCACTTCCATCCACGCCTCGAATGGAATAGCGTTGATGCTCGTCCCGCCGCCCACGCGCCCCACGTTGAACGTCGTCTTCGGCTCCGCCGGCACCTGGATCGCATCGATCTTGGCGATCGCGCGCCCCATCGCCTGGATCGGGTTGGCCATTCCAAACGCTCCGTAGCTGTGCCCGCCCGGCCCCTGGAACGTGACTTTGTACCGGTTGCTTCCGACCCCGATGTGCGTGATCCCCAGCCCGATCCCGTCCACCGAGATGAACCGGTCGATCTGCCCCTTCAAACTGTCGAAGAACAGGCTCTTCATCCCGCGAAGATCGCCGAGCCCTTCCTCGCCCACGTCCGCGACAAACGTGATCGTCCCCTGCGTCTGAACGTGTCCCTCGTTCAGCGCGCGGATGACCCCGAGCATTACCGCCAGCCCGCGGCAATCGTCGCCGATTCCCGGCCCCTTCATCACGTCGCCCTCGCGTGTGACCTTCACGTTCGTGCCTTCCGGAAACACCGTATCCAGGTGCGCGCTGAACACCAGGTTGGGGCGCGCCGCCTTCCCCGGCCGTACACCGATCACGTTCCCCGCCTTGTCCGTGCGCACATCCTTCAACCCCAGCTCGCCGAACAACCGCGCCAGCTCGCGTCCCCGCACCTCCTCTTTGAACGGCGGCGCCGGAATCTCGCACACCCTCACCTGCAAGTCCAGAATCTGCGGTTCGTTGCGGACCACCGCGTCCATCGCCGTCCGCACGGCCGGGTCGCCGAGCAGTTCCATCGGCGATTGCGCAAGCGCCGGCAATACCAGGAGAAAAAGAAGCCTGTACATTCCGACAGCGTATCAAGTGTGGGGACCGCCCTGTATCCCGCAAAGGTCGCCGGTCAGCGCGGACGCTACCTCCACACCTGAATCAGGTTGCTGTACTCGTCCGTCCACAACGGCCCGCGCTTCACGGGTGCAGAATCGGCGCGCCGTCCAAGTGTCTCGCCAATCGCGTCGGAGTTCGACACCACCACCCAGTCCGCGCCCAGAACCTGCTGCTCAGGATCGGCCGGGCTCGCAATCCGCACCGCCTTCTTTTGCAGCGTGGCGGCCACGGATTCCAGCACCGGCCGCAGGTCGAGATACCGGTTCGTAACATGGATGGCCACGGCGCCGCGTTCCCGAAGCCGCGCAAAGTAAGCCTGGAATGCCTCGCGGGTCAGCAGGTGAACCGGGATCGCGTCGTCGGAGAATGCGTCCAGAACGATCGCGTCGAAGCTCCCGGGAGGCTCCTGCTCCAGCCGCAGCCTGCCGTCGCCCTGCACCACGCTGACCTCCGCCGCGGAATCGGCCACAAAGCGGAACTGCTTCGCCGCGGCTTCGATGACCGCCGGGTTGATCTCGTAGAACCGGAAGAAGTCGCCCTTTCGTCCATAAGCCGCGAGCGTCCCGGCGCCCAGCCCGACCATCGCAACGCGGCGGTTCGCATCGCCCTGCCCGCCCAGCAAGAGTCCGATGCCGGATTGCATCCCGTAGTACGCCGTCGGAATGCGGCTGCGCGCCGGCGCAAGGAACTGCACGCCGTGGATGGTGCGGCCGCTATAAAGCGTTCGCACCGCTCGCTCGCCTTCGCCGCTGTCGCGGATCTGCAGTGCCCCGTAGAAATTCCGTCCGGCCGCCACGCGTGTCGCCCCGTTTTGGAAACTCGAGGCAACTACCAGGGCCGCGATCGACAGAGTCCCCAGCCGGATCAGCCGCCCGCGCGAGGTGACTCCATAGATCAGCACCATCGACAGCAGCATCGTGGCCGCGATTGCCACCGGCAGTTCCAGGTAGGAAGTGAACATCGCCGGCGCGGCCACCGCCACAAAAATCCCGCCCAGCGCGCCGCCCGTCGCGGCCATCAGATAGAAGAAGGGCAGGCCCCGGCCGGAACGCGGTCGCGTGCGCGCCAGTTCCCCGTGGCAAAACAGGCACAGCACGAATAGCGCCCCCAACAGAATCAGCAGGTCCACCCGCAGGTCCGTAACCGTGCCGGCCAACCCGATGCGCGAGCCAATCGCCACCCAGCACGCCGGCAGCAGCCATCGGAACCACGCCGGCCGGTAGAAACCGTCCGACGCGAAGCACAGGACAAAGCTGAGCAGATACAGCGCCAATGGCAGCACCCACAGCAGCGGTATGGCCGCAACTTCCTGGCTGAGGTAGTTGGCCACCGCGAGCCACAGCGCCGACGCCGTAGCGCTGAGCGCGATCCAGAGCGTCGGCCGGAGAGCATCGGCGTCCGCCGTGCCGGGCTCGTCCTCCGGTCTCCACCCGCGGTTCGAGACAACCCCGATACCCAACAGCACAGCCACTATCAGGTACCCCGCCGACCACCAACGCAACTGCGTCGAAGTCGCCAGGCCAGGCTCGATCGCCAGCGGGTACGAAAGCAGCGCCAGCACGCACGCACTATTGGAGACCGCGAACAACCAGTAGGGAAGCTGTTGCGCGCGCCTCCCCGAATGCCAGCATTGCACCAGGGTGGTCGTCGTGGCGAGCACGAAGAACGGCAGGCCGGCGGACGCAGCCAGTATCCCGGGAATCGCCAGCACCGGATTTCCGGAGACCCATTCGGCGGGCGCGCGCACGGGCAGCACCAGCAGGCTTGCCGCCAACAGGCCGAGATGAACCGCCGTCCGAACGGCGGGGCTCGCGTACCGCGAGATCCAGAACGAGTACAGGTAGCCCAGGAGCAGCACGACCTGGAAGAACATCATGCACGTGACCCAGACTCCGGCCGACCCGCCGAATCGCGGCAGCAGAGCCTTCGCCATGATGGGCTGGATCAGGAACAACAGCGCCGCGCTCCACGCGATGGTGAGCGGGCCGTACAGCCGTCGAATGGGCATGGGGAAACCAACGGCATAGTATCAGGTCTCCCCGGGGATTCACATCGTGCGCGGGCGGCGGCTGGCGATCGCCCGCCCACCACTACACTGCAGCCATCGCCCGCCGCGGCTCGAACGTATACCCGAACCCCCGCACCGAGTGAATCAGCACCGGATTGGCCGGATCTTTCTCCACCTTCTGCCGCAGGCGCAGAACATAGACATCCACGGCGCGGTCGGTGATCGCCCGGTCCTGGCCCCACACGGCGTTCAGAAGCTGCTCGCGGCTGAACACCACCCCCGGCCGGCTCATCAGGAACTCCAGCAGCCGGAACTCCGTCGCCGTCAGCGATAGCGGCTGCCCGTCGAGCCGCACCTGGCAGCTCGTGCGGTCCAGTTCCACGCCGCCTGCCTCCAGAACGCGCGCCGGTGCCGCCTGGTTGCGGAACTGCAGCTTGATGCGCGCGATCAGCTCGCGCACGAAGAACGGTTTCACCACGTAGTCGTTCGCGCCCAGCTCCAGACCGACGATGCGGTCCGTCTCGCTGGCGCGCGCCGTCAGAAAGATGACCGGAGTCTGCGCCAGGTCCGGGTCTTTTCGGATTCCCTTGCAGATGTCGAGGCCGTCGGAATCGGGAAGCATGATGTCCAGCAGAATCAGGTCGGGCCTCACCTGCCGGCACAGCTCCAAAGCTCCGCGGCCGGTCTGCAATCCGGTAAGTGTAAAGCCTTCTTTCTCCAGGTTGTACTTTAAGAGCGAATAAAGATCGACGTCGTCTTCGATGAGCAAAATCTTTTTCATCAGGAACAACGTAACAGCGCTCCCGTTACGGGATGGTTAAGACGCCGTGAATTCGGGATTAAGCGCCGCCCCGTCCAACTCGGCGGGCTGCACCGGAAGTGTGAAATAGAACGTCGAGCCCCGCCCGACGGTGCTTTCCACACGTGTCGTTCCGCCGTGCGCCGCCACCAGGTGCTTGACGATCGAAAGCCCCAGCCCCGTCCCGCCAAGCTCGCGCGAGCGCGCCTTGTCCACCCGGTAGAAGCGTTCGAACAGCCGCGGCAGGTCCTCCTCCGGAATCCCGATCCCCGTGTCGCGCACGAAGAACTCGATCATGCCGTTGGCTTCGTGCGCGCCCACCGTGATCTCGCCGCCCGACGGAGTGTACTTGATCGCGTTATCCAGCAGATTGCTCATCACCTGCGATACTGCCTCGTTATCGCACCACACTACCGCATTGTCCGGAGCAGGCTCGGCGCGCAGCCGGAGGTCGGTCTTCTCCGCGATCGGCCGCACCACCTCCAGCGCGTCGTGAATCAGGCTGTTCGCCAGCCGCGGCTCGAATTCGAATTTCTTGCGCTTCTGCTCGATCCGCGACAGCGTCAGCAGGTCCTCGGTCAGGCGCGCCAGGCGCTCCGCATTGTGCCGGATGATGCCGAGAAAGCGCATGTTATGCTCCGGATCGTGCAGTGCGCCGTCGATCAGCGTCTCCGTGTACCCCTGGATCGACGCCAGCGGCGTGCGCAGCTCGTGCGAGACGTTGATCACGAAATCCTTTCGGATGCGCTCCACTCTCTCCAGTTCCGCATGCTCGCGCTGCAACTGGGAAACCGTCTTTTGCAGCTTCTCCGCCGTCTCGTTCAACGTGCGCGCAAGCTGTCCGAACTCGCTCGATCCGCCCTGTGACAGGCGCGCCCGGAAATTGCCGTGCGCCAGTTCGCCCGCGTGCGCCATGATCTGCGCCAGCCGCCGCGAAATCAGCCGCGCCAGAATCGCCGCGATCAGGATCGCCGGCAGGAACGCCACCGCCGTGCTCACCAGAAACTTGCGGCGGATCAGGCCCACCTGCCGGTCGATTTCCGAGAGCGGCACGGCGATGCGGATCGCCGCCGCGCCGTCCGCGCTGCGCACCGCGACGTACAGGAATGGATCGCCCAGAGTCGCGCTCAGCCGGCTGTTCGATCCCACGCCGTGCGCAAAGGCGTCCACCACCTCGGGACGCGTGCCGTGGTTCTCCATCTGCGCGGCGTTGGCCTCCGAATCCACCAGTACCTTGCCGTCGGCGCGAACGATCGTGATCCGTCCCCCCGCGGCAGCGGCCATCCGCTTTGCCTGCGCCGCGTCCAGGCTCTCCGCCGCCGGCAGCGACAGCGCCAGCATCCGGCACTTGCCGGCCAACTGGTCCTTCAGGTTTTGCAGATAGTTCTCCCTGGCCACGTCGATCGCGAAATAATCCACCGCGGCCAGCGCCAGCAGCAGCAGGCCCAGCACGCCCGCAATCAGCTTGAGAAAAATCTTCCCGGTCATGTCGCTTCTTCGAACCGGTACCCGAACCCGCGCACCGTGGTCAGGTACTTCGGCGAGTCCGGCTGCTCCTCGATCTGTTCGCGCAGGCGGCGCACGTGAACGTCCACCGTTCTCGGTGTCACATACCGCTGGTGCCCCCACACCGATTCCAGAAGTTGATCGCGGCTGTACGCGCGCCCCGGATGCGTAAGGAAAAACTCCAGCAAATTGAATTCGGTCGAGGTCAGCTCGATCTCGCGGTCGCGCAGAAACACGCGGTGGCCGGTCCGGTCCAGCCGGAACGGACCGAGATTCAAGGTCGGCGGCTCCGCGTCCATATCCTCGCGCCGCAGGTGCGCCTTCACCCGCGCAATCAGCTCGCGCGGGCTGAACGGCTTGGTCATGTAATCGTCGCCGCCGATCTCCAGCCCCAGCACCCGGTCCACCTCGTCGGACCGCGCCGTAAGAAATAGCACCGGCGTCCGCCCCAGCACCTGCGATTGCCGGATCTGCCGGCACAGCTCGAACCCGTCCAC
>Ga0335082_10007337_pt1 | contig 11972 bp, 4 predicted proteins | sample Lox_Sample_41_FD_206718 | JGI IMG/M metagenome (GOLD analysis project Ga0335082, IMG submission 206718) | Soil microbial communities from Loxahatchee National Wildlife Refuge, Florida, United States - Lox_Sample_4.1 | ecosystem: Environmental > Terrestrial > Soil > Wetlands | place: USA: Florida...
TCATCCGCGGCCGCATCTCGACCGATGCCTCGGCCATGGAGCGCTTCCGGCGCGAGGTGCTGCTCGCCAGGCGGGTGGCCCACCCCAACGTCTGCCACGTCTACGAGCTCTACGACGCGACGACCGCGGCCGGCGTCCCCATTCACTTCCTGAGCATGGAGCTCCTGGAGGGGGAGACGCTGGCCGGCCGCATCCGGCGCGAGCAGCGGCTGACCACGGCCGAGGCCCTGCCGCTCGTCCAGCAGATGTGCGAGGGACTGGCCGCGGCGCATGCCGAGGGAGTCGTCCACCGGGACTTCAAGAGCAGCAACGTCCTGCTCGTGCAGCGTCAGGACGCCACCGGCGACACCGGCGCCCTGCCGACGCGGGTGGTGATCACCGACTTCGGCATCGCCCGCGCGCTCCAGACCGGAAGCGGCGAGGAGCAAGAGGAGTCGCTCACCGGAGGCGCGGGCATCCTCGGAACGCCCGAGTACATGGCCCCGGAGCAGGTGACCGGCGGACAGGTCACCCCGGCCACCGACCTCTACGGGCTGGGGGTGGTGATGTACGAGATGGTGACGGGGAAGCTGCCCTTCGGCGGCGCCACGCCCCTCGCCTCTGCCGCCCGGCGCATTCACGAGCCGCCGCCAGCGCCGGACCGGTCCGTGGCCGGTCTCGACCCACGCTGGAACGCGGTCATCCTCCGATGCATGGCGCGCGAGCCGGAGCGGCGGTTCCGGAGCGCCCGCGACGTGGCCGCGGCGCTGGCCGGAGAACGCCCTCGAGGATGGCCCCGGCTGGCGGTGCTGACCGCTGCCGGCGTGGTGCTCGTCGCCGCCGGCCTCGGGGCGGCGTGGTACCTGCGCCGGGAGGCGCGCATCCGCTGGGCCGTCGACGAGGCGCTGCCCCAGGTCGCCGAGCTGGTCGAGCTGAACCGGTATCCGGCGGCGGTCGCGCTCGCCCAGAAGGTCGAGCAGGTGGTCCCCAGCAATCCGCGGCTGCTCAAGCTCTGGCCGGAGATGTCGCGGCTCTTCACCGTGGAGACCACTCCCGAGGGCGCCGAGGTGTGGGTGAAGGAGTACGCCGCGCCGGAGAACGAATGGCGCCACCTGGGCAGGACCCCTCTGGCCAACATCCGCATTCCCTTCGGGCTCCACCGCTGGCGCATCGAGAAGAAGGGCTTCGAGACGGTCGAGACCGTCCCGCAAACCGTGTTTTCGACGAAGGGAATGACGTTGCGCTTTGCCCTGGACCCGGTGGGCACCATTCCGCCGGGAATGGTGCGCATCCCCGGCGAGAACGTGTCCATCGAGATTCCCGGGCTCGACCACCTGCCCGCGGTCCAGATCGGCGACTACCTGATCGACCGCACCGAGGTGACCAACCAGGAGTTCAAGCGCTTCGTCGATGCCGGCGGCTACAAGAATCGCGACCTGTGGAAGTACCCCATCTCCAAGGACGGGCGGGTCCTGGGCTTCGAGGAGGCGATGGCGCTCTTCCGCGACCGCACCGGCCGCCCGGGGCCGGCCACCTGGGACCTGGGTGACTACCCGGAGGGGAAGCGCGATCTGCCCGTCACCGGCGTGAGCTGGTACGAGGCGGCCGCCTACGCCGCGTTCGTCGGCAAGCAGCTGCCCACCATCTACCAGTGGAGCTATGCGGCCGGTGCCTGGTCGACGCACCAGATGGTGCCGCTGAGCAACTTCACCGGGAGCGCGCTCGCGCCGGTGGCCAGCTACCGGGGCGTCGGCCCGTTCGGGACCTACGACATGGCCGGCAACGCCAAGGAGTGGTGCTGGAACGCGAGCGGAGACAAGCGCTACATCCTCGGGGGCGCCTGGAACGAGCCGTCCTACATGTTCAACGACGTCGACGCGCAGGATCCCCGCTCCCGCGCGGCCAACTACGGCTTCCGGCTGGTGAAGGCCCTCGATGACAAGACGGCCCCGGCCGCCGCCGCCCCTGTCGCCTGGTGGACGCGCGACTACAGCAAGGAGAAGCCGGCGCGACCCGAGATCGTCGAGGCCTACAAGCGGCTCTATGCCTACGACCGGACGCCGCTCGACGCACGGGTGGAGTCGACCGACGACACGTCGGACCGGTGGCGGAAGGAGAAGGTCAGCTACGCGGCCGCCTACGGGGGCGAGCGCATCGTCGCCTACCTCTTCACGCCGCGGCAGGGCACGCCGCCTTACCAGACGGTGGTCCTCTTCCCCGGCTCGAACGTCATCCACCAGCGGTCGAGCGCCGAGCTGCCGGGGATGCGCCTCGTCAGCCCGGTGCTCCGCAGTGGGCGCGCGCTACTCTACCCGGTGTACAAGTCGACCTTCGAGCGCGGGGACGCGCTGAGCTCGGACTATCCCGCTCCGACCGCGTTCTACCGGGACCACGTCATCATGTGGTTCAAGGATCTCGAGCGGAGCATCGACTACGTCGAGAGCCGGAAGGACCTGGATGCCTCGCGCATCGCCTACTACGGCGTGAGCTGGGGCGCCCTCTTGGGGCCGCTGTTCCTGGCCCTCGACGACCGCCTCAAGGTGGGAATCCTCGTCGGCGGCGGGCTCTCACGGCAGGATTGCATGCCGGAGGCGGATCCGTTCCACTTCGCGCCGCTCGTCCGTCAGCCGACGCTGATGGTGAACGGGCGCTATGACTTCTTCTTTCCGGTGGACAGCACCCAGGTGCCGCTGGCCAGGCTGCTCGGCTCGCCGCCCAAGGACAAGAGACATGTCGTCCTCGAGACCGGGCACGTGCCGCCCAACGACATCCTGACCAAGGAGCTGCTGGACTGGCTGGACCGGTACCTCGGGCCGCCGGGGTAGCGGCGACCGGCGATGAGGCGTTGCAGGGAGGAGAGACAGGGCGGCTCGTGTCCAGTGCATCGCTCACCCGGGCGTGCAGTGCCCAGCCCCCCGCAACGGAGGCGCGCGGAGGGGAATGTCGCGGCGAGGTCGAGCGCTGGCCAGCCGCTCGACGCACCTCATAGGCTCCGCAGCCCGCACCGCTTCGAGAATGTGACACCCGGTGCCCCGCACGTCGGGGACGGGGACCGACCGTTTTTTGGGCCGCTGTCTTCGCGGGGCGCCCCGCCGGAATCGAGTCGGCGGGTCCCATTTCGGACCCGGAAGGGGACCGGGACGCTCGAGGACGAGGAGTCCGCTTCCCGGGGTCGAAACACGAGGAAACGGACACGCTGTCCCCGGCTCGCCTCGAGAAGGGACTGAGCGTCGCATCGCCTGCTTCCGCGCCATCGTCCCGGGCTCGGGCGGAGAACGAGACGGTCGGTCCTTCTCCTCGAGCAGTGGGAGACCAGGTGTCACTTTCTCGATGTTCGGAGCCTGAACGAGGGACGCCGGTCCTGCGAGACGTCCGGTCTCGTTTGGTGCGGCAAGGGGGACCGGGAGGCTCGTTCGGTGGACCCACCGCTCGTGTCAGGACGACCGAACGAGGCGCCCGGTCCCCCCAGGCGGCGAGATGAGGACCGGGTGTCACTTTCTCGGCGCGGCGCGAGCGGCCCGCCCCTTGCTCCCTCCGCACGCCCGTGGACCTCATGACGGCAGTGCTGCGAGAGCTCGACGTCCGCAGCGACACACCCTTTCTCGTGAAAGTCACCGAGCCGTGGGCGGCGACGGGCGCGCCCGGCGCTCGATGCGCCTACGTCGTCGTCGACGGCCGCTGCGAGGCTCTCGCCCAGGGCCGGCCGCGAGGGCTGCTCCTCGGTCCGGGCGACGTCATCCTCTTTCCGCGGGCCGAATCGCATCAGCTCCGCTCCACCCGGGGACCGTGGCCCGAGCCCGTCCCGCTCCACGGGCTCGCCTCTCTCGAGCGCGATGGGGATTCCGCCGGAAGCGAGCCTGGGCTGACGCGCCTCCTCTGTGCCACCCTCTCCCTCGGCGGTCCCCTCGAGCACCCGGCCGTCGCCGCCCTGCCGGCGACCGTCGTGCTGCGCGCCGGTCTCTACCCCGAGCCTCGCAGCGTTCGCAGCTGCACCGCCGACCTGGTGCACGAGCTGACCCTCCCCCTGCCCGCCTCGGCCGTCCTCCTCGAGCGACTGATGGACGTCGTCGTCCTCCAGGCCCTCCGCCTCGCCCCCTGGAGCTTCGGCGACACGCCGAGCTGGTTCGCCGGCGCCGCCGATCCGCTGCTGGTGGCGGCGCTCGGCCGCATTCACGGCGAGCCGGAGAAGCGCTGGACGGTGGCCGCGCTGGCCGCCGAGACCGACCGCGCCCGGGGCCCCTTTTCCACCCGCTTTCGCCAGACGGTGGGCCTCGCGCCCCGCGCCTTCCTCGACCAGGTCCGCATGCACCGCGCCAAGAAGCTGCTCCTCACCGGCCGGCTCCCCCTCGCCGAGGTCGCGCGCTCGGTGGGCTTCGGCTCGCACCGGGCCTTCCGGCGCGCCTTCGTCCGGGCCACCGGCATGACCCCCGCCGCCTACCGCGGCTCCGGCGCCTCGGCGCCGGCCAGACGCCTCACCGGTCCGCGTGCACCGTCAGCTCCAGGCCCCCGCGCGGGACCGACGGATCGCTGAGCACCGCCTCCCACCCGGAGGCTCGACGCCCACCGACGACGGGCCTCACCGGCGTTCCAGCGACGCCTCGCGTACCTGGCGGGCCGTGCGCAGGCAGCCGTCTCGCCGTGCCTCACGCTCGACGCTGCCGAGAACCCCCCGTGAAGCTTGCGCCTGGCCAGCAAAGGCGAGGAGGCGCCCCTGATACATCCTGACCTCCGCTCGCAGGCAGGGATTCGCCTGCATGCCGGGTGTTCCGACGAGGTCGGCCACCTGGGTCAGCAGCTCCGGTGGAACCTCCCTCTTGGCCAGGGCGAGCCGGGATTGCAGCACCAGCCAGTCCGAGCGATCTGCCAGCGAGTCCGAGCCGACGAAGTACGGGGCGACGAATGCCGCCAGCGATTCGGCGCGCTCGAGGTCCTTCATGTCCACGAGACAGCTGGCCAGCGCGGCCTTGATGCGCGCGCTTCCGATCAGACTCTTGAGCCATCGGTTGGAGTCCACGAAGGGCTGGAGCTCGGCATAGGCCTGGGGGCATCTCCCCAGGGCGGACATCACCCGGAGGTAGACCCAGGCCCAGCCTCCGGTGCCCCGCGCCTGCGGTCCGAGGTCCTGGAGGGCCTTCTCCGCGGCGACGACCCGGTCCTGGTGGATGAGCTCGAGCACCAGCGCCATCGCCGGCCGGTGCTTGCACGGATCGCTCTCCCCACAGGCCGACATGGCCTGGCGAAGCACCTTCTCTCGTTCCACCGGCTTGAGGCTGGGCACCGCGGAGAACAGCCGGTACTCCAGCAGCCGACTCCTCTCTTCCGGCGTCACCGGCAGTGCCTCCAGCTCGGCCAGCACTGCGCTGGCTCCCTCACGATTGCCGACCTCGAGCTCGTTCCTGGCGACATCGGCCAGCACTCCGGCCCGCCCGGCGGGTGAGTCCTCACCCTCCCGCTGCAGGTCGGCAAGCGCCTCTCGATAGACCGAGGTGCTGGCGCGGTGCCTCCCCCACCACAACAGGCGCTGCGCACGGGCCAGCCGGATGGCGGCAACGAGTCCGGTCGCACCGGCGTCGAGCGCGGTTCGCTCGGCGGCCAGGCTGGCCTCCTCCGCCTCTCGCGATGGTTCGAGGAGGTAGAGGATCTGGCTCTTCAACGAGAGCAGACGTGCCAGGACGAGCCGGTCACTGCGGCGCCCGGCCTCGGCGAGGCCCCGGCCGATGGCCTCGAACGCCGGCTTGAACTGAAACTCTCCGAATCGGCAGAGGCTCTCGATGACGTCGACGCGCGGATCCCTTTCCAGCACCGGCGAGCTCTTCCGCAGGTCGGCCAGCCCCTGGAGGACGGCCTCCGGGGGCGAGACGAGGGCGTCTTCCAGCCGGAGCTCGGGATCATCCGGGACACTGGCCAGCAGCGGGGCGAGCTTCGCGTGCCCCTCCCACGAGCCCGACTCGGCCCAGGCCTCCACCCACGTTCGTTCCGGCGAGGCCGGAGCGGCGGCGGCCACTGCCAGCGCCCTTTCCGCATGCTCCGTCGTGGCGCTGAAGGGATCCCACCAGTAGGCCCGGGAGACCTGTTCGGCGTCCAGGAGCCGAGCGTGCGCCGGGAGAAACGCCGGTTCCGTCTCGATGACCTTGGAGAACATCGCGGCTGCGCCTCGACCGTCGATGTGGCTCAGGCGCCACAGGCCGGCGGCGTACCATCGCTTGGCGAGCTCGGACCTCGGGAAGGCCTGGGCGGGAATCAACACGCTCCGTGCCTCGGGCGGCGCCCGGTCCCAGTGCATGGCCTGGGTGAGCTTCCGGGCGAGGTCCCTGGCCGCAGGCTCCACGGCATCGACAGCCGCCGTGGTCGAGACCTCCGCGAGGGGCGGGTCCGGTCCCGGTGCCTGGAGGCGAGCGCTCCATGCGAGCTGCTCCTCTCCCTGCCGGTCGAAGCTCAGGATGAGCAGATCCCTCGCCCCGAGTGCCTCGGCCAGCCGCCGCTGGGGCTCGGAACCTACGTTCTCCGCGACCCACTGGCGATCCGTTCCGGCTCCGAGCGAAACCTGCCGCTCGGCGACGGTGGATGCCGGGACGAGCCTCACTCCCTGCACCGGGTCGAGCTCGGTGGTGAGCGCCTCGGGCATGGCCACGGACAGCCAGTCCAGCGCCCTGTCGCCGGTGAGATTCGCCGCCTGGAGCACCGCCAGCCCCACCCGCGGCGGAGGCGCCACCAGCCGCCGTCTCTGGACCTGCACTCTCCAGACGCCCACCGCAGCCGCCGCCAGCGCCGCGAGGACGAGCGCCGGCGCAACCAGCCTCCGCCTCCGCCTGGGGACGGTTCCCCTGCCGAGAAGCGCTTCGACGACCGCCTCGGGCGACCTCGGCCGGCGCGCCGGGTCGACGGAGAGGCACCATCTGGTGGTCTCGTTCCACCGCTCGCTCAGCTGCGGTGCAAGGCGGCGGGGCTCCGGAGGGGGGGCCTTCGTCCTCTGGGAGGCAACATCGGCCGGAGTCTCTCCTGAGAAGGGGAGGCGGCCGGTGGTGAGCTCGTACATGAGGACGCCCAGCCCGTAGATGTCCGTTGCCGGGGAGATGGGGCCGCCGGTGATCTGCTCCGGCGCCATGTAGGCCGGCGTTCCCACCGGCCCATCCCAGGTCCCGCCCTCGCCGGCGACCGAGTCAAGGGCCCGCGCGATGCCGAAGTCGGTGACCACGGCGCGCTCACCGCCGTCGCCGGTGGGGACGAGCATCACGTTGCGCGTCTTGAGGTCACGGTGGACCACCCCTGCGGCGTGCGCGGCGCCGAGAGCCGCCGCGACCTGCTGGAGAATGGTCAGAGCTGCCGCTTCGGACAGCGGGCCCTCCCGGTGGATGCGCTCGGCGAGCGTCTCGCCGTCGAGGAGCTCCATGGTCAGGAAGAGCGGCGGCTCGCCGGGGCCACCGACGTGCAGCTCGAAGACGCGGCACACGTTGGGGTGCCCGATCTTCCGGGCGAGCAGGATCTCCTGACGAAACCGCTCCAGCGCCCTCGTGCTCGACGCCTGCTCCATGCGGAGCGTCTTCAGTGCCACCCGCGAGCCGAGCACGAGGTCGAGCGCCTCGTACACCTCTCCCATCCCGCCGCGGGCGATGAGCCGGACGACGCGGAATCGCTTCCCGAGGACATCGCCGGGAGCCACCGGTGACCAGGCGGAGCGAGCCCCATCTGCTCGTCCCTCCCTCTGCTCTTCGCCCCCGACGCCCTCCGTGGAGGCGTCGTCTTCCAGCGGCCGCTCTTCGGGCATGGGAAGCCCCCGCGACGAGCCGAGCTTAGCGCTTCGTCGTGGGTCGGCGGCAAAGTCACCGTTGCGACTGATTCTGAGAGACGTCGCGGGCGCGCCTCACCGGTCCGCGTGCACCGTCAGCTCCAGGCCCCCGCGCGGGACCGACGGATCGCTGAGCACCGCCTCCCACCCCGAGGCCTCGATGCCCAGCGGCCGCTCGCCGGTCGAGCGCAGGTCGGGCGGGAGCTCCGCCGCCGACGGCCACCGCCCGGTCTCCGCCCGCAGCGCGTCCACCACCGCAGCCCGGCGCAGGAGCAGGAGCTGCGCCCGCACCCGCGCATCGCTCATCGCCATCCGGCCCAGCTCCGGAAACACCACCCGGGCCCGCGGATTCCAGAACGGGGCGTCCACCCCGCTCAGCGCGGTGAGCCGCTCCACCGCCTCGGCAGGCGGCCGCCCCGCCGCCGCCACCACCTCGTCCAGCCGGGCCTGGAGGTGGTGCCACGCATCCCCCACCGCCAGGGCATCCACCATCCGCATCGACGCCCGGGGGCGCCCCTCCTCCGCCCAGCGCTGCGCCACGCTGGGAAGCTCGCGGAGGGCCTCCCCCAGGTACGGCGCGAACGTCTTGAGCCGCACCAGCATCGACCAGTCGGCCAGCGTCTCGGCGAAGGGCGGCGCGCCGGCCGAGACCTGGGCGAGCAGCTCCTCCGCGTTGCGCTTCGAGGCCGCCGGCGCCGCATCCAGCGCCGCGGCGCACGGCCGGAAGGCCACCTCGGACACGGTCATCGCCGCCAGCCGACCCTCGAGCGCCGTCCCCAGGCTGGCGTCCCTGGCCAGGGCGAGCAGGTCGGCACAGGTGCCGAGCGCCCCGTCCATCTCGCCATGCGCCAGCGCCCCCCGCAGCCGCAGCGCCGCCATCTTCGCCGCGTAGGCCGCCGTCACCCAGGTGCGCGGACGGCCGGCCGGCGCAGGGACGTCCAGGGCGCCCAGGCCCGGAGGCGGCCCACCCTCGGCGGCATGCGTGGCCAGGAGCAGCGCCTCGAGCGCCGGCCTCCCCTCCTCCAGTTCCCGGAGGCAGCTCGCCGGGGCGACCAGGAAGGGAACCTCACCGTCCCGGACCGCCCGGCAGAACTCCACGTCCGTGGAGCGCGCCTGCTGGGCGGCGAGCGCGTCCCAGGCCGCGGCCGACAGGGCGCCGAACCGCCCGGGCAGGGCCGAGCCACCCTGGACCGGCCGCGGGAAGCGGGCCTCCATCCGGGCCCGGGTCTCGGAGACGAGCCGGCGGCGGAGCGCGCTCGTCTCCGCCCGCAGGGCGACCACGCCCAGGGCCAGCGCCAGGAGAGCGACGAGGACGACCAGCGCTGCGCGCCACCGGCGCTTGGAACGGGCCACGGGCAGCGGCGCACCCTACCAGCCCCGGGACGACGACGGGCGGGGAGGCCATCGGCCCACCCGCCCGTCGAGGCGACGCCGTCCCCCGGGCGGCGTCAGGCGCTCATCGGCTCGGCCTTCTGCGGCCGGGCCAGGGCACCGATCGGGTTCCGCCCCACCTCGTACTGCTTGAGGAGCCGGCGGAAGTTGCTCCGGTCCACGCCCGCGGCGCGCGCCGCCGACGAGACGTTGTTCCCGCTCCGCTCGAGCAGCGCGGACAGGTACCGCCGCTCGAAGGCGCGCATGGCCAGGCGCTTGGCCTCGGCGTAGGGCAGGTGCGCCAGGCTGAGCACCTCCACGTCGCCGCCGCCGCCGGGGGCATCGCGCAGCCCCTGGGGCAGGTCCTCGGCGTCCACCACCTCGCGCGAAGTGAGCACCACCGCCCGCTCGATGACGTTCTCCAGCTCGCGGACGTTGCCCATCCAGCGGTGGCAGACCAGGGCCTCCATCGCCGCCGGGCTGATGCTGGTCACCTTCTTGCCCATCTTCGAGGCGTAGAGCCGCAGGAAGTGCTGGGCCAGGAGGGGCACGTCCTCCGGGCGGTCACGCAGCGGCGGCAGGGTGACGGTGATCACGTTGAGCCGGTAGAAGAGGTCCTCCCGGAACCGGCCCTGCTCCTTGGCCCGGGCCAGGTCGATGTTCGACGCGGCGATGACCCGGACGTCCACCTTGGTCGTCTCGTTGGCTCCCACCCGCTTCACCTCGCCCTCCTGGAGGACGCGGAGCAGCCGGACCTGGGTGGCCGGGGGGACGTCGCCGATCTCGTCCAGGAAGATGGTTCCTCCGTCGGCGGCCTCGAAGAGCCCCTTCTTGTTCGCCATGGCGCCGGTGAAGGAGCCCTTCACGTGCCCGAAGAGCTCGGACTCGAGGAGGGTGTCGGTGAGGGCAGAGCAGTTCACCGCCACGAAGGGCTTGTCCTTGCGCGAGCTCCGGTAGTGGATGGCCCGGGCCACCAGCTCCTTGCCCGTGCCGCTCTCCCCCTGGATGAGCACCGTGGCCGAGGAGTAGCTGACCGTCTCCACCAGCTTGAACACCGCCCGCATCTGGTTCGACTGGCCGATGAGGTCCTCGAACTGGCCCTTGGCGGTGAGCTGCTCCTCCAGGACCCGGGTGCGGTCCTTGAGCGCCTTGCGCTCGGCCGCCTTGGCCACGGTGAGGCTCACCTCGTCGATGTTGGCGAAGGGCTTGGTCAGGTAGTCGTAGGCACCGGCCTTGACCGCCTCCACCGCCGTCTCCACCGTGGCGAAGGCGGTCATCATCACCACCTCCACCTCCGGCCGGGCCTGCTTGATGGCCTTGAGGAGGTCCATGCCCGACAGGTGGGGCATCCGGATGTCCAGGATGGCCACGTCGATGGATGGGTCCTTGGCGGCAGCCAGGCCTTCCACGGCATCGTCGATGGCCACCACGTGGTAGCCCTCGCGCTGGAGAATCTCCGTGACCGCACGGAGGACGACCTTGTCATCGTCGACGACAAGAACCTTGGCAGCTCGCTTGTTCATTTCTTACTTTCCTCGAGAGACAACGACGTCAGGGGGATGGGGAGAAGCACGGTGAAGGTGGAGCCCTCGCCGACCTGGGTCTTCACCTCGAAGGTGCCCCCGTGGTCCTTCACGATGCGGTAGGCGATGGCCAGCCCCAGGCCGGTGCCCTGGCCGGGGGGCTTGGTGGTGAAAGAGGGCTCGAAGATGCGCGGCAGCACGTCGGGGGCGATGCCCGAGCCGCTGTCGGTGACGCTGAAGTAGACCGAGGTGTCCCGCCGCCCGGTGTGCACGGTGAGCATGCCGGGGTTGCCGCCCAGGGCGTGGACGGCGTTCACCAAGAGATTCAGCACCACCTGCCCGAGCTGGGCCGGATCCCCGAACACCTGGGGCAGCTCGCGCTCGATGCTCAGCTCCAGCTGGGCGCTCTGCGCCTGCTTGAGCTGGCCGCGGAAGAGGAAGCAGGCGTCGTCCACGCAGGCCGAGAGGTCGAAGGTTCGGCGGTCCTCGGCCCGGCTCCGGCGGCTGAACTGGAGCAGGCTCTCCACGATGCGCTTGCAGCGCAGGGCCGACTCCTCGATGAGCTGCAGGTTCTCCAGATCCGGATTGGCCCGGCCGGCGTCCCGCTTCATGAGCTGGGTGAAGGCGAGGATGCCCCCCAGCGGGTTGTTGATCTCGTGCGCCACCCCGCCGGCGAGCTGGCCCACCGCGGCCATCTTCTCGCTCTCCACCAGCCGGCGGGTCATCTCCCGCTCCTCGGTGACGTCGCGGTAGGCGCACACCGCCTGGCCGGCCTCGGCCATGGGGTAGACGTTGAGGACGTAGGTGCGGCCCTGGTGCTCGATCTCCGCCTGGCCTTCGGAGGCGGTGGCCAGAGCGCGCTCCAGCGGGCAGCCCGGGCAGGGCGCCTCCCGCCCGAAGAGGAAGCGATGGCAGGTGGGGCCCTGGCTCACGTCCTGGATCCGCCGGCCGGACGTCCGCGCGTAGGCCAGGTTCGCCCGCCGCACGGTGAGATCGCTCCCGCGCACCACCGCCAGCGGCAGGTCGAGCGAGTCGAAGGACAGCTCCCACTCCCGCTTGGCCACCATGAGCAGCCGGGTGCGCTGCTCGACCCGCTCCTCCAGGTCGGCGTTGAGGATGCGGAGCTCCTCGTTCTGCTTGCGGGTGATCTCCGAGAGCCGCTCGTTCTCCGCCGCCACCGCGAACTGCTCGAAGGCGCTCTGGACGGTGAGGAGCAGCTGCGAGTCGTTCCAGGGCTTGGCGATGTAGCGGAAGATCTCCGAGCGGTTGATCGCCTCCTCGATGGCCCGCTGGTCGGCGTGGCCGGTGAGGAG
>Ga0335082_10007338_pt1 | contig 11972 bp, 10 predicted proteins | sample Lox_Sample_41_FD_206718 | JGI IMG/M metagenome (GOLD analysis project Ga0335082, IMG submission 206718) | Soil microbial communities from Loxahatchee National Wildlife Refuge, Florida, United States - Lox_Sample_4.1 | ecosystem: Environmental > Terrestrial > Soil > Wetlands | place: USA...
AAATGTACTGGCGGGATGCAAGAACGCCTTCAGCGAAATTGAACTGCAGATCAAGAAACACCAGTCGCTGGTGCGGCGGGAACATGAGTGGAAACGGAAACGGCCGCCTCGCGCGTGAGATGCGACCGGTTTCGAATAATCGGAGGCGCGCGGCGATCAGGTGAGTGGTGAGGCGAAAGCGCGAGCCGCAGTTTTCCTGTACAATTGAAGTTTGTGTGTTCAGGGGCGTAGCTCAGTGGTAGAGCAGCGGCCTTTTAAGCCGAAGGTCGTGGGTTCGATCCCCACCGCCCCTACCAGTTTTCTCAAACAGCCGATTGGACTTGCCAAAAGCACGAGGCAGCTTTAGGGCAGCATTAAGCGTTTCCTTCAGTGCTAAGTTGCTTCTTTCTGTTCCGCAAAATGCTTCGCAAGTCCTTGAGAAGACTGGTAGCGCGGATTTCGATCCCCACCGCCCCTACCATCCATCTTCCTCATGGATGGATACTTAACAAAAACACGCGGGGGCAAAAAGGGGCAGATAACCCTGATGATCCGGTTCGTGTGTGAATTCTCAGCGGCGCGAGTGACAACCGGACCTAGGCATCGCAAGCGCGTCGTCCCCGATGCGAATACAATTTGCCTGGGCACCCTGAAATGCTGTTCGGCACTGGCGATCCGTCACAAACATCCGCGGCAAAAGCTACCGGCTGGAAAAGAAGCACTAGGCCAGAACCGCTATGCCTCGCGTCGAAATCGTGGTACAGGCGACTCAATAGCATCGGTCTGAGGTCTGACCGACGCGAGAGGAGACTTTTCGTGGTAAGGGGTCAGCTCTAAATGTCACGGGAACTCGCTGAACCTGACAGCCTCCCGTCATCGACGTTCCGAGGAGTGCCCTGCCGGCATCAGCGCACCCTGCTGACTCACCCAGAGCGAACTGAGTGGTCGGACGAGACCCTTCAGCCATCCTATCGGCTGCTCAAACCAGCAAGATATGCCACTATGTCCTGTTTTCGGGCTTGCTTCGCGAGGCCTAATGCGCTCCGCCCCTGCGTATCTGTCATCGAAGAATCCGCACCGCTTGCTACCAATTCACGAACGACCTCCAATTCTCCGTAAAGCGAGGCTCCCATCAAGGGAGTCCATCCCTTCCCATCCTGTGCGTTCGCCAATGCCCCGTGCGCCAACAGTAGTCGCACACACTCAGAATTCGCGGGAAGAAATGCCTCGTCATCAGTGGTTGCAACAATCAGCGGCGTTGTTCCTTCGGAGTCCGAGATATTGGGATTTGCTCCGCTGTCCAACAGAAGCTTGACAATCGACGAGTCGCGGTTCATCGTTGCGAGAATCAAAGGAGTAATGCCAGATTCGCTCTGAGCGTCCACAACGGGTCTCATCTTCAGCACAAATTCGATCGTTTCGTGATTCCCACTTGCGACCGCGACATGAAGGAGCGTTCTTCGATCAGAAGGTGTGATGTTCGGATTCGCCCCAAGAGTCAGCAGCAATTCGACAGCTTGGTGCCTGCCATGCAGCGCAGCATGATAAAGAGCCGTCATGCCACTCTCGTCCCTTAAGTCGACTGTAGCTCCTTTATTAAGCAGAAACTTTAGGAGCTCCAGATCTCCGTACTCAGCTGCATACATTAGGCACGTGACGCCCTCGGGGCCCCTCGAGTCCGGACTGTCGCCTTTGAAAATTGATCGCTCGACAGTCCGCACATCGTGTAACAGCGAAGCGAGCGCTACCGATGATGTGCCCTGCCAGGATTCCCGTTCTCGCAGGATAAGAAATCTCTCATGAGGGCCCAGTTTCCTAAACTCTTCGTTCTCGGCTAAGAGTTCGTCGAACGCCTTTCTATTTGAATCTGTCATTCTCACAGCTTCCTCAATGCGCCAATTTTCTTGATCTCTAATCTCTTGTAATTTGTACGTCCCACCCGACTCTAGAGCTAACCGGCGGAAAGCAAATGATAGACTTTCCAGGCGCTCGTGCGAAAGGAACATCAAATCGGTCGATAAACAGCACGCAAGTATAATATCTAACATTTTCCGGGAAACCTTAGAGCTTTCCTGGAAATGAAGTCCTCACCGTTTCGCAGTCCTTATTAACGATGAGCGTATTTGTCCTGCTGGGTTTGCCCGTGCGGTCTTTTCCAATGGTTTGTCCCGCTTCGTAGAGCTTTTGGGTCCAAGGTCCGTAACCCAGCTTCTCACCCACAGCGAAGTCATATTCGAAGATGTAATTGCCATCGCTGCCTGTCGAAGAGCTTCCCTTCTCGAAGGTTATGATGTTCATCAACATAACGCCCGTTCCGCGCCTTGATAAATTCGATCCCCACCGCCCCTACCAATAACTCCCGGGTTTCACACCCATCCACTGAGATACTGTTGAAACGGGCGTCTGCGTGCGATGTCCGTACAGATTGCCGTCTTCTCCGGAGCCGTTCAACGTGAGCTCCGCGCCACGCCGGCTCAAGCTATACTGAAGAACCTCGGGGGAATTTGAGCATGGCAAAACTCGTCTATGCATTGAACCAATCCCTCGACGGCTACGTCGACCATATGAAACTGGGCCCGCCTGCGCCCGCGGCCTTCCAGCACTTCTTGGAGCTGGTGCGCGGCCTGACGGGCGTCATCTACGGCCGCCGCATGTACGAGATCATGCGGTATTGGGACGAAGATTCACCTGAATGGGACGCGGACGACCGTGAGTTCGCGGAGGCGTGGCGGAGCCGGCCGAAATGGGTGGTGTCGCGGTCGCTGAAGTCTGTTGGCCCGAATGCCACGCTGGCTGCGGACGACCTTGAGAAGCTGGCGGGCAAGTTGAAGGCCGGCCTGCGGGGCGAGATTCACGTGGGCGGGCCAGCCCTGGCGCAAAGCCTGACCGAAGCCGGCCTTATCGATGAGTATCGACTGTACCTCCGCCCGGTGGTGCTGGGTGGTGGCCAGCCATTCTTCGCTGGTCCCCGACCGCCGCTCCACCTGGCGGCCAGCGATTTCATCGCCGATGACTTGATCCGGTTGACGTACGTACCGGCGTAAGCGCGCGACTCGCGCAAGGGACTGCGACGGGAAATTTAGACAGACACCCAATCTCCGGTTCTCTGTCTCAGTGCTCTTGTTCGTTCCCTCATCGCCCTGTAGGATCGCGGGAACCAGGATGAGGTAAACGCATGTTCTTCAAAAAAGACTACGGTATCTTCAAAGAAGATGAAGCTGACGTTCCGCTGATCCGCGACCAGCAAGCTTCCGAGGTCGTGCTGCAATACATCGTTGACGCACTCAATGAAAAGTGGGAGCGGGAAAATGGGCAGCCGCGGCCCAAGCTTCAGACCCACCCAAAGCCGACTGGACACGGAAGGCCGCTCGCGCACGAGTAAGGCGGAGCGGCGGCCCGCCGTGGGCATTTTTCAGGAGTTGCTTGCCATGCGGCGGCGGCTCATTCGAAGTCGATGAACTCGCGGACTTCGATTTCGATCTCCTGGTCCGGCGTGACGGGGGACCGCTTCGCCCACTCGACGGCTTCCGCGAGCGAGTTGACCTTAATCAGCCAGTAGCCGGCGACGAGTTCCTTCGATTCGGCGAATGGTCCATCGATCACGGAATTCTTGCCGCCGGGAGAGAAGCGGACGCGAGCACCGCGGGAACTGGGGTACAGGCCGGCGGCATCGAGCAGAACTCCGGCTTTGGCCTGCTCCTGGTTGTAGTTGATCATCGCGGTGATGGATTCCTCGCTCGGCATCTTGCCGGCTTCGGAGTCTTTGGTGGATTTCAGAATCAGCATGAATTTCATCGGCAGTTCTCCTGAATGAGTTTGCGCGGCCGCCCAAGCTCGCTTCCCGGCCCCACTGGTACGTCGAACCGGGAGCGCCGGAATCGACACTCGGCGGCGAGTGGAACCGCGAACAAATTCTGCCGGGAGGGCAATCTGCTGCAAATGCGAAGGTTACGCCTGGGGCGTGGCCGGAATCAACTGAAGCGCTTCGAGTTCTCTTGTATCCCACGGGGAGCCGGCGTCGCAGGTCACATTCTTCAGGCAATCGGGCGGCGTATACTTCGCCGGAAAATCGGAGGCAGCGGTGTCCGAGGAAGATGTAGTGGGCAACGGGATTGTCGTCGGCCTGGCGGTGAGCGGGCTGGCATCCGGGCTTTTAGTCTGTGCTGTCATGGATCCCCGGCTTCCGCACGCGGACAGTTACACCGGAATCATCTTTGGCGTGTTCCTGGCAGTACCTCTGCTGCTGTATGAACTGCTGGATCAATATTGGAAAGCGGCCGGGCTCGTCGTTGTTACTACGCTGGCTTACCCGATCTCCGTCATTGCAGCGATGTGGTTTCAGATGGGTTTCCCTCGCGTTGGTGTACGGGGAAGCTTGGGGACGGACGACCTTCCCGCGCCCATTACCCTCGCTGTAGGTGGCGCCATCGGAGGAGCCATTGTGTTTATGGCAGTGGCTTTTTTCTGTCGCCGTGCACGCGGTCAGAGCCGGGCGGGAATGGTGCTGCGAGGCGCGTTGGCTGGTGGCGTTCTAGGGTTCACCGCATGGATTCTCCGTTCCTCGGTCGGGGTGGTGCTCTGGCACATTTTTAACCGTTTGGGGATGGTTCCGTCCTGGTCGGGTTCGAGTCCAAGAGAATGGATCGGTGGCGTGGACGATTATGGGAGGTTGGCTCGCACTTACGCGCTCTATGTCACATGGCAAACTGGCGTGGCGACGGCAATTGGATTTGCGCTTCGCCGGGTAGGCAACATCAGAAAAGAGTCTGCGAACCTGCTCTCCTCTCACGACTGATGCGGAATCGCTCGTGTTAGAAAACCTATGGGCATTCCTCGACCCATCGTCGAAATGTCCCGCCCGCAGCCTCAGTCTCCGCAGCGGCTCTCGGAGAAAACTAACTCGCGGACACTGAAAGACTTGCTCGCTGCTGAAGTTCGTGTAAGATGACGGTGCTCCTCTGTCTCCGCCCCAGAGTCCCGGGAGGCCAGCCAGGATGCCGCCGTTCTCACCGATTGCACGGAAACTGAAAGCGGCCGCACTCCCCTCCTCTTTGAACGATCTCACCAGCACAGATTGGAATCGGGACCTGAGAGCCGCATTCGGCTGTTCGGCCAAGGCGGCATAGCTTGGAAGAAGCCGTCGCGAAGGATGGGCTTGCCGCCGGCAGACTAGACGACTGAAAAAGAGATTTCCCGCCGCTTCTGGCGCCAACAGACTCCGCCACAGAGCGTCCGCCACGCTCTTACGGCCAGAAAAGGACGGGAATGAGCAGTGGGTCAGGAGAAATTGATGAGTCGGAATGGGAGGGAAAGGATGCGAAACAGTGGCCGTATGAAACGATGGATGCACTGTGCCGGAATGATGGTCCTGCTTGTGTTCGTTGCCGCAGGCGTCACGCCGGCGCAAACCAAGAAACCGAACATTCTTGTTATCTTCGGCGACGACGTGGGGCAGACCGACGTCAGCGCCTACAGCATGGGGGTGATGGGGTTCCACACGCCGAACATCGACCGCATCGCGAAAGAAGGATTGCTGTTCACGGATTACTATGCGGAGAACAGCTGCACCGCGGGACGCTCCACATTTATTACCGGCCAGAGCGCGTGGCGGACGGGGCTTTCCAAGGTGGGCGTGCCAGGCGCGACGGTAGGATTGCAGGCACGGGACATCACGATCGCGCAGGCGTTGAAAGCTCTCGGTTACGGGACGGCTCAGTTCGGCAAGAATCACCTGGGCGACCGCGACGAATACCTTCCGACCAATCACGGGTTCGACGAGTTCTACGGCAACCTGTATCACCTGAATGCCGAAGAAGAGCCGGAACGCCCATATTGGTTCGGGAACAATCCGGATTTCACAAAGTCATATAATCCGCGCGGCGTGCTGCACACGTTTGCGGACGGCAAGATCGAAGACACCGGCCCGCTGACGGTGAAGCGCATGGAAACCATCGACGACGAAACCACCAAAGCGTGCATGGACTACATCACGAAGCAGGCCAAGGCGGGTGGGCCGTTCTTCGCGTGGATGAACTTCACACGGATGCACATCTTCACGCACGTCCGTCCCGAGTACGAAGGGAAAGCCGGACTAGGGAAGGGCTACTTTTACGCGGACGGAATGTGGGAGATGGATCAGAACGTCGGCAAGCTGCTGGCTTTGCTGGATGAGTTGAAGATCGCGGATAACACGATCGTTGTGTTTACCACCGACAACGGACCAAACGCGTTCACGTGGCCGGACGCGGCGACGACGCCGTTCCGGAGCGAGAAAGACTCCAACTGGGAGGGCGCGTTTCGCGTTCCCGCGATGATTCGCTGGCCGGAGCACGTCAAGGCCGGTTCTGTGTCCAACGAACTGTTCTCGGGCCTCGATTGGTTCCCAACGCTTCTGGCCGCGGCCGGGGATACGACGGTCAAGGAACGGCTTTTGAAAGGCGGAAGTTTCAGCAACAAGACATTCAAGGTGCACCTGGATGGCTTCAACCAACTGCCGTATCTGACGGGCCAACAACCGCACGGCGCGCGCGAGGAGTACTTTTACTTCGACGATGATGGAGCGCTGGTCGCCATGCGATTTGATTTCATGCAGCCCGGCGCGACACAGCGCACGGCATGGAAGATTATTTTCTGTGAACAGCGACAGCCCGGCCAGTTCGATATCTGGGCCAACCCGTTTACCTGCCTGCGAGTCCCGCGCATGTTCAACCTTCGCATGGATCCGTTTGAGCATGCCCAGATTTCGGGGGACAGCTACGATTCGTGGCGGGTCGACAATGCCTACATTGTGTTCGAAGGAACGCGAAGAGCGGCGAACTTCCTGGAGACCTTCCTCGCGTATCCTCCCAGCCAGACTCCAGCCTCGTTCTCGATTGACCAGATCGAGGAAGGGGTGAAGAGGAAAGTCGAGGCCATGCGCGCGAAAGGCGCTCCTCAGGAATAACGCTTCCTCCGGATCACGCGAATGAGCAAACGGAAGAAGGTCAGAAGGGAAGTGCCGGACGTTCCGCGGGCCGTGGCTGCATCGAATGCAGCTCCGCCGGAGCAACGCCTCCGTTACTTTGCCCTTCTGGCCTTTCTCTCCGGAGCCGCCGCTCTTACGTATCAGGTCCTTTGGATTCGCCAGCTGGGGATTGTTGTTGGTGTCGACGTTTACGCTGTGACTACGGGGATCAGCGCATTCTTCGCGGGCCTGGCGCTGGGCAGCCTTGTTTTCGGCCGACGCGCTGACGGTCTGCGATCGCCCCTGCGGTCCTACGCTCTCCTCGAACTGGCCATCGCCGCCTGCGCGGTTGCTTCCACGTCAGGGCTCGCCCATGCGGCACCGTCCTTCGTTTACTTGCAGCAGCGCGTGGGTGCATTCGCCTGGCTGCCCGGTTTCTTCCTCGTGGGCTTGCCTGCGTTCCTGATCGGCGGCACACTGCCTTTGCTTTTCCGCTCGTGGGCGCCACGAATTGGCGTCGCCGAAGGTGGCGGTCTTCTTTATGCGGTGAATACCGCCGGGGGCATCGCGGGCGCGCTCGGAACACCGTTCTTCCTCATCCCGCATTTCGGAATTCGCGGCAGCGCCCTCGCCGCGGGTGCGATCAATGTCGCGGTCGCCTTTGCAGCGTTTTTCTACAGGCGCAATCGAGTGGAACGCGAGTCCCTGCGCGAAGAGGCCGTCGAATCGTTGCTGGCCGGCCGGACCTCGCGCTTCGCCGTAATCCTGTATGGAATTTCCGGCGCGATTGCTCTCGGTTACGAAGTCGTTTGGACGCAAGCGATCGTCCCGTTCATGAGTACGCGCGCCTTTGCCTTTGCTGTTGTCCTTGCGACCTACCTTGCGGGACTCATGCTGGGCAGCGCTCTCTACTCGCGGTTCGTGGCGCGCACATCTGACCCTTGGGGCGCGTTTGGAGTCCTTATCTCCGGTGCTGGTATCCTCGCGCTGCTCCTTGTTGCTGGCCTTGGCCACTGGCTCCTTGTGTTGCAAACGCAGGCGGAGGCTCTGGTGCTCTCGGCAACGGGCAGCATCCTGTTGGGCATGTGTGCCCGGTTCGTTATTGCGGCAGGCAGCGTTGTTTTTCTCCCTACGCTAATGTTGGGTGCCGCGTTTCCTGTTGTTCTCAAACTGGCGGTCGGCCCGCGTCAGATCGGCAAGGGTATCGGCGACGTTCTGGCGTTCAATACGCTGGGAGGAATCGCGGGCACGCTGACCACGGGCTTTGTTCTCGTGCCTGTTTTCGGAGCCATGCGCAGCCTGGCCATTCTCGCGGTTTGCGCTTCGGTCGTGGCGGCGATTGCTGTGTTGCGGGGATTTCGCCGGGAGTCGCTCGTTCGACTCGCAGTCTTGTCAACGGCCGCTTTCGCGCTGATTGCACTATTCGTTGTGCCGCGGAACCGCCTGGCGCAGTCCTTGACAGTCGCTCGAGGCGGCGGCGACGTCATCTTCTATCGCGAGACCGCTGCCGGCACAGTGGCCGTTCTGCAAGAGCAAAAAACCAAAGGCGACTTTCATCGCCTGTACATTCAGGGCGTTTCGAATTCCGGCGACGCGATGCCTTCGCTGCGTTACATGCGATTGCAGGCCCTGCTGCCGCTCCTGATTACCAACCAGGAGCCCAAGTCAGCGCTCGTCATCGGCTACGGCACGGGAATCACGTCGGGGGCCTTGCTGGCCGTACCGTCGCTGCAGAAACGCGTGTGCGTGGAGCTCCTGCCGGGCGTTGTGGACGCTTCTCCTTACTTCCGCGGGAATTTCTCCGCCGCCGCGGACCCGCGCCTTGAGATCCGTATTGGGGATGGCCGTCGCGAACTTCTTCGCCGTTCCGAGCAGTACGATCTGATTACCCTAGAACCTCCGCCTCCCTCCGCCGCAGGGGTCGCAAACCTCTACTCAACGGATTTCTATCATCTGGCGGCAAGGCGATTGCAACCCGGAGGCATGCTGGCACAATGGCTGCCGCTCGGGGCGCAAAATACGGACGACTCCCGTGCGATCGTCCGGAGCTTTCTCGACACCTTCCCCTACGCCACGCTTTGGAGCACTGAACTCCACGAGATGTTGCTGGTCGGCTCGTTTCAAGCCATCAGCGTCGATGTTGATCGGCTCTCGCAGCGTTTCCACGAGCCGCAGGTGGAGGTTGCGCTGCGCGAAGTGGGCATTAATTCGCCCGCGGCGCTCGTCTCTACGTGGGTAACGGATCGCAGCGGTCTGGAACGGTTCGCTGCCGGCGTAGCCGCGGTGACCGATGACCGCCCAAGCATTGAATTCACGACTTGGGTTCGCACAGGTGAGGTTGCGCGAGTGCTTCCGGAATTGCTTGCGCTTCGAACGGATCCTCCCCTGCGCGTTCGGAACGATGTTTTTCTAGCCGCACTTTCCGCCGAACAGGCGCGACTCGGCGAATTCTACGAGGCTGGCCTGGCGGCCTATCGCGGCGAACGCGCACTTTGGGCACGCAGCATCCAGCGCGTCCTTGCCACCGATGGGCAAAACCCGTATTACACATGGACGCTACGCAGCCAGCGATAGGCGCCGAGCGGTCCATCGGGGAAAGAGAGTCGATGACTGGATGAATCTTGAAATCAGACAGGCCGCCGAACACAATGCGGATCGACGGATTGACCCCGCGGTGCAGCGCACAGAACTCGAAATTGCGGTATTTGTTGCGCTGATACTCTCGAATTGACGGAGAAGCGATCTCGCATGGATGATCCTGTGGCAGCGTCCTCAACTCCGGTTCTGCAATTGCCAACGCGCCGCGAGCAGCCGCCTCAAACGGCTCTCGGCCGATTCTTTCTCGGCGGCCACCGCCTTGACCGGGAAGAAGAGATCGGCACGACCTATCCCTGGACCAAGGTATTGTGGCTCACCGGCGTGGACTATTTCTCGACGCTCGGCTACCAGCCCGGCATCGCCCTTCTTGCCGCCGGCGCTCTGTCTGTCCCTGCTACCGCCATCCTTGTCGCTGTCACTCTGTTCGCGGCGGTTCCGGTTTATTCCGAGGTCGCCAAGCGCTCTTATGTCGGCCAGGGCTCTATCGCCCTGTTGGAAAACCTGTTGTCGGGCTGGAAGAGCAAGATCTTCGTCCTGATACTTCTTGGTTTTGCGGCTACCGATTTTGTGATCACGATGACGCTTTCGGCTGCCGATGCGGCGCACCACGCCATTGCGAATCCGACTCTTCATCCCCTGATTGGAGATTCACAGATTCTCGTGACAATCGGCCTCCTCTCACTCTTAGCCGTCGTCTTCGTTCTTGGATTCAGCGAGGCCATCGGCCTCGCCCAGATCGTCGCGCTCCCCTATCTGGCGCTCAACCTGATCGTCCTGGTCCGAGGATTGTGGGAAGTGGCGCGCCATCACGAGTTCATCCGTATCTGGAGGCTGGACCTTGCGGCTCACGGGGATTGGACGGGTGTCTTTATCGTCTCGGCTCTCCTGTTTCCGAAATTGGCGCTCGGTCTAAGCGGCTTTGAAACGGGCGTGTCTGTTATGCCCCTGGTCACCAACGATGGCGGCGAACCGGGCGAGCAGGTCCCCAGCGGCAGGATCAAGGCGACACGATACCTCCTTCTCACAGCCGCATTACTGATGAGCGTGATGCTCTTGCTCTCCAGCGCCGTTACAAGTTTCCTGGTTCCTCCCAGTGCGTACCAGGTCGGGGGAGCCGCGGCTGGCCGCGCGATTGCCTACCTGGCTCACGCGCTCCTGGGAAATGTGTTTGGCACAATCTATGACTTCTCCACGATCCTGATCCTCTGGTTTGCCGGCGCTTCCGCGATGGCTGGGCTGTTGAACCTGATCCCGCGGTATCTGCCGCGCTTCGGCATGGCTCCTCGTTGGGTTGCTTACCGGCGGCCGTTGGTTCTGGCCCTTCTCGCCGTCAATATCGTCATCACATTGATCTTCCGGGCTAGCGTCGAGGCTCAAGGTGGAGCGTATGCGACGGGCGTTCTGGTGCTGATGCTCTCGGCCGCCGTCGCGGTCACGATCGCGCGCGCCAGGGAATGTGAACTCAGGAAGCCCCTCACGATTCTCCTTGTCGGCTACTTCTTTATTGTCAGTCTGGTGTTTGTCTTCACCCTGGGTGACAACGTCATTGGCCGACCGGATGGAATCATCATCGCCACTACGTTCATCGTTCTGCTCTTGCTCGCGAGTGCCATCAGTCGATCAGTTCGTTCTACGGAAATGAGGATTGCGGCGGTCACATTTGCAGACGAGGAATCGGCTGAACTGTGGAAGTCCATTACCGGGAAAAAGGTCAACCTGATCCCCCACCAGCGCGCGACGGCCCTCGATCGCAGCGACGTCGAAGAGAAGCTTCGAAAGCACTATGTTCTGACCGGACCGCTCGCCTTCCTTCACGTCCACCTGCAAGACAATCGCAGCGAGTTTCTATCGACGCTCCGGGTCTTCGTCCGGCGCGACGGCGAAGACTACGTGATCGGAGTGCGCGGTGCCGTGGCTGTGGCGAACGCGATTGCCTACCTCAGCGAACTGCTCGACCCTATCAGCATCCTTTTAGGGCTGACCAACAAGAATTTGATGAACCAGTCCGTCTCCTATCTGTTCTGGGGAGAGGGGGAGACGGCTCTTATGGCCTATACCATTCTTGTCCGTTACTGGGAGTGGACGAAGCGGACTACGGACCGGCCCCGCATTTTCCTGATGAGCGGTTGATTCGCAGGAGCTGCTTCGCGGTCGGCTGACTGAACAAGGAGAAATTACGGTGTCAACCAGGGACGAAATCATCAAGCTGCAGGAGCGCATCGGTCAGACCATCATCGGCCAGCGAGGCATGATCGAGCGGCTGATCCTTGGCTTGCTGGCGAACGGCAATCTCCTTGTAGAGGGCCTGCCCGGCCTGGCAAAGACACGAGCGGTCAAGAAGCTCAGTACATTCCTGGACGCCAATCTCAGTCGAATCCAATTCACGCCGGATTTGCTCCCGAGCGATATCACGGGCTCAGAGGTCTATTACACAGCGGATGGCAAAGGCGAA
>Ga0335082_10007339_pt1 | contig 11971 bp, 6 predicted proteins | sample Lox_Sample_41_FD_206718 | JGI IMG/M metagenome (GOLD analysis project Ga0335082, IMG submission 206718) | Soil microbial communities from Loxahatchee National Wildlife Refuge, Florida, United States - Lox_Sample_4.1 | ecosystem: Environmental > Terrestrial > Soil > Wetlands | place: USA: Florida...
TCCAGATCCTGTCGCGGGGCCGGTATCGGCTCTCTCCTCAAGCAGTTGCGGACTTCGTGGTGATGGTTTCCAGGCCATGGCCGTGGGGCCCGGTCTCCCGCCTGCGCAGCAGCCAGGCAAAAAGTACTCCCAGGAAACCCAGGATGGAAAAGATCCACATCCCTAAAGAGTAACCACCCGGATTGGTGGCGCTGGCCTGAGCGTGGTCGTTGGCCCACCCGATGAGCAGGTTGAAGCCGAACAGGCCGATGTTCTGGATCATGGTCATCAGGCCGTAGGCGGTGCCCAGCTTGGACTGGTCCACGATGTAGGCCACTGAAGGCCACATCACCGCGGGAATGAGGGAGAAGGCGATGCCCATCATGGCCATGGGGAGGTAGAGGCTCACGTGGGTGTAGGCCATCATCAGGTAGACGGGGATCAGCAACAGCGAGCCAAAGGCCATCAGCAGCGCGCGTTTTCCGGCGCGGTCGGCCATCAGGCCGAACAGGGGGGTGGCGAACATGGCGAACAGGGTCAGCATGCTGGAGAGGAAGCCGCCGAACTCGCGCGTGGTGCCGTGGGCTTCCATAAAGAACTTCACCGCGAAGGTCTGGAAGGGGAAGATGGCGGAGTAAAAGACGATACACAGCGCCACCACCAACCAGTACGACAGCCCGAACTGGAACAGGTCTTTGAAGACCACCTTGTCGGTCGAAGCGTGGCCCAGGGTGTAGCGCCTTTCGGCCTGGGCCTCCATGATCCAGTAGATGACCGCGCCGGCCACGCACAAGGTGCAGACGGCCACCGCGATCAGGAAGGGCGTGCGCCAGCTGGCATAGGCGCTCTTGGCCCAGGTGGGGGAGTTGAGGGCGGCGAAGGAGCCCAGACGGGCGATCATCAAGTTGATGCCGAAGGCGAAGCTCAGTTCTTTACCCTTGAACCACTTGGCCAGGGCCGCAGTGACGGCGACGATGAGCGACTCCGCTCCCATACCGAAGACCAGGCGGCCCAGCGCCATCTCCAGAAGGCGCTGGTTGGAGAGGGCCGTGCGGATGTCGGTGGCCACCTCCTGGCTGAACCACCCGAAGGGCGCGGCCACGACGTTGGCGACGCCGGGAGCCGCGGCGGCGAGGAAGTGGGGAGGATCCAGGACGGTGAGAATGGCGCCCAGAAGGCACAATATCCCGAAGATCATCGTGGACTTGCGAATACCGATCCGGTCAATGATGATCCCGCCAATCAGCACCGTGAAGATGTTGGGGAAGCTGTAGATGCCCTGCAGCAAGCCGATGTAGGAATCGGGAAAACCGAGCTGTCGGCTGAGCAGGTCGGCCACCGGGCTGAGCGCGTCGTAAACGTAGTAGTTGCCGAACATGGCCAGGCTGACGAAGACCAGCACCAGCCAGCGGTACAGGGCCGAAGGCTGAGGGCGCGCCGCGGCCGAAGCATCTGCCTGTGCCATCACGAGGCCTTTCCGGGGAGCGCGGGCCGGTTCCCGCGGGTCTGGAGAAGATAGCAGACGGAAGCGGGAATCGCGAACTATTCCAACTGGGGATTTCAGGAGCCGATGTAGCGGGCGTAGAGGCTGCGGGCGATGGCGGTGTCGGTAGTGCCCTTGATGATGGCGCGGCCGTCGGGGAAGAGGGTCAATTCGTAGGGCTCGCGCCAGAACTTGAGCACGAAGTCGTTGTGGCGGACGGTGCCGTGGGGCTGCAGGCGGCGCTGCAGTTCGGCGAAGTCCACCGGGCGCGCGTGCTCGTGGATCTGCACCGAGTTGCGCCCGCACAGGGTGATGTGCGGCCGGGCTTCGCCGGCCAGGTGCGGGAACTCGCGGCGCGCGCAGCAGCGGCAGTCGGCCCGCGGGCGCGACGCCCCCACCTCCGAGCGCTCGTTGGTCCACAAGTCAAAAGAGAGCAGGGTGCGGCGCAGCTTGTCCTTCGCGCCCACCAGGAACTTGAGCGCCTCGGTGGCCACGATGGAGGCCACCAGGGTGCAGGCGGAGTTGAGGATGCCGGCGGTGTCGCAGGTCTCGACCGTGCCCCGCGGCGCCTCCGGGAAGACGCAGACCAGGCAGGCGGTCTCGCCCGGCAGCACGTTCAGGGTGACGCCGTAGCTGGCTACGGCGGCGGCGTAGATCCAGGGGCGGCCGCGGGCCACGCAGAAGTCGTTCAGCAGGTAGCGGGTCTCGAAGTTGTCGGTACCGTCGAGCACCAGTTCGCAGCCTTCCAGCAGCGCTTCGATGTTGCCGGGGGTGAGGTCGGCCACCTGCGGCTCGACCAGGATGGAGGAGTCGAAGGCGGCGATGCGGCGGGCGGCGGCGACGGCCTTGGGCAGGGACTCGGCCGCGTCCGCTTCCTCGAAGAGCGTCTGGCGCTGCAGGTTGCTGGGCTCGACGTAATCGCGGTCCACGATGCGCAGCGTGCCCACCCCGGCGCGCGCCAGCAGTCCCGCGAGCGCCGAGCCAGTGGCGCCACAGCCCACCAGGGCGACGCGCGCGGCGGCCAGCCGGCGCTGCCCCTCCGCGCCGACGCCGCCAAACAGGACTTGGCGCGAGTAACGCTCCTCGGGATTCCATTCCATGCGCGGTCTCCGCTTCATTTATTATAGGGCTGCATCCCAGGAACCTTTGGCCGCGGCGCCCCTCGCAGGGTGGGAACAGGGCCGCCCCACATCCACTTCGAGACAACCACTTGAATCTCGCGGGCCGCGAAAAGGGAGGAAGGGTATTGTCAGCGGGAGCCAGGGCAGCGCTGCTGGGGTTGCTGGCAGGCTGTTTGGGTGTGGCCGCTGCTCCCTTCGCCTCTGGCCAGGCCCCCGCCGCCGGACTTCCCCGCGCCCAGGGAACCCCGCTGGGCAGCGAGGGCAGCTACCAGGGACTGCGCGTCCGCGACCTCCAGTTTCGCGGCCTGACCGGGCGCAGCCCGGAGCAGTTGCGCTCCCTGCTGGCGCAGAAGGAAGGCGAGCCCCTGGACCGCTTCAAGATCGCCGCCAGCATCCGTGCCCTCTACGCCACCGGACTGTTCTCCGACATCGAAGTCGAGGCCGACCGGCTCTCCGCGAGCGAAGCTGGCCTGGTCTTCGTGGTGCGGCAGAACTACTTCGTCGGTCCCATCCGCGTACAGGGCGCATGGAAGGGCGGCCCCACCTCCAACCAGGCCATCAACGCCCTCAAGCTGCAGTTGGGAGAGCAGTTCACCGAGGGCAAGATGAAGCAGGGCCTGGCCAGCCTGCAGACCCTGCTCCGCCAGGACGGCCTCTATCGCGCCCAGATCACTCCCCTCTACACCTCCCACGACGACACCCAAGTGATCGACATCCTGCTGCAGGTGACGCCGGGCCCGCGCGCCCGCGTGGGCACGGTGACGGTGGAGGGCGACGCCGGCTTCACTGCCACTCAGATCGCCGATATCGCCAAGCTGCACCCCGGCGACCCCGTCACCGCCGCACGGGTACGTCGCGCGGTGGAGCGCGTGCGCGCCCACTACGCCAAGCTCGACCGCCTGCAGGCCCAAGCCGCGCTGGTGACCCCGCCCTTCTACCACCCCGAGAGCGAGACCGTGGACTACGTCTTCCGCATCGCGCGCGGGCCTGCGGTCGAGGTCGAGGTGGAGGGCGCCAAGCTGAGCAAGGGAGTGCTCAAGCGCTCCGTCCCCATCTACGAGGAAGGGGCGGTGGACGCCGACCTGCTCAACGAGGGCAGCCGCAACCTGCGCGACTATCTGCAGAGCCAGGGCTACTTCCATGCGCGGGTGGAGGTGAAGAGCGAGAGCGCCGCCGGGGAGCAGAGCCAGCGCGTGACCTACCTGGTGGACAAGGGGCCGAGGTACACCCTGAAGCGGCTGGCCATCGAAGGCAACCACTACTTCGACGAAGACACCCTGCGCGAGCGCATGCTGCTGCAGCCGGCAAGCTGGTACATGCTGCACGGGCGCTTCAGCCAGGGCCTGCTGACCCATGACATCGAGGCCATTCAGGACCTCTACCAGGCCAACGGCTTCCAGCAGGTGAAGGTGGAGCCCCAGGTGGACGACGCCTACCAGGGGGTGGAAGGGCGCATGAGCGTGGTGCTGCGGGTGAGCGAAGGTCCGCAGACCCGCGTGGCCTCGCTCCAGATCACGGGCAACCACGCCTTCTCCAACGAGGAGCTTCGCCAGTTCCTCAGCTCCACCGAGGGCCAGCCTTACTCCCAGGCCAACCTGGCCAGTGACCGCGATGCGGTGGTCAATTTCTACTTCAATCACGGCTTTCCCGACGTGCGCATGGAGGTGGAAGTCCAGCCCGTGCCCGGCCAGCCCACGCGCATGCAGGTGGCCGACAGGATCACCGAGGGACGGCAGGTCTTCGTGGACCGGGTGCTGGTCGGCGGCCTGCAGCATACCCGGCCCTACGTGGTGGGGCGCGAATTGCAGGTCCACCCCGGCGACCCGCTCAGCCAAAGCGCCATGCTGGAGAGCCAGCGCCGCTTGTACGACTTGGGCATCTTCAGCCAGGTGGACGTGGCGGTGGAGAATCCCGACGGCCAGGAAGCGCGGAAGAACGTGATGGTGCAGGTGGACGAGGCCCGGCGCTACACCTTCGTCTACGGTTTCGGCTTCGAAGTGCAGACGGGAAGCGAGCCCGGCAACGTGCAGCCGCAAGGAGGAACCGGGGCCAGCCCGCGGGTCTCGCTCGACGTCACCCGGCTGAACTTCCGCGGGCGCGGCCACTCCCTGGTCTTCCAGGGCCGCCTGGGACGCCTGCAGCAGCGCGCCCTGCTCAGCTACGAGGCGCCGCGCTGGCTCAACCACGAGGACCTGAAGCTCAGCGTCGCCTTCCTTTTCGATACCACCCGCGACGTCCGCACCTTCACCGCCGAGCGCCTGGAAGGCTCCATCCAGGCCGAGCAGAAGCTGAGCAAGATCACCACCCTGCTCTACCGCCTCACCTACCGGCGCGTGAAGGTGGATCCGGCCACGCTGGCCATCAGCCCGGCCGAGATCCCGCTGCTCTCCAAACCGGTGCGGGTGGGCATCCCCAGCATCACCTACCTGCGGGACACGCGCGACGACCCCATCGAGTCCCACAAAGGCACGTTCACCACCTTCGACGCGGGCGTGGCCTCCAACGTGCTGGGCTCGCAGGCCAGCTTCACTCGCTTCTTCTTCCAGAACTCCAGCTACTACACCTTCGGCAAGCGCCACAAGTACGTGCTGGCGCGCTCCACCCGCATCGGGGTGGAGAACCCGTTCAGCGGCACCACCGCCGATACCATGCCCCTGCCGGAGCGCTTCTATGCCGGGGGCGGCGGCACGCACCGCGGCTTCGCCATCAACCAGGCGGGTCCGCGGGACCCCGACACCGGCTTCCCCATCGGCGGCGACGGCCTCTTCCTCAACAACCTGGAGCTGCGCCTGCCGCCCCTGACCTTGCCCTGGGTGGGCGACAACGTCAGCTTCGTCTTCTTTCACGACATGGGCAACATCTTCAGCACCGGCGGCGACATCCTGCCCGGCATGCTGCGCTGGTCGCAGCCCCGCCGCCACAACTGCTTTCTGCTGACTGTCGCCACTACCTGCGACTTCAACTACAACTCCAACGCCATCGGCGCCGGCATCCGCTACAAGACGCTCATCGGCCCGGTGCGCTTCGACTTCGGCTACAACCTGAACCCACCCCTGTTCCCGGTGCGCGACCAGTCCCGCTCCCAGGTGCTGACCCACTTCAACTTTTACTTCAGCATCGGGCAGACATTCTGATGAAGGCATGGGCCAAAATCGCTTCGCTATTCGTGTTGTTGCTGGCGGCGATCGCCGGCCGCGCGGGGGAGGTGCTGGACCGCATCGTGGTGGTGGTGAACGACGAGGTCATCCTGCAGAGCGACGTGGATGTGGAGGTCCGGTACGAAGCCCTGCTCAGCGACAAGCCCCTGGAGCGGGTGACCGCCGCCGACCGCCACGACGCCCTGGATCGCCTGGTGGACCAGACCCTGATCCTGCAGCAGATGCGGCAGGCGGAGATCCCGCCACTCCCTCCCGAGGAGCTGGTGGCGGAGGTGCAGAAGATCCGCCAGCAGCTGGTGGTGGGGGCCAGCGACCAGAGCTGGGCGGCGGCCTTGGAGCGCTACGGCCTCACCGCGGACGAGTTCGCCTACCGCGCCGGCATCCAGTACCAGATCACGCGCTTCCTCGACCTGCGCTTCCGTCCCATGGTGCGGGTGGACCGGGCCAGCATCGAGGAGTACTACCGTGACAAGTTCCTTCCCCAGTGGCGGCAGAAGAACGCGCAACCGGCGCCGCCCCTGCGCGAGGTCGAGTCCATGATCGAGAGCGTGCTGGTGGAGCAGGAGATCGACCAACTCCTGGTGGCCTGGCTGGCCACCCTGCGCAACCAGGGCGACATCCGCTTGCACCCGGCCCTGAACCAGCCCAGCCAGCAGGGAGGGGTGAAGCCGTGACCACCGACAGCGCCCGGCATCGCGCGCATCGCCATCACCACCGACTCCGCATCTGGCTGGCGGTGGCGCTGCTGGTGCTGATGGCGGGGGCGGTGCTGTACCTGACCAGCGCGCGCTTCCAGGCACGGGTGCGTCGCATGGTGGTGGCGCGGCTGCAGGAGAGCATCGGGGGGCGGGTGGAGATCGGCGCGCTGCGCTGGAGCCTGCCCCGCCTGCAGGTGGACATCGACGACCTGGCCATCTACGGGCGCGAAGCGGCGGGCGAAGCACCCTTCCTCAACGTCGGCCACGTGCAGGCCCGGCTGAAGGTCCTCTCGCTCTTCCGCCAGGAGATCGGCTTGCGCTATCTCTTGCTCGACCGGCCGGTCGTGCACCTCATCGTCTATCCCGACGGCAGCACCAACCAGCCAGTCCCCGGCATGGTGCAGCGCGACGCCGGCGACCCGGTGGCGCGCCTGTTCGACCTGGCCATCAGCCGGGTGGAGGTGCGTCAGGGCGGCCTGATCTTGAACACCACCCGCACTCCGTTGGAATTCAGCGCCGACGATCTGGCCGCCCACCTCAGCTACTCGCGCTGGCGGCGCCGCTACGACGGCGACCTCAGCGCCGGCAAGCTGGAGGTCTCGGGCCGCGACTTCCGCCTTCCGCCCGGGAACCTGGCCACGGAGTTCAGCCTGCAGACCGCGGCCGTCCAAGTGAAATCGTTCCGCTGGACGGCGGGGCGCTCCCACCTCACCGCCCAGGGCCAGGTGCAGGACTTCCGCCATCCCCAGGTGGACCTCACCTACGAGGCCGCCGCCGACCTGGCGCTGGCGGGCGCGGTGCTGCACCTGACGCCGCTGCGCGCCGGCCTGCTCGAGTTCAGCGGCCACGCCCGTTCCAAGGCCAGCGAATGGACGGCTGGCGGCCACGCAGCCGTGCGCGACCTGCAGTGGCAGGAGGCGTCCTTCCGTCTGGCCGGCTTCAATGGTGGGACCGACTATACGGCCACCCGCAGCCGCCTGGCGCTGGCCCACGTGTTTGCCAGCACCCTGGGCGGCGTGGTCACCGGGGAGGCCGAGATCCAGGACTGGCTGTCCGGTCCGGCGGAGGCTTCTGCCCGAAGTCCCGCGCCGGCGCGCGGACAACTGCGCTTGCGTCTGGAGAAGCTGCGGCTGGGGGAGATCGCCGGCGCCGTTTCTACGCCCGCACTGCCGCTCGCCCGCATCGGCTTGGCGGGAGAGGTCAGCGGCACCGCGGACGCCTCCTGCCGGGGCTGGTTGCAGGACCTCGAAGCCGACCTCGCCCTGGAGGTCCAGCCGCCCGGCCGCACCGAAGCCCGCGAGCTGCCCGTGACCGCCACGCTGCGCGGCCGCTATCAGGCCCGCGCCGCGGCCCTCGAGCTGGCGCGCTTGGAAGTGGCGACCCCGGCCACGCAGGCCCAGGCCTTCGGCTTACTCGGCGGCAGGGCCACGCGCCTCGACTTGGCGGTCACCACCCACGACCTCGGGGAACTCCGCCCGCTGCTGGCCGCCTTCCGCGAGCCGGCGCGCCTGCCACTCAGCCTGCGCGGGCGCGCCTCCTTCCGCGGTGTTGTTTCGGGACGGCTGGCAGCCTTGGCGGCCGCGGGTCACCTGGAGGCCGATGATTTCGACTCCGTCCTGCCCTGGGCGGCGCTGAAGAGCGGCCCGCCGCCGGGGGCCTCGCCCACCCTTCGCCTGCAGTTCGATTCCCTGCGCGCCGACGTGGAGCTCTCTCCCACGCAAGCCGCTGTCCACAACGGGTTGGTGCGCCGCGGGCCCATGGAAGTCAGCTTGGACGCCGCCGCCGGCCTGCGCGACTACGCTTTCGAGGATGCCAGCCCTTTGCGCGCGCAGCTGGGCTTGCGCGGCTCCGAGGTCGCCGGCCTGCTGGCCTTCCTGGGCGTCGGCTACCCGGTGAGCGGCAAGTTGGACCTCGACCTTAGCATGCGAGGCACGCTGCAGAACCTGGACGGCAGCGGGCGGCTGGAGATCACCTCCGCGCGCCTCTACGGCGAGCCCTTCCAGTCACTGCGCTCCGGCCTCCGCCTGTCGGGCCGCGAGATCCAGTTCCCGCAACTGACCCTGGCGCACAGCGGAGGACAGGCGCAAGGCAGCGCCGCCTACGACTACTCCACGCGCGGCTTCCGCTTCGACCTGGCAGGTTCGGACTTCGACCTGGCCCGCTTCGACCGCCTGCAGAGGCCGCACCTGCCGGTCGCCGGGAGCGCCGGCTTCACCGTCCGGGGCTCGGGCACGCTCGACGCTCCCGTGATCGACGCCAGCATCCATCTGGCCAAGGTGGTGGTGAACGGCGAGCCGCTGGGCGACCTCGAGATCGACGCCGTCACCCGCGGCCCCGATCTCCACCTCGCCGGCCGTTCCCAGCTCGCGCGCGGCAGCTTCCGCGTAGAGGGCGACATCCACCTGCGCGAGCAGTGGCCGGCCCGGCTCGCGCTCACGTTCCAAGGCATGGACTTCGATTTCCTGCTGCGCGCGTACGTTCCCGGAGAGATCACCGGCCACTCCTCGCTGGCGGGCACGGTATCCCTGGAAGGGCCGCTGCGGCAGCCACGCCGGCTGAACGTGCACGGGGAGTTCACCCAGCTCTCCCTGGACGTGGAGCACGTGGCCCTGCGGAACGGCGCTCCCATCCGCTTCTCCATGGCGGACGAGGTCTTCCGGCTGGAGCAGATGCGCATCGTGGGCGAGGACACCGACCTCTCCGCCTCCGGGAGCGCGCAGCTCTCGGGCCGGCGCCAACTCGACCTGCGCGCCCAAGGCGTCGCCGGCCTGCAGGTGATCCAGACCATCAACCCCGGGCTGCGCTCGGGCGGGACGCTGACTGCGCGCGTAGAAGTGCAGGGCACCTACGAGCAGCCGCAATGGCGCGGCGAGATCGAGGTCCACCAGGGCGAGCTTTCTTTCTCCGAGCTGGCCAACGGGCTGACCGAGGTCAACGGCGTCCTGGTCTTCAACCAGAACCGTCTGCAGGTGCGCTCGCTCACGGCGCGCTCCGGGGGCGGCACCCTGGACTTCAGCGGCACCATCAGCTACGTCCGCGGCCTCTACTTCAACCTGAGCGCCACCAGCAAGGAGACCCGGCTGCGCTATCCCCCGGGCATCAGCTCCACCGCCGATGCCAATCTGCACTTCGAGGGCACCACCGCCGGCTCGCTGCTCTCGGGCGAGATCCTGGTGACGCGCTTCAGCGTGGACCCGCGCTTCGACTTTGCCGCCTACCTGGCGCGGGCGCGGCAGATCACGGTGTCGTCGCCTTCCACCTCGCCGCTCAACAACCTGCGCTTCGACGTCCACATCGTCTCCATCCCCGGGCTGGAGATGCAGACGGCGCAGGGGCGCATCTCCGGCGACGCCGACCTGCGCCTGCGCGGCACCGCCACCCATCCCGTGGTGCTGGGGCGGGTGACGCTGGCGGAGGGCGACGTCAACTTCGGCGGCACCAAGTACCACCTCGACCGCGGCGACCTCACTTTCACCAACCCGGTGCGCATCGAGCCGGTCTTCAACCTGGAGGCCACCACCCGGGTGCGCGACTACGACGTCACCCTGGGCCTGCACGGGCCCACCGATCACCTCAGCATCAGCTACCGCTCCGATCCGCCCCTGCCCCCTGGCGACATCATCGCCCTGCTGGCCCTGGGGCGCACCCGGGAAGACATCACCACGGCGCAGAACACCCAGGCTTTCACCGAGAGCGAGGCCGCCGCCATCCTGGGCCAGGCGCTCAACACCAGCGTGAGCAGCCGCATGCAGAAGCTGTTCGGAGCCGGGCGCATCAAGGTGGACCCGCAGGCCAGCGGCCCTGTCTCCAACCCTCTGGCCCGCGTCACCATCGAGCAGCAGGTTTCCGACCGCGTCACCCTGACCTTCATCACCAACCTGGCGCAGTCCTCGCAAGAGGTCATCCAGGTGGAGTACAACATAAGCAAGAGGGTTTCGGCGGTGGCGGTGCGCGACCAGAACGGGGTGGTGGGCTTCGACATCCGCATCCGCCAGCGCAAGAAATAGCCCTGGCAGGGGCGTATGTCGGCTGTCGCCCAACCCGATCCCTGGCATCCCCGACGCGTGGCCATGGTGGAAGTGCAGTTGCGGCAGCGGGGGCTGCGCGACGCGCGCGTGCTGGCCGCCATGGAGAAAGTGCCACGGCACGAGTTTGTGGCGCCCGGCCTGCGCGACCAGGCCTACGAGGACCACCCTCTGCCCATCGGCTGCGGCCAGACCATCTCCCAGCCCTACATCGTGGGCGCCATGCTGGAGGCCCTGGCGCTGGAGGCCGAGGACGTGGTGCTGGAGATCGGCACCGGCTGCGGCTACCAGACCGCGGTGCTGGCGGAACTCTGCCGCCAGGTGTACAGCATGGAGCTGTTCGCCGAACTGGCCGCCGGCGCGCGACAGGTGCTGGGGGGACTGGGCTACAACCACGTGAACGTCATCGTGGGCGACGGCACGCTGGGCCTGCCCGAACAGGCTCCCTTCGACGCGATCGTGGTCTCGGCGGCGGCGCCCCACGTTCCCGCGCCGCTCTTCCAGCAGTTGAAGGAGGGCGGGCGCATGATCATTCCCGTGGGCCCCGAACTCCTGCAGGAGCTGCAACTGGTGCGCAAGCTGGGAGGGAAGCCCGAAGTTTCGCATCTCGACGGCTGTCGCTTCGTCCCCCTTGTGGGCAAGGAGGGCTTCGCCGGAGAATACTGAGCCGCCCTGCTGCCGCCTTTGCCGGCCGCCGATCATCCAATGGCAAGAAGGCGGCACTCTTCAGGAACAAGGAGGGAGGAGTCATGAGGAATCGCATGGGGCTGGTTGGGTCCGCACTCCTGGGGGCGCTGCTGTCGGGGCTGCCGCTGGCGGCGCAACACCACCCCGTCCAGCAGAATCCGGAGGACCTGAAGATCCAGCAGCGCGTGAACAAGGACCTGGCCGGCCACGACTCCACCAAGGACGTGCAAGCCAGCGTGGACGACCGCATCGTCACCCTGACCGGCTCCGTGGATTGCTATCGCGACAAGCTGCGCGCCGGGAAGACGGCGCGACACGAGTTCGGAGTGGAGGGCGTGCGCGACCAGATCGTGGTCGGCGGCAAGCCCGTGCCCGACGACGTGCTCTTCGATCGCTTGGCCAGGAAACTCGCCTCCGACCGCGTCGGCCAGGGCAACACCTTCAACAACTTTACCTTGGAGGTACGGCAGGGCGTGGTCACCCTGGGCGGGCAGGCGCGCACCGACGTGGACCGCGACTCCGCCCTGGCCATCATCCAGGACACCTGCGGCATCAAGGGATTGGTGAACCAGGTCAAGCTGCTGCCCAATTCCCCCAACGATGACCGCATCCGCGCGCGCGTGGCCCGCGCCATCTACGGCGACCCGGTGCTGCAGAAGTACGCCATCGTTCCCCAGAAGCCCATCCGCATCGTGGTGGAGAACGGCCACGTCACCCTGGTGGGCGTGGTGGACAGCACCATGGATCGCCAGGTCGCAGGCATGCGCGCCAGCGAGGTTTCCGGCGTCTTCAGCGTGACCAACCAACTGGTCGTGCCGGG
>Ga0335082_10007340_pt1 | contig 11971 bp, 9 predicted proteins | sample Lox_Sample_41_FD_206718 | JGI IMG/M metagenome (GOLD analysis project Ga0335082, IMG submission 206718) | Soil microbial communities from Loxahatchee National Wildlife Refuge, Florida, United States - Lox_Sample_4.1 | ecosystem: Environmental > Terrestrial > Soil > Wetlands | place: USA: Florida...
ATCCGTGAGACGAAGCCGCCCAAGCTGTTGGTGGTGGCGGACGGACCTCGATCGGGGCGCGCAGGGGAGGCGGAGCTGTGCCGGAGGACGCGAGAGATCGCGACGGCCGTCGACTGGGACTGCGAGGTGCTGTGCGACTTCGCCGCCAAGAACCTCGGGTGCAAGATGCGAGTATCGTCCGGGTTGGACTGGGTATTCCGGACCGTGGAAGAGGCGATCGTGCTCGAAGACGATTGCGTGCCCTCCGACTCGTTCTTCCGGTTCTGCGATGAGTTGCTGGCGCGATACCGAAATGACGAACGCGTGATGCAGATCTGCGGGAGCAATCTGCTGCGGGGCATGGGGGTCGGTCCCGTGGTGCAGGGCAGCTATTACTTCTCCCAATACGGTCCCATCTGGGGCTGGGCTTCGTGGCGGCGCGCTTGGCGGCACTACGACGTTAGGCTATCCAGTTGGCCGAACCTCCGCGATTCCGGTGCCTACAAGGCATTCTGTCATGGGCGCGCTGAGCAGAAGTTCAGGCACGATCTGTATGACAAGCTGCATCGTGGGGAGATCGACACCTGGGATTATCAGTGGGGCTTCGCGAAGCTGGCCAGCGGCGGACTGAGCGTGGTTCCGCGCGTCAACCTGATCTCAAATATCGGGTTCGGGGTCGACGCGACGCACATCCACGACAAGGCGGATCCATTAGCCAACTTGTTTGCGGCCGACCTCGTCTTCCCCCTCGCGCATCCGCACTGCGTCGCCGCCGATCAGCAGATGGACCGGCTTCATTCTCAGACCCTGATCAGTCCATCGTTGGGCGCGCGCTTAACGCGGAAGATCGGGCGCCTGATGGCAAGGAGATGAGCATGGCTCCGTTCAGTTCTTGGGGTCCATGGCTTGCGCTTTGTGGTGAATCTTTAGGGAACAGGCGTCCAATTGGCGGCAGTTGGGCAAGCCATACATCGCGGTCGTCGCGATGCGAGCGGAGGCTGAGGTGAATGCGTAACGTCGCAGTCATCACAACCGTCCGGCATAACGTGGGCGACGACTTCGTCCGCGAGGGCGTGGCTCATGTTCTCCAACGCGCCCTGCCCGGGATGTCGCTCTCGTACGAGTTGATCCATAAGCATGCCCCCGCCTCGGTGCGGCACGGGCTGGAGGGGATCCGGCGCACCCGAGTCTCGAGCTGGGTCGACGCGGCGCTCCCGCTTTGGGCGACGTCCGATCGTGTACTCGAAGCGGACCTGGTCATCCAAAGCGGCGCGCCGGTGTACTGGTGCCACGACGGCATCACGCATTGCGCGGACAACGAGTGGTATGGTCCGCTGGTCAAGCGCCGCCTCTCGGGGCGCGACATCCCTTTCCTGAACCTCGGTGCCGGCACCTGCCAGCGCTACCACAGCGACGGCAGCGAATTCATCGCGTGTGAGAAGGATACGAGATATGCGCGGGAACTGTACGCTCGAAGCCTGGTGACGACCCTGCGCGACAAGCTTGCAAAGAGGATCTTCGAGCGCCTGGGGCTGGAAGCGCCCGTGATTCCGTGTCCCTCGATCTTCGCGCGCGACTCGTTGGGCATCCAGCCGCGGAAACCGGAGTATGTGGTGCTCAACTACATGCGCGCCGGCGGCCACTACACATTCGGACAGGACATCGATCCGCAGCGTTGGGAACGCGAGTTCAGGCGGTTCTATGCCGCGCTCAGGCAGCGCGAGCAGTGCATCCTCGCGTGCCACAATTCGGCCGAGCTGGAGGAAGCGAGAGGGCTCGACCCCGGGGCGGAACTGTTCTATTCCGAGGACTACGGAGAGTACCTGCGGCTTTACGCCGGCGCGAAGTGGGGGGTCGTCAACCGAGTGCACGCCGCATTCGGAATCGCCAGCTTCGGGCGGCCGGCGTTTTGCATCGGCACGGACTCGCGCGCGCGGATGGTGGAGGAGCTCGGCCTGCGGTGCGCCTTCGTCACGGAAACCTCGGCAGACGCTCTATCGCGCGAAGTTGACGAGCTCGTCCGGCTCGTACCGTCCTATGCCGAACAGATGCTCGGGATTCGGGCGAAGGCGATGAGCGACTACGTTCGGGCCTTGCAGCCGCTCATCGAGCGATGGGATCTCGCCTCGGATTCGCGCCGGGCCCGCATCGCATGAGCAGCCCGCGACGCCGAAGCCTGTTCGTCAGCGCGAAGCGTGTGGCGACCGTCGTCCTGGATGGGCTGATGCAGCTTGTCCCAACCGGCAGGCGCGCCGGAGCGAGGTCTCGCCTGCTGGTGATCAAGCTCGATGCGCTCGGCGACTTCATCCTCTGGCTCCCCGTGGCGCGGGCGTTGCGAAAAGCATTCCCGCCGTCGTCGCACGAGATCACGCTGCTGGGCAATCAGGCCTGGACCGACCTGGCCGGCAAGGTTGGGGTCTTCGATCGGATCCGGCCGGTCGATCGGGATCGGCTTCGGAACGACCTGCGGTACCGCTATGCGTTGATGCTCGAGATGCGGCGCGCGGGGTTCGCGCAAGCCATTCAGTGCCAGCTCTCCCGCGAGTTTTTCCTCGGCGATGCCATTGTGCGGACCTGCGGTGCACCGCGTCGCGTCGGGCCGCGCGGCGATTCTGCGGTCTCCACGCCGAGCCAGCTCAGGATATCGGACCATTGGTATGACCGGCTGCTCGACACGTTGCCGCCGACATCGGCCGAGCTCAGGCGGAATGCGGACTTCTTTCAGAAGCTGACGGGCGCCAGCGTGGAGGAGCCGTTTCCTACCCTGAGAGGCGATTGGTTCGAGGCATCGCTGCAGAGGAACTTTTCACGTAAGTACTTCGTGGTCGCGCCCGGCGCCAGCATCCCCGGGAAGATGTGGCCTGCCGAGCGCTATGCGGAGATCTGTCGGCGAATCGTCGGGCAGCTCGGCTGGGAGGGAGTGATCTGCGGTGACGCGACGCAGACGCGGCTGGCGCAGCAGATCTGCGAACGCACGTCGACAGGCGTGAGCGATCTGACCGGCCGCACCGCGATCGCCGAGCTGTGCGCCTTGGTGTCGCGCGCCTCGCTTTACGTGGGAAACGACACCGGGCCGGCTCACATGGCGATGGCGTTTGGCGTCCCGGCGGTTGTGGTCCTAGGAGGCGGACATTTTGGGCGATTCTTTCCGTATGGTGTTACCGGGGAGCGCGGAGCGTCGAAGGCGACGGTCGTAAACCAGCCCATGGCCTGCTATGGCTGCGATTGGCATTGCCGGTACGTCGACGTGATCGACCATGTCGCCCCCTGCCTCGACGGTGTAGCGGTGGAGTCCGTTTGGCAGGCGATCCGTTCCGTTTTGGCCGAGGAAAGCGTGGTGGCGGATGTTCCAGAACCGTGACGTCCGCCCGCCCGCGCGTGCTGGCTCGAGTCTGCAGGGGCTTCTGTGGGCCGCCATCGGGTTCTTCTGGGCGCCCGTGTCGTTCCCTGCGCTGGGGTGTCTATTCGCGCTAGCGTGGCGGTCCTGGCATCTGACTCTGACGGGACGCTCCGTCACGGGTGGCGTGGCGAAGAGCCTGGCCTTGCTCGCCTTCCTGACCGCTTACTACTGCATCTTCGGGCTGCACGAGCCGGAAGCGCAGGCGCTGACGGTGATGATGTACCGGACGGTCTCGCTTTGGTTGCTGTACCTCTTCGCGTTCGCGTACTCTGCACGCCCCTCTGACGGGTACCGGATCATCGCCTTCTATTCGATCGGGATGCTGGTCAAGTCCGCTTGGGTCGTCTTCACTTCACTGGCCACCGATCCGATCCTCGTCGCGGCGCGCCAAGTACTGGATCCCTTCACAGGTGAGCAGGTGAATTCCATCGGCTATTCCAACATGGCTGCGCTGGCGGCGTTGGCTGCGATCGGCGGATTGGTCGGGCGCAATTCCGTCGTCGCGCGGCGGTCGGGAAACCGCCTCGTCATCGGCGTCCTGCTCACTTTGGCGCTCACCATCGCAGTCGTCCTGCAAGCACGAACCTTCTTTCTTCTGGTCGCAGGCGCGATTGGCGTACTTCTCTGGCGACTGCGCAAGGGCGCATTCGTGGGCTTCGTGGTGGCGCTCGGCCTCGTGGCATCCCTCGTCCTGGTCTTCGGCGACGAGCTGGCAGGAGGCTTGGGCGTCATCGGGCCCCAAGCAACCCTGGTTGGCGGCTTCGCGAGCCGGTTCTCGGAGAAGGGGCTGGAGTCGCCTCGGTACGAGCTCTGGGCCTACGGCGTGCCACGTGTTCTGGAGCAACCTGGCGGCGGGATCCGGGTCGACTCGAATCTGTTCGGAACGAAGTGGCTTCACAATCTTTGGCTGGACGCAGCCCGCACGTCGAGCCTCTTCGCCGTCGCGTTGCTGATCGCTTTCCAGTTGATGCATCTCCGAGACTTCATTGGGCTCGTAAAACGGGCTAAGGAAGACGCAGAGCTGTTCGTCTTGCTGGTCCTGTGCGTTGGCACGCTCGCGATCGCCTTCACGTCGATCCCGCTGGAAGGGGATCTGTGCGTCTTCGGACTGTTCGTGATCTCACATGGCGTGGTTGCGGGGCTTGGTCGTAGCGGATTGCTGGAGACGCCCAGACCCGCACCTGGCTAGGACGGCATGAACGCCGATCGACCGCCCCACGGCGTGGATAGGGCGTTCGAGCTGGATGCCGGCAGACCACAGCTCGGTAGTGCCGATCAGAGCGATCGCGGTGGAAGACGATCTGGATCTGGAGGAGGATTCGTTGCGCCCCAATGGCCTTGACGTCAGCATCGTCGTCGCTTGCCTCAACAGCGCTCGCAGTTTGCGCCGTTGCTTGGACAGCGTTCTGTGCCAGACCGTCGGGGCCGCCGAGCTGATCGTGATCGACGGAGGATCGGCCGACGGCACGGTCGATATCCTCAAGAGCTACGGCGACCGCATCGTGTACTGGACTTCGGAGCCGGATCGAGGGATCGCCGATGCGTGGAACAAGGGCATCGCGCATGCGCACGGCGAATGGCTGTATTTTCTCGGGGCGGACGATTTCCTCTGGTCGCCTGAGGTGCTGGGTATGCTGGCGAAAAGATTGGCGCGAGTCCCGAGCAATCAGTCGGTGGTCTTTGCTGCAGCGAACGTGGTCGCCCCTGGCGGGCGAGTGATCAGAACTCTGGGGACCTCTTGGGACCGGCGTGAGTTCTTGCGTGTCGGAATGAACGTCCCGCACCAAGGTGTGCTTCAACGCCGCATCCTGTTCGATCAACTCGGCCGCTTCGACGAATCTTTTCGGATCGCGATCGACTACGAGTTCCTGCTCCGGTACCTGAAAGATCGGGAACCGCATTCGATGCCGGATATCGTGGTTGCCGGCCAGGAGGCGGGCGGGCTGTCTACGAGTGATCGGAATACGCTCAAGGTGCTGCGCGAATTCGCCAGGGCGCGGACAAAGAACGGCTTGCCCAATTCTTCGCCGGCGTTTTTCGCGCGCGTCGGATTGGCTCTGCTGAAGGCAGCCATCTACGGGATCTTAGGCGAAGGCGCGGGACGGCGCGTTACGGACTTTTGTCGCCGGTTGGCGGGGAGAGAAGTCTTGTGGACCGAGTAGCCGCCGATAGCAGGTGGGAGCAAGAGCCGCGTTGCGATCTTCGGCTGGAACCCCACCGGGCGGGTCTGATTCGATATCACAACCCGCACCTGTACCAGGCGCAATGACGCTGAGGAACGGCCGGGGCGAGCAGATCGCGGATCCGACCGTGCTGCAGGTCGCGATGGACTGCGTCGAGCGCAACGCCGGCATCCCCAAAGCGGTGGAGGACTTCCGGCACGCACTCGGCGGCGCCATCCTTTCGTTCACCGCGCCCGGACTGATCCCGAAGACTGGCGCCACGGACGTCATTCATCTCCCGACCGGCGATGGTGCTTTGGCGCGAGCCTATGGCAAGCCGGAACGACAAGCCCTCGGGCAGTACGCGCGAACGCGTCTGCAACGAGTGGAGTTGATCGTGGTGCACGGCCTGTACCGCTACCACGCTCAATGGGGCGCCGCGTTTGCGCGCGCGCATCGCATCCCGTACTGGGTGGTGCCGCACGGCGGGCTGGACCCGTGGGTGTTCTCGTACCGGAGCGTCCAGAAGAGAGCGTGGATGCGGTTGATCGGATCGCGCGTGCTGCGCGAGGCACAGTCTGTAGTGGTGGCCACAGCGCGCGAGGCGGAGAAGGCCGCACGCCACTTGGCCGGTTGCCGCGTGCGCGTTGCGCACCTCCCGGTGGCGCCTGTGGCGATCGAAGGGCGCGAGGAGGCGCGGGTCTCGGTGCGGGAGCAGCTCGGCATTCCCGATGACGCACGCATCCTGCTGTTTCTCGGCCGGCTGCACCCGATGAAGCGCGTCGTCGAGACGATCGACGCCGTCCATCGGGCTGCCGATCCGGCTGTCCACCTCGTCGTGGTCGGGCCGAGCAGCCCCGACCTTTCGGTCGAGGACTGCCGCGCGCGTGCAGACGCGCTGGGCGCCGGCAACGTCCACATCATCGGGCCATCCTTCGGTGCGGGAAGGGACAGATGGCTGCTCGGCGCCGACGCGCTGATCAGCCTGTCCCACCGCGAGAACTTCAACTATGCGGCGGCGGAGGCGCTCTCGGCCGGCCTGCCGGTGATCCTCTCGCCGGGTAACGATCTCGCATCGGAGCTCGCCGGCCGCGGCGTGGGTTGGCTGCTGAAATCCTTCGCACCGCACGAGGAGGTCGAAGCGATTCGGGAGTTCGGCGCCGCACCGGTGGAGCGGCGGCGAGCGATGGGCGCCGCGGGTGCGCGCTGGGCGGCCACGGAGTTGTCCGAGGCCGCATTCCGGGCTGCACTGGCCGAGCTTCGAGATGGAGCGCTCGGCGGAGGCGGTCGTTCATGACCGGGAACCGCGTCAACGACCGTGTCCTGGTGACGGGTGGCTCGGGATTTCTCGGCACGAATCTAGTGAATGCATTCCTTCGCGCGGGTGCCGCCGTGGCCAGCGTGGACTGCGTTCCCCCGCGCAACGCTGCGCAGGGCCCGTGCTGGATCGAGGCCGATCTGCGCGATTCCGCTGCGATGACCAAAGCGGTATCGGACTTCCAGCCGACGGAGGTGATCCACATGGGCGCCCGCACCGACCTGCGCGGAAAGCGGTTGGAAGACTACGACGCGAACACCACAGGCGTCGAGACTGTCGCCAACACGGTGCTGGGATGTCCGTCGGTGCGGCGCGTGATCTATGCATCCTCCATGCTGGTGTGCCGGACGGGCTACCGGCCTACCTCGGACGATGACTATGCGCCGTCCACCGTGTACGGCGAGAGCAAGATCGTCGGCGAGCGCATTGTCCGGCAGCTCGGAAATACAGGCCCCACCTGGCTCATCGTGCGGCCGACCTCGATCTGGGGACCCTGGTTCGGCACACCCTACCGGGAGTTCTTCGATGCCGTCCTGCGCGGGCGCTTCGTGAATTTCGGGGGAGCCGGCGCGCGCAAGACTTTTGGCTACGTGGGAAATCTTGTATTCCAGGTAGAGTCGCTGCTGGATGCGCCCGGTGAACGGGTGCAGGGCCGAACGTTCTACCTCGGCGACCGTCCTCCGTTGCTGATCAGCGAGTGGGCGGAGATCATCGCGCACGAAGCCGGTGTGCGTTGCCCGCGCACGGTTCCGATGTGGGTCGCCCGTGGCGCGGCCAAGGCGGGAGATCTGTTGCTGCGGGCCGGCGTGGACGCTCCGATCAGTTCTTTCCGGCTAAGCAACATGACCACAGAGAACGAAATGCCGCTCGATCCGATCTACGACGTGGCGGGCGCGCCACCGTACGCGGTCGGAGACGGAGTTCGCGAGACGCTGGCCTGGCTTGCCGCCGTGGCGCGAGAGGGGAGCAAATGAGCGTCGTCCGCCTGGCGCGCACTGCGGCGAGGCTCGCTAGATCGCTGGCATATCGGATCGCGCTCGCGTTCCCGATCCATGTGGAATGCAATGTGTGCGGCTGGCGAGGGCGCTCCTTCTTGGACGATCCGTGGCAGAAGCGCGTTGCTTGTCCGAAGTGCGATGCGGGTATCCGGCAGCGCCTGTTCGTCGCCGCTCTGCGGGAGATCGACGGCACATCGTCCGCACGCCTGATCCGAGGGAAGCGAGTCCTGCACTTCGCGCCGGAGCGGTGCCTGACTCCGTTGATCCGCGGCGAGGCCGGCCAGTACGTGACCGCAGACTACCTGCGCCGGGATTGCGACCGGCGTCTGGACATGTCGGCGATGCCCGAGGTCGCCTCCGGGTCTTTCGACGCAGTGATTGCCTTCGACGTGCTTGAGCACGTGCCCGATTACCAGACCGCTCTCGCGGAGGTGTGGCGCGTGACCACGCCCGGCGGAGTTGGGATCTTCACGGTGCCACAGAAGGACGGGCTCGACACAACCGACGAGGACTGCTCCGTGGCCACGCCCGAGGAGCGAACCCGCCGCTTTGGCCAATGGGATCACCTGAGAATCTTCGGCGACGACTTTGCCGCGCAGGTCCAATCGCACGGCTTCGCCGTCACGATCGTAGACGCATCGGCATTCCCGCCGGAGTTGGTGCGGCGGCACGTGCTCTTTCCGCCGGTGCTATCGACTCATCCGCTGGCCACCAATTACCGCAAGGTGTTCTTCGCACGCAAGATGTGACCGCCGATGAAACCTGAAGAGAAAGTCAGAAAGTTCTACGAAGGCAGCGGCTGGGAGTCCGATCAGGAAGGCGCTACGCTGGACGCCCGGCTGTGGGAAGATCTGCGCCCGGTCGCGCGGGACTACATCGCCGGCTGCCGGAACAAGCTGCTCCGACATCTCCCAGCTCGCGGGGATCTCATCCTGGACGCCGCGTCCGGGCCGATCCAATACCCCGAGTACATGGAATACTCCCGCGCGTTCAACAAGCGGGTCTGCGTGGATATCTCCTGCAAGGCGCTGGAGCAGGCCAAGAAGAAGCTCGCGGACCGAGGAGAAGTGTTCTGCGCGAGCATCCTGGCCTTGCCCTTCCCGGATGATCATTTCGATGCCGTCTTGAGCGTGCACACGATCTATCACATCGACCAGGCGCAGCAGGAGAAGGCGGTGCGGGAGCTTCTGCGCGTGGCCAAACCCAAGGCGCCGGTGGTGGTGGTGTATTCGAATCCAGACCGCTTGTTCGCCCGTCTCAAAAGAGGCTTCACGGGCAAGCGTCGCTCCGACTCCGAACCCGGCGCCCCGCTATACTTCTTCGCTCATCCGTCGAGCTGGTGGCGCAGGTTCGAAGACGCGGCTCAGATCGAGGTCGAACCTTGGAGAAGCCTGACGGCCGCGGAGTCGCGCAGGTTCATACCGGACAACTCCCTCGGAAAGTTGTGCTTTAAGGCTGTTGCAAGTTTCGAGAGGATAATGCCGAAGACGGCGACGGCCTTTGGCGCATATCCTACAATTGTCCTACGAAAGCGCGGTTAGCCGGCCTCTTCCACAGCGCCACCGAGTCCGTTCGTTGTAAGGAACGCGCGACGACTAGCGGCCGATGGTTTCGTGTCGATCACGGTGGATGGCAGTCGGCCCGGTTGCATAGCTCGAACAACGTCACGCTGCACGGTAGACCAAGGGAGGCGGATGATGGTGGCGGTGCTCAGGATCTTGCTGCTGGCGGTCTTGGGGCTTGGCACGGTTGCAAGCGCCGGAGCGCTCGAGCTTTATGTGGCCCCGGGCGGGAATGACAAGTGGAGCGGACTCGCCCCGGCACGCAACGCCGCCGGGACCGACGGGCCGCTCGCGACGTTGGAACGCGCCAGGGATCTCGTCCGCGAGGCCAGAAAACGCGGTGCGGGGCCGGGCGCGACCGTGTGGGTGCGAGGCGGAACGTATTACTTGTCGAGGACCCTGGCACTGACCGATGCCGACTCGGGAGCCGACGGCGCACCGGTGGTGTTCCGAGCCTATCGCGACGAGAGGCCGGTGTTGAGCGGCGGCAGGCCCGTATCCGGTTTCAAGCCGTATCGGGGACAGATCATGCAGGCGGACTTGTCGGCTCAGGGGCTCGGAGGCAAACCGATCCGGCAGCTCTTCTATCAGGGGCAACGGCAAACGCTCGCGCGCTATCCGAATGCCGACCCCGCTCGGCCGGTTTCCGGGGGCTGGGCCTACATAGACGGCGTCGTCGTGCCCGTTCCCGCCCCCCGCGCCGAGGACTCGAAGACCTCCCTGGCCCTGCGAGCCGGGGACGTTCGCGACTGGACGAGCGTGGAAGGAGGCGAGGTCTTCATCTTCCCGCGGTACAACTTCTGGAACTTCGTGCTGCCCATCGTTTCGTTCGACAAAGGCGCGAGGACTTTGACGCTCGGCCCGGGTTCCCCCTGGGCGCTTCGTCCCGGGGATCGCTTCTTCGTCCAGAATCTGTTGGCGGAATTGGATTCGCCCGGCGAGTGGTATCTGGACCGCAAAACCTCGACGCTCTATTTCTGGCCACCGGGAGTGCTCGAATCGGCGAATGTAACCGTCTCCGCCCTGGACGCGGTCATCACGGTGGACAGCGCTCGTTACGTGCAGATCCGCGGCTTCCAGATCGAAGCCAACGACACGAGCGCGATCTACGTCAAGGACAGCTCGGACTGCATGATCGCGGGCAACACCATTCGCAATTCGGGTGGTCGACCCACTCCGGCCGATTATGCGATCGCCATCATCGGGGGCAAGCACAACGGCGTCGTGGGCAACGACATCTACGACGTCGGAAGTGGGGGGATTCTGTTGCGCGGCGGCGAGCAACGCTCTCTTGCTCCGGGCGGCCACTACGCCGAGAACAACCACATCTATCGCACCGGCGTGTTTTACAAGCAGGGCGTCGGCATCGCACTGGACGGCGTCGGAAATCGGGCGAGTCGAAACCTGGTGCACGACGAGCCGCGCATGGCGATCCACGTCACAGGGAACGATCACCTCGTGGAGTTGAATCGCATCCACGATGTGAACCTCGAAACGGAGGACACGGGTGCCATCTACGTGCTCGGCCGCGACTGGCTCAACGGCCGCGGGACGGTCATCCGCAACAACCTTGTCGCGGACTCGGCGGGGTTCGGCTTCTACCAGGGGCGCTGGCGCACACCGTACCTAGCGTACGGGATTTATCTCGACGACAATGCAGGCGGTGTCGACGTCGTCGGCAACATCGTGCAACGGGCCTCTTGGGCGGCGGTGTACCTCCACAATGCGCGGGACAGTGTGGTCGAGAACAATCTTCTGCTTGACGCAGGGTTTCGGCAGATCCAGCTCTGGTCTTTTGGGGCGACCAACCCCTTTCTCGCCGACATGAGCCAGAAGTATCGCGAGTACTCGACGCTGCCCGCGTGGAAGAAGTATCGCGGCTTTGCCGGAGCGCCGCCGGAGAACGCCGTGCAGATGGCAAACAATTCGTTCACTCGCAATGTGGTCGCCTATGGTGGCTCGCAGACCGCCTATGTTCTCCACCAAGGAATGCCGTTTGCAGGGACGCGGTTCGGATCCAACCTCGTATTCGATCGCGATGGCCCTGTGCGCATCGTAGAGGTTGGGGCGAGCAAACCTCTCGGATGGAATGAGTGGCAGGCCAAAGGTATGGACCGCGACTCCGTTCAGGCAGATCCGAGGATCACATCGACGGCGGACGGAGTGCCCACCCTTATGACGGACTCTCCAGCGTTTCGAATCGGATTTCAGCCAATCCCTGTCGATCGTATCGGCCCATACCCCAGTGAGGACCGTGCGAGTTGGCCGATCGTGGAGCCGCCAGCGGTCAGAGAGCGCTTGGACTGACGGCTCTTTCACGTACTGTGCATGCGTATAGCTGCGAGAGGCTGTCCGGCGTGGCCGGCCAGGAACAGGCAGGGCTTAGGCCCGCCGGGTGGCGCGTCGATCTTGCAATCCGGACGGTGCGTCACAAGCTGTGCAACACCGCCAATCCGGCCACGCCCAGGGCGAGCTGATACAGGATCTGGGTCCAGTCTTTGAGCTCCTTGGTCCAGTTGAACCGCTCCAGCGTCTCGGGCACGATCACCGCA
>Ga0335082_10007341_pt1 | contig 11971 bp, 10 predicted proteins | sample Lox_Sample_41_FD_206718 | JGI IMG/M metagenome (GOLD analysis project Ga0335082, IMG submission 206718) | Soil microbial communities from Loxahatchee National Wildlife Refuge, Florida, United States - Lox_Sample_4.1 | ecosystem: Environmental > Terrestrial > Soil > Wetlands | place: USA...
GTGGTGCTGTCCGCTGCCGCCGCGCGGGACCGCGCGGCGGCCGGGCTGGCCGCTCGCGTGACCAGCCCGGTGGGCGTCGCGGCGCGGATGATGCTGGACGCCGGCACGGTGACCGTCACGGCCGTGCCGTCCTCGTCGCTGCCGCCGTTCGGCGGCCGGCTGCAGGAACACCGGGGTGGAGACCCCGGGCTGGTCCGGGTCGTCACCGCGGCGGGGGAGTTCGTGATGATCCGGGCGGTGAGCTCGCCGGGCTGGCCGCCGATGCACGAGTGGGCCGGGCGGGCCTGCGCCGCCGTGCTGGCCGCCGAGGCCGGCGTTCCCCTGGTGGACACCGTGACGCCCCAGGTGCTGACCGCGGACGTGGCCCTGCGGACGCTGCCCGCGGCCGAGGATGACCGCTTCAGGCTCGCGGACTGGGTGCTGGTGTTCCAGTCGGCCGCGCCTGGCGGCCTGCGGCTGATGACCAAGGGCCTGGGCCGGTTCGGCCTGCCGGAACTGCAGGTCCGCAACGTGCCCCCGCAGCTGGGCCGAGCCTGGACGCGCGTGCTGAACGGCGTGGCCTCACGCCTGCTCGGCATCTGGCTGCGCACGCTGCGTGACCAGGCCGGGTCGGCCTTCGCGCAGCTGCCGGAACTGCTCGAGGTCCGCGAGGGTGATATCGCCCGGGCTTACGATGCTCCGCGCGCCGACGGTCCCGCGGTGGCCGTCCGGCTCACGTTCGATCCCAGCCCGGAGGACAACGCGGACAGCTTCGTGTCCATCCAGCCTCCCGACGATTACCCCGCCTCCGCCGGGGAGTTCATGGCCCGGGTGCACGCGGCGCTGTTCGGCCAGTCCGGACAGGAGATCCGGCACCTGGCGCCGTCGGAGGAGATGGACCGGGCCATGCGCGCCGCCCGGGAGGCGCTGCCCGCGGTCCGCGCCCGGTTCCTGGCCGGCGACCTGCCACCGCGAGCCCAGCTGATGATCAAGCATGAGATATCGGCGCCGGGGCGGGCCGAGTACCCGTGGGCGTACGTCACGTCGTGGGCCGATCCGGACCGGGTCCTGGGTAATTCGGCTGGTGACGCCGCGCTGGACCCGGCCATCCGGGCGGGCCGCCCGATCGTCGTCGACGCCGGGGCGATCATCGACTGGGCCATCTGGATCGACGGGAGGGGCATCGTCGAGGGCGGCCAGACCAACGTGATCGCGCAGGGCTGACCCGCCCTGGACGCGTTCATCCGCAAGAACCCGGGCCGGCCGGCAGCCTGATGCCGTGCACCACCCCGTCCTGGTCGCCCACGACCAGCGTGTCGCCGGCGACGGCGGGGGGCGAGAAGCAGTGCGCCAGCGTGTACCGCAGCGAGCTGCGCACCTGCCCGTCGGCGAGCCGCACGCGGACCAGCCGGCCGGACGCGGACACCACCCAGGCGCTGTCCCCGGCCACGGCCAGGCCCGCGTTCTGGACTCGCACCCCGAGGCTGGCCTGCCAGACGGCGTCGCCGCCGGCCAGGCCGACCCGGGAGACGACGCCCTGCTCGGTGGTCAGCAGCGCGGTGCCGTCGCCGAGCACGGCGACCGGCGGGTACATGGTGGCGCCGGGAAAGGTCCAGCGCGGCGCGCCGGTGCCCGCCTCCAGCGCCTGCGTGCCGGAGACGGTCGCCACGATGACCGCGCCGGCGGCCAGCGCGGCGACGTCGTCCCATCCGCTGTACAGGGCCACCCGGTGCCGGTCGCCCGAGACCATCCGGTGCGACCAGGCCTCCCGCCCGGTGCGCAGGTCGTGCGCGCGGGCGAAGCCGTCCGCGGCCGCGGTGTAGACCCGCTCGCCGTCGCAGGCCGCCCGGCCGGCCGAAAACCCGCGGCCGGGCACGGCCCAGGCGAGCTCCCCGCTCGCCACGTGCACGGCGAGCAGCCGCTCGCCCGCCGTGAACACCACGAACTGCGGTGTCACCGCCGGCTCGCTGAGCACCGGGGCACCGGCGGCGAACCGCCAGCGGACCAGCCCGGTGTCCGCGTCCAGGGCGTACAGGTGCCCGTCGGCGGACGGGACGTACAGCGTGCGCCCGCCGCGGCTCACGCCCGGCCGCCGGTAAACCGGACCGAGCCGCGCCCGCCACCGCCAGGAAACGCTCCGGTCTCCGCGGTCGGCCCCAGCCCGGATGGCCACCACGTCTCCGCCGGTCGACGCGGCCGCGACGACGTCGCCGGCCACGGCGATCCCAGCCTGGACGGACCCGGCCAGCCGAAGCCGCCACTGCGGCCTCGGCAGTGCCGCGGCCGGCCCGGCCCGGTGCCGGGCACGCGGTCCGCGCCCGGCTGCGGCTCCCCGGGGCGGGCGGAGCCCCGGAGGCGGCCCCGGCGGCGCGCCCGGCCGCGGCCCGGTCAGCGGCACCGTGGCCACCGGCACGCTGCTCTGCGACCCGTCTCCGGCCACGGTGACGCGGCTGATCGCCAGGGCCGCGTCGGCCAGGCCGGCCCAGTAGAAGACAGGCTGCTTGAGCACCGCCTGCAGCGTCACCTGAACCGTCCCGTCCAACTGGGTGACGGTCTCGCGGTGGACGTGCCCGGCGACCAGGGCCCGCACGTCGTGCCGCGCGATCACCTCGAGCAGCGAGGCCTGGTCGTCCAGGTAGTCGTGCTCGCCGCCGACCGGGAAGTGCTGGAACAGCAGGGCCGGCCCGGCCGCGGCGGCGAGATCGCGGTCCAGCCATTCCAGCCCGGCCGCCCCGCAGTGACCGGGCTCGAGCAGCGGCTGCGTCGGGTCGAACCCGATGACGTGCACCCCGCCCGCGTCGAACGAGTACGGCGCGGCGCCGAAGTGCTCCCGGTAGCGGCCCTTGGCCGTAGGGTCCCACCGCACGTCGTGGTTGCCCGGTACGTGCCTGATCCGGCCGCGCAGCGCGGCCGGGACCGACTGCCGGTACCGCTCGCACTCGCCCGGCAGCCCCGTGTCGGTGATGTCCCCGCAGTGCAGCACGAAGTCGGGCGCGAGCCGGGCGATGGCCGCATACACCAGGCGCAGCCGCTCCGCCGACGCGGCCGCCATCCCCGCGTGCGTGTCGGTGACCATGGCGAACCACAAGCTCATCGCCTGCCACGCTACCCGGGCCGGCGGCCACCGGCCGGCATCGCGTGCTGGCCAGGCCATATGCGGGTGATGACAAGTCGGCTTGACAGCGGGCCGAGGTGTCAAGTTAACTTGTCTATGACAAGCATGCTTGACAGAAGGGGGCCTGCCGTGAAGTCCTGGAAGCGATGGCTGTACCTCGTCGCCGGCCTGGCCGCGGTGTTCGTCGCGGTCGCCTCGGCGGCGCAAGCGATCAGGCAGGGCAGCTGGGCGCCCATAGCCTCAGTGGCCTGGCTCCCGGCGGTGACGGTGGCGGCCTGGCCCGGTTCCGGCCGTGGCTGTCTGCCCCGGCGCCGCACCCCGGCCGGGTGAGCCGTCCGCGGGGATGAAGAACAAGGTGCGCGCGCTGCGGATGGGGCAGAACCTGGCCCAGGGCCAGCTGGCAGCGGCGATGGGGGTGTCGCGCCAGACCATCAACTCGATCGAGAACGAGCGCTACACCCCCTCGCTCCCGCTGGCTCTCGCTCTCGCCCGGTACTTCGGCATCACAGTCGAGGAGATGTTCGATGACCAAGGATTGTAGCCGGGGCATCACCCGCTCCAAATGGTTCCTGCCGGCGTTCTCGCTCGTCCTCGGCCTGGTCATGCTGGCGGTGAGCTGGCTGGGCGGGAGCCTGGGCCAGGGACTGATCTCGCTCGCCGTGCTGGCCGGGTTCGGCCTGATCGTCTTGCTCGCGGGCCGCAGCGAGACCGTCCGCGGGCTGCGCGGCGACGGCCGCGACGAGCGCTTCGCCCAGATCGACCTGCGGGCGACCGCGCTCTCCGGGCTGGCCGTGATCGTGACGCTGATCGTGGCCTGGCTGGTGGCGACGGCGCGGGGGCAGAGCGGCAGTCCTTATGGCTGGCTCCTGGCCATCGCCGGCCTGACCTATCTGCTTGCCGTCGCCTGGTTCCGCTGGCGCGGCTGAGGCCTGCCGTCAGCCCTTGCGCGGGGTGGCCGCTTGTCTCCGGGGTGGCTCGGTGGCTACGACCACGCTGCCGTAATTCGGGTTGCCCCGCAATGCAGACGCCGGATCCGGATCAGCGATGCTAGGAGGCGGATAACCAGGTCCCGGCAGCCAACTAGGAGGTTCCCGAGATGATCGTTGACTGCGCTTACTACCTGGACGGCAAGAGAAGCGACGAGAGTGTCGTGCCGCTGCAGGAGGCCGCGTCCCGGTGCAGAGAGGGCGGCTTCGTCTGGCTGGGACTGTTCGAGCCCGATGAAGCGGAGCTCGCCCAGGTCCGGGACTCCTTCGGCCTGCACGAGCTGGCCGTCGAGGACGCGCAGAACCTGCACATGCGGCCGAAGATCGAGCGCTACGACCCGGATGTGCAGCTGGTCATCCTGCGCACGGCCCGCTACGACGACGCCGCCGAGGAGATCGAGTTCGGCGAGATCAGCATCTTCCTCTCGCCGAGGTTCGTGATCGCGGTACGGCAGGGGGTGGCCAGTGAGCTGCGCGGCGCCAGGCAGCGGCTCGAACAGCGGCCTGAGCTGCTGGCCCTGGGCAGCTCATCCGCGCTCTGGGCGATCATGGATCAGGTGGTGGACGGGTACGCTCCGGTCATCGCCGGGCTCGAGCACGACATCGACCAGATCGAGGCCACCGTGTTCTCCGGCGCCGTGGCGCCGACCGAGCGGATCTACTCGCTGCGCAGCGAGGCCACCGACTTCTACCGCGCCGTCCACCCGCTGCTCGCGGTGACCGGCACGGTCGAGCGCGCCGCGCACAAGAAGCTGCGACCCTATTTCCGCGACGTCCGGGACCACCTGCTCCTGGTCGACGAGGAGGTCACCGACCAGCGGGATCTGCTCGGCACGGTGCTCCAGGCCAACATGGCCGTGATCTCGGTCGATCAGACGAAGCTCAGCCTCCAGCAGAACTCCACCATCGAGCAGCTCACCATCCTGGCCACCATCTTCCTGCCGCTCACCTTCGTCACCGGCTTCTTCGGCCAGAATTTCGGCTGGCTGGTCCGGCACATCGACAGTCCGGGCAAGTTCATCATCTACGGGATCGGCGGCTTGCTTCTGCCACTGCTGATGTTGTACCTGTGGCTCAGGCGCCGGACGCGGGCGACCGCCGCGACCGCGCCGCCCGGCCGCTGACCCCGGCGCCGCAGCCGGATTGTTACTTTACGTTCGGCAATGTTGCTTGACGTTCGCTGCGGGCGAGCGGGACGCTCGGCAGGTTGCGAGGGAGGGCTCGTCATGCCACGCGGACGCCGTTTCACCGCACTCGCCGCCAGCACGGTCCTGGTGGCCGGGCTGGCCGCCGCCATCCCCGCGGCGGCCGCCGAGGCCGCGGGGACCGCCTCGGTGGCACCCGGCGCGCCCGGGGCGCCGTCGTACTTCGACCTGGCCAGGAAGGACTGCCTGGGCACGGCGGTCAGCACCGGATCCAAGATCTGGTACACCGTGGCCGGCGGGGTGCTGTCAGACGTGTACGAGCCCACGATCGACAACACCAACGTGAGCACGCTGCAGTACGTCGTCACCGACGGGTCGACGTTCACCGACCTGCAGGCGCGCGACATGACCTACACGGTCGCCGCCGACCCGACCGGCATGGCCTGCACGGTCACCTCGACCGACGCCGCGCACCGTTTCCGGCTGGTCACTACCTACATCACTGACCCAGTCCGGGACACCGTGCTCATGCAGACGCAGCTCGAGAAGATGCCGGGCTCCAGCACCAATCTGGCCCGGCTGCACCTGTACGCGCGGCTCGACGCCCACGTCAACGGCAACGGCGGCGGCGGGAGCCAGAACGCGGGCGCCAACTCCGGAGTGATGGCCCCGGGCGAGGTTCCAGTGGTGTCCAGCACCAACACCGTCACCAACGCGGCCAACCGGGACTATGCGGTGCCCACCTACATGGCGCTGGCGGCGAGCCCGGCCGCACGGACCGCGAGCGTCGGCTACGCGGGCAGTCCCAGCGACGGCCTCACCCAGCTCGACTCCGCACGCACGCTGACCCCCTACGACTCCGCGCCCGACGGCCACGTCGTGGCCACGTCCGAGGTGAGCAGCCCCGTCACCCTGGCCCTGGGCTTCGGCCGTACGCAGGCGCAGTCGCTGTCGGTGGCCGCAGCCTCGCTGAGCCGCCCGTTCGGCCAGACCCAGCAGGCGTACCGGAGCGGCTGGGCCGGGTACGACGCCGGTCTGCGGACGCCTCCCCCCAACCTGCGCGGCTCCTACAACCTGTCGGCCAACGTGCTGAAGGCGAGCGAGGACAAGACCTTCCCCGGCGCGATCGTCGCGTCGCTGGCCAGCCCGTGGGGCCAGTCGGTGCCAGCCGGCGTCCTCGCCGGCGGCCAGCCGTCCTACTTCGGCTCGTACCGGGAGGTGTTCGCCCGGGACCTGTACGAGGCGTTCACCGGGCTGCTGGCCGACGGGGACATCAGCACAGCCCGGGCGGCGACCCGGTTCCTGCTCGACCGGCAGCAGCTTCCGGACGGCTCGATGCCGCGCAACTCGCTGCTCAACGGCAAGCCGGCCCCGGACACCGGCGGGACCCAGCTGGACGAGGCCGCCTACCCGATCCTGATGGCCTATTTGGCCGGGCTCGGCGGCGACGCCGCCCTGTGGAAGGGCCACATCGAGCCGGCCGCGGACTTCCTGGTCGCCCACGGCCCGTCGTTCGGGGTGGAGCGCTGGGAGGAGCAGACCGGCTACTCACCATCCACGATCGCGGCCGAGATCGCCGGGCTGACCGCGGCGTCGGCCATTGCCGCGAGTCACGGCGACACCGAACGGGCGAACCTGTACCAGGCCACTGCCGACTACTTCCAGCGCAGCGTGAAGGGCTGGACGGTGACCACCAGCGGTCCGGACGGCCCGCGCTACTTCATCAGGCTGTCCAAGACCGGTGACCCGAACGCCGCGATCAGCTACAACCTCGGCAACGGCGGGCCCACGCTGGACCAGCGGGCCGTCATCGATGGCGGGTTCCAGGAGCTGACCCGGCTGGGCGAGCTGCCGGTCAGCGATCCCGACGTGCAAGCCTCGCTGAGCGTGCTGGACAAGCAGATCTCGGTGTCCACCCCCAGCGGGACCGGCTACTACCGGTACGGCAACGACGCCGCCCAGGGGAGCGCGGACGGGTACGGGGACTGCTACGAGCCCAGTCAGACCTCGTGCCAGATCTCCGGTGCGCCCTGGCCGCCGACCGACAGCGGCACCGGGCACCTATGGCCGAACCTGTCCGGCGAACGCGCCGAGTCCGACCTAGCCGCCGGCGACCGCCGCGGCGCGCAGTCCCTGCTCCAGGCGATCATCAGCTTCTCCTCCGGCGTTGGCCTCGTGCCCGAGCAGGACTGGGAGAACCCGGACCTGCCCGCTTCGCCCTACGGCAGCGACCCGGCCACCGCCTCGATCGGGTTCATCAAGGGTCAGGCGGCCGGGTCGGCGTCCCCGCTGACCTGGGCCCAGGCTCAGGAGGTGCGGCTGATCCTCTCGCTGGCCGCCGGCCGCAACGTGGACACCCCGGCCGTCACCACGGCGCGTTACGTCACCAACGGGCCGCCGGCCGCACTGCCGGTCACCATCACCGCCCCCGCCGACGGAAGCACCCTGGCCGTGTCTTCCACCACCGTGACCGGCCACACCGCACCGGGCTCGTCCGTGACGGTCGCGTCGGCGGACACCACCACCGGCGCCCCGGCCACGGCGGCCAGCACGACCGCGGCGGGCGACGGCTCCTTCTCGGCCACCGTGCCGGTCGGCTTCGGCAGCAACGTGATCACCGTGTCGGCCACCGCGAACGGAGGGCGCAGCACCGGCTACGCCCAGGTCACCGTCACCAACGAGGGCGGTGGCAGCACCGTGCTCGACGTGACCGACCCGGCCGGCGACGACAACGGGCCGGGCACCTACCAGTACCCGACCGATCCCCAATTCCATGCCGGCGCGTTCGACCTGACCAGGTTCCAGGTCCTCAGCGATGGCACCTTCGCCTATCTGCGCGCGACGCTGGCCAACCTGGACCCCACGTTCGGGGCAACCGACGGGGCTCAGCTGCTCGACGTCTACGTGCACGTGCCCGGCGCCGCGTCCACCTCAACCCAGGCGCCGTTCCCGTCCCGCAACTACACGATCGCGCCGCCGGGCGCCTGGAGCCAGCGGCTCGAGGTGCAGGGCTTCGCCTCACCGGTCTGGGTGAACGCGGACGGTGGCAGCGTGGGCACCGCGTCCGCACTGGCCGTGCAGGCCGACAAGACGATCACCATCGCGCTGCCCGAGGCGCAGTTCGGCACCCCGGGGTCCGGCTGGGGCTTCAGCGTGGTGCTGACCGGCCAGGACGGCTTCAGCTCCGACCAGGCGCGCGGCTTTGCCGCCACGGCGCAGCCGTTCCTGTTCGGGGTGTGCGCACCCGGCGGGTCCGCGGCGGTCTGCTCGGCCGACCCGGGCAGCGTGCCGAAGGCCGTGGACGTGATCACGCCGCCGGGAGTCTCCCAGGCCACCGAGCTCGACCCCACCCTCGGCCCCGTGGTCGTCCAGCCCGTCCTGGTGCCGTAGGCGCCGCCGGCGACAGGGTGCCCTAATCCGCGGCGGCAGACCAGGTCAGGTACGGAGGGTGGACCCGGGCGCAGATCGGGTTCCCCCTGGCGTCGGTCAGCCGGATCCGGGCGATGAGCGTGCGGCCTGGCCGCGCGGCCTGCTCGATGAGACCGGGATCGACGTCGACGAGGCGGAGCTTGGCCCCGCGGAACACCTGCAGCATCCCGTCGGCCAGCAGGTCGCCCCAGATCAGCCGGAGGTGGCGGTCGTCGCGGACGCCGCGGACGTACGGCCCGCCGAAGTCGAAGCCGTCCTCGTCCCGCCTGACCGTGACCGGCATCTCCCAGCGGGCCGCGGGCGCGTCCCCGGGCACCGGCTCGATGGCCATCCGCCGCCTGGTCACGCAGGCCTCAGTGTTCCCGACGGGCCATCCAGCGGCACCGCCCCCAGGACGTCCGCTGGCCCGAGGTCGAATTCCTCGACGGCCAGCCGATCAGGCAGACCGCGCAGGACACCGTGGACGCCGTCCGGCGGATGGTGACCGAGGGAACCCGGGTGATCATCTGCCTGGGCGGCGACGGCACCGCCCGGGTGGCCGCGTCCGCCGCGTGCCCGACGACGCCGGCGCCGGGCGTGCCCACCTGGTCGGCCACTCCATGGGCGGCGCCGTCGCCCTCGCGGTCGCGGGCCGCGACCCGGGGCGGATCGCCTCGCTCACGCTGATCGCGCCATCCGGTTTCGGCACCGAGATCAACGTCGGGTACCTGCGCGGTTTCGCCGGCGCCCAGACCCGGCGCGAGCTCAAGCCGGTGGTCGGCCAGCTCTTCGCGGACGAGAGCCTGGTCACCCGCCAGCTGGTCGACGACCTGCTCGCCTACAAGCGGCTGGACGGGGTGGACCAGGCCCTGCACACCTTGCTGGGCACGCTGCTGGATGGCGACGCCCAGCGCGGAGATTCGGCCGCGGCGCTCGCGGCGACCGGCGGCGCGATACCGGTCACCGTGGTCTGGGGCCGCGCCGACCGGATCATCCCGGCGGCGCAAGCCGAATCGGTGTCCGGCGCGGCCCGTCACGTGATCGACGGGGCCGGGCACATGCCGCAGATGGAGCGCCCGGCCGACGTGCAGGCCGCCATCGAGGAAACCATCGCCCGGGCGAGCTGACGCCCCCGCGCCCCGACGCTTCCCGCCCCGCGCCATGCTTCCTGCCCCGCGCCCCGACGCTTCCCGCCCGCGCCACGACGCTTCCCGCCGCTCGTCATGCTTCCGCCGCTCGTCGTCATATGGTGTGGATGCCGCGTTCATGTCGCTCTACCAGCATGAAGGCGGCATCCACATCGAATCGCACCGATTCAAGGGAGCGCCGTGGTGAACGTGGTGATCACCGGCGGAGCCGGTTTCCTCGGCTCCCGGCTAGCCCGGGACCTGCTGGCGGCGGGCTCGCTCGACGTGGCCGGCGGCGGGCCGCGCCCGCTGGCCCGGATGACGCTCATCGACCAGGCCCCGGTCCCGCCGGATCTGGCCGCCGACGAGCGGGTGACGGCGATCCAGGGCGATCTCGGCCAGCTGCTGGACCCGGCCGCGGCCGGACCCGACACGCTGGCCGGCGCCGAGGTGGTCTTCCACCTGGCCGCGGCGGTCAGCGGCGAGTGCGAGGCCGACTTCGACCTCGGCATCCGGTCCAACCTGCGGCCCACCGAGGCGCTGCTGGCATCCTGCCGCGCGCTCGGCACCAGCCCGGTCGTGGTGTTCTCCAGCTCGCTGGCGGTCTTCGGCGGCTCCGAGGACCTGCCGCTCCCCGAGATCGTCGACGATCAGACCCGGCCCAACCCGCAGACCAGCTACGGCGCGCAGAAAGCCATGGGCGAGCAGCTGCTGGCCGATTACACCAGGAAAGGATTCGTGCGCGGCCGCGCGCTGCGCCTGGTCAGCGTCAGCGTGCGCCCAGGACGGCCCAACGCCGCGGCGTCCGGCTTCATGTCGGGCGTCATCAGAGAGCCGCTGGCCGGGCAGCGCGCTATCTGCCCGGTAACCCCGGAGACCGAGGTCGCGCTGGCCTCACCGGCCAAGGCCATCGACGGACTCCGGTGCGCGGCCACGGCCGGCGATCAGGCCTGGGGCGGTCGAACCGCAGTCAACCTGCCCGCACTCACCATCAGCCTCGCCGACATGGCGACCGCTCTGGCCCGGATAGCCGGGCCAGAGGTGAGCGCCCTGATCGACTGGGTCCCCGATCCGGAGATCGCCCGGATGGTCGCCAGCTGGCCCGCCCGGGTCCGCGCTGACCGGGCGGCCCGGCTGGGCCTGACCCCCGACCCGGACTTCGACTCGATCATCAGGATGCACCTGGCCGAGTCCCGGCCGGGGGATCGCTGAATCAGACCGTGATCATGGCGTCCTGGCCGTGCTGGACGAGGACGGTCTCGTCGTCGAACCAGATGCCGCCCTCGCCGAGGTACCGGAAATGCAGCGTGCTACCGGCCCGGACCGTCACCGCCGCGCTCCTGGTCTGGTTCGCGCGCCGCCGGAGCGGATGGCTGTACGGGTTCCAGTCGTTGAAGTTCCCCACCACGGAGACGGCTCCGCCCGGGTCGTCGATAGGAAGTGCGAACGTGACACGGACGGTGCCGTCACGGCCGGGCTTGGATGTCTTGATCACCTAAACGCTCCACTCCTGCGATCAGCCAACCTAATCGAGTCGATTATCTCGAATTTGTGTGCGGAGTCACCTACGTTTGCTGCTCACTGACATGGCGTGTCGTGCATCACGGCATAGTTTCGCAGGAAGAGCGCGCCCGGATAGGGGAAATCGGCCGGAGTGTCGCGGGAATTAGCCAGCCTGCCGTTATCGCACCGGCGTTAATAAGGATGTCTTTCGTGATTCATGATAATTTTCAGCATCTATGGTGGTGGCGTACTCTCTGCGAGCAATGGGACCTGCGGAGCATCTCTACCTGGTGATCCAGCACTCGGCACGGCGCGTGCGGACAGCCGAACGCCTCGACCGAACTGCCGGAACCGATGCTCAGGCATCAGACATGACGCACCGTCCCCCACCGTCCCCATAAGGAACAACGGCTGCCTAGCGCCGGGTGTGACGGGCGAGGACCCGGCTGGCGAGAGGCGGCTACCGGTAGGAGTGTGCCTCGTCGGGGAAGGCGCCGCTGGTCACGTCGCTGGCGAAGGCGGTGGCCGCGTCGGACAGGACGGTGGCCAGGTCGGCGTACTTCTTGACGAACTTGGCCGTGCGCGGCGACAGGCCGGCCATGTCCTGCCAGACCAGCACCTGGGCGTCGCAGCCCGGGCCGGCGCCGATGCCGATGGTCGGGATGGTCAGCGCCTCGGTCACCCGGGCGGCCAGCGCCGCGGGCACGC
>Ga0335082_10007344_pt1 | contig 11970 bp, 8 predicted proteins | sample Lox_Sample_41_FD_206718 | JGI IMG/M metagenome (GOLD analysis project Ga0335082, IMG submission 206718) | Soil microbial communities from Loxahatchee National Wildlife Refuge, Florida, United States - Lox_Sample_4.1 | ecosystem: Environmental > Terrestrial > Soil > Wetlands | place: USA: Florida...
AAATTCCGCCATTGAGCGTCAGTCCCACTGCCCTTAAGTTTCCGGAACTATGTCCCATTGCGGGAGATTTGATTTCGTGATCTCGATGGTGTAAGTGACTTCCTCGGTATGCCTGATCCGGCGTTCGGCCGCGGTTCTTCCTGAGGTTCGGTGGCGCCCTGGACGGTGGCGGGGCAGGGCGAGGATCGCGGCGTTCAGGCTGGCCAGCGGGTCATCGGGGCGGTGCCCGCAGTGCCGGCAGCGCGCATCGGCGGCGGCATGGGACCGGATGAGGCCCAGGACGGCGGTGAACGGGATGAGGCCGGGGTCGATGCCGGCGGTCCCGGCGGCGCGGGCGGCCGCGGTGGCCGTGATGTTGTGGATGAGCAGCAGTGCCCAGGCTTCCTGGCGGGCCAGGTCCGGGGACTGGCCGCGCAGCGGGCGGCGGGGTCCGCGGACGGTCCGCTTGAGATGAAGGAACGCGATTTCGATTTGCCATCTCTCGGCATACAGGACGGCGATATCGCGGGCCGGGTAGGCCTCGTGGTCCAGGAGCGTGGTCAGCACCCGCAGCAGGGTCGTCTTCGTCCGGCCGCTGCGGGTCGTCGCGGTGATCGTGAAGGTGACCAGCCGCGCCATGGTGTCCGGAAGCCGTTCCGCGTGCGGGTCCCCTGCTTCCTTCCTGCGCCGGGTGCGCATGCCGTCTGACTCGTGCAGCATGACCAGCTCCGAGCCGTCGGGCAGGGTCTGGATGGTCTTAAGCGGGACGGATTTCGCGCCGTTCTTGATGCGCCAGGCCAGGCCCGCGCCGCGGGCGGAAAACCGGATCCAGCGGTGCATGGAGAAGAAGCCGCGGTCGGCCAGGTTGAGCATGCCCGGGCCGAACGTATCCTCCAGCTGGTCGGCCAGGGCGTTCTCGCCGTCGTAGTAGCCGCCGATCGCGGCGCCGATCCAGCGGAAGGTCGCGGTGCGGACGTGCGCGGTGACCCGCAGCACCGGCCGGGCCCGCTCGGCGGGCGTGCCGAACTCGCCTTCCAGTACCTCGTTCCTGCCCAGCTCCATCGTGGTGCCGTCGATCGCGGTGACCTCCAGGCCCTTCCACAGCAGGCCGATACCCAGGCCCGCGTCGGGGACGGCCGCGTCCAGCTCGAAGACCCTTTTCATGACCTGCTCGCCGAGCAGCTTCCTGGCCTGGGAGAACGCGCTGCCGGACGGGACCTCCGCGCCCGGCGGCCGCCACAGCCCCGGCAGCCCGAACGCCGTCGCCAGCACCGTGTCGTAGCCGGCGCCGGGGAACAGGCACGCGACCAGCACGCAAACCACGGTCATCTTCGCGGTCAGCACCCGGTCGTACTTATGGCCCGAGGGCGCCTCCCGCAGCGCGCGGGCGATCACGTCATCGCCGAGGAGCTCTTCCAGCAGGCCCTGCCGGTCCAGTTCTGCGAGCCAGTCCGTCCAGAATCCCGGCCCGGACGCCAGGCGGGCGGCGATCTCCGCGGCCTCGCCGTTATCTCCCTGCGGCCCGGCCGGAGTGGACGCAGGCGAAATGACCATGGCAAACTTGGCAGGCAACAAAGCTCCAGGTGAACGGACAGGGCGTCGACAACCCAGTTCCTACCAGGAGCTTTGTTCTATTTCAGGGATCGCCGGATCCCGTCACGCTGCCGCGATCAACATGCAGCCAGACCGTGACCAGCCCTCCAAAAACCAGACACCAGGCCACATAAGCCCGGAAACTTTAGGGCAGTGCCTTCAATGCCCTCACTGGGCATCGCACCAAGCCCCGGAGGTGCACCCGGCCACTGGACAACCGGGAGCAGGACTGGCGCCGGTTCCATGCGTCTTTCCGGCGGGAGCCTACTTGCGCCTGCTGGAGATTAGGGTTCAGGCAATTCAGCTTTAGCCATATCGCGCGGGTCCCGCAGCGCCCCGCCCCTACGCATGGGCACGGCCGCTGCTTTCCTGGCATGCTATTGTCCCCTTCACCTTTCAGATCCAGGTGAGCCATCAGACCCAGGAATATCCTCCGAATTCCTCCCGGCTGAACCGGGAATACAACAGGGCGCCTCGCGGCGCAGCCAGCGCGTACGCCTCGCGGGTCAGGCCGCGGTACCCGGCCAGGAACCCGGCGAGGGCAATCCGCTCGGCGTCGGTAAAGACGGGCTGGATCGTGGCGAGCATGACGGATGGGACAGCAGCGGTCACGGGGCACCTCCCGGCCAGGCTGGAAACCCGGGAAGCTGGGCCAGTCCCGGTCCCAGCGGTTCAACGGAAACCCAACGTAAGGTATGGACGGGTTCTCGGGCATGGCTCGCTGGCCGGCGCTGGGTGCGATGGTCGGCGGGTGGCGGCGGTATCGTCACGTTCGCGCCTGGGCGGCCGGTGACCGCAGCCTGTGCGGTCAGCCTGTACGGAGGTTGTGGCCTGCGGTTATGGTACGGGCGTGGGGACGTCGGAGATGGCTGCTGCTGCGGGTGGCGTGCATGGTTTCCCGGCCGGGCTGACGAGCTTCATCGGCCGGACCGGGCCGGCGCGTGAGGTCGCGGGCCTGCTGACGGAGCACCGGCTGGTGACGGTGACCGGGCCTGGAGGGGTGGGCAAGACCCGGCTGGCCGGCCAGGTGGCGCGGGCGGTGGCGGGCCGGTTCGCCGACGGGGCGTGGCTGGCGGAGCTGGCGCCGGTTCAGGACGGGGCGCAGGTTCCGGGGGTGGTGGCGGCGGCGCTGGGGGTGCGGGAGCAGCCGGGTGTGTCGGCGGCCGAGGTGCTGGCGCGGGTGCTGGCCCGTCAGCAGCTGCTGGTGGTGCTGGATAACTGCGAGCACGTGGCCGGCGCGGCCGCGGGGCTGTGCGCGGGGCTGCTGGCGGCGTGTGATGATGTGCGGGTGCTGGCGACCAGCCGGGAGCCGCTGGCCGTGGCCGGGGAGGCGCGGTACCGGCTGGGGCCGCTGGCTCTGCCCGGCGGTGATGCCTGGGATGAGGCGGGCGGGTCGGAGGCGGTGGCGCTGTTCGCGGACCGGGCCCGCCTGGTGGACGCGCGGTTTGCGCTGGATGGCCCGACTGGGCCGGCCGTGGCGGCCCTCGTGAGGCGGCTGGACGGGATGCCGCTGGCGATCGAGCTGGCGGCGGCGCGGGTGGAGGCGCTGGGCGTGGCGCAGATGCTGGACCGCCTCGATGACCGGTTTGCGCTGCTGAGCGCGGCGGACCGGCTGGCGGCGTCCCGGCACCGGTCGCTGGCCGCGGCCGTGGAGTGGAGTTACCGGCTGCTGGATGACAGCGAGCGGCGGGTGTTCCGCGCGGTGTCGGTGTTCCCGGGGCCGTTCACCCTAGAGGGGGCCGAGGCGGTCGCCGGGCCGGATGCCGGGCCGGCGGTGCTGCGCCTGGTGGACTGCTCGCTGCTGGTCCCGCCCCGGCCGGGTCCGGATGGCCGGTCCCGGTACGCGATGCTGGAGACGCTGCGCGCCTACGGGGCCAGGCTGCTGGACGAGGCGGGCGAGGCCGGCCAGGCGGCCGCGGCCCTGGCCGGGTACGCGCTGGGGGTAGCCGGGCGGGCCGCGGCCGGGCTGCAGACCACCACCGGCGAGGGGGCGGCCGCCCGGTGGCTGGATGCCGAGGACACCGCCATGCGGCAGGTGCTGGCCTGGGCGATGGACCACGATGCGGCCATGGCGCTGCGGCTGGCGGCCGCGCTGGCGCCGTGGTGGCACCTGCGGGGCCGGCTGCCCGGCCAGTACCCGCTGCTAAGCGAGACCGCCGGGCGCGCCGGGCCGGGCGGGGACGCGTGGTGCACCGCGCAGTTCTGGCTCGGCCTCACGGCGGTCTGGTCCGCTGACCCGGTCGCGGCGCTGGGCCATTTCACCTCGGTCCGGGACGCCATCGGGGACCGGGGGCCGTCCCGGGCGCTGGCGGACTGCCTGGCCGGCCGGTCGCTGGCTCTGGCGGGGCTGCGCCGGGCCGACGAGGCGGCCGGCGACGGCCGCCGCGCCCTGGACCTGGCCCGGGAGACCGGCGACCCAGCCGGAGAGGTCCTGGCCCTGGTGATCTCGGCCATCGTGGCGCTGGAAGCCCGTGATGCCGGCGGCGGGGCGCAGCTGGCCCGGCAAGCCCGCCAGGTCACGGCCGACATCCCTGGCTGGATGGCCCGGGCATCGGGCAGCATCTTGACCGAAGCGCTGATCGACACCGGGGACCTGGCCGCTGCCAGGCGCAGCTGCACGGCCACGCTGACCCTGGCCCGTGACGCGGGCGATCTGGGGGCCCTGCCGCGGCTGCTGGTCCGGATGGCGACCGTAGACCTGCGGACGGGCCGCAGCCAGGCGGCCACGTCCGAGCTGCGCGAAGCGCTCCGGATCGCCCCGCAGAGCAACGGCCAGACAGCGGTGCTGGCCTGCCTGGACTGCTGCGGGTACCTGTGCGCGGCCACCGGGCGCGCCGCCGACGCCGTCACGGTGTGGGCGGCGCTCGACGCGCAGGCCCGGCGCGAGGGGTTCATCGACGCCGCGGAGGCACGCGGGCTGCTGGACGAACGCCTGGCCCAGGTCCGGCACGCCCTCGGACCCGCCCGGACCCGCGCGGCCGAGGACCGCGGCGCGGCGATGACCCTCGCGGCCGCGGCCGAGTACGCCCTGATGCTCACCGATCCCGGAACGCCGCCGTCGCTGGCCGCCGCGCCCGAGCCGGGCAAGCTCAGCGCCCGGGAACGGGAGCTGGTCACCCTGGTCGCCCAGGGCCGCACCAATGCCCAGATCGCCGCCGAGCTGTTCATCAGCATCCGCACGGTCAGCTCGCACCTGGACCGGATCCGGGACAAGACCGGCTGCCGCCGCCGCGCCGACCTGACCCGCCTGGCCCTCAGCACAGGCCTGCTCTGACCGGGCCCGCCCGGCTCCCGGTGCCTGCGGGTCATCCGGCCCCGGCCGTCACCTCCGCGGGAAAAGGGGTCAGCTGACCCCTGCCCCGCGCGCAGCCAGGTAGGCGAGCCTGCCGGTACGGACCGGGACAACCCCGTCCAGCGAACACCAGCGCAACCGCCCCTGAACTGACGGCGCCCTGATCAAGGAGACTGTGATGCACCCAGCACTGCCCCGCGAACTGACCCAGGCCCGCATCGCCGGCCTGCACCGCCAGGCTGACCGGGACCGGACGGCCTGCCACGCCCGCCGTGCCCGCCGTGCCCGTAACCGGTACGCCGCGGCCGCGCGCCGGTCTCCGGTCCTGCCGCGCGTGCGCGCCCTGCTGACCGGACGCGCCCCGCGGTCCGCCGCCTGAACCACGACAACGAGGCAGGCCACCACACCCGGGGCGATAGCCCGGCCACCGCCGGGGACTGCAGGCCGGCCACCTGTCACCTCGCTGCCGCGTCCTGACCGGCTCAGCATTTCAGCGGCATCGGGGTTGTTCAAGCGCCAGATGACACGGCCCGGCTGGGAGCTGCGGCGGGTGAGGACATCCGGGCAGGCACCAGATGCCGCCGGCGAGCGCCGGGCCGCGGATGTTCCGCGATAGAGGCAGGCCGGGCGGCAGCGCGCCGCCTTGCGGCTGCTGAGAAGGAGAGAGACCTATGCTGAACGTTTCCGGCAGGCACGCCGCCTCGCCCCAGCGGGCACCTATCGCGGAAAGTTACAACCGCTATTACGGCAGCGGCCTGTACGATGCGCGTTACCCCTGGCCGAATCCGCCTACCTACCGGTCTGCCCTGCAGCTCGCCGCGCCGTCGTCCCGCATCCTCGATTTCGGCGCGGGAAGCGGCCGCTATACCATGCCGTTCCTGCACGCCACGAATGCGTTCGTCTGCGCGTACGACATATCAGCTGACGCGTGCACGGCGCTGGAACTGCAGGCCGCGGCCTCCGGCATCGCCAGTCAGCGGCTGCTGGTCACCGCGGACCTCGACGCCGCACGGGCAGCAGGCCCGTATGACCTAGCTGTCGCGCTGTTCGGCGTGCTCTCCCATATCGAGGGAAAAGAAAACCGGATCGATATCCTCGGCGCGATACGCTCGGTGCTCAGCCGCGACGGCCTGCTTCTCCTCACGGTCCCGCACGCGCTTCGCCGCTTCCCCCTGCATGCCTCACCGGAAGGCCGCGGCGGCGAAGGCAGCAGCGGGCCTGCCCGGGCCCGGGCGCGCCGTTACTTCCCCTCGGCACGGCCGGTTATCTACCGCCATCACCTCGAGAACGAGGCGATGCCGTTTCCGTACTACCTATTCTCCCGCCGCGAGCTGGCCGCAGAGCTTTCCGCCGCCGGGTTTGCCCTGGAGATCCTCGAATCAGACAGCATCTTGCCGGAACGACGGCTGGTCCGCAGGCCGGCGCTCGCGCCCGTCGATGACGTCCTTTGCCGGCTGCTCCCATCATGGGCCGGTTACGGACTGCGAGCCATCTGCCGGGCCGGACCTTAGCCATTGAGCCTTCTACGCAGCTTGAAGGCTAGTAAAGCCGCTGATCTGTCGCGCTCGCGACAGGCTTGAGCGCAGAATCCGTGAAGAGCGACCCGTCCAGCCGGACGCCGCCATATGCGAACACCGGTCCGGGCCGCGCATCAGCCTCGCCGGGCGCGCAGGACGACGCCGGCGATGTGCGGGCTATCGGGCGGCGGGTCGAAGCGCGGCTCGACCGCATGCAGCTCGATTGTGAACGCGTCACCCAGCAGCCGGACAGGGGAACCCCGCCGCATCGACATAATCTGCTGGGTCGACGCCCTGCGACTTCATGTGCCCGCTCGCCGAGGACAGCCACCATCACGCAGCGTAATCCGATCCAAACCGACGCGTCGATAGATCGCCGAATCGGCATTGCTGACGCTCGAGTCGGCTCGTACTACGTCTGCGTGCAGATGCCCCTGTTATGGCCTGCCTCACCAGCTGAAGAGCGAGGCCTTATTACCTCTGCTCGCCGTCCTGCGGCCACAGCCGTTCCCGATGCCGCGGCGCAGGCGCATCACAATACGGCGGCAGCCGGGCGGGAGGCCCTTGCGCCTTCCGCCCGCATGGCGGCTGCGAGCCGCGCCCGCCAGCTTGTGCGGGCAGCCACTGCGGCTGAAGGACCGCTGCCTGGCAGCCCGGCCGGAGCTGCCGATCCGGGGAGCTGTGACGCTTGCCCGCCTGCCAGCGGGCGCGGCGGCTTCCCGCCACGTCTGCGGTCGAGCCACGAGCCGAGCGCAGCGGACCCGGTCAGGGCCGCGGCTGCGATCACCAGGCCGGTGGCCCAGAAGGCCGCTATGTAGGCGGCTCCGTTATCTCCGGCGACGATGGCGACCACCCACAGCAGCGCGGCCAACGCCGTTCCCGCGCTGGTCACCCGGACGCCCGTCCGGATTTCATCACCGCCAGGCGTCCGGGCCCGGACGGGCTCGGACGGCCGCCCGGTTCTCATCAGCCCTGCCGGGAGGTCGGCAATGACCGCATCCTGCTCCGCATAAGTCCGCGCCGTCAGCGCCTGGCCTATCCTCAGTTCGAACTCGTCCCTGGTCAGCCGTTCCTGGACGAAGGCAGCCTTCAGCACCTCGATCACCTGCTCGCGGTCGGTGTGCGACGCGCGCAGCTGACCGCGATCCTGCGATCCTGCCCCTGTCCCGTCAGCGGGCCCTGCCATCACCAGCGCCTCCCGGTCCCGAAATGCACGAAAAGCCTAACGCGGCTAGCACGCTGCGGCCAGCGTAGGATTCCCGCTGGAAGCGTGCAATTTGCTCATCGGCCGCATGCCGCCCCGTTCCACGACCAGCGCTAACCCGATCGCAGGCAGAGCCTTGAGAGCTGCACAAATGACCGGGCGCAGAACATCCAGTCCGGCGCAACACGAGTCGGCCGCCTGGGGCGACCAGATTGCCGACCAGATCGGCGGCTCCGCGGGTGGGCCCGAGTTCATATCCGATGACTTGGCGTGACGGATGGGGGCCACGGTCAGCGCGTAAGCCGCCGGGCGAGGGCGATCTGCGTGCCGGCGGACAGGCCGGAGACTAGCGCGGTCACAGTACGTACGGCCGGGCTTGCTGACTTGCTCCTGGCGATGGTGAGCGTGTCACAGCAGTCGACGAGTGCGGTGGCGAGCAGCCAGCTGCGGAGCGGCCCCGGTCCGCGCCGGGACGCGAGCGCCGTGCCAAGGCCCAGCGCGAGGTCGCGGGCGGCCGCAGCGCGCAGCGCCAGCGCGGTGGCCTCATCGGCTTGCCTGCCAGGCACGAACAGCCGCCATGCCAAGCGGCCGGGGGCGAGCACGCCGGTCGCCCCGATCCCGAGCCGGACGGCCGCCATGGCACATGCAACCCGCGAGGCTTCGGGCCGGGCGATGAAGGCCAGCCTGCTGGTCGTTCGCTGGTGCGTCATCGCAGGCCCCCTCGCTCGCCACTGGCACATGCTCAGCTGAGCTTAAGCGCCCGCAGCGGCTGGCGACAGCTGTGCCTGTCAACGACGCCGAACCGCTGGAGGCGGCCACCGTCCACCACAAAGCCCGAACAGGTCCGCCAAGACAGGCGGCCCTGTGGATGGCAGCGGGAAACGCGCCCGCTCCTGGAACGTCAGGCCAAGTGGCCAGAACGGCCAAGATCTGTGCGGCCGAGAGATACGGGCATGAAAGCTGCCTCGAGCACCCCGAACGGCGGCTACCCGTGCGGGAGCCGTAGTCCAGGGTCGACAACGGAGCGTGTCCGTCGCCGACGAGCGCAAGCGACCTGATCCCTGCCGACTATTGACTGTTCTCTCGGTGCGGACATCGTGGCGGGGTCGATTACAGATGATCCTGTCTGGAGTATCGCTCGACCAGCTTCGGGCCGGGCAACGCCGCTAGCAAGGAGGGCGCCATTACGGCCTCCCGGTCCGCGATGAGGATGTTCGGGGTCGACAGCCTGGTCGGCCCGGTCGGCGCTGGGGGGAGGCGGGTCGAAGACGAACCGGCTGGAGGTGATCTTGCCGTTTTGAAGGCGGTTTCGTAGGCGTAGATCACTATCTGGATGCGGTCGCGGAGGCCGGGGTTTTGCAGGATGCGGGCGAGGTGTGTTTGGCGGTTGCTTCGCTGATGGCCAGCCGCTGGCAGATCTGGGGGTGGGCAGGCCGCGCGCGCTCGGGTAACGGGCTGGACGGATCCCCGGTCCTTCGGACCGGGCACGATGACATCAGGTAATGACTGGCGTGTCTGGGCGTGCCTGCCGTTACTGGGCCTCCGGCGGGCAGCACTACCGCCGGCGGGGATGCCTGCATCCTTGACCGGCGGAGGCGCGGGCGGCTGAATGTCTTACATGGGAGCGGTGTGGCTGCGGCTGCGCGCCGACCTGCGCCGGCAGTGGCGGGGGCTGCTGGCCCTGGCGGTGCTGCTCGGCGTGATCGGCGGTATCGCGCTGACCGCCGCCGCGGGTGCGCGGCGCACCGATACTGCTTACCCGCGCTTCCTGCGCCAGAGCCATGCCGCAGACCTGATGGTGCAGCCGGCCCTGTCGGGATTCCATGGCTACTTCCGCGCCATTGCCCGCCTTCCGCAGGTATCGTCGTCGGCTTCCGCGGCGTTCCTGCAGATGTCGCTGCCGGGCCCGGGTGCCTCGCCGTTCTCCGGGCTGACGGCCGAGGCCAGCCCGGCGGGCGGTGACGGCTTGTCACTTGACCGGGTCAAGGTGCTGGCTGGCCGCCCCTTCGACCCGGCCGACCCGCACGCGGTCATGATCAGCCAGCAGGTGGCGGACCGGGAGCACCTGCGGCCGGGTGGCACGCTGGACCTGATCGGGTACCCGCAGCGAGACGGCAACGCCGACGTCAAACATGCGGTGCGGCTGGCATTCCGGGTGTCGGCGGTGGTGGCCTTCAATGACCAGATCGTGGCAGCCTCTTATCCACGGCTGCTGCTGAGCCCGGCCTTCGCCCGCACCCGGCAGGCGATGTCGTTCAACCCGGCTGGCGGTGCCATCTACGTGCTGCTCCGGCCTCGCGCCGATGCCGCCGCGTTCACCCGCCAGGCCACCGCCCTGGCGGCGCGTTACGAGGCGGGGAACGCCCAGGTCGTCCATCTGGCCACCACGTACGCGGCAGCACGGCGGTCGATCCGGCCGCAAGCGGCCGCGCTGGCGATCTTCGCCGGGCTCGCTGGCCTGATCGCCCTGGCCATCATGGGGCAGCTGCTGAGCCGTCAGCTTGTCCTGGACTCGGCCGAGTTCCCGATCCTGCGCGCGCTGGGCATGAGCCGGTCTGGCCTGGCGGTGCTGTCGCTGGCGAGGGCGGCGGCGGTGACTACCGCCGGGGCTGCCATCGCGGTGGGAGTCGCGATAGCGGCGTCCCCGCTGATGCCGATCGGGCCGGCCCGGTTTGCCGAGCCTGACCCCGGTGCGGAGATCAACCTGGCCGTCCTCGGCGCCGGGTTCGTCCTCGCCGCCGCCACGCCGCTGCTGGTGGTGGCACCCGCGGCTCTGCGGGTAGCAGGCCGGGCCCAGGGCGCGCTCGGGCTGGCCGAGCCGGCCGCGCCGATGCGCCCCTCCCGGCTCGGCCCGGCGCTCGGCCTGGCAGGATCGGTTCCCGGCAATCTGGGCGTACGGATGGCATTCGAGCCCGGTCACGGGCGCACTGCGGTGCCGGTGCGCAGCGCCTTCGTGGGGACGACGGTGGCGACGGCAGCGGTGGTGGCGGCCATGGTGTTCGGCTCCAGCTTCCTCGCGCTGGTCAGCACACCGCACCTGTATGGGCAGAACTGGCCCCAGCAGCTGAATCTGCAGGCGGGGTCGGTGCCGGAGGCTATCGGCGAGAAGATGCTTGCGCACGTCAAGGGCCTGACCGGGTACGCGGGCGGCGACAACGGGCAGGTCAGCATAGCTGCCTCCGGCAGCGGCAGCACGACGGTGCCTGCTATCGGCCTCGACCAGCGGCACGGGAGCGGGTTCCTCACCCTGCTGGCGGGCAGGGCCCCGGCCGGGCCGCATGAGATCGCTCTCGGCCCCCGAACCCTCCACACGCTAGGCATGCACGTCGGCCAGTGGGTCAAGGTCGGCGTGAACGGCAGGGCGGCCTGGATGCGCATCGTCGGCTCGGCGGTCTTCGCTGCGTTCCACGCTGGCGGCGGCACCCCCACCGGCCTGGGGACCGGCGCCGCGGTCGCGGCATCCGTGCTGTCCCAGCCCAATCCCCCGTATTGCGGCCCGCCGCAGACCTGTTACAGCTTCTTCCTGCTGCGGTACCGGCCGGGCACCGATCTGCGGGCGGCGGCTGCCCAGGTGAAAAGCGCCGCCGTCCGCGCCGGATGTCCCCCGGGCCTGTGCCTGGTGGCCAGTGACCAGCGGCCCAGCGAAATCGAGAACTACGCCGGAGTGCGGGACACCCCGCTCGTCCTCGGCGCCGTCCTGGCGCTGCTCGCCGTGGGGACGCTGGCCCACGTGCTGTTGACCGGGGTGCGGCGGCGGCGGCGCGACCTGGCGGTGCTGAAGACCTTGGGCCTGCTCCGGCCGCAGCTGCTGCGGGTGGTGTCCTGGCAGGCCAGCGCGCTGGCCACGGTCGCGCTGCTGGCCGGGCTGCCGCTGGGCCTGCTGGCGGGCCGCTGGGCGTGGCAGCTGTTCGCCGGATCGGCCGGCGTCGGCGGCGACGCCGACATTCCGGTGCTGCTGGTGGCCGCCGTCATCCCGGTGACCCTCATCCTGGCCAATGCCATCGCCGCCGTCCCCGGCTGGGCGGCTGCCCGGATCCGGCCGGCGCTGATCTTGCGCAGTGAGTAGCAGGGGAACATTAGAATCGGCCTGGCTCGCCCGCGAGCGGGCACGCCTGATTCCAAGGACCTCGATGGCGCTCGCCTCTTTTGAACTACGCCCCGGCGAGGCCCGGCCAGCTCCGCGAGACCTCCGCCCTGCCAGGCGTACCCTATGCGGCAGAAGCTGGCGATCACGCATGGCGTCGCCGCGGTGCCACTGCGGCGACACCGCGGCCCGGGGACCCGGCCCCGGGCAGGTGCTGGTCGAGGTCCGCGCGGCCGGGATCCAGCCCGGCGAGGTCCATATCCGGACCGGCGAGCTGCACGAGCGGTGGCCGGCGACGTTC